>Ga0180438_10000323_pt1 | contig 96034 bp, 97 predicted proteins | sample SS_ome_12_FD_132455 | JGI IMG/M metagenome (GOLD analysis project Ga0180438, IMG submission 132455) | Hypersaline lake sediment archaeal communities from the Salton Sea, California, USA - SS_3_D_2 metaG | ecosystem: Environmental > Aquatic > Non-marine Saline and Alkaline > Hypersaline >... | reverse complement strand
CTCATACTACCGCTACTGGCAACCCCCAGCTATTACCAATGGGGATGGAGATGTTGATCTCTGGCTTTTCCCCAACAGCTACTGGGAAAGATACACTTTAACTGCTGAACCGCCACCTGAAAGCCCTTTCGTCACTTTCAATGTTTATGATGTAGAAGTTGTTTCCGAGATGACCGAGATAATTGTTCTTGATTTTGTGCATCCGGCTCCGGTGACTACAATTGATTTGAGTCCGTCACCGAATGAGAAGGGTGTATATCCAGATCCGGTTACGGCCACACTTTCTGCGACTGCCACTGAAGGTTTCACAATAGAATGGACTTATTACAGTGTGGATGGCGGTCCATTGCTGGTCTATACCGGGCCTTTTGTCGTTTCAGGGGCCGGTTCTCATTCTATTGAATACTGGTCGCAAGATAATATCGGTGTCTTCGAGCTTCCCAAGACATTAAATATCATAATCAATTCTCCGCCGACAGCAAATGCTCTTGATTATGATCGATTCGAATTAGAGAGCAGCATTGGGTCAGAAGTACCTCTTAACGGCTCCGGCTCGACCGATCCCGACTCTACTGAAGGTACGAATGATGATATCGTATCCTTTGACTGGTATGAGGGAATTGATTATCTTGGCGAGGGCGAGATATTGCCATATACATTTGAGCTTGGTGAGCATCTTGTTACCTTGATAGTAACCGATTGTTTTGGCAGGACGGATGATGATGAAGTGACCATCGTTGTCGAGGACACTACAGCCCCTGAAGTTGAGATTATCATTCCGGAGGCCGGATCAGCGCTTCAAGATATCATAACGTTGACGGCTGAGGCGTCCGATGTTGGCGGCGTCGCCCAGGTTTACTTTTATATACGCGAAGCCCAGAATCCGGATGATCCGATTGGTTACGAAGACCTTGCTGCTGCCTATAATTCAAGCTCGGAGCAGTGGGAGTATCCCTTCGATACGACGCAAATGCCAGATGGCTACTACATTATCCTGGCAATGGCTGTTGACAATTCCGGCAACGAAAGTTTGAGCGAGGTAGTCGCTTACAGCATTAGAAACTGGGCGGTTATCGAACTTCTGCCGGCATCCGAAAACAACAAGGCCGGCCGAACGATGCCGGTTAAGTTTTCACTGAGAATACATGAAAGTGTCGATCCTGAGATGCCGTTTGTTTACAACGAAAGTCTGGAAATAAGGATATACGATCAGGCAGAGCCCGGCACAATACTACAAAGCTCATTCTTCGGAACTCAATCTACCGACTATCGCATCGGCGGGCACTATATAACCAATTTTAAAACAAAGAAGCAGCCGGCAGTTTACGTAGTGGAAATATGGAGAACCAGCAATAACTTCGAGGTCGGAAGCTTCACATTCGAGACGGTTAAATAATCGCCGGATTTCGCTTGACGGAAAATCCGCCGTTTGTATAATAAATATCAAACATAAATAGCTCGTATGTCGTATATTGTATGTAGTATGTCGTAGTTTGAACTCTGTTTATAAAAAAGAAGATTTCAACGGCCCTTCAGGCCTTGCAATGACAAATCATGGCGGTTTTCCAGTTTGGCTATTTGAAAAAACAAAGCCAATTTTTGAAAGGGCTAAATAACGTTAATCTAATAATAACAATAGTTTAAGGAGATTTTAGCAGAACAATACGGCGAAAAAACAAAGCCAAACAAACCCAATATTATTTAGCCCCCAGATTTATCTGGGGGTTGAAAAACCTAATTTGAAAAAACAAAGCCAATGTTAAGATGGGCAATGTAGTATTAAGTGAGTAATAGTAAAGAATTATGGAGATTTTTCTGTTTTTGGACGGTTTTTGACAGCGAAAAACAAAGCCAATTCAAGCTTGTCCTGAGCAACGTCGAATGGAGCCAATCGTCGGCGTTGGCCGAATGTCAGATGCCGGAGGTCAGATTTCTGTCTCAGGCATTCTGTGTTCCGGTGTCGGGTGGAAAACTCCTGATAAATAAGGGGATTATGGCAAATTTGGGCAAAAAAAGGTTGCATCTTTGGGGCTGTTCGGATACAATAGATCATAAAAGAGGCTCGTGTCGAGGGCGTCCCGCCCTCGGATCGCGGGCAAGATGCCCGTGACACGCCTATAAGAACGTCATACAGCCGGCTTGCCGGCTTGTTGGAGGTAAGTGATTATGGCAGGAATGTTCTATTCCTTACAGGAAGCCGCCGAAAAACTCAATCTGTCTGAAGAGCAGCTAAAAGAATTCGTGCAGGAAGGTAAATTGCGTGAATTTCGCGATGGCCCGAATTTGCTGTTCAAAGTCGATGAGGTCGAGGCGTTAATACCGGAATTCGAAGCCCCCGAGCCCGAAGCTCTCGAACCGGAAATTGCAGTTCCGGAAGTTGAAGAAGAAGCTGTGGAACTTGAAGCTCCCGAACCAGAGGTCCCGGAAGTGGAGATTTCCGAGCCGGCAGCGGACCATGTACCAGATGCGGTGCATGGGGAAGTTTCAGAACCGGTAGAACTTGAAGATATTTCTGAACTTGAGGCTCTATCGGACTCTGAGGTTCCGTCACTCGAAGATCTTGAAGTGGAAGTGGCCGAAGTAGAAGAGCCGACGGCCGAAGTGCCGGAAGCACCGGCAGCCGAGACGCCGGAGCCCGAGGTGCCGGAAGCTTCGGAAACTGCATCAGATAGTGAAATCCTGCTGGCACCGGAAACAGGTGCTCCGCTAATGTCGAACGATCTGACCGACGCGGACACGGCACTGACAGGTCTTGGAACCAACGTTCTCGGCGAGACAGACCAGGATTACGAGATAACAGATGACACCATGGCCGAGACCGCTGTCCCGATGGGTACCGGGGGGACAACGCCCGAGGTGCCGCTGGAAGAGATCGAAGGGGACGTGAACCTGGATACCTTCGGCAGCGGTTCGGGATTGCTGGATCTTTCGCTGCAGGCCGACGACACTTCTTTAGGGGGTATTCTCGATGAGATTTACACCGCTGAGGACGAAGGCAAGGAAATGGGCATAGCTGAGGACGACTCGGCGGCAATGGTCGCAGAGGCAGATCAAATGGTCCCTGAAGAAGAGCTTACTGTCGCCCCCGCGGCCCCTGAGATGGCGGCAGTAGCCGGGCCGATGATCGAGGTGGCGCCCGATACACAAAGTAACACTCTTGGAATGCTGCTGTTTCTGCCTCTGTTGATTGTTGTTTACACTTTAGTAGTGGCTGTGGCTGGCCAAAGAGGTGTGATGCCTTCGATTCTGGGTTCTATACAGGCCTTTATATGGTATATCATGGGTGGAGCCGCCGTGGTGGCAGCTCTGGTGATTGTTGCTGCTTTCATGTTTACCGGCGAGCGCAGTGCAGCTCCCAAAGCCAAAAAGGAAAAGAAGCCCAAGGCCAAAAAAGAGAAAAAGCCCAAAGAGCCAAAGAAGCCGAAGGAGAAAAAGCCGAAAAAGGAGAAAAAGCCCAAGAAGGCAAAGAAAGGCTTCCTCCGACTTAAGTAAAGCGAAGATTTGGTTTTTGGCGCTGCGGTTGTTTCTCAGGTTTTAATGCCCAGAACGTCCGCCATCGAATACGAAGCCGGCTCTTTACCGACAATCCATTTTGCTGCTCGTAATGCTCCCCGGACGAACGTGTCGCGGTTGTTGGCCGTATGATTGAGCCTAACAGTCTCGCCGAGTGTGCCGAACATTACCGAATGAACACCGGTGATATCGCCTGCGCGGACCGCGTGCATGCCGATTTCGCCTTTTTGCCGCAGGGAATCCTTGCCGTGCCTGCCGTGGGTGACGGATTCGGACAAATCCCGCCCGGTTGCCCGGCAAATGTTCTCGGCCAGCGTAAGAGCACTGCCGCTGGGGGCGTCTTTCTTGAAACGGTGGTGCTGCTCGACGATTTCTATGTCATATTCATCGCCGAGCATCGAAGCGGCTTTTCCGACAAGGGCGAACAAAACGTTCATTCCCACGCTCATGTTGGTGCCGTAAATAACAGGGATTTTGGCGGAAGCGGCTTTCATTTTATCGCGCTGCTGCTCGCCCAAACCGGTCGTTCCCGATATCAGGACAACGCCGTTTTCAAGGCAGTAATCGACGGTTTCATCCACTGCTTCGGGCTGTGAAAAGTCGATTGCTACATCAACGGCAGCAGTTGGAAAGGTATCTGTCAGCACGATTTCGACAGGCCCGGATGGCGATTCGAAGCTGAAAGCTTTGCCGATATCGGGATGGTCTTGCCTGTCGATAGCTGCAATAATGTCGAATTCGCCGGATTCTGCCGCCAATGAAAGGATACGCCGGCCCATTCGACCGGCTGCACCGATAACTATGAGTTTTATTGCCATTTTACTCAATCCTAAAGTTATTGTTAATCAACAGGGGAAAATATAACTGTAATAGCCTATAATTACAAAAAATTTCTGTTGAAATATTTTGCCGATATAGTTATCATGCTAAGTTTAGATATTTCGGAGCATCATAGAAATGAAAGAAAATATACATCCAAAATACGAAAAGGTAGTTGTTCGTTGCGGCTGCGGCAATACATTCGAGACGCGCAGCACGACGAATGAAATCCATGCTGAGATATGCTCGATGTGCCATCCGTTCTACACGGGTAAGCAGAAATTTGTCGATACCGCCGGCCGGATAGAACGATTCCAGAGGAAATACGGCAAGAGTTACATCAAAGCGGCCGCAGCCGGTGAAAAATCAAAAGAGAACAAAAAAGACAAACAATAGCTTATCTTAAGGTTTGTAATTTACGCTCCCATCCCGATAATACCGGGTTGGGGGTTTTTCTTTTGTTCGAATGTAAACGGATAATGTAGAACGGTGCAATGGCTTTGGATTGCCATCTCGAACCTGTAGCGGACGGTATTTATGGCTGAACAAAAAGAAAAAGACGGTCTTCTGGGAAAACTCGACGAGATTGAGGCTCGTTATGAGCAGATAGAAAAGCAGCTTGTCGAGCCGCTGTTTGTCAATGACTCTACGAAATTAGTAGCGCTGTCCAAAGAGCAGGGCAAGCTTAAGACAATCGTCACGAAATATCGCCAGTTCAGAAAAGCGATAGCTGAAATCGAAGAAGCCGAGCAGATATTGTCTGACGATTCCGCCGAAGAAGACTTCAAAACGCTGGCGAAAGAAGAAATGCAGCAGCTCGAAGCTACAAAGGACATCCTGCTCGAGGAAATCACAAGCAGCATCGTAATGGCCGACGATATGGACATTGATTCGGTCATCGTGGAAATACGTGCCGGCACCGGCGGTGAAGAGGCGGCTTTGTTCGCACGCGATTTGTACGGAATGTATATAAAGTACGCTGAATCTCGCAGGTGGAAAGTCGAACAGCTCGATTTCAACGTATCTGAAAAGAGCGGCTTTCGTGAAGTAATCTTCAGCGTCAAAGGTCCGGGCGTATGGTCTGAATTAGGCTACGAGGGAGGCGGCCACCGCGTCCAGCGAGTGCCGGAGACCGAATCCCAGGGCAGAATTCATACCTCAGCGGCAACTGTTGCTGTTCTGCCTGAGCCGGAAGAGCTTGATATTGAAATTGCCCCCGATGATGTTGTCGAGCACGTCAGCAGGTCCAGCGGGCCGGGCGGGCAAAACGTCAATAAGGTCAGCAGCGCGATTAAACTCGAACATATCCCGACCGGGATTACCGTCCACATGCAGGATGAAAAGAGCCAGCATAAAAATCGCGCCAAGGCGTGGCGGGTTTTAAGAAGCCGGATTTACGAACACCACATGAGCAAGAAAAGGGCCGAACGCGATTCCCAGCGCAAGAGCATGATCGGCTCAGGCGACAGGTACCAGAAAATCAGAACTTATAACTTCCCTCAAAATCGCGTCACCGACCACAGAATCAACTTATCGCTCTACAGCCTCGACAAGGTGCTGGCCGGCGACTTAACGGAAGTAATCGCAGCGCTGAAAGATTACGACCGGCAGCAGCGACTGAAAAACCTGTAGCAATTTGTCATCATGAGGAGGGAATTTCATGCTCCGATTGATAAAAAAACAGTAGCCGGTGCAAAGACTATAGGGATAAGTAAAAGTTCCATCTTATCTCTTCTTTTATTTAACGGCAGCTTCAAGCAAAGAAATCTGTCCCTTGTCGGCATCGAGCCGCGTCTTTATGCCTAATGGTAAAGTGGGCTTGTCTTTTATATGCCCGATTGAAAACCCCACGCATACTGGAAAATCAAAATCTTTAAACACATCTTCGATAACTTCTTCAACGCTCAATGAAGAGTTGAAGGCCGGTTTGTAATCTGCCGGTTTTGCACTATCGAGCCTGTCGAAAAATACGCCGCGGCATTTGTCAAATTTCCCCGCCTGCTTAAAATGATGTAACATCCTGTCCAAATCGTACGGCTCCTCGCCAATATCTTCAATAAACAAAATAGCGTCATCCGTATTAAATTCGTAAGGGGTCCCGATTGTTGTTTGCAGTAATGTTGAATTTCCGCCAATAAGGCGTCCTTCGCCTGTTCCCTTATTATATGACCAAACAAGGTCTATTGGATTCGCCCCGGATGAGAATTTAGCGGAGTTAATCAGACCAACAGGTTCGGTTTTGCCGAGCGTATCCAGAAAATACTTTTTTGTGTAATCAGTAAAGGTGGAGGTAGCCATTGGTCCGTGAAAAGTGACTAAGCCCGTCTTTTTATGAATGCCAAGCAAAAGAGAAGTGACGTCGCTGTATCCCACAAAAATTTTCGGATTCTTTTTAATCAGCTTATAATCCAAATGCGGCAATAATTGAGCACTTCCATAACCGCCGCGGATAGCCATAATGGCTTTAACTTCCGGATCGGCAAACATTTCATGGATGTCGGAAACCCTTTCCTGAACCGTGCCTGCCAGATACCCGCGTTTTTTTAATACATTTTTCGCAAATTTTACATTAAAGCCCAGAGATTCCAAATTGAGTCTGGATTCTATCTTTGCCCGGTTTCCTTCAAAAGACGGGGATGCGGGTGTGATTAAGCCGATGACGTCCCCTTCTCTTAAAGCATCCGGCCGGATAACAGGCTTGTCATTTTCTGAGACGCCAAAAACGGTCCTGGTTAGCGATGGAAGCAAAGCTGCCGCTGCGCCTGTTTTTAAGAAGTTTCGTCTGCTGATGTTATTCATTTACTGTCCTCCCATATCTTGTAATAGAGCAAATGTACTGTATTTTTAAGATGACTTCGTCTTTTATAAAACAAGAGTAAGAGACTAATTCTTACTTTTGCGATGTAAGAGCCTAACGCAGGAGCTCATTCGCGACGCGCAGCGGCGTCGGATGGAGCCTCATGTTGGGAGATGTAATCTTCCGAACATCGCTTCTTCATTTGCATAAGGCTCTTACGCGGAGCCCAGTGAGTTCTGTCAAAGGAATCTTTGATACCGATTCTTTTAATAGGCTTAGAAAGAAAGCCTTCTGTGTCATATGGAAAAACAAGATGTATGCACTGTCCTGGTTCAACATTATGAGGTAGTGGATCAGAGATAGGGTGGGTATCATCATGAAACATAAATGTTGGAATCTTTCCTCCCTTATCGTCACTAGTTCGCGTAGTGACGGTCGTACAGCGAATCTGACCTGGACCATGATTTGTACCAGTCATTACGATAAAAGCACCGTCACGAGGGTTTGTTTTGGAGGTAATGAGTGTAGTGCCATTTCCTCTTGAAGATTGAATGAGAGCTCCGAAAGCAATATCAACGGACATCCGGGGTTTGATAATGACGTCTCGGTAGATATTCCATCCTAGCGAAAGGCCACTGATCAGAACTGCTATTAGGCTGAACCAGAGTACTGTATCCATTTTTGTTGCTTTCCCAACGCCGCAATTCAGGGGCGGCCTTTAGGCCGTCCCATTGTATTCGCATGTTATCACGATTCGACGAATTCACATAGCAATCCCAAATTTACTCCAATTAACATATCTGCTAGCTGCTTAAGTGCATTATGGACATCACCCATTGCCTCATCGTCGCGCACAAATGTTTCGACTATTTCGTTTTTATCGTTCTTCAATGCAAATATCATAATGCCTGGTGAATCATCGCTACTTCGAGTGTTGTCTTCTGCTTCAACAGCAGTTGGATGCATTGATTTGAACGCTGATTTCATGCTGTCGGTTGCAGGATCAGTTGTAAATGGATATCGAAACATTGTGCTAGCTTTATCTGCCTTATCGATAGTCGTGACCCATTTGTTGAGGTCATCCGGCACATCTGTCCAGTCGGTCTTTCCGATCTTCTTAATCATCGTTTCATGTTTCTTTAACAATGCAAGAAACTCATCGCAGAGGCTACGAATAGAATGAACATTGAAGAGTTCTTTTTTCTTGCTTCCGATAGTAACTATAGGGAAATCTTCTCTACTGATGTCTGGGTAAGACGGCCCGAACCGCCGATGCAGAATTATCAGGATCGATTTGAAATGGAGTTCTATGGCATGTCTAAATAAATATAGAATTGGTAACCGACTCCCACTCATCCCTAGGCCAGAACTTTTACTTTCTTTATCGAGGGTTTTAGCAGCCTCATGGAATGCATTTGCTGTTGACATGAAATCCGAATCAAACTGACGGTCAAGTGGTAGGAAGAATTGATTAAACATATGCAAGGCCATTTTCTATCAAATCAACTTTTAGGATAACGTCCATGAATTCCTGGGCGATAACAAGTTATTATATGGTTTTACTGAGAATATCAACTATGGTAGTCATAAAATTTATCGTCAATAACCAAAATACTGTTATTACGAGCATGTCCCTACGAAGTTAATAATCCAATGTAAACTCACTGTATAGATATTAAAACTACAACATAAACTGAGAATTTCAAGAAAAATTTGAGCCCAAATATATGGAATTATCGCTTCATCAAGGGCAGTCAGGCTAAGATTCATTTGTCAATTGTGTGGTTATCGGTTATCGTAACGGTTCGCAAGCTTATTGGCTTATTATGAGGTCGTAATAGATATGATTGTTGCTGTGCCTAACTTTCGACATCAGCGGCCCGAGGTACGAGTATACGACTGAGTGCCGTTGTCAGATGCTACTATCATCGCTTAATTGTTTTATAAGTTCTTTCCTTTGTTGCATTGTTTCAATAAAACGAGCTTGATACCTCTTCACTGGATCTGGAAGTTTGTCTATATCTACATTGATGATTGCAGGAATGATTTTCTTACCTAGGGCCCATGCAGCGCCTGTTTCCATCAATGGCCAGTGTTTATTGATTGATCTTGGTGTGATTAGCAACACCACACTCTTCGAATGCATTATAGATTTACGTATATCATTATTCCAATCTTCACCAACCTTGACATCTTTTTCAGCCATAAAGCACTTAAATCCTGCAGATTCAAATTCATCGCGAAGTTCACGGGCGACGTGAGCATCACCCGCCGTATAACTTAGGAATATATCATAACTAATATCGGTATTGTATTTATTAACCTCCCTTGTATTTGCACGATTACCCCAATTTTCTTTGTAGTGTTTTCGCTCCAACTCAAAGTCTCGTAACTCAGTGATGTAGTCTGGAGCAAGATATTCAAGAACGGCTTTTATAGCGTTTAATAGTTCAACGTGGCACACCCTAACCCAGCGATCCTGTTTCGGTTTCTCAAATGTAATTCCAGGAATTGTTGGCTCAAGCTGCTGTGCCTGTACCAGCAGAACATTGAAATTGTTGATCGCGTCTACTGAGACATAAGGAGAATGACCATAACCTTCGTGGACGTAGCCATACACCTCAGAATCATAAAGGTACTTCAATGCTTTTACTAGGTTATTACGATTGAATTCACTCATAGGTGTTTTGATATCATCTAACAAGTTATCATATGTTTTTATTGAGAATGTCGACTATGGTACTCATAAAATTTATCGTTGACAACAAAAACTTAGGTGTCTGTCAACAGTTATAACCTTAATGAATTATTAGGCGGTGCCCCATCCTGTTTTTTGCATTTGACAGCGAACCATCCTTTATTCTTTTCCTCAAGTGCATCGAATTGCGAGTAGCCAACAGATTCCAATACTTCTCGAAATTCTTCGATGCTTAGATACGTCATTCCATCGGCATCTACAATACGCTGATTTCTTCGGTCGTATTTTTTGTTTATTTTAAATTTCCGGGCGTATGCCTGGATACTTACTCATCATATTCAAAAAATGTTTTTGGAGGAAAACTATGTGCTGTAGTCCCAATTGTCGATATCTGGATCACGGTCCCTGTAGGCGGATCCCCAATCCCAGACTTCATAGTATACATTTTTTTTCTTCGGGCGTTTGAGCCTGTAAATACCCGGCCCTGGTCCTTTGGGATCGGTGGCAAGGTCCCAGCCCGTCGATTCGATCCTGACCCAGTCCTTCAAGCTCTTGGCATAAATTAGAAACCATATATGCTTCCGAGATTTTTTTTCCTTTCCCCTGACCATCATAAACTCGCCGGTTTTTGAAGCGTATGTGACAACGGCGTATAGTCGGCTTGCATCGAGATAGCAAAGGTCGTCGAACGTCAACCTTTGATTGCTTACCAATGATCCTTTGTATTTCTTGGCGTATACACGTGCCGGCGACGGGCCGACTCTCTCGCCAGCCTTCTTTTTCAGTTTCTCTTGCTTCTTCGGATCCCCGGCAAACCAGATCGCGCCAAATATCCTTGCGAACGAAGTGCAGACTAGGCCCCCACCTTCGAGTTGCGCGCTCTTCCCCTTCTTGCCCTTGATGATCTTCCCTTTCCGATAGGGTAAAGACATGAATTTCTCAGCAATTTGACCCGCCAGCCCGAGTTCTTTGTAGATAGCGGTACCCAATTTCATTTTCCTCGAGAACTCGTCGTGGATTTCGAAGCTCTTTGGTGGTATCCAAATGGTGATCGGCTCAAGTTCGATAGCGGGTGGATCCGAACTCGCAAGACACATTGTACCTGGATCAATTTCCGGGCAATTTGTAGGTATACCCAAAGGCCCCATCAATGTCTTACTGGCCATTTTGCTCTCCCTTTTACACACAACAAGTTATTATATGGTTTTACTGAGAATAGCAACTATGGTAGTCATAAAATTTGTCGGTAACAACGAAAAATAAGCTTCCCATGCGGGTGGAAGACTTTTAGGCACTCTCAGCCCCTGGTTTCTTTCTGGCCTGAAATCCGCAATAGAGAAATAACAGACCTGGAACTGCAAAGATTAATGGAAGAACTACTCCTGGAAGTGTGCCCGAGTATAGATAACCCACCAGGTAAAAGGCTGCGATCCCGCAGGCCGTAAGTAATCCGCCATACAGTTCCCATTTCCAGCCCAGCAGCAGTCCCAGCCAAAGAGCTACAAATGCGGCCATCATTAAGGTTTCACGGCCTGACATACGAAGCAAAGGCTCAAACCCCCCAATAAGACCTTCACCAATGAAGAACAGTAGGATCAATGCTGCCGCAAATCCAGCAGAAACTCTCGCTATCCAGCGAACGACTTGAAATGTTTTGATTTCAGTCATTGTTTCTATACCTCTTCAAATAATCCGAAGTACGAGCGTGCCGCTGCGAAGCTGATAATCCAATGTAAATCCGCTGTATTTACCATTACTCTACAACATAAACTGAGATTTACAAGAAAAAACTTTACTGAAATATGGGGCTTTATTACTTCACCGAGAGCGTATATGCGAAGATTCATTTGCCAACAGGATGGTTATCGTATATCGTAGCATTTTACATGCTTATTGATATATTTTTAAGGTCGGATTGGATATGATTATTGTAGTTACCGGGATGGTCGGCGTTGATAAGAAGAGCTACCTTGAGAAGGTTTGCAAATTTGCCGACGGGCAGGGCAAAGAAGTGCTGTTGTGCAACGTTGGCGATCGTATGTATGTCGAGGCGCCCGATATTCCGCACGGCAAGATTCTGGACATCCCGATGAAAAGGCTCAGTTCGCTTCGCCGGAGCGTCTTCAAGGATATTATTGCAAAAGCGGCAAAAGCACCCAATCTGATTGTGAATACTCACGCAACGTTCCGCTGGCGGCACGGTCTTTTCCCGGCGGTGGACTTCGACCAGATGCGGCAACTTAACGCTGATATGTACGTTTGCCTGATTGATGGCGTCGTTGCCCTGCACACACGACTTACTGAAGATCATACCGTAGAGCATAGTCTGAAAGATTTGATTGTCTGGAGGGAAGAAGAAGTTCTCGGCACGGAAATGCTTTGTAAAGGGATTGATGAGACAGTTCCTTTGTATTGCCTTGCACGCGGTTCCAAGACTGAGACGATTGAAACATTCTACGAACTTGTTTTCGATGGCGGCATTAAGAGAGCATATCTGAGTTTTCCGATGACCGCTGTGGGTGATATGGAGAATGTGCGGAAAGAAATCGACGAATTCCGACGTTTGATGAAACAATCGTTTATCTGCTTCGATCCGGGCGACCTTGAGGAATGTTACCTGCCGGATAAAGCTAAGCGGGCCGGCGAGAAAGGATTGGATTACGTCGAAGCCACGGCTTTAGGCCGGCAGGTCCGGCTGGATTTAAACGAAGTCCGGCAAATCCAGCGAGATATCAACAGTCAGACGTATGCTCGCGATTTTATGCTGATAGACCAGTCGGAGATGATTATCAGCCTTGTACCGAGCATGGAAGACGGTCGTGCCGCCATTTCCAGCGGCGTCGAAAGAGAGCTCCAGCATGCCCATGAAGCAGCAAAAGAAGTTTACGTCATCTGGACGGCAAAGCAGAATCCTTCGGTATTTGTGACCCAGACGGCAACAAGAGTCTTCGACTCATTAGCTGAAGCCCTGGATTATTTTAAGGACAAAGCAAGTGATCGTTGATGATGAGAAAGATTTAGAGTCTGTTATTGACCATACTTTGCTTGATGCCACAGCGACAAAAGCGAAGATCGAACAACTGTGCGAGGAGGCAAAGATTTACGGTTTTCATACTGTATGCTTGAACGGTCGCTGGCTATCGCTGGCGGCTGATTTGTTGGCCGGCTCGAAAGTTGCCGTCGGCGGCGTAGTTAGCCTTCCGCTCGGCGCCGATTCGACCAAAATCAAGGTTGCCCAGGCCAGAGATGCAATTTATGCCGGAGCCGATGAGATCGATATGGTCGCGGACTTAGCAGCGATTATCGAGGGCGATTCGAATTATTTAGCCGACCAATTGGCGAGTGTATTTAAGATCTGCCGGTCGATGAGGCCGGCGGTGGTCCTTAAGGTAATCATCGAATCGGCCGCTCTGAGCGATGAACAGATAATATTCGCCTGTCGGATAGCACAAGGTGTGGGTGTGGATTTCATAAAGACCAGCACCGGATTACACCCGGCCGGCGGAGCAACGATTGAAGATATTAAGCTGATGACAGAAACAGCCCCGGCGTGTAAAATAAAGGCCGCCGGCGGAATAAAAACCGCAAAACAGGCGATGGAAATGTTAGCCGCGGGTGCACAAAGGATAGGCACTTCATCAGGAGTGCAAATTATGAAAGAATTTAATGCCGGACAATGAGCTTATGAGCGAGGAATTCATCAGTGAGCCAATCGAGCCGGTCGCAGGTACGTTTGATACTTCGGCAATGACCAGAGGTGAGCCGGGGCTTCCGGAGCGATTTAAATGGAGAGGCAAAGAATACTCAGTAGTTGATGTGCTTGAGGCCTGGAAAGAAACAGGGCCTTGTCGCAGCGGCGGCAATGAAAAGTATTTGCGTAAACACTGGTTCAGGATTAGAATCGAAGATGGTTTGGAGATGACCGTCTATTTTGAGAGGCAGCCAAGATCGAAACGCCGAGACAAAGTCAGATGGTGGTTATATACCGTTAGCAGAAGGGAAAAAAGATGAATCAAATGATAGCGGTCTGTGGTCTGTTTTGTGACCAGTGCGATGCTTTTATTGCAACACGGGATGATGACGATGGTAAAAGAGCAGAAGTAGCTCAACTCTGGTCAAAACAATACAACTGCGATATAGAGCCGGCAGATATCAATTGTCTTGGCTGCACATCCGGCAGCGACTGTCTTTTCGGTCACTGCAGAGTTTGCCAGATAAGAAAATGTGCGAAAGAAAAGCAGGTTATAAACTGTGCATACTGTGATGACTATGCCTGTGAACAGCTTGAGGATTTATTTCAGAAGGTCCCGGATGCCAGAAAACATCTGGATGTGATAAGAAACACACTTTAATCTACTGGTTCTGCTTCGACACAAATCGAATCCCATTTATGACCAAAGCCCAGAACTCAAAAACGGAACACTCTGTTGCACCTGCTATGACAAATAAGGCCGTTACAACAGCAGCCACGAATAACCGACATATCGTATGTCGATTGCATTGTCGAAATGTCCGTGCTTCGGCACATCTACCCGGACTCAGTGAAGTATTCGCCGGATTGAAATCATCATCGATTATAGGCGGCAATCCAGCCAGGGTAGACGCAGGCAGATTCAGCTACTGGGCCGCGCAGCCGAAAGAGATATTTGATTTTAGAACAGGACAGGATGATCCTTTCGGAAAGCTGCAAAGAGCTTTGAATAAATACAAACTTGAAGGAGACTGCCGATGCAACCTTCCAAAGGAAATTTTCTGCGGCGGCTGGATCGGATATTTCAGTTACGAGCTTTGCAGATATATCGAAAAGCTGCCGGCTACTGCTATCGACGATATTGCACTGCCGTTGATTCGATTGTGTTTTTATGACCGATTCATCGCTTATGATCATCTCGAAGATAATTTTTGGCTGATCGCTCTTGATCTGCCGGATGATGCCGACAAGCCGGAAGAAAAACTTGCCGCTCTGGAACAGTTGTTAGCTGAATCCCAACGGATTCGTGTACCAGAACCTGCCCCTGCCGACCTTGAAAGCATCGATTTCTCACGGTTTAGTTCCAATATGGACAAAAATTATTACCTGCGGACTGTGGAGAAAATTAAACGCTACATCTACGATGGGGAGGTTTACCAAATTAATTTCTCGCAGCGGTTCGAATGCGATTACGAGGCACGGCCGATTGAGCTTTATCACTGGCAGAACCATTACAATCCAAGTCCCTATGCATGTTACATCGACGGCAGTGGTTTTCACATAGTAAGTGCGTCACCCGAGATGTTTATCACAATTACCGATGGTACGATTCGAACCAAGCCGATAAAAGGGACCCGGCCTCGCCTTGATGAAGCAACGAAACCGGCTTTGCAGGCAAAGAAAATCAACGCTTGGAATTTCAACGAGCTTCTCAGCAGCGAAAAAGAGCAGGCCGAGCTGAATATGATTGTCGACCTTGAGCGCAACGATGTGGCAAAAATCTGCCGGCCGGGAACAAGGTCGGTGATTCAGCCCAGGACGATTGAAACTTACCCGACTGTATTTCATGCTGTGGCAACCGTTGCCGGAAGGCTTCGCGAGGAAATGACTTTTTGCGATGTCCTCAAGGCCATGTTTCCCGGCGGCTCAATCACCGGTGCGCCGAAAATTCGCTCTATGGAAATCATCGACGAAACCGAGCCGACGGCAAGAAACGTCTATACGGGCAGCATCGGCTTTATCGGGATTGACGACAGTGTGTGCTTGAATATCGCCATACGAACGATTATTATCAAAGACCGAAAAGCCTGCGCTCAAACCGGAGGCGGTATCGTTGCAGATTCCGATCCGGAAGCTGAATGGGCTGAGACGATTACAAAAGCAAGAGCATTGCTCGCAGGAATAACAGCAACGCAAAAAAGAAAACGGCAAATAGTCGGGATAAATAAGAAACACATGAAATCTGGAGTGTTGGAAACAAATTCGAAACGAATTGAATGATGTTTTAGAAATTTGATGATGGAAAAAGTTTTTCTTAATGACAAATTAGTAGATATTGATAAGGCCTCTATATCCGTCGCCGACAGTGGATTTCTCTACGGAGCGGGATTATTCGAGACCATGCGCAGTCATAACGGTGTGGTTTTTGCCCTGAGGGACCATCTGGACAGGCTGTTCGTCAGTGCCGAGGTTCTATCGATAAATAATCCCTACGACTCCGAATATATCACTGAGGCAATCGCCGAATTGTTGCGTGCGAATAAGCTGACAGATGCGCGATTGCGTCTGACGCTTACAAACGGGCCTATGACCGAATCCGAGGAGCAGCGAAAATCGACGCTTCTTATCACCGCGGCGAAGTTCCGCTCTTACCCGCCAGAATATTATAAAAAAGGCGTGTTGGCCGTTCTGTGCCCGTTCAAACAGAATCCGATCGACCCGGTTTCCGGCAGGAAAACGACAAGCTATTTTTCACGCATGATTGCATTGAACCTGGCGCATCAGAAAAGGGCGGCCGAGGCAATCTGGTTTACGCTGGATAATCGCCTGGCTGAGGGCTGCATCAGCAATGTTTTTCTGGTCAAACATTCGGAGCTCTGCACGCCGCCGATTAATACGCCTGTTCTTCCAGGCGTAGCAAGAAAGACCGTCTGCCGGCTTGCTCAGCAGAATTCAATTAAACTGACCGAGAAAGATCTCACGATAGATGACTTGCTCGCCGCCGACGAGATTTTTCTGACGAATGTTATTATGCAAGTAATGCCGATAACCAAAGTAGAGAAGCACACGGTCGGTGACGGCCAGGTGGGACCTGTGAGCAAAAAGCTGCATAAGAGCTTCGAAGAACTTGTGAAAAAAGAATGCGGGAAAGATAAATGAAGATAAAAGATATCGCTGAGAAAATCGAAGAAATAATCCCGCTGAAGCTGGCGCAGGACTGGGACAACGTGGGATTGTTGATCGGTGATTCGCAGAAGGATGTTAAAAATATCCTGCTGACTATCGATATCACGTGCGATGTTGTCGCCGAGGCAAAAAAACTGAAGACCGATTTGATTATCAGCTATCATCCTGTGATTTGGGATGGGCTGAAGAAAATCACCGCTGAAGGGCCGACCGGTGTTGTTTATGATTTGATTCGGTCCGGCATCGCGGTTTTTTCGATACATACTGCTCTGGATTCGGCTGCCGGCGGAGTCAATGACGGCCTTGCCGAGATTGTCGGCATCGTCGATGGCAAGCCGATTGGTGATTACGTGGCCAGTCCGGCGAGTGACAACTACAAGCTCGTCGTCTTTGTACCCGCTAGGTCGGCGGCGGAAGTATCGAATGCTGTCTTTGCCGCCGGGGCGGGGGCAATCGGCAACTATAGCCACTGCGGTTTCGGAGCAGAGGGCACAGGGACTTTTCTGCCTCAGAAGGGCGCAAAGCCTGCCATCGGTAAAAAAGGCAAGCTCGAAAAGGTCGAGGAGATACGATTCGAGACAATTGTGCCCGCAGCAAAACTTAATGACGCCATCGCGGCAATGATAAAGGCCCATCCCTACGAGACGCCGGCCTTTGACATTTTCAAACTGCACGATACCGGCATGCCGTTCGGCTTGGGCAGGATTGGGGAGTTGGCCAAGCCTGTCCGAGTAGCACAGATTATCAAAAGGATAAAGAAGGTCACCGGTGCCAGAGCGGTCGGTATGGTCGGGAACCAGAATCGGCTGGTTCGGCGGGCGGCGGTTTGTGCCGGCTCGTGCGGCAAGATTATCAATTCGGTTATCGCAGCAAAAGCCGATTTGTATCTGACCGGAGAGCTGAAGCATCATCAGGCTTTGGCCGCCCAGGAGGCCGGGCTGACCTGTATCTGCCTGAGCCACACCGTTTCGGAACGGTTTATATTAAAAAAATTCGCCAAACAGTTGCAAAAAAAGGTAAAAACGGTAAAAATTAGCATTAGCAAAAAAGATGCTGACCCGTTTAAGTGGAAGAACATATGACAGAAAAAAGCCAACAAGTAGAAGACATGCAGGAATTTGAGGACGTGCAGGAAGCAGCAGAAGCACAAGAAGTGCAACAGGAACAGGACATTCCTGAAGCGGAAGAAGTGCAGGAAGAACAAGACATCCTGGAAACCGAAGATGTACCAGAAGAGCAGGACGTAGAGGACGATGAGTCTCAACTGCCGGATGAGGAACAACAGGATGTCTCGCCGTCTGATCAGGAGATTACTACCACGGTCGAGTCGGTTGTGGAGGCGGTCTTATTTGCCAGCGACGAGTCGCTGACGGAATCCCGGCTGGCGAGTATCGTCGAAACAAGTTCAAAACAGGTTCGTCAGCACATCAAGAATCTGAACGACAAATACAAGGCGAATAATAACGCCTTTAGAATAGAGCAAATCGCGGGCGGCTACCAGATGCTCACGCTGAGTCCTTACAATCACTGGCTCAAGAAACTGCTTCGGGTTCGCGGTGATACTAAACTGAGCCCCGCCGCCATGGAGACACTTGCTATTATCGCATACAAGCAGCCGGTCATGCGCGCAGATATCGAAGCTATTCGCGGCGTTGCGGTCGGTGAAGTGATTCGATCCCTGAGCTATAAAGGATTAGTCAAGATTGTCGGCCGGGCCGAAGTTTTAGGCAGGCCGATGCTGTACGGAACCACAAAGAAGTTTCTCGAAGTCTTCGGTCTAAACACGCTCAAAGACCTGCCGAAAGCACAGGAGCTTAAAGAGCCGTCTTCATGATTTAAGCCCCACAATGTCTCTCATTTAGAAAGGCTGCACGATAAGCGTAAATTTCCACAAGCAGCATTGGATTGTCACTCGGCGAATCTTTTTAAAGTCCTCGGCGGCGGTACTTTCCGGTCTTGCTTTGACACCGTTTTCATGCAACGCTCCGTTCGGCTGCGGCTGCATGGGTCATCTCGTAAGATTTGGCATCGTTACAGACTGTCACTATGCCGATGCCGATACTGCCGGCACACGCTATTACAGACAATCGCTCGACAAGCTTGCCGAATGCGTCGAAACAATGAACGCTCAAGAGGTTAATTTTCTCGTGGAACTTGGTGATTTCAAGGACCAGAATTCACCTCCTGTTGAACAAAAAACTCTATCGTATCTGCAGGCTATTGAGACTGTGTTTCGCAAATTCGATGGGCAGACCTACCATGTGCTCGGCAATCACGATGCCGATAGTCTCTCAAAGGCGCAATTTCTGGCCAAAATCGAAAATACGGGCATAGATCCCGGCAGAAGCTGCTACTCGTTCGATTTCAACGGCGTGCACTTTATTGTTCTCGACGCCAACTACAAATCCGATGGAGTCGATTACGACCACGGCAATTTCGACTGGACCGACGCCAATATTCCGCCAGCCGAGTTGCAGTGGTTGAAGCAGGATCTGGCCGCGTCACGCGGAGCCGTTATTGTCCTGATTCATCAGCTTCTTGACGGTGCAGGCTCACATTATGTCAACAATGCCGCCGAGGTGCGGCACTTCCTCGAACAGTCGGGCAGAGTTTTGGCCGTATTTCAGGGACACCTTCATGATGGAGGATACAGCCTGATAAACGGAATTCACTATTATACGTTAAAAGCAATGGTCGAAGGCCCCGGCCCGGAAAACAATTCCTACGCTATCGTCGAAGTCCGGCGGGACTTGAGTATCAACATTACCGGTTACCATAAAGCAATCAGTAAACGGCTTGACTGCATAAATATTCCTAATCCCACGGCAGCTCTTTCACGTCGGGATTAACTGCATAAGCTGGCCGGGGATGCTCGGCATTGAATGCGAACATATCCTCCATCTTTTCAATCACAACAAAGCTTTCATCAATTGAGCCGTCCTGACTGGTGACTTTGTCGAGCGAAAGCTTCAAGTGTTTTGCAAAAAACTTGTAGGCGCCGATACGTTTTGAGATGCCGTAATCGTGCCCCTCATCGGGGAGGTGCAGATACTCGATGTTATCCTCTGCTCCATAGAGACGATAGACGTTCCGGATGTAAGGGAATTCCACGTCCGGCGTGTTCTTGGTCCAGTCCTTGCCGTCCGAGATAAGCATTTGAGGCCGGGGTGCAGCCAGAGCGGCGATGTCTGTATTGTTTGTCTCGTGTGTATCGCTTTTATGTATTGGCATCCCGCTTTCGCAGTTGCAACCGCCGAAGAAATGGGACGAGACCATAACCACAGGAACCGATACGGCCACGCGGTCGTCGACGGCGGTGAGCAGAAATGTCTGCGTTCCTCCGCCCGAGGCGCCGGTGATTCCTATTCGCTTTGGATCCACGTCTTTGCGGGACGTAAGAAAATCCACGGCACGAATACTGTTCCAGAGCTGCAATTTCAGGGTTTTTGGCCGGTTGTGCTCCCAGCCGGCGTTTTTCCATTCGCCGTATCCCACCATATCATAAGAAAAGACAACCGCACCCATACGAGCCAGTGTGGCACATCGTCTTTGCATATTGGGTCTTAATCGGCCGTTATTAAAATGTCCGTGCGGACACAGTATCGCAGCGAAAGGCCCCTTGCTTTTCAAAGGTCGGTAAAGGTTCCCTGTGACAAATACCCCGGGCAGGCTCTCAAACGCTACGTTCTGGACCGTGTAGCCGTCGTACTTACGTTTGTTACGTATGATTGGCTTGAGCGGGCACTTCTCGGGCAGCGGTAAAAGTTCGGCCCCGCGAAGAATAGCCTCACGAACCTGTCCGGCCCGCGCCTTCCATTGCTCCAGATTGGAATAGCTTCGGGCAAACTTCGCAAGCTGCTCTTTTGCCGCCTCCTCACTGTGATAATTGCCCTGGCAGAGTTGAGGTTTCTTGTCCTCGGCGCCTTGTGACAACATTGTTGACAATCCAATCACGACCAACAATACACTAATGATTGCTGTCTTGTAGATATTAAGTGATCGACATTGCATTTTAAATCTCCTGTTACGACAACTTTGATATATATTATTTGGCTTACCACTCTGCTAACGGTTTTGTGCCGACGGAACTGATATAATGGCCACCTTTCCATACAGGCGACAATAGAATAGCCACTCTTACGTTATCTTTCGCATTATCGAGGCGTAAAATCAAACGTTTTACGCCTTTATTGGTCTTCTCCGGTGACTTTTGCTCGGCGGACTCGATCGTAAAAGGAGCATGATAGGGTGACAGTACCTTAGCAACGAGTTCTTTGCCGTCAATGGTTAGTCTTGCAATCCATTCTTTTTTCAGCGAGATTTCCGCATCGGTCGTTATTGCCCAGACGAGTTCGCATGGTTCCTTGATTTCGAATTCATCCTGAACGAGTACAGCTTCTCTGCCGTCGATCATAGCGATGCCACGTGTGACTTTGTTTGCAAACTTATTATAAGCACTTGTCAGGTCAACCAGAGCAAAAGCCGCAAAAGCATGGATTTGCTTCGACTCGAATTTGATAAACTTTGATTTCGCCATCGGGTCCTGGTCTTCACCGCCCAGCAAAGGTACGCTGTGACTTTTCGAATTCAGGCGATAATAGCTCCACCGTTTGCCGCCTCTTTTGCTGTCCCAGTATCCGGGAAGATTGTAGTTGTCCGCACCGAGGTCTCGAACCCAGCGAACACCCAGAGCATCCAGCTCGAAGTTGCCCAGGTCCAGATGCCCGTGATTGACCTGGTTGTACCCGGCTTTGACGCCTACCCAAAGCGCCTCCGGATCGTCCCATGAGCTTCGGAACACAGCCACTTCAACGGGGCCACGGAAATAACGGTCGAGGTCTTTTGCCGGCGGCTTTCCGCCCGGTTCCGGCATGAACCAGACCACGTGCTGCGGACTGGCTCTGTGTTTTGCAAGTATGGCACGTTCATCATTGGCATAGAACGGTTTATCAAATGTGCGTCCCAGCCAGAACAAACAGGGCAGCGTTCTTCTGGAACTCTTTTCTCCGACGTCAGCCATGTTGAGATAATGCCCGGTTGGTCCGGCAGTATATATTGGAAAATCCCCCGCTTCAGCCAGCCCTTCGATTTGCAGCAGGCCGAAGTCGTTACCAAGTGCGCTTTCCAATGCCGCCAATCCGTAGGCTGTATAGTGTGTAGCATAGCTCCAATAGCCGGGCCCTTCCCCCCACGCACCGTCGGGGCCGTAGGTCTTGATGGCGCGAGGTAATGACTGAACGGCGGCAGCGACAATCTGCTCGGCGTACTGTGGATCGGACTCGGCAATCGCCAGCGAGCCGACTAACAGACCTCCGTTACAAACCTGGTTCCAGTTGTGTTCGCTTCGTACCCACCCGCTTTTCTTGTATGCTGTCAGCCCAGGCTCCAAACCGTTTTTGATAAGGCCGTCCTTGATTTTTTCCCGTGTCCCGGCGTCCATATAAGAATACAACCAGTCATAGCCAAGTCCGACCGCATGGGACATCTCGGCCGTATCGAGAAAGTGCGATGGATTCCAGTCATCGAATGCACAGACCGTCAGCATGTTGTCGATGGCTTTATCTGCGTATTTTTCCTCGCCTTTCCATCGGTACGCCAAGCCGAGAGCGTAAATCCGGTGAAGGCATTCCCTGCTGACGTGAAGCAGCCGGGGACCGATCTTTCTGTATGTGAGCATAGATTTACCTGCACAATCCTCCGCCTCTTCAAGAACATCCTTCACGCACTTTTGTAAAACCTCATCTTTTATGTATAATTCTTTCAGATGCTGAAGGTCTTTATCCTTGAGCATTAATCTCGGATGGCTCTTATCGAGAGTTTTCAGGACATCAGAAGAATCAACGGATGGCTGCTGAGCGAATGTCAATGTAAGATAAGAAAAGCTAAGAATTATTGTGAGTGCTGTAAGCCTGCATGTAGTCACTATTATTTACCTCCATTTATGGGCTGTTTACTTATTGCTGTCCATAGAGAAAAATGCCTAAAACTACAGATGTTATAGAAGATTTGCCGCCTGCCGGGCAAGGAAAATCTTTGCCGGGGCGGCAGAAATTGCTTATGATTATGTAATCTTCGTTAAAATTGAAATGAGAGTAATACGATGGAAAAATTCATTTATAAGACAAAGCAGGAAATGGGAGCGGCGGCGGCGGCAGCGGCCGCCCGGGCGATCAAAAAAGCAATAGAAGAACACGGCCGGGCAAATATTATCCTCGCAACGGGAGCCAGCCAGTTCGAGATGCTGAAAAATCTGGTTCAAGCCGAAGCTGTAGATTGGGCGAAAGTTACAATGTTTCATCTGGATGAGTATATCGACATGGCGGAGGACCACCCGGCGAGTTTCAGAAAATTCCTGAAAGAGCGGTTCGTGGATAAGGTGCCGGGCTTAAAGGCCGTACATTTTGTTGCCGGCGATACCGGAGATCCTCTACAGGAGTGCAGGAGGGTTGGCTCACTGATAAACGAGCACCCAATCGATGCGGCAATGATTGGAATCGGAGAAAACGGGCATCTGGCATTTAACGATCCGCCCGCGGAATTCGAAACCGAACAGCCGTATCTCGTCGTCGAGCTGGATGAAAAATGCAGGAAGCAGCAATTGGGCGAAGGCTGGTTCGAGACCCTTGAAGCAGTGCCCCGCCAGGCAATCTCAATGAGTATTAAGCAAATTATGAAAAGCAGGCGCCTGATCGTAACAGTTCCGGACCGGCGCAAAGCCGGGGCGGTAAAAAACGCTCTCGAAGGTGAAGTGACGCCGATGTGCCCGGCGTCGATATTACAGCAGCACGACAATTGTAAGATATTCCTGGATGCAGAGGCTGCTTCGCGGCTTAATCCATAGAGCACAAACCACCCACGGGGGTGATAATCTCGGCCTCTACCGGCAGGTTTTGTGGGCGATAGTATTTTTCCGCCATGTTTTCAATCAGTTGCCGGGCATGATTGTCTTCGACAACCGCCGCGATGCAGCCGCCCATCCCGGCGCCGACAAGACCGGCACCAACGACACCTTCCGTTTCGAGTGCGATATCAACGAGCGTATCGATTTCCGGAAGGCTGACGTTATAGCCGCCGCCCTGCCGCCACAGCTCGGCACGGCTTATACGTGCGGCGTCACCCGATTGCAGATCGGCTATCAGGGCGTCAATCCGTTCGTCCGGATAGCTGTTGTCAGTGGGCACTTGCCGGCCGTCAACGAGCTTCGTCACGCGGTCGCCGTCATGGGAGATATTGATTAAATCGCCGAATTTTTTCATATCACCGGTTCGCAGGCAATGCAGGACCATCCTGGCTCGGATACACTCGGCAATTCCATAAAGACATACCTGCCGGATGAGATAGCCCTCTTTCGGTTCGGCATGACTTCTGAAGACACGATGAATCTTTTGCTCGTTGCCTGAAAGAAGTCTTAATACTTCGGCCCTGCCGGCAGAAACAGGCAGTGATTTCACCATTCGGTAGATTTGGCTCTGGTCAATGTCAAGTCTTTCCGGATTGACGTCGCGAAGTCGTTCGAGTTTATCGGCGTACTTCGGAAAGTTTTTGCGTATCAACATCAAGCCGAATATATATCCAGCGACACGGCTGTTAAAGATGTCGCGGGCGCCGGCTTGTTTTTTTGCCTGGATGCTGCTGTTCGCCAAAACAAAGCAATAGCCTTTGGGAAGTGCGGCTTCCTCTACGGATAACGGAAAAGCCCCTATATGGAGAATCGTATTGGGCCTGCCGTATATAATCGCAGCATGGTCGCTGCAACCGCCTCGCGTGCCCACATACCATTCGGCAAAGCCCCAATGTTCGACTAAATCCGCAGGTTTAACGTCAAGCGAATTTAAGAGTATTACAGCTTCAACTGTGATCATTACCAATGCCGACGATGAACTCAGTCCGGCGGCTCTCGGTATGTTGCCGTAGACCATCATATTCATACCTTTGATCGCCGGTGCGAAGCTGCCGTCATCTTTTGTATTGAGGTGCTGAAGGTACAAAACCGCCGCCCGGATATAATTCGACCAGCTTATTGATGGATCCCGTCTGCGTTTTTCATACTCATCGTGACACCAGGTATCCCAATTCTTTATTTTTTCGCCTGACGGCAGACAATCACTTATACTAAACTGCTCGTCGGCGAAGTCGTTCGACTCGACGTTTTTAGCCAGTACCATCTCATCGTCCCGCGGCTCGGCCACAAGCCACATGTGCTTTATTGTTATGGGATTAACTGAGCCGCCGCGATGGTCGATATGCGTGCCGAGAAGGTTTACCCTGCCGGTCGAGCGGATTATCAGGACGCTGCGATCCCCTTCGTGTCTCTCGGCGAATGCTTCGAGGGTGCGCTGACACATCTCAGCCGCTTCGTTTTTTAAATCGTAATTATCGCCGTAGATTCGATGCAGCTTTTTATGAAAGGTACTGTTCGTATCTTTAATCAGCTTAATCCAACTACTGACAGGTCGCAGGCCACTGATATCAGAATGCATAAGTTCTTGTCCTCTATGATGTTTCCAAACTGTTTGTAGTCGGGAATGATAGGAGATTTGCCGCCGGCATAGCAAGAAAAATCTCCTACCGTTATCGGTGGATATTGAAACTGCGTATTTGACAGGGAAGCGGAAATCCCGTATAAGATGGTTTTAGAGACCGGACAAAAGAATGAGCCGTAAAGCACAGATTTCGAATGGCATAAAGATACAAGGGTTTGTAGATCTCCAGGTCAATGGCTACAAGGGGGTACATTTTTCGGATATCAACCTGACGCGGGACGATTTCATTATGGCCTGCCGGGCGGTGTTTGAAGCCGGTACAACCGCGTTTCTACCAACGATGATAACCAGTCCGAAAGAAGTATACGAGCATAACCTGCCTATCATGGCCTCGGTTCTAAAGGAAGCCGAATTTAAGGGAAAACTCCTGGGCTTTCACATCGAGGGACCCTTCATATCGGCACAGGATGGTGCGCGCGGGGCGCATGATACGCAGTGGATTTCGAAACCCGATATAGACTATCTCAAGCAACTAATTGATTGGGCTGACGGCCAAGTCAAATTGCTGACGATTGCAGCCGATCCGAAAGGAGCTGAAAAAGTTGCCCGTTATGCCGATAGTCGGGGGATTGCAGTTTCCCTGGGGCACCAGATGGCGTCAGAAGCAGATTTGGCCCGGCTGGTGCAAGCAGGTGCCGTCTCGTTGACCCATTTGGGCAACGGTGTACCGGCAATGTTGTCAAGGCACGAAAATCCCATTTGGGCGGGACTTGGCAACGATGACCTTGTCGCCATAATTATCACCGACGGTCATCACCTGCCGGCATCAATTCTGAAGACCATAATCAGAACCAAGGGCCCTGAGCGCTGCATTGTTGTCAGTGATGCTTCATCACCGGCAGGACTTCCACCCGGCAAATATGAAGCACTGGGTCATCAGGTGGCGCTGGAAGAGGACGGTCTGTTGCGCGATTTGACAACTGGGTATCTGGGCGGCTCTTCAGCGTCGATGCTCCAATGTATGAACCACTTGGCGTCTTTGAATCTGGTTAGTCAAGATGGACTTTTCGCAATGGGATTCGATAATCCGCTGGCGCTTATCGGGCTCGGTCCGGATGATATGGCCCAGGGCTTGAACATCCTGTTCGATAAGGAAAATAAGATTTTCAACCTTGAAAAATAACAAGTGAGATTCGGGCGTTCATAAAGTATGTGTTTAAAATGGTGTATATTAAAACTTTGCTCAACAACACATGGCAATTACCGGTCTTTTCACTTTACAGGAATATCCGGACTTGTTAAAATACGATTCTTATATGAAAAATACCCCCGGTGAAACCGAGGGCTAAGTAGGACAGACACAATACGAATACTGAGAATGGCTGGCAAAATCATTATCAACACCGAACGTTGCAAAGGTTGTGGTTTGTGTGTGGTGGTATGCCCGAAAAATGTTATAGTCGTTTCCGAAAAATCAAACAGCATCGGTTACTTCCCCGCCAGGGTAAGCAGCGACGAATGTACAGGTTGTGGTTCCTGCGCAATTATATGTCCGGATGCGATTATAGAAGTTTTTCGAGACGATTCCGGTGAAGTAGAGATAGTAATCGAGCCTGGTGAAGAGGGCGGGCAAAAGGTGATCGAGGAAAACAAGTGAACCCTGTTGCAGATAGTATAAGGGACAGGAATATGACAGAAGAAGGGCGGTCTTCCAAAGGTGCCGGCAAGAGGATTTTAATGTGTGGGAACGAAGCCCTTGCCGAATCGGCGATTCTTGCCGGCTGCGACGCTTATTTCGGCTATCCGATTACGCCTCAAAACGAAATCCCCGCCTATATGTCACGCAGAATGCCTGAAGAGGGCCGCGTTTTCGTGCAGACCGAAAGTGAGCTGGCTGCAATTAATATGGTATTCGGAGCTTCGGCAACGGGCAAAAGGGCAATGACGAGCTCATCCAGTCCCGGCATTAGTCTGATGCAGGAAGGAATCAGTTATTTGGCAGGCGCCGAACTACCGGCAGTCGTGGTCAATGTCATGCGAGGCGGGCCGGGCCTTGGCAACATCGCACCGTCACAGGCTGATTATTTTCAGGCCACCCGGGGCGGCGGGCATGGTGATTATCGAACAATAGTGCTCGGGCCATCGGGTGTGCAGGAGATGGTAGATTGTATGCCGCTCGCATTCGACCTGGCCGACCAGTACCGGATGACCGTTATGGTTCTGGCCGACGGCATTCTGGGCCAGATGATGGAGCCGGTAGTGTTGGAGAAAAAGCCCGGCCGGGAACTACCGCCTAAAGACTGGGCCTTGACCGGGGCCAAAGGAAGAAAGCAAAACATAGTCCGCTCATTGTGGCTTCCGGAAGGAGCACTTGAAAAACTGAACAATAAGATGCTGGACAGGTATAAAGAAATTGAACAAAACGAAGTGCTCTGCGAAAAATATGAGATTGACGATGCTGATATCGTATTAGTTGCATATGGCTTTTCAGCAAGAATTGTCCGCAGCGCTGTCGGCAGGGCAAGAGAAGAAGGGATTAAGGCCGGCTGGATTCGACCGATTACGCTGTGGCCGTTTCCGACCGAGCAGATAAGTAAAGCCGCGGATGAATTTAGGATTTTTCTGGTTGTCGAAATGAGTAACGGCCAGATGGTCGAAGATGTGAGACTGGCTGTCAACGGCAAATCGCCTGTGTTATTTCACGGCCGGCCGGGCGGTGGTATTCCCACCGTTGATGAAATCCTCAATAAAATCAGGCAATTAACATTAAAGCCAAAGACGTAATTATGAAAACAGTATTTAAGAGGACCTCGACACTTAAGGATTGCAAGACACACTACTGTCCCGGATGCGGGCATGGGATTGCTCATCGACTTGTCGCCGAAATAATCGATGAGCTGGATATACGTGATCGCACAATCGGCATCGCCCCCGTCGGCTGTGCCGTACTGGCGTATGATTATTTCGACATCGATATGGTCGAAGTGGCACACGGCAGGCCCCCTGCTGTAGCGACGGGGATGAAAAGAACCAATCCGGACAAAATCATTTTTTCATATCAGGGCGATGGTGACCTGGCAAGTATTGGTGCCGCTGAGATTTTACATGCAGGACACCGGGGCGAGCAGATTACGGTCGTATTCATTAATAATGCCGTCTATGGAATGACCGGCGGGCAAATGGCCCCCACTACGATGCTGGAGCAGGTGACGGCAACAACACCCAAAGGCCGCTCCGCCGCCGAGCAGGGCTATCCGCTTCAGGTCTCCGAATTGCTGGCGACGCTGCCGGGAACGGTTTATATCGAACGATGCGCGCTTAGCAACGTCGCTAATGTCCGTAAAACAAAAAAAGCGATTAAGCACGCCTTTGAGCTGCAGCTCGAAGGCGTTGAGGGTATGTCGCTGGTGGAGGTGCTCTCTCCGTGCCCGACGTACTGGCGGATGAGCCCCGCCAAAGCGATGGAATGGATTGAAACCAATATGATGAAGGTTTTTCCTCTCGGACGATTGAAGGGTTAACAATGGCTGCAAACGTTTTTTGCGAGGAGATTGTTATCGCCGGTTTCGGTGGTCAGGGGATTATGCTGACCGGCAAACTACTCGCTCAGACGGCGATGAAGGCCGGCAAGGAAGTAACTTATATGCCCGCTTATGGAGCCGAGGTTCGCGGCGGCACAGCAAATTGTATGGTGGTAATCGCAGAGAGCCAGATTGCCTGTCCGCTCGTCAGCAAACCGGATTCGCTAATTGTCCTGAATAAGGCGTCGCTTATGAAATTTGCGCCGCGTCTCAAGAACGGCGGCCTGATGATATTGAATAGCTCTTTAATCGACGTCGATCCGGAGGTGGATGATTCTATAGAAGTTGTTTCGATACCTGCCGACGACATAGCTGTGGAATTAGGCAGCCCCAAGAGCACGAATATGGTGGCATTGGGTGCATACCTGCAAAAAAGAGGATACCTTACACCGGATGCTGCGGCAGATGCCCTGCCTGATGTCCTTGCCAAAAGGTACCATCAAACCTTGCCGGTCAATATCGAGGCCCTGCATAAGGGAGGCGAATACACCAGAAATCACAGCCATGATTGAATATAAAAGTTGAAACAGCAAAATACATCTCAGTATAGAATTTGGGCATCAATATTTGTAATTCCAACGATATTATTGTCAGGTCCGGACATTGTTGCCACAGAACAAAACAAACTACTGGCCAAAGATCCGGTATCCGACATTGTTGACGGTGAATATGATGAGGTCGTCGAACACATTGAGGATTATCTCAACGAGCATCCGACTGCTCACGTTCGATACAAGCAAGTCAAGTCCTGAAGTTATGTAGCAGATCATCAGCATCGATGGCGAGCTTATCTGGGAATTTTCGCTAACAAAAAGCCGGTAGAAACATAGCAGGGCCGAATAAAAAGGCGTCGTGCAACAGGCTGATTAATGCAAGTAAATGACTTGATCTAGCGACTTTCCTGTAATATAATACACCACGTACGATAAATAACAGATATTTAACCTGAAAACGGAAAGTTGAAATGGCCAAAAAACCTAATAACAGAAATCCCAAGGCGATTTGCAGTTTTTGTGGCAGGTCGGGTACTCAGGCTGATACGCTTATTGAAGGGCCGGATAAAGTTTTTATCTGTCCTGAATGTGTGGAACTTTGCCATAACATCATCCGGCAGGATCGCAAACGCTCGGCCAAGGGTGCCGTTAGCCTAAAGGAGATGCCGAGGCCCAAAGCAATTAAAGAGTACCTGGACCAATATGTCATCGGACAGGACCATGCTAAAAAATATCTCTCAGTTGCAGTGCATAACCATTATAAAAGGTTGCTGCACAGCGACAGCAACGACAGCGATGTCGAGATAGATAAATCGAATGTTTTGCTCATCGGCCCGACCGGCTCGGGCAAGACACTGCTTGCCCGTACACTTGCCCGTGAGTTGGAGGTGCCGTTCGCAATATGTGATGCTACAACGGTTACCGAAGCGGGATACGTCGGCGAAGACGTTGAGAATTTCCTGCTGCGTTTATTGCAGGCTGCCGACTACGACATCGAAGCGGCACAGCGGGGCATCGTTTATGTCGATGAAATAGATAAGGTCGGAAAAACATCACAAAACATCTCAATAACTCGCGATGTCTCCGGAGAAGGAGTGCAGCAGGCGCTGCTTAAGATGCTCGAAGGAACTATCGCCAACATCCCGCCACAGGGCGGACGAAAACACCCGGAGCAATCCTACATACAAATCGATACAGCACAGATACTGTTTATATGCGGCGGTACTTTTGTGGGGCTGGAAAATATAATCAAAAAGCGGCTCGGCAAAAAAATGATCGGCTTCGATTCGGAACTGGCCGGTAAAAGAGACGACAAAACAGAATACAGCAATTTGCTGGAACAAGTCATACCCGAAGATATTATCGAGTACGGAATGATTCCTGAAATGGTCGGAAGACTTCCGGTCATCACGACGCTCTCTGCTCTCGACGAAGCGGCGCTTATCGACATTTTGACCAAGCCTAAAAATGCACTATGCAAGCAGTATCAGAGATTTTTTGAGATGGAAAATGCTGAGCTTGAGTTTACGGATGGAGCCTTGCATGCATTAGCACAGAAAGCTCTGAAGCGTGACACCGGCGCCAGAGCGCTGCGTTCGATCGCCGAAGAGCTTATGATTGATTTGATGTATCAACTGCCGGAAGAAGCCAAGCCGGCAAAATATATCATCACTCGCGAAATCGTCGACCGCAAGGCCGATTTTTTCACGGCAAAACAAAAGGCAAAAAAAGAATCAGCATAAAGCAGAAGTTATTCAAACCGGCAGGATTAGTCATGTGAATAAGGTTCGAGGACATAGAAATCGAACAATCACACTTAGCCGAGCAGAAGCAGGTCGGTACAGCAAGGATTTAATCCACATCTCTAAACCTGTCCAAACCGATGCTCTCAACGATAAAATAGTAAACCAGGATATATTTGACGTCCTTGGCTTATTGCCGGAGGGTTTTGCTGACTTGCTGATACTGGATCCGCCATATAATCTTACCAAAACCTTTACGTCGACTACCTTCAGAAAAAAGAGCATTACAAAGTATGCCGAATGGTTTGAGAACCTGCTGGTTGAATTGTTGCCCACACTTAAAAACACAGCATCAGTTTATGTTTGTTCGGAATGGTGCTCGTCAACAGCCGTTCATCTCGTGCTGGATAAGCTGCTGAAGGTAAGAAACCGGATTACCTGGGAGAGGGAAAAAGGCAGAGGAGCAAAGAAAAATTGGAAAAACGCTTCGGAAGACATCTGGTTTGCTACGGTTTCGGAAGACTATACTTTCAATGTGGATAATTTGAAGCTGAAACGCAGAGTTCTTGCCCCATACACCGACAGCAGCGGTGCCCCAAAGGATTGGCAGGATACACCCGTCGGACAGTTTCGACTGACCCACCCATCGAATTTATGGAATGATATCACGGTTCCGTTCTGGTCAATGCCGGAGAACACAGACCATCCTACACAGAAGCCGGAAAAACTTTTAGCCAAATTAATTCTGGCCAGCACAAAGACCGGTGACTTTGTATTCGATCCTTTTATGGGCGTAGGCAGCAGTATTGTGACAGCTAAAAAACTGGATCGTAAATTTCTCGGAATTGAACTTGAAAAAGAATACTGCCTGCTCGCTGCTAAAAGACTGAGCCTGGCCGAACTGGATGGATCGATTCAGGGATACCAGGATGGTGTGTTCTGGGAGAGAAACACGCTCAATAGGCAGAAAAAACAGAAAAAGAAAAATGCAGCTTTATAGCATAACTTAGGCAAACCAATATGAATGAGAAGTTATCCCACTTGATTCGGACTTGTTATGCTGTTATAGTCAAGGCAAAGAAAATACAATTCGAATCCCATAATGGATAGCAATGAACAGATTACCACTACTGGTGACGGTTTGTTAGTGCTGGCACCAGCTAAAATAAACCTGTCACTTTTAATAGCCGGTAAACGGCCTGACGGTTTCCACGAAATAGAAACCATTATGGCAAAAATCAACTGGTACGATGAAATACTCATCCAACCAGGCCGACAAGCCGGTATCGAATTGACATGCCGAGGGTCTAATTGGGCGCCGACCGGTGAAGATAATCTTGTCTATAAAGCTGCCAAAAGTCTGTTGCAAAGTTGCAGCCTGAGGCCTAATATTAGAATTAATCTAACAAAAAATATCCCAGCAGGAACAGGTCTTGGCTCAGCAAGCAGTGATGCAGCGGCTACTCTTATCGGCATAAACCACTACTTCAAATTAGATCTCAACCAAAAGAACCTTTTCAAATCGGCGGCGAAGTTAGGTAGCGATGTAGCTTTCTTTTTGGATGGTCCGCTGGCATTTTGTACAGGAAAAGGAGAAAAAGTAAAAAAAATAGATGAAATTTTCAATTTTTTGGCTCTTTTGATACTTCCTGATGTAAGTGTCTCTACAAAAAAGGTTTACGCTAATTACCGGCACAACCACCAACACTATAAAAAGCTCAATATTCGAATAAAAAACCATCTCCTCAAAAACAGGATTGATTTGGCAGTTAAAATGTGCACAAATATGTTGGCAGAAAGTTGTTTTGACTTGGAAGAAAGTCTTGCCGAGCTGAAGAAAAAGATCGAGTTGTTAGGTATTGGGCCTTGCTATCTAAGCGGTAGCGGATCGGCGATGTTTTGTATCATTGAGAGCGGGGATGAAGACGAAGCCAGGGAAGGCATGCGCGAACTTGCGGACAAAATCGGATGCAAAAGCATTATTGTCAGGAACAATAGATGGTAAACTTTTATGCGAGGCAAAGAAAATGAAAATCAGTGAGGTCAGAGTCAAATTGGTGAGCAACAAGGATGACAGGCTGAAAGCTTTTTGCTCGATAACAATAGATAACGAGTTTGTCGTTCGTGACATAAAGGTCATCGAAGGGACGAACGGTTACTTTGTTGCTATGCCTTCGCGAAAGATGAGTGATCATTGTGAAAAATGCGGAGGCAAAAACCATCTCAGAGCCAAATATTGTAATAACTGTGGTACGGCCCTTAAGGATAATCGTGCAAGAAAGGATTTTAAGGGCAGAATGAAATTGCACGCTGATATTGCTCATCCGATTAATTCTGACTGCAGGAAAAGAATTCAGGGGAATGTTATAAAGGCTTTCAAAGAAGAGCTGGAAAAGTCAAAGCAGCCGGGCTATAAACCAGTCGAAATGGATGTGCCGGATGATGATGTTCCTGAAATAGTATCGTAGTTAAAACAGTCCCGTTCTTTAGTAGATTACAGAATGGGAAACTACAAGCTTAAAAAGAGACCTACGCAAAAACACCGGCCTTCAGCAGTTCTTTAAACGTAGAATTCCTCACTTATCTGTCAGGCCTGACTCATAATAAGCCGCATAGAATCCACCCTCCTATGCCGTAAGGTGTTCAAGAACCTTATCGAGAGCAACATCTAACCGCTCATCAAGATCATATTTACCTTCCGTAAGCTGCCGACGGACATCAAGAACTTTTTCCCTGCGAACTTCCGGCAGCGAAGCAATCTTTCTTAACACTTGGCCAATAGGCGTGGTGTTGATATTTTCAAGAATTTGCTCCATCATTATATCCTTATCGGGAGCAAGAACCTCCCCGGCCGGATCTACCTGGCAATTTTCTTTCTTAAATCGACTGTTAGATTCAAATTCTGCCATTAAAATACCTTGTATGACAAGCATTAGAGCGAAAATGTCCGTTTTTCCGCCCAAAGCCAATAACCACTATATATTGTGTGTCCCCTAAATCCCTTTTAGGTCCAAAACAAACTACTAATATTGGTATCGACTACAATGCCGGGAAAACTTTAGAAAAGTTTAGTGCTTGTCCAACCTATTCAAAAACATAAAGTTGCAGCAATTATTGCTAAAAAGCAGCGTAATAATATTAAAAATCAATTATTGAAAAAACCTATCTTAACATGTATACCAGCTAAGCCAGTTTGTCCTGGAAGAATGGGCAATATACTATATATAGTGCTCCTCATCAGAGTTGACAGTAAAAACCTTGGAAGAATTTGACTGGATTCTGTGTTTCCTGCATATCAGGCCAGCCACATGAAAATTCAGGAGACTTTGCATCAGAGAGGCATTTGATGCAGTTTTTTGAGTTTGGATACCACAATTTATTAGCATAAGAAAGCATTTCTTTAAGGACAATTAGTTCAATCGGAAGTGTTCTTTTGGTAGCTAAAACTCATTTGTTCGGGATGAACAATTCTCGTCGACGAGAAGAAAAATTGAATTTTGAGACTTAATAGTAATACTTTAATTCCATATCTACATCCCACATATCATTGTCGGGGAGGTTTTGCTTTTTACTGAGTTTTAGTCGTTCACATTGCAGATTCGGCCAGCGAAGTTGCATCATTGAGAAGAATCTGGAGAATTTCCTGATGTCTATCTCCTTCAGGTCTACACTTGCACTTTGGCTTTTCTGCCCGCGAGTGGTCATTACCATTGCTGAGCTAAGGTTGTACTTACTCGGTGGTATGCGACAAAGGCTTGCAATCCTGTCAATAGCTTCACCGTATGTAAAATCAGCGGCTGTATCGTTTGCATCGGCAAATTCGAGCCGGTCAGGCTCAAGAGTCAATATCTCCATCATAATCGGATCGGCTCGTTTATACTGTCCCAATTGCTCTTCAACATCCTTTTGAGCGTTTGGTAAGTATATAGCCCAGACTAATAAGGGCCACAGGCCGACAATGATTGGCACGGCTATATAATATAAAATCGGATTTTTATATATATCTTTCATAAAATGTTTTCCTTATGACGACTTAGGTGTAACCGTTATTCTGAAATTCTCACGGTTCTCTTTTAACGAATATCCTTCCCGTATAATTTCGAGTCCGTTTTTCCTTACTGTTTCGAAGAATTTCTGTCTGTTCTGACGATTGGAAGTGTCGCCCGTGATCATAATGTCCTTGGCTGTGATTGTTATAGTGTCTATATTCAGGTTAGTTTGCGCGGCACATTCATTAAATGCTTTAAGTACCTGTGTCAGATTTGACGATATGGATTTTTCCTCCGAGTACAAACCCTTTTTCTCGTTTTCGATACGCCTCTGTAGCTTACCGAGTTCTCTAACAGCATCTTTGATTTTTAAGTCAGCCGACAACTGTTCCAGTGTAACTTCTGCGTAGTCTTTGGCAAATTTGCTTCGGATATTATCCCTGTCTCTGTTCACACTGAATAACTGTGTCTGAAAATACAGTCCCACAGCAACTAAAAGAATTGTGACGGATATTGCGGCGGTTTTCAAAGTTTTTTGCTGTCTGAGCTTCTTACCCTGGAAGGGGCTAAAATCCTCGCGGAAATCGACGCTTCGGCCCTTTTCCGAGAGAGCCAGGACTGCGCCATAAGCGATTGCAAACTGAATGGGATCGGCGCAATCAGACTCCGGTCGAAGCTCGGTTTCTATAATGTTGCGTAAATCAATCCTGTCACCTTCAATACCCAGTTTATCACTAAGCTGTATAGAGTTTACAGCGCCGGCGGAATCGAATACTTTAAAACTGCTAGGTGCCCCGGTTCCTTCGACCAGAGCTGTAGTGACAAGTACTTCTCTTTGCAGCAGTTTGGTCTTGTCCTGTTGTGTACCTACCAGGAATGTCCGAACAATCGATGCGGTCCGGGATTCTCCATCTGCAGCCGCTGGCGGGATAATCAAATAGCCACTCCGATGGGACAACATTCCATACAATGTTCCGGTCTGTTCCGATTTATCTGAAGTAACTTGCCGGCAGATAAATCTTGACAGACAATTTACATCCGGCTCTATGTTTACCGGATCAAGGTTGTACTGCTGAAAAGCATCAAGAACTTCTGACAAATTTTTACGCTCTGAGGTAAAAACAGTAAGTTGTGAGCCGGTTTCGTCACTTGATGCTATTTCGAATGCTACCGCAACATTGGTTATATCCGTGGCAAGAGCCTCTTCCGTGTCGAACCTTACGGTTGCAGCTATTTGTTTCGGATCTTTAAATTCGCTGTGCACACTATGCTGCATATACATTGAGCAATCCAACGCAACAGCAATTTCGGAGAATTTCAAATTCCTCTCGGCACAACCCTGAGCAATAAGACCTGCCAAAGCCTGCATATCCTGTTGCTGCTGCTCTTCAACGGATACGCTGAAACATTTCACGCCGCTGCTGCCTTTCTTTTTCGAACCGAGGCAGACAACCGTCGCAGTTTTCTTGCTGATGTATATTCCCAAATAATTCTGATGTTCCACTATTAGCAAACTCCTAAATAGTCATCGGTATTCAACCGTTGATTACAGCGATTCTAGTAACTTTGTCACCCTCTTTTGTTATTGCTATCATGGACGAAGCACTGGCCACTCCGCTCGTCGAGGTTATTTTAATCGTGAAAAATTTACTTTCTGTTGTAATATATTCCTCACATATTCCGATGGATTCGGAATAGCGAGACAGCTTGTTCTTCAGGTCTTCTATGTTTTCAAAAGGTTCTTGCTGTCTCTGCTGGATGATCTCTTCTGCTATTTCGACTTGATTGCCGCCGAAAATAAAGGCCGCTTCCAGCACAGGCCGGGGGGCCGTATTTATATTGACCTGCCGCGTGCCCCACAGTCCGATGTATTTCAATGGATATTCCTTTCTGTCTCCGACGACTATTGTCGGTTGCTCAAGCGGTTCAGTGTCGATCAGCGAGCTGTGAAACATTTTCGCGAAATGAGTAGTCTGGTCGGAAATTTGTTTCGAGACAGGTATCATCTTTCTTTGTATTCGTGGTGTCCGGCGTGTCCTTGAGGTTCTGCTTCTACTCGTAGTTCTTGTCGTCGTAGGTAAAGGTGTTCTAACGGTTTTAGTTATCGGTTTAAAAGTAAGCGAGAAAGGTTTTATCTCACCTATCTGCTTTAGCTGTTCTCTTAGTGAATCAATCTGCATGAAATCCATGCCCATCATTTCGCAGAAAGTTACAAATCCCGCCTCGGTTTCACGCTCTAATTCCGGATTGTTCATCATCGCCCAGCCGAGAGGATATTTTGCATTTTCATCTTCAATTTCAATTCGAACTTTGGCAGTGCCAATCTCAAACTCTGCCGGCTCGGTCACGAACGGCCAGGGCGGGCCATAGGGTCCCCGAATCACTATAGAATCAAGCCCGTACATCTCGTCCATCCCGCTTGTATCGCGACCTGTACTATTGACATCGTCAATACGACTTTTATCGTCAAAATTCTTGCTGCTGTTGAATGTGCCGGACTGAGATTCCATGTCCCACTGTGCCAAAAGCTCCTGAAATCCCAACTCGTCAAGAGCAAATAAATCGGAAAAATCCGGCTCGTTCGGGCGACTCACCAGTTCCGGCTCAAGCCCTTCCATGGATGCAAGGGCATACTTCACTGCCGAATCGCAGCCGTAGCGGGCGTTGCTGTAGTCGATGATAAATTGGTCACGGTGACGCTGACTCGCAATGCGGTCACTGAAAGTATATCCCAGCGTAGCAAGCACAACCAACAGCACCAACGTCACCAATAATACAACGCCGGGCCGGCTTCGAGAAATATCCAGGTTATCCTGAGCTTTATCCATTACTTAACCTTTTCGGCCTTCCCCGAGCTTTCTGTCTGTGGTTTTTCGTCGCCGGGCAAATCCATATTCTCTTGTTCTTGTTCTTGTCCTTGCTCCTGCCCTTCTTCATTATTATCACCCTCGATTGTTGAAGTATCGAACCTGATTTTTCTGGTTCTGTCGATAGCGATGGTTCTTGTGATTTTTTCCTCGTCCGGAACGTCGAAGGTGCCATCCGCTCTTTTATAGGGCTCAGCAAACGAGATTGTTACTACAATTCCGCGAGGTGGAGTCCCGTTCCATCTTTCTATAGGATCCTTGCCGGCCATAGCTTCGATCTTGAAGAAAGTAATGCCGCTGCAAATAGGCACAAAAGCTTCTCTCTCGAAGTCATCTTTATACTTCTCAAGCACTTTATCTTCCATGTTGAGCCCGCTGGCACTGCGATACAAAGTCAGGCTGTTAGAAGCGCCCTCGAAGTCATAACTGCTTTGCCAAATGATTTCTTTAAATATCTGCTCTTTATCTTTGCTGTCTTCGATAGTCCGGGTAATTGTCAGCCTTGCGGCCGGTAACAGCATCGCAGAGGCAACATTCTCGAATTTATTATCAATGGTAATTTTAGCATCCGAGCTTGAAGAAATGACATTGTCAAGATCCTCGGCAATGCGCTGCAGAACTTCGCCGGGCAGTCGAGAGCCGTCAAGCCGACGTGTCACTGCGGCGACTGAATTCTCGGCGCGATGATAAATGCCAAGCACTGCAACCGTAACCATCGCTCCGATGGTCAAGGCGGCGAGCACTTCAGCCAAAGAAAAGCCACGGGGCACTCTGTATGTGCCGGAAGTTTTTTTCAGTTTGTGGCTCGCGATTAATTTCATCGTAGCCGGAACTCCTATCGACGTTGATTCTGCATTAATTCCCAAACTTCTGAGAAATCCATTTGTTCGAGTTCTCCATACGTCAGGCCTGTCTTCGGATCTATTTCATCCTTCCCTGCGTCGTCCATCGATCCGTCAGACGACTGACTTCTTTTGTTCTTCAGGTCAGCTAAAGATTTTGCCTGCTGGTTCTTTTCTTCTTCGCTCGGATTGCCGTTACTGCTTATGAAGAGATCGAGATTGTCCTTGATAAAAGAGCCGTTCTCGGTTGTTAGCAATCCGTTCTGAAGCCATTGCTCTATTGTTTCGACATTGACGCCGGCATAGTCAGCGGCATCTTCCAGCGTTTCGATTAATTCGGCAGCCAGCTCTTGAAGCTCTTCCTCATCGCGCTGCTCAATCTGGAGAAGTTGATCTTTCGTCAAATCAGTCAGCCAGTGCGTCAGCTCGACGGTTTGCTCTTGCTCGTCTGAATCAGTATACTGGGCCGAGCAAACACCTCTTATCCACATCCGTGCCGTGATCGGTTCATAAAATGTTTCAACTACCGTTTGCCATCCAATGTCGGGATACTTCTCGCTTTGGCCATATTCTATGCTCTCTTTCACAGAAGTCGAAGCGAGAAGTATTTCCATATTCTCCCGGGCAATTTCGAATGCCCGCATTCGCTGCGCCGATTCTGCCGCCGAGGCCACGCAGCGCTCTATTACCACCATCACGCTTGAGCAGGTAAGCGCAAGAATCGCCACAGCCATTAAGACTTCTACCAGGCTGAAAGCCTTTTTTCTTATAGTAGCTGTTTTAGAACGGCAGATCATCTTTAGATTTCGGCTCCAAAAGCTCTATATCACCTTCTTCTAATACGACGATTCGATTGATGCGGTTTACTACAATGGTATAAGGCTGGTCCTTTTCATCGAGCAGGACGATTTTTCCGCCGTTCTGCCAACCGGAAGGTCCTACTCGAAACCATGCCCTGGTATTCGAGTCAATCCCATCGTCGAACCAAACATAAACGAGCCGGCAATTTTCAGTGAGATTATTTTGGACAATAATCTCTCCTGGTGTCTCATCCGGCCTGTCTACGTTTATTTCAGAGCCGGCAATTTGCTTAAGCTCATACTCCTGCTCTGTAATGTCGATTTTTATTTCATATCTTCGGCCGGTCTCGGCTGCGGCGCTGGCGGCCATTTGCATTGTCGAGACAAGCTCCTGAGTTTGTGCTCTGAACGTACTTTTTCTAAGCAGCCCGAAAAGATGGATTTGGGCCATGAGCACAAACAGCGATACGACCGCAAGCACAACCAGTAATTCGGCCAGTGTAAAACCGTTGTTGTATGAATGCGGCAATACATAGTCTTTATGCATTTTGGCTTTCATACCATTGCGCCCGTGTGCTTTAGGTTGCATCTGTGCTGAGCAAATCATCCTCTGTGCCCTCTTCTCCGTCGGGACCGAAACTCCTGATTACAAATTGTTTGCCGCTCTCCGGATAAAGCTCATATTTAAATTCGTTTCCCCATCCGTCGGGGGGCACTTCTGTCGTTTCCAGGTAACCACCCGGCTCCCACTTCATTACGTCGGTAGGCTGTTCAATCAGTTCCAGCAGTCCTAATTCTTCGGTTGGGAATCGGCCTGTATCCATCTTGAATTGATTGACCGCAGAGTGGAGAATCTTTAAATTGGCCTTCGAAGTCGTAATACGGGCATCGTCAATTTTGGTTGCGACTTTTGTGACAACCAGAGTGGCAAGCAAGCCGATGATAATAAGCATCGCCATAAGCTCGACCATCGTAAAACCATATCTAACATATCTTTTTCTCTGTTTCCTTGTCATATTGACCTCCCGGAGAGTTCGTTAAAAGTTACCTGCCGAAACTTCAAGAATCGGCAATATTGTCGCATAAGCAATTACACCAATTATAGCAGCCATAATAATTATAATAACCGGCTCAACCGCAGCACTTAATCTTTCAATAACTATATCGCTTGAAGATTCGAGATTGTCGCTGATACTTTTCAGCATCGTTTCAAGCTCGCCGCTTTTTTCTCCAACGGCAACCATGTGGGCTATAGCAGGATCTATAACGCCGCTATCCCTAAGTGGAGTGGCGATATCGGCCCCGGCAAGAATCCTCTCACGCGCCTGCTGGATGGCCCTTTTCATAAGAGTATTGCTGGTAACCTCAGTAACAACCCGAAGAGATTCGGCCATAGCAAGTCCGGAACCGAGTAACGTCGAAAGGGTAGATGCGAAACGCGCGACGACACGTTGCTTTATGAGAGGGCCAAACAACGGCAGAGACAATAGGAGCTTATCGCGTAAATAAGCACCCCGGCTTGTTTTCAAAAACCGTCTCAGGCCCCAGATAAATCCTACTATCACTGCAATAACCAGCACCACCCACCCACTGGTCAGCACATATCCGACATCCATTAAACGCTTGGTTATCCAGGGCAGTTCTTTTCCCGCCCTTGCAATTTCATTGCCTATCTTGGGAATCACCTGGGTTGTCAATACCAGAATGGCCGCCAGGCAAAAGAATATCAGTACAATCGGATATACCATCGCGGTCTTTATTTTCGCTTCGACTCTCCGGCGTTTTTCCATGAAAGTGGCAATTGTCAAAAGGCTCTGGCCCAGAATCCCCGTTACTTCACCTACACGAACCATGCTTACATATATAACGTCGAAATAATCGCTGTAATCTTTAAGTGCATCGGTAAAAGACTCGCCGGTGACAACGCGGTCGCGAATGTCGCAAAGGGCGTTGCGAAATCGAACATCGGACGTTTGCAGTGTAAGGACCGAGAGAGCTTCGGTAAGTTTGATTCCCGATGTGAGCAGCGTGGCCATTTGCTTGGTGAAGTCGATTATCTGGGTTTTGTTTCTTTTGCTGAAAAAGGAAAAAATGGCTGTTTTATCTTCGGCCTTCGAGCTGATCTCGGTAACGGACGAAGGGTGAATGCTCCGCACGCGTAGCTGTTTTCGCGCGGCATAGGGACTTTCGGCGGTTATCGCCCCTTTGACTTTCTTGCCGTTGCCGGCTATCGCTATATAGTGGTATCTTGGCATTTTATTTACTATTTATTGTTTAATATGGCCGATTTGTAAACAAAATTACATTACGTCAGCCTGTGTTACTCTCAATACTTCGGAGATGGTTGTTGTCCCGGCAAGCACTTTCCTGGCGCCGTCCATTCGAAGTGTCTGCAGGCCTGCGTTAAGAGCAAACCTCTTTATTGTACCGGCACTTTCTCTTTTGTATATCAGGTTTTGTATCTCCGAATCGATGAGCATCATTTCATAAATGCCCGTTCGGCCTCGGTAACCGGTCTGAAAGCACCTTTCACAGCCCGTTCCGACAAAGAATTTTTCGCTGATATTATCCATTTTGCCCAGCCCAAGCTCTTTTAATTCATGGGATGACGGCTCGAAAGGCTTTTTGCAGTCAGGACATACTTTTCGTACCAATCGCTGAGCGATAATGGCGATCAGCGATGAACTTACCAGGTACGGCTCGACGCCTAAATCAAGGAGTCTGCTGACTGCGCCCGCCGAGTCGTTAGTATGCAGAGTACTGAAAACCAGATGACCTGTAAGCGAAGATTGTATCGCCATACGAGCGGTCTCGATATCCCGGACCTCGCCGATCATTATTACATCCGGGTCCTGACGCAGCACGTGACGGAGGGACGTGGCGAAAGTCATTCCTTTCTTGCTGGCCACCTGAATCTGGCTGATACCTTCGAGCTGATACTCAATCGGGTCTTCAATAGTAATGACATTTTTCTCGGCCGAATTGATCCTGTTAAGGCACGCGTAAAGTGTTGTGCTTTTACCGCTGCCGGTCGGACCTGTCACGAAAATCACGCCGTGAGAGCGGTTGAGCAGGGAATCGAATTTTTGCAGGTCATCATTGCACAATCCCAGCTCGTTCAATCCGAAAAGCCCTGTACTTTTATCGAGCAGACGAAGAACGCTGCGCTCGCCGTAGCTGGTTGGCACGGTACTGATACGCAAATCGACCTCGCGCTGGCCCAGTCGAACGCTGCACCTGCCGTCCTGCGGAAGCCGGCGCTCGGCAATATCCATGCCGGCCATAACCTTGATACGTGAAATAATCAAAGGCAGGACATTTTTGTTCAGGCTCAGGGTATCGTATAAAATACCGTCGATACGGTAACGAATCTGAATCTTAGACTCGTACGGATGGACATGAATATCACTGGCCCGCAACTGCAGGGCGCGAAAGAGAATGTCATTGACCAGCCTGATGACCGGCGGTCGATTTACTACATCAAGCAGGTCGTCCGAACCGGCTACCTCATCGACGAGCTGGTCGAGATTCTGCGAATCAAGCTCTTCGGCCACTTCCTCGATGACCGTTGACTTCTGCTCATAAGCGACATCTATCACAGAAGTAATAGTAGCCCGGGTGGATACCGCTGCCGATACAGGCAGGCCCGTCATCTTCGATACGTTGTCGAGAGCATTTGTATCCAGCGGCTTGGATAAAACCACGGTCAGATCGCCATTATCAGCATCCGGCTTGATCCCGACAAGAAAATGGTGCTGGGCATACATTGCAGGAACGGCTTCTATGAATTCGGTGGGCACGCTCTTTGGGGATATTTCAGGCAGGAATTCCCAGCCGAGCGCTTCGGCAAATAGTCTCAGCACGGCATCTTCCGTAAAGTAGGGGCAATTGAGCAGAATCTCGTCAAGTCGGCCCTGACCGGTGTTTTCTTCGAAGAATCCGGCCAAACGCTCAGCGTCGACAAGACCGGTCCGCCTGGCAGTTTGTAAAAGCAAATCTTTCATTACTATTGTGTATCAAGGACATTGAATGGCTCAATCGGTTTCGGTTCTACACCAGGCCAGTCGTTGTACTCTTGAAATTCTCTTTCATGATTTTCAAACGCCTCTCTGTTTCTACGAGAGATTTGATCCAGGTGATCGTCCACTTGAGCGAAGTTCTTATCCGGCGGCCTGATGATCTCCGCCTTGACAAATACATAAAGATTACGTCGGCTGTCTCTGTTGCTGGTGCTTCTGAACAATCCGCCCACCAGAGGAATATCACCGAGAATCGGAACTTTTGTACCACCCTTGCTCTGGTCAAGTTTCAACAAACCTCCCAGGATGATTGTGCTACCGTCGGGGACAGTCACCGTCGTCTCGATGTTACTCTCCGTGGTGTCCGGCGGTTTCTCTCCGGTGATTGTGCGCTCGTCGAAATCCGAGCGATCTAATGTAATATTCAGGCGAAGGAAATCACCCCGGCTGATATGAGGGACGATCGACAGTGTAATACCAGCGGGATAATCTTGATAATCTACGGCCGTCTGGATAAGAGTTGCGTCTTGTCCCACACCGCCGGAACTGACCGGAATCGAGGACGTCTTCGTCACATAGGTGCGATCAATCGAGCTGATAGTGCCGGCTTCATTGTCGTTGACAAGAATCTTGGGTTTGGCCAAAACCCTTCCGTAACTCTTCTCTTGCATGGCGGTCAGCAGAAGGTTGATTTGCCTGTCGCCGTAAAATGCCTTCCCTCTCTCAAGCGGATTTTCATGACCAGGATTGGACCGAAAATCAATGAAGCGATCTGGCCCTTCGTCGGTAAACATTGATACAAGATCTGTAGCAATTCCAGAACCGAGCGGACTAGAACCGGGCAGACCCGCTGTCTTGGTTAGAGTCGGCAAACTTGAGATGATATCCAGATCATAAGTAAAATCGTCGTCCTTATTTATCTGCACCAGCGTAACGTCTATTAAAACCTGGGATCTTCGCTCGTCCAACTGTTCGATGAGGGTCGAAAGCCATTCCTGATTCTTCTTGCTGGCATAGACGACCAATGAAAAAGTGTTAGGGTCCGGAACTATAGTTATTTGCTCTTCCTGCTTTTGTCTTACACTTTCAACTTTACCTTCTTTGTCCAGGATACTCTCTTGGATTAAGGGCTCCAGAACCGTTACCAGATGCTCCGGCGACTGGTTCTCGAGAGGATAAATTTTGTAACGTATTTCGCTTTTGTCTGTTTCAGCATCTACATAGCTTAGAATTTCTGCAATCTCAACGTGCTGCTCGGCAGTCGCATTGACCAGCAGTGAATTCGTCGGCTCAACTACTATAACCTGTGGCTCTTCCGTGGGAGCCTCAATTGATTCGGCCCTCTGAGTCCTGCTAAGAGTTGATTGTCTTTGTTGTGCAGCAGCAGTTTGTGAAGTTGGGGGTTTGGCTCCGCTGGTAATTCTTGAAGAAGGATAAGAAGAATAAGGGCTCGTCAGGCTGGGGCTGATAATGCCAAGCTCTTCCAATTGTCTCTTTACATCCTCAGCGTCAACGTGATATATTTTATATAATTCCAGGCTGCGCAGGTCCTGCTGCACTACATCAAGGGTATTTATCAGCTCCTCGACATCATCTAATTGCTCATCAAGTCCTATCATCAGGATCCGGTTTGTTCTTTCGTCGGCGTCGAGATATACGGTCGGCTGTTCCGTCTCCGGTTGTTGGCCAGTGGTTGACGGTCTCGACCTCGCTGACGCTCTTTGCCTTGCTAATGCGGCCTGTTGCGCCTGGCGGTATCGGGCCTGATACTGGGCCGCTGTTTCATTCGCCCTTTTCGGGGGAATGGATGGTGTCGTTGGTTCTGCATCTGTAGCAGCAACTGTAATGGATATCGTACCTAATTGTTCGGCAAGGCTTTGGAGCTTGGGAGCGAGTGTCTCGGCCATCGTATATTGCAATTGCCTGAACCTGAACTTTTTGGGCTCTCCCGGCACGTCGACAATGTCCAGCAATGCCTGTATGCGTTCCATACGCCGTGCGTACCCGGTGAGTATAAGAGTTTTTGTCTCCGGAATTGCAGTTATGCTCGTAATGAGCTTCATGCCGTTCAAAAGATTTTGTGCAGTTGTTGTATTTATATGCTCCAGTTTGATAACACGCTGGACAATTCCATCTCCTTGCTCGATTTTGTCTTCTCGAGTTTCAAGTAATGCAGGATCAATATCCAATGCGTTCGCCGCCGGAGCGATTGTTACGAAATTACCCTCCCCCCGGGTCATCGCAAGACTCTTGAACTTAAGCACCTCTTCGAGCAAAGGATATAAATCCTTTACCTTTATCGGCCCTCGATACTTGCCGTGAGGATTGATAGTTACTTCTTCGTCGACAACTTTCTCATCGAACATGAAGGTCATTCCTAAATACGGCCCCACCAAACCCAGAAATTCGGAAACTTTAAGCTTCTGGCGCTCTGCCAAAGCCAGATTAACGACTTGCTCTTCATTTATAGAGGATTTCGTATTATTATCCTGGTTGTCCACAGGCGGTTTTGGTGTCTCTTGCTTGACTACGGCTTCATCGGAATTTGGATCGGTTTTGACGCTGCCGCTTGCTGTAAACAGGAATGTCGCTTCACTTGGTTCGACTGAAGTAGAAACCTTCCGTTTAGCGGGAGATTCCGGTTTGTCCTCTGATTTCGGTATATTTTGTGCTGTGATGGTGCCTGAATTCCGTGATTGTCCTATTGCAGAAACGAGTCTGTCCAACAATCTAACTGGCACAATAGCTATCACTTGATCGTTGTGAATATCGATAATTGCTTTGGTGCTTGCTTTCTCATCCGGCGGATTAGAGAAACTCCCAATCGACACCCCTCTGGTTATACTATTGGTTAGTTTCAAAGCAAGCTGCTCGTTAGACAGCATGTTCCTGGCCGCTGAGACCGGAAGAATCGCTTTTACTACGTATTGCTCCGGTCTATCGACAAGATCGAGAATGGCCTTTGCTTTGGTTAGTTCGTATTTCACATCAGTAAGCTTATCCAGCTCAGGAGTAACCAAAAGTGCCGACGTGGACGGAAAATGAGTAACCGTGCCTTTTATAATTCCGGAAAGATACTTCTTGCCTTGCTCAACAGATATGTGTTTCAAAGGAAAAATCTTATATCCGGTTTGCTCGGCAGCAAAAAGACTGGCACTAAAAATCAAAAGAATTGCCGTAAAAGTAAAAAACCAAACGTGACCCCCGTGAGAACAACGCTGCTTTATCATCATGAAACACCCCTTCGTCCGATAGTTCAAAATATCAATCCCTTCCCCATAACCTCACTTTTCGAGGCAATACAACGGGGGCCGGTTTTTATAGTATTCACTATTAATTAAGACACAAAAAAAGGGCAAAAGTTCCCGGTTATCAGGTAAAAAAACACGAATTTCTTCACTAAAACATGTACATTTTGATCCCCGAGTCTAAAATGTCAATTCGAAGCTATTGATTTTTGATTCACCCTATTAATTGAGTTTAATTTTAACACTTATCGGTCACACCAGCCAATTACACATTTACGGCTATTGGACTTTTAAGGCCGATAAAACTGCCGAAAATAGTTATGAAAATGTTTATGGAACAAAAAGAACCTGGAACCATCAACTTAATTTCAGTTGGAAATGTTTAACGATTCGGAATGTACTATTATAGCTGGACTATTTTTCCGCTGATGTGTCGGCTTTTGGTGGGCTGACTTTTCCTTCGCTATCATCCGCTTCGGACGGAGATGAGTTTGGATCTTTCCGAATGCCTTTTAATTCTTCGCCCATATTATCCAGCTTTTTCGCTTCTTCGGCACTGACGCGAGTAGATTTAAATTTTGAGATGAGTTCCTGTATCCGGGCGTTTCTTTCTTTCTGGTCGATTTTCGAATCAGTCTTACCCGAAGCAGAACTATCCTGTAAATCCTTCAGTTTATCTACGAGCTCGTCCATCCTCTCTTCATCGGTGCTGTTACTTTGTGTTCTTTGTGGAGGAATATTTCTCGTTCCTCTAATGTTTTGAGCAGCCCTGCTGAAAGCCGTAGATTTGGGTTTTACGGAGGTTTGGCTACTTCTTACCGAAGAAGCAGAGAATGGTTTGCTCGGAGGTCCCGTTTCGGCTTTCTCGGTAATTTCAATATCAAAAGTCTCTTCGGCACCTTTAACAACAACCAGGCCGTCTTTCACCTGCTCGATTAGTAAGTGCCCAACCATGCTGGACTGCCGGACCCAATGTCGTCCCTTGCCGGGCTCATCAATCAATGCCTGCGATAAATTCGGATTTTCCGGACAAACAATTGTGGCATAAACCGGAAATTTGGGCGTAACATTCACTTTGCTGGAAATATAAGGAGTCTTTGCTCCTTTCGAAACTTTCCGGACCGGCGGTTTAATTGGATTCAGATATAATGCAAAAGCCTCTGCCTGTGTGACCAGAGGTGATTCCCGGCTTTCGCCGGTCTTTGTCTTGGTATCGGCGGCATTCTCGAATTTTTCTTTAGCACTCGGTAATTTGAGAAATTCGTCGATGCGTCCATCGCTGCGAACACCATATATCACAGGAAAAACAAAGAAAACGCCTGCCAGAATCGCCGCTACAACACTTGTTATTCGCAATGTCTTTATCATATCGTATAGAAAGCACCCAAGTCGGTTACACTTTGCACTAATACTGTGTTTCTATGCTCTATTTATTTGACATTACCGGCAGCGTTTGGTTCCCTCCAATGTTTAATTTTCTCCATAAAAGCTTCCTCATTGCCGGCATAATCGCCGCTGTGCTCAGGTGTGTGGCAGTCTAAACAGGTTGATTTCGGTTCTGTAAGCTCGACCTCACCGGCATTAAGGATATGTTCCGAGCCCGGTCCGTGGCAGTTCTCGCAGCCGACGTTTATTAAATGCCCGGTTTGTTGCTGGGAAATAAATCCACTTTCGTAATTCATGCCCACGACATGGCAGACGACACATTCCGGGTCGTACTGAGAATTGACTTGTTCCAGCGTCGAAAAGGCCTTCGCATGGGCTTTACTGCTCCAGGCTTCATATTCGTATCCGTGGCAAGGTTTGCAGGATTTAGAGCCGGTATATTCCAGGTCGTTCGGCAGGGCAAAACGCGGATGTTTCTCCAGCAGGTTCCTGTCTTTGACAATTTGTTGATAGTCTTCGTACAGCTTGACGAGAGAGTCTTCTTTTGGCAAGTCTTCTTCAACGGGAAACTCTTTAAATGCCAATCTCAGTCGCTGACCAACTCTGGCAGGAGCTGTTACTTTCAGTCCGCATATATATCTGCCGAAACGTCCTACAGTGAAAGCCAGGGGTCGTCTATTCGGACTGCCAATTACAGCCGGCTCATCAGATTCGCTGGGGCACACAACGCAGTCAACAAATGGAGCTGCTTTAGCGATGGACCTAACAGTATCAGGATCGCTATTGCTCAGAATCAGAATATTGAGAGTAGGTATATCCGCCGGCAGATCGAAAAGCTCCTCGATTTGCTCGATCGGGGTCGATTCCGGGTCGAATGTCGCTACTGTGGCCAGTACGGTTCTGCCTTTTAGTGAAAAATTTTTCGTAAACTTCGCCGATATGTTCATCTCGGATGTTTCGTGAGAACTTATCGCATTAAAGGCTAATTCAATATACTCTAAAAGACCGAGATTGCCTCCTATTTCGATGTCTTGCTCACCCAGACTTACCAGGTCGTAATCGAGAAGTTTAAGTGCCTGGATTATGATATGATATTTGATCAGATCCTGCTCGCTGTCACTTTTCACGAACGAACCAGAGTTGATAATTAATCTCTTGTTCTCGGGCACACTATTGAGTACGGCTGAGCGTCTATCGAATCCCCCGAGTTGTCCGCCTGAACAACCGCAGGGCTTCAATGCTCCAAGCTCGTTGCCGGTTAAAAAGACAGTGAGTGAATCATCGTCTACCGAACGCTCTTTTTCATATCCCGGGGTTCTCTTTGGGCTTCTCAATACACAGGAAGTCCCTATCGACAAGATGCAAATGCAGAATATTAATCGCTTCATGAGTCAACCATTCTTATGATGCACATCAAGACCTAATAGCCTTAACCGGACTTTTCAATAGTGCTTTGTTGTGTTTGAGCTTTGACTTTTCTTTTTGAATAGTAGCCGTTACAGCGAATTGGTAATGTCTCGCCGTCTTTAATACTTACTGATAACTGGTCGGAGAATTTTGTTTTGCCTTCAGCGGCCGGTGGTGTTATTGCAACTTCAATCTGATAGCCGTTACTAATTTTCTTCTGCTCCAAAACCTCTATGGCAACAATATTATTATTCGACGACAGCGACTCGATTTCAAAGTCTTTTTCGTAGTTGTTGAGCACGGAGATTTTCCTCACTATCGGCTGGTTCGGCACAGCATCAAACATTATAAGTAAAGGAGGATTAACTGTATATTTTGGCACAACACTATATAAAACAATGGCGCTTTTTCCCTGTGGATGATTAAGGCTGATATTGATACGCCCTTTGAGATTTTTTTGAAGTTTTTCCATATCGACCTTGGGTTCAAAAACAAATTCAGTTGCTTCTACCGCAGGATCATAATCAACCGTGATGCAATCGACAGTCGATTTGAATTCTGTTATTGAAAATGGGCGATCATCAATACTGCTGATTGTAATCTTCGGACAGCCAGCATTGTCCTCATCGAGGAAAAGCCTCAATCTCTTCGGCTCCCAGGCGACTTTCAGCACAACTTGAGCCTTGATAGTTAGGGTAGTTTGCGGATCTGTCTTATCGTTGCTATGTACAACAAGCTGTCGGTTCATCTTGCTTTCGAGAGGGCCTGAGTTCCATTCGACATGCAACACCCCGCCTTCACCCGGTGCATATTCCATCTTGTCAAGCTTTGTTTTTACACCACAGCATTGCCCGACCTTCGTGATTTTCAGTAAGCCTTCCCCAACATTCGTGAATTCGAACTGGCCTTTCTGTTTTGCACTCGGACCGACTTCGCCGAAATCGTAAACTAATTCTTCAAACTTGATTTCCGGCCGGGCTTTTTCCGTCAGCTTGGCCTGCTCTTGACAGCTAATCTGCAAAAACAACACCAAAGCACAGATTACATAAATCATCCGTGAAGCATGTTTTTCGAATTTTCGTTTCATTTTATCATCTCCAAATCAAATTGTGACGCAACCTTCGTCTAATTAACGGTCTTTAGTTTAATTAAAAGATCTCCTTAAGCAAGTAATTTTCGATTAGAACCGCTATCGAATCGGCCGGAAATGACGCATCAGCAGTTCTTATGGTAATACAGGTCTGGGCTTTGTTTTCGTATAACGCCCGGTACAGCGAACCGTCAGCATCTCGCCGTTTTTAATATTTACAGACAACTCGTCCGTGAAGCCCTTTGTACTTTTGGCTGCCGGGGGAGTTAGTTCCACATCAAGCTGATAGCCATGAGTAATCTTCCTCTGCTCCAGCACTTTTACACCAATAATATTGCGCTTTGAAGTTACCGACTCGATCTCAAAATCTTTACGATAATTATTGAGCAAATCTACTTTCCTTACTACCGGCTTATCCGGTTCAGAATTCCAAAGGATGATCATGGACGGTCTAACGGTATATTTTGGCATCATGCTAAAAAGAATCGTTGCTGTTTTGCCTTCAGGATGTGTCAGGTTGATAGTGATACGCCCCTTGAAATTTTTCGTCATTGCATCGATATTGACTTTTGGTTCGAGAATGAATTTCGTTGCTTCCACCGAAGAATCGTAATCGGCGGTTATGCAGTTGGCGGTTGATTTGAATTGCAGTATTGAAAAGGGCTGCTTGTCTATACTGTTGATGGTAATATTCGGACAGCGGGCATTCTCCTCATCGAGATATAGTTTCAGACTCTTCGGTTCCCAGTCGACCTGCAGCACGACTTTGGCCGTTAGATTAATTATACTCTGAGGTGTTTCCGGATCATTACTGTGGATCGTAAGTTTCCGCCTCATTGTGCTGGGCCGAGACCCCGAATTCCACGCTACTTCCAATTCTCCACTTTCACCCGGCTCATATTCCATTTTGCCCAGCCTGGTAACGACGCCGCAGCATCTGGCAACCTTCGTTATTTTCAGTACGACATCCCCGGTATTTGTGAACTTGATCTTACCGGTGTGCTTTTTGGTAGGCCCGACTTCGCCGAAATCCAAGATCTCGCTCTCGAACGTTATTTTGGGCGAGGGTTTATCAGGTTCGGCAATCGCCGGTTTTTCCTGTGTTATTACGGCTTCTTTTGCCTGCTCCTGGCAGCCCGTCTGCAGGAACAATACGTAACTAATTACAATAAGAATCCAAATAAGGCATTTTCGTACCATATTGATACCTCCGAATTAGACTATCGTTTATAACTTTCGACCAACTAATGCCCCTCAGTTTAACCGAAAAGCCGTTTCCGTGCAAGGAATTGCCAAATCCATACCGGCAGTGGTGCTTTATAGCTACTTTTGAGGGCTTCTTCTGTTGCGCGGCCGATTGTCGTTAATAGCCTTCGGGGCGTTGTTCAGTTTCCCGCTAATCGCCATATCTCTGAAATCAGCCATCGGATCATAGAATTTCCTGCCCAAGTCCACGGTATTAACCATTAGGCCGGGACGATTGGTCCTGAGCTGGCGGACGATCTTGCCGTCCGGCTGGATGAAACACGAAGGATAGGGCGAATAATACCCGCTTGAATTAGACATGCTCACCCACATATGATTCGTTGCCGCCCGGCATTGCATTGTCTGTCGCATGATATGCGTATGTACACTGGGGCCTTTCTGTCGGGCGTTGTAGAAGGACTGGAAAATACAGTCGATGCCCTGCTTGTAAAGTGCGCGATACAACTCCGGAAACCGCAGATCAAAACATATCAGCAGCGAGCATTTCACACCGTTTATTGTAAAGTTCACAAACCTGTCACCCGGCGTTAGACGCCGTAAATCTCCCGGCGTACAAAATCTCTTATCATAGCGGTCGACAATCCTGTTGTCAGGGTCAATCAAATACAAGCTATTGTAAGGCTTATTCGAATTGCTCCGTCTATGCGTGCTTCCCAGCACAACCCAGAGTTTCAGTTTTGCCGTAAGTGCCATTATCTTTTCGGTCTCTTCTTTGAGCAGGTCCCAGTCGTACCCTTCGAAGGTAGGAAAGTCTGTGCCGACATAGCCGCTCAGAGCGCATTCTGAAAAATGGACGACGTCGGCTTTGGCCTTTTTCGCTTTGGTCATATATTCGCAAATCGCCAGAGAGTTCCGCTTAATGTAACGCCCCACAGCAAATTGACACGTGGCGATTTTTAATACTTTTTGCAATCTTTACCTCAATTTGTTTATTCAAAACCAGACTGCTTCCGCGAGAACATGCAAAATCCAAGGATTATTGTCATTGCTCATCTTATTTATTTCATCAATCGTATATGGAAAGCAATCACAGCTTACTTCTATATTATTCGGCAGGAAATCCGGAATCCTGTCTATAAAACGCTTTGAACTGCTTTTAAGAATTATAAGCAGGTCCACGTCACTGGCTGGGACGTACTCATCAACTGCGTAAGAGCCGAATAAACCGACCTTTTCAACTTCAGGATGATCCTTTTTCAGATTCTTCGAGTATTCCTTCACCTGGTGCAGGATTTTATTCTTATCGGCAAAGAATACTTTCACAAAATTCGATGATTCTTCCTGCATGACCTATCGCTTCTTTCGCTTCTTTTTGTGTGTAATAATCTCCCGGGAAACCGCTGTCGAAGCCGTTGGAGTAGCGTGCCGGTATATAATGCTTATCTAAAATTTTCGCCGCTTCTAAAATAGTCTCCGGCACATTGGTTTAATGGCTGAGATTCCTCAAGAGGCCAAAAACCGAGTGTCCCCAGCCTTCACCATGCAAATAAAGGAAGACGGCTTTGACTGCTTTCTCTGCCGACTGCTGGGCGCTAAAGCAGGACCATTCGAAATCGCTGTCTCTACAAGCGTTTTCCGCATGATTTAAATCACGTTTGGCCTGAGCCAGCCAGTCTTTCCATCTTTCCGGCATTTGAGTTTCCGTATTCAGGCTGCAATTTCCAAGATTACAGTTTGGTTAAAGTATATCACATTTTCTATTTAAGACCAAGAGTCTCTTCGAGACCGAAGATGATATTCATGTTCTGAATCGCCTGGCCCGACGCTCCTTTGACCAGGTTATCGATGGCCGAGAAGCTGACGATTCTGCCCTTGACTGTCGTCGGGTAGATGTGACAGTAGTTTGTACCGGCAACTTCTTTGACGGCGGGAGCGTCTCGACGTATCTGTATAAACGGTTCACCGGCATAGAATTCCAGATACAATCCGGCCAGTTCGTCATTGCTGAGTTGTTTTTTTGGCAGACAATAAACCGTCGAGAGAATTCCCCTGTCGAACGGCCCGACGTGCGGCTGAAACAGGATCTTAACATCCTTTCCCGCTACGTCACTTGCAATCTGTTCGATTTCCGGCATGTGCCGGTGCGTACCGATTCCGTATGGGAAAAGGTTCTCGTTCATATTCGGAAAATGGAACTTGGCCGAAGGTTTGTTCCCTGCTCCTGATGTTCCCGTGACGGAATTGACGATGACCGAATCGGTTTCTATCAAATCATTATTAAGCAGCGGCGCAATCGCAAGCGAGGCCCCGGTCGGATAGCAGCCTGGATTGGCTACGAGCGTAGCGTTCTTTATCCGGTCGCGGAAAAGCTCCGGCAGACCGAATACAGCATGCTTTAGGTTCTCTGTGTCGGTGTGCTTGACGTAATACTTCTCATAGACGGCCACGTCTTTTAACCGGTAGTCGGCGCTGAAATCAATTACTTTCAGCCCGGCGTCAAGCAGCTTCGGTACAAAACCCATCGAGACTTTATGCGGAAGACAGCACAAAGCGACATCCGCCAGAGCAGCGAGCTTGCCAAGGTCCAACGGCTCGATCTGCATCTCGCAACGCCCTTTGAATTGCGGGAATACATCCTCTACAGCACCGCATTCTTCCGGAAGCGCAGTTAGATAAGTAAGCTCGGCCTCGCTGTGGTTAAGAATTATCTTTATCGATTCGGCCCCCGTATAACCGCTTGCTCCGATTATTGCCACCCGTATCATTTTTTTACCTCTAATAAAAAATAGCCGCTAAGATTCTCTCTCGGCGGCCATTGTAATAATCCAACAATATATATGCAAATCAACGCTTCGAGAACTGGAATCTCCTTCTTGCTCCTCTTTGTCCGGGCTTCTTCCTTTCGACCATGCGCGGGTCACGAGTCAGGTGTCCGCTGTCTCTAAGGGCCTGAACAAAGCTGTCATCGTAGTTCTTCAACGCCCTGGCAATTCCGAGCAGCGAAGCCCCCGACTGTCCCGTGGTTCCGCCGCCTTTGACGTTGATAAATACGTCGAACAGCTTTTCGGCTTTAACCGCCTGGAGCGGGGCCATCACGGCCTTTCTGTCCTGCTCTCTTTTGAAGTAGTCATCGAGCTGCTTTTTGTTAACGATTAATTTGCCGCTACCGGGTTTGATTCTAACGCGTGCCACCGAGCTTTTTCTTCTGCCGGTGCCCCACCAGTAACCGCCTTTGGGTTCTCTGGTTGGTTTCGGCGCAACTTTCGGCTGCTCGGCGGGAGCCTGCTCAGCAGCTTCTACCTGAACATCGGGATTTTCAATTTCGTTCTCTGCCATATTTCACTATATTCTAATTAAAATAGTTCGATTTTTTCAGGTTTCTGGGCCTGATGCTCATGGTCCGGGCCTTTGTAAACCTTCAATTTTTTAAGCATCTGCCGGCCGAGCTTGTTTTTCGGCAGCATTCGCCTTACCGCCAGTTCCACCACCTTTTCAGGTTTCCTGGCCATCATATCTGCAAAGCTGACGTACTTGTGCCCACCGGGATGGTGTGTGTAATAATCATACTCTTTCGTCTGGGCTTTTTTGCCGGTAACCTTGACCTTGTCAGCGTTTACTACAATCACATAATCGCCCGTATTGACATGCGGCGTATATGTCGGCTTTGTCTTGCCCATAAGTATAGGTGCGATTTTCGCCGCCATTCGGCCCAGAACCGCCCCTTCGGCATCCACAAGCAGCCATTTCTGCTCGACTTCATTCTTTTTAGCCATAAAGCTTTTCATAGAGAAACTCTCTTCAAACATCCAAAAAGAGGAAATTATAGCGAATCTGAGGATACTGTCAAACTATTTTATTGTAAAATTCAAGAATTTATGCTTCATCCAGCTAACGAATTAGCTGCTGCGTGGGCAGATGACAAAACAGAAGGCAGATGTCCGAAACCTGACCTCCATCCTCAGATATCTGACGTCTTTTTAGCTCTTTTGGCGAAGCTTCAGCACGAAATTGGCTTTGTTTGGCTTTGTTTTTCAAGCTCCCCAAAGCCGAGTATTTTCATAATCTCCTTTTAATTAAGGCTTTACACCAATTTTGCCTTCGGAAAATTGGCTTTGTTTTTTCAAATTTGCCCCGTGAGATAACGTCTTTGCCTATCTCATGGGGTGAACACAAGAGAATAAGGCATACGAGCATAAGAGCATAAGGTGAAATTCAACATTCTTCATTCTAAATTCATAATTCTAAACACGACATACTACATACTATATACGACGTACGTATGTATATATTCTACGAGCGGCAATCCAAAAGGTCTGGCATATTTTCAAAAAATCTCCGTGAGACGGCGACCTTTAATTGTAGTGCGTGGTGAGTGCGTTATTAAGTATGGTTTTTAATGCTCATTTAGTTTCTGAAGTGTTGTACTACTTGCCTCGCTCTACGAGTTTCTTGAAACGGGGGTGGTCGCGTAAGGGATCCCAAGTCGGGTCAAGTCGAAGTAAAGGAATCGATAATAGTCCAGGTATGGATAGCAAATACTCAAGCTGGTCAATGGCCGCATCAAAGTCGCCGACCATTACGTAAATTTGGGCCAGGTCTTCGACCCTACTCGGACCAGAAAAAGCATCCTTGTTTACAGGAAGTAGCTCTACACCCTTTTTGCCTTCCCGGATGGCATCTTCTTCACGACCGAGGCCCGCATAAGCGATGCCCAGCGAAATGTGGAACCGAGAATCCTGTGGCTGTTCGGCGATTTTGGTTTCCAGAATGCTCCGAGCCTCGTCGTAATATTTCTTCGCCAGCTCATTTTTGTTCATGAACCGGTAGATTCGCGCATATTGTAAAGCATTGGGGATAAAGTTAAAATCAGAATTAATATCTTTTGATTTCAAAGAGAGCCGGTCCAAAGCTTCTTGATAGTTGCCATCGAACACATCGAGGGTAACCAGCCAATTAACAATATAAGGTTCTTCGACCAACTTCAGGTTCTCTACCGCATCTTCCAGGACTGCCCGCGCCTTCTCAGTTTTGCCCTCCCAGAGCAGGTATAGCCGTGCCTTTTGGGAATATAGTTCGGGCCAATCGGGACTCAGCGAGATAGCACGGTTATAATAACGCTCCGCCTCCGGGTACTTGCGCATCCAAACGTAAGTTGTTCCTACTACACGGGCCAGAGGGCTGCTGAGAGGGTCAAGCTCGCAAGCTCTCTGGAGATTGTTCAATGCCTGCTCGAATTTTCCCTGCCGCCTTTGGACAAAGCCGATATTACTCAGTAAATCGCGCTTGTTGGGCTGACTTTTACCGGCGATGGCGAATTGCTCTAAGGCACGGTTATAATTCAAGTTACTACGGTAGTAATATTCCCCCAAAGCCAAATACGCTTCAGGCAAATTGGGATTAAGTTGGAATGCTCTGTCTACTGCTTTCTTCGCCATAGTAAGGCGCTCTTCGCTCCGTTCATAGTGGTAATACAACCTGGCATTAGCCCTGGAGAGCTGGGCATAGGCCAGCGCAAACGCAGGATCCAGCTCCACTGCCTTCTCATACATTCCTATAGTTATCCTCCAGTCATTTTCCAGCCCACTTCGCTGAAAGTAGTCATTGCCGCGCAGGTAGTACTCATACGCCTCCGTATTATCCGTTGGTTTCGATGCAAGCGCCAGCCGTTCCAGTTCGAGCAGGGTAATGTCCAATGCCTGTGCCACCCGCTCAGCCACATTAGACTGTAATTGGAAGACCTCACTCATGTCGTTTTCATATATATCTGCCCACACGTGAACATCGTCGGATGCTCTGATGAGTTGGGGCCTAATTTTCACTCGGCTGTTTGGATCCGATGGCCGCTCACGTTGGACGGTACCTTCCAGTATATAATCGACGCTCAATTCGTCAGCTATCTGACGTGTGTTCTTATCTCCTCCCTTATACTGCATGGCACTCTGACGGGAGATGACCGCAAATCCATGAATACCGGCTAAGCGAGTTGTAATCTCATCAGTCATACCGGCAGCAAAATAATCATCTTCAGCAGGCCCCAGATTCTCAAAAGGCAGGACCACCAGCCGTATTTCCTTTGAAGAAGGCTGAACTTGCTTTTGAGGAATAATACGTACAGCAATTGCAGTCAATACAATGATGATTGCTGCACCAATAATCATAGCCACTTTTCTTGATTTCGTGGGTACAGATTTTGCCGACATGCTAAGCGTTTCTCTGATTTCAATGGCTGCGTCTCCGATGTCCCGGAGCCGCCGGTGCGGATTCTTCTCCAGGCAACGATGCAACAGAGACCGAACTTTCTCAGGCGTACTCTGCGGCAGCGCCTGCCAATCAGGCTCTGTTTGCAGAACATTGGCCAGTATATCGGAGACTGTCTCACCTTCGAAGGGAATCCTGCCAGTCAGCATCTCATATAGCAAACAACCGAATGACCAGATGTCGCTGCGCTTATCGGTCGGCATGCCCCGGGCCTGTTCCGGGCTCATGTAGGCCGGTGTGCCTATTACACGGCCGGGCTGCGTGACGGTGGCCGGCCTTTCTGAGGCTTCTCCGGTGACAGTCTTGGCTAAACCAAAGTCCAGTACCTTAACTCTGCCATCAGGTGTGACCTTAATATTGCCGGGTTTAAGATCCCGATGGATAACTCCCTTGTCATGGGCTGCTGAGACCGCATCGGCAACCTGCTGTCCGATCGAAAGGGCATCCTCGAGTTTCAATGGCTTATGAGCAATCTGTTGGGCTAAAGTCTGGCCGGGAACGTATTCAAGTACCAAATAGCTGGTACCTTCTTTCTGTTCAATGATTTCATGTATAACAGCGATATTCGGATGATTTAACGAGGCTAAAAGTTTAGCTTCACGCTGGAAGCGCGCTTGTGCAACCGAGCTTGTCCTCAATTCAGGCGGTATGCTCTTGATGGCAACAGAACGGTCGAGCCTGGTATCATGAGCCAGATAGACCACACCCATGCCACCACGGCCGATTATCTCGGTAATTTCAAAGTCCCCGATTTTCTGGCCGACAAGATCGCATCCAATCGCTGTGTCTTCAAAGTCGCCCTCATCGGCCCGGACAAGAGAATCGAATAAAGTATCAATTTTCTGAAGGTTCCGTACTTTCTGCCTGATTTGGTCCTCAAACTCAGGGTATTGTCTCACAAATTCATCTATATCAGGCTTCTGGCCTTGTAACTGCGCATCGATAAACTGCCGCACTGCTTTTCTAAGGCTATCTTTTTGATTATCGCTAATTGGATCAGCCATTAGACATTCTCGAAAATTCCGATTAGCTCTTCCAATGCACGAGAAACCAGCTTTCGCACTGCTTCACTGCTCTTGCCAAGTTGCTCTCCTATTTCTTTATATGAAAGTCCCTCGATTTTCGTCTGTATTATAACTTGTCTGTATTCAGGTTTCAGTGCATCTATCGCCTTAGTAAGCTTATCCAAGTCCTCCCTTTTTGACATTATTACACTCGGTGTTGTAGTACCAACAGCATCCAAAGCCGCGACAAAGCTATCCTTAACAGTTGGCCTAAAATGATTGAGCGGGACTTCTTTACGAATATCGCGCTTATTCGCGTGTAATCTCTGCAACTGATTCCGAAGTCTGTTTTCAGCTATTCTCGACAGCCACCGCAGGAAATCCCCCTCTGTTTTGTATGTGAAGCTTCCCAAATCCCTCAAGGCAGACATAAGAATATCCTGGACTAAATCCATGGATTCCAGCTTAGAGCGGAGCTCGGCGCCCATACGAAACCGTATTATCCATAGCACCCGCGAGCCATAGACCTTGCACAGTTGGTTTAAAGCGGACTCATCGCCGTCTTTCGCCAGCGCAACCAAATGTTGAGTCTTGTCGTCAACAGTAAGCTTCATCCTCCACTAACCTCTAAGAATCAAAGATATCATATAGATTTTACCATTTCTTGAAAAAATTAGCAATAAGATCGTCCGGTCACTCATTTTTTTTTGCTTATAAGAATAGAGCTTATGTGAACTTCAATTGAACGTTTTTTATTATTCTGATGCCCCAGTGGGCAGAAAGGAAGGTTCAAAATGGAATGGCTAAATTGTGCAAAAATCAGGTTGGTGTTAGTTGTATTTGTTGCTATTGTGCTTAGTGGCAGGAAAGCGAAGGCAGATTTTACCTTCGGGGAACCAAAGATGTTAGAGGACCCTGTCAACAGCACTGGGATTGAATATTTTAACTGTACTTCGGCTGATGGTCTGGAGATTTATATCGAGAGCCCTATTCCCATTAATGACATTCGATCACTCGATTGGGACCTATATGTGTCCACACGAGCAACTACCAACGATCCCTGGTCCGTACCTACAAATCTTGGATCCACGATCAATAGTAGCTACATTGACGGTGATGCTTGTCTCTCAAGCGATGGCCTGGAACTTTATTTTGCATCCAAAAGGTCTGATGGGTATGGTAATCAGGACATATGGGTAACAACAAGGCCTACCAAAGGGGATGACTGGGGCATTCCTATGAATCTCGGGCCCATCATTAATACCTCTGGTAACGATATGACGCCGTGGATCACATGGGATGGCCTGGAGCTGTACTTCAGCTCGCATCGATCCGGCGGGTATGGTGATTGGGACATATTGGTCTCCAAACGAGCATCAACCGACGAACCTTGGCAGACACCAGTGAATTTAGGACAGGTAGTGAATAGTGCAGCAGGTGAATATTACCCGTGCCTCTCACCCGATGGATTAGTACTCTTTTTCTCCGGTTTTGATTTCATCGGTGACAATGGTGACGATTCAGCAGCGGGTCCCTGGAGGTTTGGCGGTCGAGGCAGGTCGGATATGTGGATGACCTGGCGTAATAGCACTGGTGATCCTTGGGGTACCCCGGTTAATCTTGGCCCTGAGATGAACACGGCCTATTACGACTGTCAACCACGTCTATCACCTGATGGTTCTACCCTCTTTTTCACTTCTAACCGGCCAGGCGGATATGGTCTGCAGGATATCTGGCAAGCGGAAATCATTCCCATTGTTGACATTAATTGTGATGGAATTGTCGACGCTGCCGATATGTGTATAGTAGTTGAATGCTGGGGTACTGACGAGCCGTTGTGCGACATTGGCCCAATGCCCTGGGGTGACGGTGTAGTCGATGTCGAGGACCTGATTGTCCTTGCCGAACATTTATTCGAGGAAGTCCCTCCGGCAGAAGAAGTTGAATAGATCCACGTTGTGTGTATTTTAAATAGCGTAGTTAGCCCATAACACAAGGAAGTTTTAAATAAAAGGCTGTGAGCATTCGCTTGCAGCCTTTTTTAATGCTCTTTATAAGATCGGCACATTATATTTCGATGAGTTTTGCTTGATAATTGTTAGTTTTAATAGAGAATAGCTGTTTGGGTCATGTAAGATTGACTGGACATAGACGAAGGCTAAAAAAAATAAGCCCTGATATTTTTGACCGGCTGACATATGGCCGGAAGTAAAGGAGTATACCATGACCAAAGCACAGAAAATGGCATATCGGTTGCGGCATATTATTCTTGTAGCCGGCATCTTATTTACAACAGCGGGTATTATTTGGGCCATTATACCTTTATTTACCGATGTCGATGATTTTGCCGGCTTGTTTGGTACAGTATTGATTATTCACCAACTTGCCACTGATAGTGAATTGGCATACGGCATCAACGTTGTGATAGTGTTGGGTTTACTGTTACTCGCACAGTGGGCATTTCTCAGGCCGGGCAAAGGATGGAAAGTACGGATGGATACCGTCGGCAGGCCTTTGAAAACCAGTGTTTTTGCCGCCGGGGTTGTTGCTATGCTATTGACGGTTGGTTTTGTTGCTCTTTTACTTGAGCTGCCAAACTGGTGGGAAGGTATTATGGAGGTTGAGAGTTATTGGGGTATCGCCTGTGTTTGGATTACAATGTTGATTATCTGGGGCATTTGGTCTTTGATCTTTTTTGTCTACTGGAGGCAGGGTGACAGGTACACACAATCAGGGAGGATGATACGTGGTTTGGTGACCAGCAGTATACTGGAAATAATTATTGCCGTACCCGTACATATATGGGCAACCCGGCAGCGAGAATGCTATTGCTGCCGAGGTACATATACAACCCTGGTATTGTCAGCTACTGTATTGATTTGGGCTTTTGGGCCGGGAATAATGTTATTATATATGCGTGAAAAACGCAGAGTTGAAAAATTAAATGCTTTTGATAAGGACTGAATCTATGCGGGAAACTGGGGGCCGCCACTAAAGGCAGGACTTTAAGCGACATACTTTTTCCTCCATTGAGTTCTTGTTTTTTTGCTCCAGTGCCCAACCAGTGTCTAAATTATTCTGCTTTTTGTCATTTTCAAGCATTTCATCCATAACATTTCGTATCAAATTCGAGTGCGATTGGTCAACAATACTATAGAGTTTGTTCATGGTATTCATATCGCTATGACCAAGGTAAAACTTCACCACGTTGGCCGGAAGTCGGTCAGCCCAATTCTGGGCACGGGTCTTGCAGAAGGTAGTTTCTATCTGGATCTGTTACCTATCAAGCAAGAAGTCATAGCAGGCTAAAGTGTTGTATTTGAAGGCTTTAGCTCAAAGAGGTTGTCTAACCGTCTGCCTTGAGCGTCAGTTTCGCTCTCCAATTCGAGTTGCCACTTTGAACAGAGCCACTGGTCCAGCTGTTTGTGTGCTGCCCGTGGCGCCAATATTTTTACATTCTTCGAGGATTTTTCACTTGAAGATCCGGGTTCTTGTGTATAGGTTCCATGTTGCGGTTATATTTTGACTTTTCGAGCAGAGAGTGAAAGTTCTCTTGGGCGCTCGCCGTTTGTGGGACGCTGATGGGGGCAGAATCCAGGAAAGAGCGTCCCTTAAATGACGAATAGGGTATATTTTTCGAGGCATTACTGCGGATTGCTACTTTAAGTTATGAAAAGGTTACGTAAATGAACTGAACCATACAACTTTGAACTGCTGACGAACTTTTGTGGACAAATCGTTTCCTGAAAGGATGATCGGTCTGCTCAAATGCGTGTTTCTACAGACTCGTTATGTACAAGGCTTGAATGACGTATTGTGAAATAGTGCTTTGTCAGGATAACAAATTGAGGCTTCAAGCAGGACTCGAGCGATTTGTTAAGAGACATAATATATGTTAGTGACATTATCAAATTTAATATTATTCAACAGTTAAAGACAAAGGAGATTCAAAATGAAAACCAATAGAACAATCAGGCGAGTGCCGGCATATGCCGTGACATTCTTGGCCGTACTGGCCCTAATCTACAGTTTTTTCAAGGATAGTGGGAAACCTGCAGGGCCTTCAATAGAATTCCCTTCTGAAGCTGATGGTTCGAGTTTCGAAGTACTTAGCAGCGATGACAATGAGATGTTTATAAAGCTGAGACTGAATGATTATTCTATTATCGAAGCTCCTGCAAGTTACAGATATCGTGATGTGAACGATAGCATTATTATGGTGAAAGACTTCCCCCAAACAGTATCTCCCGGAGATCCATCTTTACCTTATCTGCAAAGACAGATCATACTTCCTCCTGCGACTAATCCAAGATCTGTTAAGGTTGATGTGGTGCATCTTGTTGAGAAGGAAGTAAAGGGACAATATTCTATAGCACCTGTACCACCACCATTGATGGATCAAGAGTTGCCTACCAATGAGCAATCACACTGGGAAGCCACAATGTGGGGAGAGTTCAAGGAAATTGAAAACGGAAGGAATGTCTTAGTGTATGAAAAAGACGAGTATTATCCTGCTGATTATTACCGAGTGACAGCCGGCGGGCAGCTCCGAAAGTGGAAAGGAGCAAGCGTTCATTACTCACCTTTCCGGTATAACCCGGTGCAGTCAAAATTAGTATATGCTGAAGAGCTTGTTCTGAGAATAAGCTTTGATACGGATACCACCTATTATCGTGAGAAATCCGCAAAGATGCTGATGCGAGACGATTCATTCGATGATCTGGCTGAGAAGCTGTTTGTAAACTACGATCAGGCGAAGAGATGGTATCAGAAAGCCTTGAAAGACAATGTCCCGGCCGTATCGAATGAAGCAGATGATCCCAATTATGCAATAGTTACGACAAATGCCATCTACAGCAACTGTGATAATTTGGATGATTTCTGCTTTCACAAGCAGGATCTGGGATTTACCGTTATGGTAATTACTGAGGATAGCACCCATACTGTGGATGGCACCCCTGGAGCTTATTCATTTGTAGATGCTGCCGGAGGCTATGAAGGTGTGGTTGGTGACCATCCGAACGGGCGGCCGGAAAGGATTCGAAAGTGGCTGCAGGATAACTATCTTCCATTAGGCATTGAATACGTGCTCCTAATTGGAAATCCGGATCCTGACAATCCCGAGCCGGACGACCTGGTTGGTGATGTACCAATGCAGCTCTGCTGGACCAGTCTGGTTTCCGAGGTACCTAATGATTTGTTCTTCGCCGATTTGACTGGCGATTGGAATGTCGACGATGATGATTATGTGGGCGAACACTATAGTATTGCAGATCCTGCAGTTGGGTATTCACAAAGTGATCTGCCTGCAGGTATTAATGGCGACCTGTTCTGTGTACGCTGGGAGGGTGTTATTGAAGTAGAAGGTGCTACCGGAACTGCACCCTTGCGACTGACAACGTCACATGAAGGTCAGACTTCTTTATCGGTTGATCAGGCGAATGATGGTTTTGATGCGGCTGATCTGGTGATTGATGAGACAGCTGAACAGAGGCCAAGAATCGAGTATGACTGGCTGTACTTGAGTGATGGCACATATCCTATTCGGATTGAGTACCGTCAATCTTCCGCTGATGCGTACTTTACCTGCTATATGTCGTGTTATGATGAAACCGGAACAGCAAAGTTCTCGCACGATGATGGCACAGGAACATACGTTAATGACTTGGAAGCAGACTTCTTCAATGATAATGATTTCTCTGATCCGCCTGATGCGGAAAAAACACAGAGTTATCTAACAGCCAAACATATATGGGATGGTGACCGGGGAGCTGGAGGGGTGGATTTCCTGCCTGAAGTGTATTTGGGACGAATCCCTTTCTACAACGAAGACGAAGACACCGACGGGACTCCCGATTACGACATTTTGGATGGTATACTTCAAAGGATTATGACCTACGAGACTTCAAATCCTATCGAAAGCTCGTGGCGCCGAAGGGTGCTTTCATCACACCCTCCAATCAATGATTATGCCGGTAATGACGGGATCCTTGATGCTGATTATTTAGGAGCTGAGACTTTGATGGATAATATAGCACCCCCACCATTATGGGAGTGGTTTAGGATTCATCATCAGGATCATCCCGATGTGTTTCCCGACGCAGATATCAATACGGGCTGTACTGTAGATGATATGGTGGCTGCATGGAACGATCCTGCGGACCCGGATGATGGGCGAGGGATCGTGATGTGGAGAACACATGGTTCACAAGTCGGCGCATCTCATATATTCCATGAAAACAGATTAGACGATCTCGACAACACAAAACCTTCCATCGTTATCCAAACGACCTGTTCAAACGGTACTCCAGAAGAATCTATATGGGCTGACGGATCGCACCATTATCCTCTGGGATATACCTTGTTAAAGCACGGTGCAATTGGCACTTATTCTTCTTCAAGGACTTCGGGCGGCGGATTGTTTGATCCGGATAACATCGACTTTGACAATAAGTTAAATCATTACCTGATGTATTTCTTTGGCAAAGGGGTCATGTACAACCAGGAAATGGGCAGAATCATTGCCCATGTATTATATAATGATGCTTCAATGGGTAGTTATTGGAGACAGATTTTCAACTACGATTTATTCGGCGATCCTTCCTTGTCTATATTTGGCCGACATCCCCACTCCAACAATGACATCATTTTTGTACTTGATGGTTCGGGAAGTATGTTGGTTGAAGGAAAATGGCAGGCCGCAGTAAATGCTTCGTTATTGTATTATGATCTAATGAAAACGTTGAGGCATCCTGCTTTCAACGATCGCTACAATACGGTTGTATTCAGGTGGTCTGGCTCAGGCCCTGACGCGGATATCACCGATACGGTACCACCATCGACCGGATTGAAAGACCTGTCGCAACCGTTAACGACAGCTTCATTAGCTGCTTATGAACCGATTGCCAGTTATTGCACCCCAATTGGCAGTGGCCTTCAGATGGCAATCAATGCTCTGGAATTGGAATCCGAAGAAAGCTTTTATTCGAACAAGAAAATCCTCCTGCTCAGCGACGGAAAACATAATCGGGGCGAAGATCCTCTTACAATCGTAATCCCTGAAGGATCAGGAATTACCATTGAGGCAATTGGCCTTGGAGAAGATAATATCGAGCCTGAGACTATTCGGGATATTGCCGAATCCAGCGGGGGTGATTACCGGATTACACCTACTCCGCGAGAGATTATCGATTACTTCGTACAGATATTGTGTAATACATCCTGGAAATTACAGAACCTTCCTGTTGTGGCCAGCACTGTAAGCATCGATCAAGATTATGCCGTGTTTATCGTAGCCTGGGATAATCCTGATGATAATATTCAGTTTGAATTAAATCCTCCGGGTGGAGCCGGGAACGTTACGCCGACTAACCTAACAGGATATCCGCCGATGGAGGTCACTTATCACGCAGGAAGTGTGGGAAAAGCATATGCATACTATGTGTGCAAGAACATCCCTGACGCGTTGCTTGGCAACTGGAGTTTCGACAATATCAACAATGGTGGTGTGGCTGTTGCTGACGCCGACGTGCTCCTGAAGGCCATAGAAGACCCAAGAACGATAGCCGATTTTTCGATTGAACAGAACGACTATTATGTCGGTTCTCCTATAGTGCTTACGGCTGAAATAACAGAAGATGGCCAGCCAAAACTTGGATTGTCTAATGTATACGCCGAACTGATATCCTCACCTGAATATGCCGCAGGAGATCTTATGGCCCGAAATGAGCCCAGTAGCGATCATTCGCAACAACCCGTAGGAGACCGTACCACCAGGAGTCATTATCTACGTGGTGTAATGGAACGCCTCGCAATTACTTCGCTAAACAGCACATCGGCCCATAAGATAGTTTTGAAAGATGATGGTGCTGGAGTTGATAACACCGCTAATGATGGCATATATACCGGAACTCTGACAAACGTCGATTCAGAAGGGAGTTATACGTTTGGATTCTTCGCTTCGGGTACAAACAAAGATGGTGTTATCTTCAAAAGAAGTGAAACCCTCTCGGAGTACGTCAAATTTGCCGCTGCACCTGAGATGACAGAGGTCAAGATTATCAGGACTGTAAAAGACAAGGAAACAAACCTTGCTACTTCCACAATCAGAGTGATACCTCGCGACGCCTTCGGCAACTATATGGGGCCCTTTAGTGGCGGGAAAATCAAGATGTATTCAAATGTCGGAACATTTGGAGATAAATACACAGATTCTCTTGATGGTGAATATACTTTTACCCTGGTACACCCCAGTGACGAAGAACCAGAGCTTGCAGTATCTGTAGAAAATGTAGTCGTAGCTTATCAATTGCCTGTTAAAGTTCAGGCATTTAACTGGATGAAGATACTGTTAATACTCTTGATCATTATTTGTATCATTTACCTGTATTATGAAAACAGAAAAAAGAGCTAAAGAGGCTAAAGGCTAAAGGGGCCATACCGTAATTATGACAATTTTATGAAGTGACATTGACCTGCCACCTTATATAGGTCCGGCCTTCATGAGAGTATTTCACAACGATTCTCCTTGTCTTGAGTAAGGCCGAGGGAACAGGAGCCTTGCTCAAGACACACAGCTGCGAATGCCGCCGGGCCATATAGTCCGGGCGTCCGATCTTTTAGCCATCAGGATTGATCTAATCTATCATGGTTTCTTACCGAAAACCAAAAGGAAACGGTCCCGTGCAAGCCTTGGACCACGAAACCAAAGTGAAAAACCTGCTTCTGTCATTTCCTTCTCTACCATCTTGGGCGGTATCTTCCTGTGATGGCTTGCTTCTCTGCGAGACAGTGGCATATTGGCTTTACGGTCCAGAACGTAAAGACGTCCATTTGGTGCCAGGTTCTGGCGAATTTTGTTAAGTAAGTTCTTACTGTGAAACAGCAGGTGATAGCTGTCCAGGAAGAAAACCGCATCAATCGGCTTATTCGGCAAATTTGGGTCCCCGTTATCTGTTAATACAGAAGGCAGCAAAACACCAGGGGGCAGCGGCGGTCTCTCTTCTTTCTGCGTCGCCCATTCTTCCAAAACAATGTCAAGCCCTTTACCGTTAGCATGCTCAAGAATCGGAACCATTAATTTCCTGGCCTCACCGAGTGCGACAAATACGGGATTCTGATAAGATCCGGTAGAAGGAAGAAACAGATGGTAGTAATCCTCGACTGAGAAGCATCGGAATCGATCCGGATCAACGCCAGGATGTCTTAGTTTCTCAGGACGCTGAAAAACAAGCACAAAGTCGTCTTTTGTATGCCAGTACTGCTCAGCGCATTCAACAAAAGCGAATCCTTCTTCCCTCGCCTCCCGTACGACCGTTGTTTCGGCAATCCAGTAGTGTTTCGTTTCGCGAAGCCTGCGTTCAACCCAGTCACGTAGCGTTCCCCGGTGTCTATCGACAATCGTCAGATAACCGCCCGGTTTCAAACCTCGCCATATCGCCCGCAGCATCTCTCGCGGCCTGCTGAAATGGTGGTATACATGATTCATATAGACAAGGTCCACAGTATCTGCTGGCAGGCAAGGATCGTCACATCGGCCAAGCAGTGGCCTCACCTGGTCAAGATCCCTTTTTTCAGCTTCTGCATTGAGCGATTTTACTTTGTTCTCTTCAATGTCCTCGGCGAATACCGTTCCGGTTTCGCACACGATATCGGCAAAGACCCACGTATCTCTGCCGCCACCGGCCCCGATATCGGCGATAACCGAGCCTTCACCCAGGCCAAGATGGGAGACCAAAGCGCGAACGGAATCTGCTCGGTTGCCCGGTTTGGCGGTTTTGCTGCCATCATGGTTCGATGCTGCGATGCATGATGAGACCTGTAACATGACGAAAATGAGTATTATACTTGCTAAATAACGACGAAAAACCTTTTGGAATTTCATAATGTCTCTCCAAAAATTGCGGTGCTTTATTCCCATATCTATATTATGGCGTGCTACAGATGCCAACTCACCAGCATGAAAAGTCTCGAAACTATCTTCACTACGTTTCAATCGCGTTGGCGCGCTCTCAACCGAGTTTCTGCTCCATCGTACCATCCGGCAGCATATTGTCAGGGTGGTAGATGCCCCGCTCCTCCAGCTTGTATCGTTCGCACTCCATCCAGCCGTCATCGGGCTTACAATATTTTTCGGCCCAGACCGTTCCAATCCTGCCTTCCCTTTCATATCTTCGCAGCGGGCAAACACTATACCATTTGCAGGTCATTTTCGCTTTTATCAATCCTGGTGTATACAATCACTTCGAGATGGCTTCGATCTTCAGTATTCGGCCCACGCCCATTTGCACGAAGTCCGTCCCATACTCCTGCTTGAACATTTGGATCGCTCGAACTCCGGTACAGTGAGAGGGTCCGGCCTTTTTGACGCAGAGCTTTCTGAATTCGCTGATGATTTGATTAAGCTCTGCTTCCGATTTCCGCGACAGGTGAAATCCGCCGAGAACCAGATGAATGTTCTTGGGCAGGATTGCCTTTGACTTTTTGATGATCTCTACGATCCCGGGGTGTGCACAGCCGGTGATAACGACAGCTCCCTCCGCCGTATCCAAAATCATTGATTGCTCAATGATCTGTGTGCCCATTGGCCCCGTCAGATGAACGCCTTTACAGATTTCTACCGGGGCATCCGGGATGAGAACTTTCGCTCCCGTTCCTTTTACTTCCTGAATGAAACTATTCGAACACGAGGGGGGCAAGTAAACTAAAACATTGCTGTTCTTTCCCAGGAAAGCAAGCAAGCCTCCTGTATGGTCCCCATGATTGTGTGAGATAACCACTACATCGACACCATTAGGATCAATTTTCAGCTTATCGATATTCTCGAGGAGCAGCTCACCCTTTGTGCCGGTATCAAACAGAATGGTCTTTTCCGTGCCCGTCAGGAGGCACGTGAAGCCCCAATCTGATTTTAGTCCTTCAGTGAAAACGTAGTTATCATACAGAACGGTTAAGCTTACATACTTCTTTTCTTTGCTGGAAGACTTCTTGGTCGCTGCTGCTTGACATATCAGAGACAGCAGAACCAAATATATGATAATCAGGGTTCGCTTATTCATAATCTGTTGTGTCCTCCAAAAAGTCAGAGAATATTTATTAAGGTAGGGTAGGCCCCACACTACGATTTCGATTTTCGGAGCGGATCTTCAGTATAGTTATGAAAAAAATATGATAAGCGGTATTGCACACCAATTCGATCCAAATGTAATCCACTTTATAACAGCATTTGGTTCTCGGAATTGCGCGTCTCCCCTACACTGGTTACATAGATACCGGAACGATCTTTGATGGGGCACTTGTTCTGACAAATCCCACAGCCCACACATAGTTCAGGATCAACATGTGGCTGTTGCACGAGAACTTTCTGACCTGACTCATTTGTGACCTCAATATCCTCGACCCAGATCGCCTTGGTTGGTGTGGGACAATGCTCTTCGCAAACGATACAAGGACGGGCAGAAGCATAGGGAAGGCAGCGGTTCTTGTCTACGAAAGACTGGCCGATCTTTATCTTCTGTTTTTCCTCCAAAGGTAACTCGCGGATGGCATCTGTAGGACATACCTGACCGCAGAGTGTGCACTCGTATTCACAGTAGCCAATATCCATATTCAACACAGGCGTCCATAATCCTTCGATCCCGGCCTCCAGACCTGCCGGCTGGATGGCGTTTGTTGGGCATACCTTCATGCACTCCCCGCAGCGAATACAGCGGCTCAGGAACTCCTGTTCGACAACGGCCCCGGGCGGTCGGATCAAGGCCGGATTAAAAACACGGCCTGAGGATTGGGGATGGACTTGAGATAGACAGGCCGCTCCCACGCCTAAGGTTCCGGCGGTCAGGACCTTTCGTCGTCCAATGTTTATATCTGAACCGTTGACAGGTTTGAAAAAGTTACTAAGCCAACGCCAGATTATGTTGTCTGAAAATTTTTTCATGAATTTTCTCTTTGGGGAACTGCAAATTCAAAAGAGATCACCTGCTTAGGGCAAGCAGCTTCACAATTCCAGCAGAAAAAACATTCTGCCGGTTTCCAGGCGTCGGAACCACCAGAAGAGCCATCCGGATTTGCTCCTGCGGGACAGGCTGCTACACAGGCCCGGCAATCATTACAGGTTTGGTTATCTTTCTTGAGCTGTAGCAGCGGATTCTTACCCGCAAATCCAAGCAAAGCTCCCAAGGGACATACGTAGCGGCACCAGAAACGGTTTCTCCAGAGATTAAGGGCCAGTATGCCAGCGAATATAACTCCAATTAGTATACCCCAATAGTATTGGGGGCGTCCTTCGACGAGCAGGAAGCTGCGCAGAACTTCGTACACCGGTTCTGATACTTTCGTGACTTTCACACTCCCAATGCCGGGATCACTTTCATAAAGCCATGCAAACAAAGCGTGCGAACCTGAATTGAGAGCGGGGAAGACGGCTGTCGCCAGGGACCGGTACAGAAGCGAGAAAGGATCAGTCCAGCCGACAAGGTTGAACCCGGTGAGAGTCCCAGCCAAAAGACCGATTAAAATCAGATATTTCCATCTTTGGCGGGGACTGTACACCGATCTCTTCAGCCTGGATGCCAAGGAACCTCCTCGCAGTTGAGTCATCATCTGGTGTATTGTGCCTAATGGGCAGATCCAGCCGCAGAACCAACGCCCAAACAGCACAGTAAGACCTAACGTCATAAGAGACAGAAGCAAAGCCACGGGAACTGCCACACCGGCCAATAAGACTGCTATCAATACCAGAGGGTCCAACTCGAAAAAAAATGTGACAGGTCCGCCAGTCCGGTCGATGGGGTGGTAAGCCGTCTGCAGGAACAAATACAAGAACAGTAGCAAAAACAGAGCCTGGACAAACCGACGCAGCCAGATGATTATTCTGACTTTCCGTGTGCCTTTTACCACAATAACCTCATACCAAAGACTCGACTGGTGATAGAGAAGCAAAGTCCATGGTGCCTAACCCACGGCTATCTGCTTCCACGATATGGCTGATTTTTTTCGGTTCCATATCAAGCAGGGTGGCGCCAAAGGCATCGATGGCTACCTGATCCACTCCGGCAACCACGGTGTCCTTTCGCTTCACATCCTCCAGGTTACCACCAACCGGACCATTGACAGGGAGAACTCTGATCCCATCCAAAACGGTCAGCTTGGGCTTAACAAATGCGGCAAGGTCTGGCAGGACATTAGTCAGATCCTGATGAAAACGACTCCGGGATCCACCGCAGACACCCATCAGGTTCTTCATAGCCAGCGTGGCTCCCGCCAGACGGTGATGTTTGGCGATGGGGATATTGATAAAAGTGTCCACTTCAATCATATCCGAGTAGATATCCCACTCTTTCAGGGCCTTGCCGTTGAGCGCGGTCTTCTTAAACTTTCGCTGGTCCAGATGAATCACTCTGGCTCCCGCCTTTTCCGCCGCCGGTTGAATGCGGGAATTGGGATAGGTCCGTTCCCCCGCATTACATGGATTATCGCCTACCATAACCTGTTTGGCCCCGGCTTCGTAGCACATCTTGATAACAGTGGCCACCACATCAGGATTGGTGTTGCCCGCCTGCTCAGGAGTGCGGTCCCATGCTATATTCGGCTTTACCCAAACCACCTGGCCCTTGGAAACAAATCGCGACATGCCCCCGAGAGCCTCGATTGCCTTGCGCGTTAATCGGACGGCCTCTTCAGCGACGCCTTCAGGCTCGACCGGGGATGTGCGGTATTTCACTATGCTCATCTTCGGAGCTGTTAAGTCTTTTGCGAGTCCCGGGCAGAGCAGAGAAGCCTGTATACCGGCGCCGGCAAGTGCAACTTCCTTCAGAAAATCTCTTCTACTTAGGTCTGTCATAACTATCACCTCCAATAAACTTTGGATTAATCGTCAAAACACAATATCACTAACTACTATATATTAGACCGAAGATAGAAATGAAATGCAATTACCAATTGATACAATTTGCGATTGCTATTGATTAAATAAATGTTGTTATATTTTTCCTCGTATTATTTCCTTTTTCGGCCACAAGCCCTTCCACGACAGCGTCGTTTCCATCCCGGCATGAGTCAGTTCTGAAAAACGACACCGGCAATACTTTGGACTGTAAAAAGAGTCCACCATTTCAAACAATCTTCGCTGACGAGTTGGAATTATGAAGGTTAACGGGGCTTTTAATTTCTAATATGTTGGTTGACGTCAATTTAATCTGATTTTGAACCGTCTTCTGTTGTTATATCCAATTTAATGTCTAATGGATTGTATCTGTGCATCATACTTACTTTTCCAATTAATCTTATTTTTAATTGAGGAGCTCCTTTTCTATCAGTATATGTTTTCGCTCTTGTTGTATAATTGTATAGTACAACCATACTTTCTAACTCATCCTGAATTAGTTTTATGAGTTCTTCCCTTCTGATCCCCAAATATTTATTTTTCAATCCCTTAAAATTAAAAGTTCTATCTTTAAACTCGTTTATTAAGTATAGCGCCAGATTTATTCCTTGGCCTTCCTGATTGACTATATTTTTCCTTCCTTTTAGCAAATCAGTTAAAAACATTTTTCCTTTAATCTGAAAATATCTATGTGGCCAGTAAATCAGGCCGAACAATACTGACACAGAATTATATTTTTATTCTTTGAGCCAATCGGGTACGAGAATGCCGTTACGTTCATTGTCTATGGAGGGGATATACGGCTTGATATCGAGGATAGGGCTGCCGTCAAAGGCATCGATTTTATCAACGGCGATGATATTGTTCTTAATTGAAAGAATTTTGCATAAATTCAGAGCAATGAGATTTGGCCTCACGGGGGCTCGGCATGCAAATACACCCGTCAAGGGATTATTCCTGTTGCCGCGCGGGTGTACCTGGAGAATTTTGCGTTTTCCGGGTGTGTCGTTTCTGTCGAACCAATAAAGCACAAGCACATGTGAAAAGCCATCCAGTCCTTTGAGGGCGTCGCGGTAGCTTTCATAAATCTGCAGCGATGTGGGTCCACCTCGCCGTTCGACCTCACCCACCGGATATAATCTGAAACACCTTTCACTCTCCGTCTCATTCGCATTTTCTGCTCTTGCTGTGGCGTGACCAACTTTGTCGAAGAGTCCATAACTAATTGTCGCCAAGCCTCCGAGAACCAAGCTGCGCCTCGATATGTTCATTGAAGTCTCCCTTAGAATTCTGACTTGTTTGGATCATCTCACGGTAAAGGCCCATCGCGATCTCATCAGGCCGAATCGGCCAGAAAGGGCGAAATGGACACCGCGAGTTGCCCAATATGCGACTTGAGTTATTAGAACCGGTGGAATTGCTATGACTCAGCCTTCTAAGGTTATGGCTGATGTGCAGTGGACATTGACTTTGCATACGGTAATTCTTCCCGTGTATTTATCCCCAGGTGAGGAGATGATCGAACCGGGCAGCGGGTGGAGAAAATGGCGTGCAGAAGCAGGCCCGCGTTATTCAACCTTCAACACTTTTTTTATTGCTTCTTTCAGTGTTTTTTTGGGTAATGCACCTACCGCCATTTGCGGTTTATCATGTAGCGGCACAAAAAGGATGCTGGGGATGCTCTGAATGCCGAAAGCGGCTGCTAATTCCCGCTCAGCTTGTGTGTCTACTCGGTAGATATTGAGCTTCCCTCGGTATTCTTGGGCAAGTTCCTTCAAAATGGGTTCCACCATTTTGCAGGGCCCACACCAATCCGCATAGAAGTCAATGATACATGGCAGTTTGCCTTCAAACTTCCATTCTTTGTTTTGCTCGTAGTTAAAAACTTTTTGTAAGAAGCTGTCTTTCGTTAAGGATTCCACAAAATCACTCCTGTCTTCTTTAAGGACCATTGCATTCACATCCGATTGGCTGTCTACGCGAATAGCGTCCGAGCCTTCTGGGCTATCTTTCAGTATTTCGGTTTCCTTCTTCGGTACTTTCGCTGTCTTGCTCACTGGCGTCGCTTTCTCCGGTGGTGGCGTTGTTTTGTCTTTCGGTAGCGTTGAGAATGCCGATGCCAGTAAAGCCCCCACCACGGCTCCATAGATTCCCCCGCGGAGTGGATTCGCCGTTAGCGGACAGCTACCGGACGAACACTTTCCGAAGTGGCCCAGAACCGCACCGACTGCACCCCCGACCAAGACGCCAAATAATAGTCTGACAATCGCCATATCTCTATTCTCCTTGTAGGCAATCAAGCAGTTTCATCGCAACATTCGTCTATATTTCAATTACGCTGCCGGCCTGAATTTGTTTGAATTGAGTGGGGAAATTCAGTTGTATTTGTTCGGTGTGCTGTGTGCAATGACAGGGAGCGATTAATTGAATGTCCTCAAGTTCGGCGAGCTTCGAGAAACTGTGAAAGCCGCCGAGTACACCGTAAATTTGGCCAAGCTCCCTGGCTGTTCGAAGAATTCTATCAAGGCCGGGATGTGCACAGCCGGTGATAACAATATTTCCTTTTTCTGTTTTGGCTACCAGGGACTGCTCTTTGGGCAGCGCCCCAATCGCGCCGGTTGTGTATATGCCGGGGGATATCTCCGTCGGTGCTGAAAAATCGTCTGGATGTACAACTTCTGCTTCGGAGTTAAATTTTCGGAAATCCCTCAGTCCATCTACGTGGTCCCAATGGTTGTGGGAGAGCACTACTTTATTCACACTTTTAGGATCGACATTCGCTTTCTCGAAGTTATGTATGAGTTTATGGCCGTCGTCTCCAGTGTCAAAAAGGATTCGTTGGCTGCTCTCCACCAAACAGGAAAAGCCCCATCCTGACTCGAATCCCGGATTGGCGTTGTTATCATAAAGAATTGTTATTTTCATGGCGTTCCTACAAACTTTCTGAAATTCAACACGCAGCCCTTTTTTAGTTGGTCATCGTGACTTATTATGTCACAGAACTTGCGTTCAAAGATAAAATTTGAATCTTCGATTTCCCGAATAACATCGTTCAGACTTAACTTGCTGAATTCCTGTGTGGGCTCATCTTCCAGGATATGCTTGGGATAAACGGAAAGTAAACCATCTTGTTTCAAAACACGCTGAGCTTCCTGGTAAAGCTTTTTCCTGTCACTTTTTTCAAAATAATGAAGGACATCATAAAATAAAACTATCTCGATTGATTCGCTTTCGAAATCCAGCGTTGTTTGACCCGAAGTTTTTATTATCTTTATGTTTTTAAATTTATTAGCTCTGGTTTTTTGCTCCAGTTCGTTTAGGGCGTGTTGTTCTTTGTCTATGGCAAGAACCATTCCTTCATCTCCGACGACTTTGGCCGCCGGAATCGTATAATGGCCTACTCTGCAACCGAAATCTAAAACTCTTTGACCAGATTTCAGTCCGATTTCCTTGAAAAACTTTACTCCGCCTTCTTTTTCCCACCATTCCATTTGGTTATTGGTATAGAAGTACCTTGTATTCAGCGTCACGCTTGACTTTTGAGGTCTCCCGCCGATGGAAATAGTGATAAATCCGTATGTGGTAGAAATTTCGCCTTAATAAATTCATCCATATAGTCCGGATTGCTCATCAAATCGAAATATGTCATGCTCTCTGCGATTTGATCGGCTGTTTCGAGGGCCTTTCGGCTCAGCAGGACAGTTTTTGCTCCTGCGATTGATGTATTGCCTACGAATTGCAGCTTAGCCGGCGGCACATCGGGCAGCATCCCGATGGTGATGGCCCTGTGTACATTGAGAAAGTTACCAAACCCGCCGGCTATGTAAATGGCATCGATGTCTTGAAGCTTTGTTTGTGTCGAATTCATAAGAATCCTGATAGCAGCAAAGACCCCTGCTTTTGAGCGAATCAAATTATTTATGTCAGCCTGGGTTATTGCAATCTCCCGGCGGCCATCTTGAGGCTCGACCAGTTGAAACTGCATACCATCGTCTCCCTCAGTAAGTCTTGGATCGCCGGTGTCTTTGAGATGTCCGGTACGGTCGATGATACCCTTTACGAAGAGTTCCGATAGTGTATCCAGCAGACCCGAACCGCAGATGCCTATTGGTTGTCTGTCCCCAATGGTCTTGAACTGGATTTTGTATCCATTAATGATATTAAGGCTCTCTATGGCGCCGGTCCCTGCTCGCATCCCACATTTAACACCGCTTCCTTCAAATGCCGGTCCCGCCGAGCTTGAAGCGCAAATCAACCAGTCCTTATTGCCAAGAACTATTTCTCCGTTCGTGCCGATATCGACAAAGACAGAGAGCTTTTCTTTCATGTAAACTCTTGTTGCCAGCACACCTGCCACTATGTCGCTGCCGATATATGCCGCGACACTCGGCAGACAGTACAGAAGCCCCCGTTTGTTAATCTGTATGCCTGTTTCAACAGCACGAATCGGCTGTACGAAACCCGCCGAGGCAACGTAAGGTTCTCTACGTATCCGTGTTGGATCTAAATTCAGCAGAAAATGGATCATGGCGGTGTTACCCGAACATATTACTGCTGTAATATCCTGCAAATTGATTTTTTGTCTGACCGCCATTGTCGTGATAAGGTCATTTACATCGTGTACCAACCGCTCCTGAAGCTGGTCAAAGGCATCTGCTTGTTCAGCATATATAATTCGGCGTATATAATCTTCGCCAAAAGGCATTTGACTGTTATAGGCAGCCTCTGTATCAATCGTTTTGGCAGTTGTCAGGTCCATGAGATGAGCTACAACTGTGGTCGTGCCCAGGTCAACAGCAACGGCATAGTTGGTCTTACATCGCCTCCCTGGCTCAACCTGTACGACTTCAGTTGTTCCACCCCGCTGGCCGATTGTCACTGCGGCCTTATAGTTCGCTTCCCGGAGTACACCAGTAAGTTTTTGCAGAACCCGATAACCGGTTTGCATTATAGGTGCATCAATTTGTTTGCGTATCGCGGCATAGAGCCGTTCGTGGTCCGCTGTATGGTCAAGAACTGTTGGCGGCGACATTTCAACACACAGTTTTTGTACGAGTGGATCATGCTCGAACAGCTCTTCCGATGCCTGCCCGGTAAGGCTGCTGAATCGGTGTGCATCGGCATCCATTAACACCTGAGTGGTTTCGAGCGAGTGGGACTTTGGCACTGTTACCGTAAGGTCCGACAGTGCTTTGGTCTGGCACGCTAAGACTACATTCTCTCGGGTTTCCTCGGCGGTCAAAAGCGGGGAAGGCCTGCTGTGGAACTGGCCATCGTCAACTATAACTTTGCATTTCCCACAGTATCCATCCCCTCCGCAGATACTGCTAAGGTATACTCCCGCTCCATGGGCCGCCTCCAATAGAGTTGTACCAGAAGCGACTTTAACCTTTAGTCCGCTGGGTTCAAATTCAACTGTACATTCTTTGTTTTTGCTATCATCCACAACTTAATCTCGATAGTGCAAAAAGAAATGCAAAAGACCGCTGTTACAAGCTAAATATCAAAATCCCAAAAACAGAGATGCAAGATAGAGTACTAAAAATCCTGCTCGATTTCTTGCTTTAGTTTTTTGGAAATTTTAGGAACCGTTAATCTTGCCTGCCTCGTTTTTTGCCTTTTGCAGTTTCTCTTCGAGTTTCTCTAACCGCTGGACCATTGATGGCTTTGCTGAGTGAGCAGGCAGACTGTTTTTCAGTTCAGCCATTTCTTTTTCCAGGTCTGAAACAACACAGTTCCAAAGCAGTCTCTTCAGTCTATCCAATGTAATCGTATGAGGTCGGATTTCTATTCCCATCCAGTCGGAGAATTCAAGGATCTTCTCGGGATGCTCTTCAGAATATCTCTCCCAGAAACCTATCCCATCGAGCAACACGGCACCGCCGGTATGCTGGGGGAAATTCTCATTGGCTTTGCCTTTGTCCCAGTCCTGAAAGACATAGTCGCGGTAGATTATCCATCCCGGCGTCAGCCACCAAATTTTACTACCCTCACTGATTTGATCTCTTTCTCCTTCGCTGACTAACATATCTATACAATGAGTTGCGTTTATTCTGGAGATTGAAATTCCAACTCCCTGCTCTTGGATTATCGTGTCTATTGTACGATAGGGATCATCAATGTTGACGTAGCAGAATTTGCCGCCATAAACTATGATAATTTTATTGGAGTGTTGCTTGGCAAGGTTTATTTTTTCTATCAATTGGCTTTCAAGCTCTTTGAGAACCTCATGCCGTCCGGGTTTTGTAAAAAGAATTCTACTAACATCTAAGAAACCTTGCTTTCTAAGATGGTTGAGTTCCGGTGCAAGCGTTCCACAAGAAACTATGACATAATCTCTAAAAGATAGCTCTTCTTTCATTTTTCCTTATTCGTATCTTCTCTCTCCAAATATTAATGTTCCAATTCTGATCATATTGGAACCTTCCTCTATCGCTATCCTGTATGAATTAGTCATACCCATAGATAGATACATCATATCAACGTTTGGAAGACGAAGTGTCTTGATTTTTTCAAATATCTTTTTTGTTCTGCGAAAATATGGCCTGACGTCTTCGGGATTGCCAAAGCGAGGCCCCATGGTCATTATACCCTCCAACCTTATGTGCTCCAGCCTCGAAATATCTCTGACTAAATTTTCAATGTATTCATCAAAAGGTTCATGTTCTGCTGGCTTTATGCCTGCTTTTGAGTCCTCACTACCAATGTTTATTTCTATATAAATTGGAACTCTTTGCTTTTTTGCTCTTTCAACCCTTCTATCGATAGCTATGGCCTTTGGCAAAGACTCGACGGTCTGAATTGCATCGAAGATTCTTAGTGCTTTGTTTATTTTGTTCGTCTGCAAGCCGCCTATCATATGCCATCTGACTTTAGCGGCATCTTTCTTTAGAGCACTGTACATCTGTCCGGCTTCCTGAACGTAATTTTCGCCAATATCTGTAGCTCCGGCGTCTATTACCTCCAATATTTCTTCTACGGTTCTCGTCTTGCAGGATACAACGATGGTTACATGATCGGGGATTTCTCGCCGGATTCTTGCATAATTCTTTGAAACGTTCATGCTCAGGTTTATCCTATCAGGATTTACTGTCGTTATGAATTTTCATTTAAGACTCGCACGGCCTCTGGTCGCAAGGTGTATCACGTCCACAGCAAGGCCGGTCTCGACCACAAGCTGGAATATTGCCGGCAGTGTAATCAGTTGTATTAGTACTTGAACGTTTGAAAATTATGCCTCCTCCGCCGCTGATCAAACGCTGAAGCCTGCCATTACATTTCGGACATTTCTTCAAGGATATGTCTTTCATGCTCTGAAATTTTTCAAATGTCCAGCCACAATCCTGACATCTATATTCGTACGTTGGCATTATCGTTTTCTCTCTTTTTCAGATCTTCTTACACAACAATAATCTCGCACTGCGCCACCGGTCCAGTCTCGGATTTGATGCGTAAATCCCGGGTAACCTTCAAGGTCTTTACCACATGTGAACGTAGCTATAACGCCTCCATCCTCTCTGGAAGCAAACTCTAACTGCAAGCGGTTCGTATTAAACGGACTGCATACAACACAATGTGGATGAACTCTATCACTAATATTACTCATAGTACTATGTTGCATTCTGATGCTCACAATCGTTTCTTCGCATACTCTTTTAAGGCCGCCTTAAGAGTAATAACAGCCAGCTTCGCACAATGTTTGTATTCATCGGGAAGGCCTTCGAAATAGTTATCGATATCTTTGGGTTTTATTTTGAATGCACTTTCAATTGATTTGCCTTTTGAGATTCTCGTTGTATAGCTTGAACAGGCGATCGTAGCTCCGCAGCCATTGGTCAAAAACTTTATATCTATTATCCTGCCACCCTTAACGGATAAATACATCTCAATGGCATCGCCACAAACACCGGTTACTCTGACATAACTGTCGGGATCGTCTATCTTTCCAATATTTTGAGGATTTAGCAATTCGATCTTGAACTTCTCAGAAATACCCTTTAATGTAGAATTTTGAAGACCGCCTGCCATATTCTCTTTTTTTATCACACGAGTTATTCCTTTGAATTCACATTCTCCAGGGGATTTTCATCTGGTTATTGTAGAATATATAAAATTTTTACTAAATCAGTGGTCACAAATGTTATCTCCCGTCTCTAACGTATCCTGCAAATAGGCTGATATAATCTCTTCCGGGGAGCCGGATGATGCACCTATTACAACTTTGATGTCATTCTGTGCAAACAATTGCTGTGCTCTTTGTCCCATACCGCCGGCTATAATAACGTTAACGTTGTTTTCGTGTAACCATTTCGGCAGAACTCCGGGGGCATGGGCGGGAGGAATTGCATCATTTCTACTTATAAGCTTCTTAAGATTTTCATCAACGTCGAAGATTGCAAATTGATCACAATGGCCGAAGTGAAGGCTTAGTTCGCCCTGTGCTAATGGAACTGCTATACGCATTTTTTTGTCTCCTGTTTGTAAAGATTGTTTTATGGTTAATTCCTGAGTGTCGGTATCAAGCTCGAGGATGGGATTCGATATATTTTCGAAAGCCTTTGCCGTTTGACTTTGGTTATAGTGGTATACAAATGGTCTGCCGGAGTCACAGGCTTGTACGATTTGCGGATCTATGGGAATCCGGCCCAGGAAGGGTACGTGCATCTGTTTAGCCATAATTTCGCCACCGCCACACTTAAAGACATCAGTTTTTTCACCACACTTTGGACAGACAAAACCACTCATATTTTCCAATACGCCGAGAACAGGCAGTCTGAGATTCCGACAAAAGCTGATGCATTTACGAACGTCAGATAGTGCCACTTCCTGGGGAGTGGTGACTATAATTGCGCCATCGGCTTTTTCCAAAAGCTGGACAATCGAAAGCGGCTCATCACCCGTACCGGGAGGGGAATCGACAATCAAAAAGTCCAAATCGCCCCAATCTACATCTTTTAAGAATTGCTTTATCATCTGGTATTTCATCGGACCCCTCCATATCACAGCGTCATCACTGCCACGCAGCAAAAAACCGATAGACATAACTTTTAGATTTTCCACCATTTCAACTGGCACAATTACATCCCCTGCTGCCTGGACAGCCTTTCCTTCAAGGTTCAGAATCTTAGGGATACTTGGGCCGTGTATATCAATGTCAAGAAGACCAACGCTTTTGCCGGAAAGAGCGAGTGAGACCGCCAGATTGACCGCCACCGTACTTTTACCCACACCCCCTTTACCGCTGAGAACAAGTATCTGGTGCTTAATCCGTTTTACCCTTTGTCGGATTTGTTCCTGCTCAGCCTGCATTTGTTTTTGCTTGTTTTCTTCGATTTGCGAAATGTTATTTTCTTTTGCCATAGTTGACTTTCCAATTCTTCAATAATAGACTTGCCTATCGTCATTAATCTGGGGGGCACGCATTAGAAATTTTTGCATTTATCACCACCTGATATTTTTCGGCCAACTGTTCGAAAGCTTTCTGAACAGCCTTGAACAGGTCTTTACATTCCCCGGAAACAGAGCTGCTCATCGGGCCAATTTGAACTTCCAATCCTTGTGATTGAAGAATCCGGCAGAATTCGTCGATGGGACTGGAGAGCCCGGTCGTTTTCAGTGGATACAGGCTTATTTCCGCCCGGACCTTCATAGCTGAATCCTCGCTGCAATAAAGGCACCATTTCGGTTGTTCATAAGTTGGCCGGCAAGTTCAAAAACCGGTGCCAGCGAGAGCAGCCACGTGTGCAGGGGAACAAATCCTGCTATTATCATTTGCAACTGACCCAATGGCTCCAAAAGTCTCTTCAACTGCTCAGGTGAAAACAAAGCGGCTGAAGCATACGGACTGACCACGTCGTTTTTTCTTTTTTGGTTATACTCTGATAGAGCGTTTAACACCCCAAACAACAGTTTGCCTCCGGGTTTTCGCACACAACGAGCCATTTCAGCTATCATTGCATCGGGGGCCGTAACAAATTCCAGTGTGGTAATCGCCGCAGCTATATCAAAGCTGTTATCTGCGAAGGACATGCTGTGTCCATCCATCACATGGAAGCTGCTTCGTGCTATGTTCTTGTTTCTTGCGATCGTTACCATTCGTTCAGAAATATCTATGCCGGTGATTTCGTATCCTTTCGTACTGAAAAACTTGCTCCAGTGTCCGGTCCCACAACCTACCTCCAGCAGCCTCTTACCTTCGGTGTGGTTCCTTAGCAGTTTATCTATGGCCTTCTTTTCGAAACGATCATAGATTGCCCCACGTGGCGTATCGTACCACCGATCATAGCGGTCGGCTACATTGTCAAAGTTGAAAACTTTCAGGATGGCAAGCACAGAATATCATGAACAATGTATAAGTGGCCATAACAAGTATAAGGAATAAGAACTAGCAGCCAGATGATAAAACTCGATCCTTGTGGATGTCCACGATTACTACAAAAGAGGCTGTGCCGGCTGATTGGATTTCCACATGCTTTACAGCGTTTTAACAGCAAATTATTCATCTTATGTTTCCTTGTTAACCAAGGGCATAAGTCACCTGCCTCCACAATGCCTTTATCTGCTCTGTTATCGCCCCTGATGTATATTCGACCACACTTGCCTTAATCATCTGGGCCCTGGTAAAAGCTTCGTCATAAGCGATTTTTCCTATTACTTTTAATCCTCGTTTTTGAGCATCTTTGCTTATTCGATCTGTTATTTGCGGATTGACATCTGCTTTGTTGATACAAACCAGAGTCTTAATGCCGAAGCTTGATGTAAGCTCGGAGACCCTGTCCAAATCATGTTTGCCGGAAAGCGTAGGCTCTGTGACAACCAACACCAGATCTGCCGCCGTAATTGACGCAATTACAGGGCACCCTATCCCCGGCGAGCCATCGACAATAAGCAATTCCTTTTTTTGCTCTTGTACTATTTTCTTCGCTTCTTTGCGAATAAGCGTTACCAGTTTGCCGCTGTTTTCCTCTGCAATTCCCAGTTTGGCATGTACCATAGGCCCAAACCGAGTATCTGATACGAACCACTGGCCGTTGATATGGTCGTTGAACTCAATCGCATCCGCCGGACAAAATTCTACACAGACCTTGCAGCCTTCACATGAAACCGGATCGATGGTAAAAGTTTTATCGACGACGCTGTTTCCCTGCCCATTGAAATTGATTGCATTAAACCTGCACATATCCCGGCATATACCACAGCCGGTACATTTTTCAGCGATAATAGAGGCCTGTTTGCCTCCGAAAAAATCGTGGGTTTGTTCTATCTTCGGTTCTAAGACCAAATGCAAATCTGCTGCATCCACATCGCAATCGGCCAGGACGGCATTCTTCGCAAGAGACGCAAAAGCTGCTACGATACTTGTCTTGCCGGTTCCGCCTTTACCACTTATGACTACCAGTTCCTTCATAAATTCACCTTGGATTAACAACGGAATAACCTGGTCAAAAATCTTATATCAAATGCAAGAAGAGCGTTTGCCATTGGACCTTTTCTCCTTTTCGGAACTGAAAAACTTCTCCCGCCACCACAGAAAATGTCCCCATGGATTATTAAGTGTATATTTTCCATCTTCTGGAACACCATCCCAGGTGTTGATTTCCTCAAGTAACTGCGGGCAGGGCTTGTTTTCGACCAACATCTCATATGCACATTTGATAAGCACAAATTTTTTGGTTGCATCGACATCGTCTTGATTATGATCAGGATGGTATTTAATTGATGCCTTTCTGTAGGCTTTCTTCAGTTCCTTATTGCTGGCATTTTCGGAAATTCCCAGGACTTTACAGGCCGCCTTTCGCACTGCTAAGTCACTGGTTATTTTTTCCATGAATTCAGGAGCATCTTTCATTTGACTGCCACACTGGCATTGATTTTCTGGTATAGCTGTACAAACTTTTCTTCGTAGCCGGGTAACGCATCGATTATTTTAATCCCCTTCGAATAAGCCTCTGCAATCAATCGGTCATTCGGTATCTCAAGGAGTATTTCTATATTCTCTTGCTGACAATATCTTACAACTCGATCATCACCTATGTCACAACGGTTTATAGCAACAGCAAACGGAAGCTTAAGCTCTCTTACCATTTCCACCGCCAGTTGAAGGTCATTCAAGCCGAACGGTGTCGGCTCAGTGACCAGCAGGACAAAACCTACTCCATTAACCGCTTCGATCACCGGACAAGAGGTGCCGGGCGGGACATCGATAACGACTGCGTCACTGTCGTTTGCTCTTTCTTTGACATGTTTTATTAACGCAGGGCTTTGGATGGCGCCGATATCGAGTTTGCCTGCACCATATAATACTTCGTTCGCTATGCCGAATTCAGTGATTCCGATCTTGCGTTGTTTTTCCTTAATTGCGGATTGTGGGCAGACGGCCATACATCCTCCACAGGAATGACACAACTGCTCGAAAGTCATGACCGTATCTTTCAAACAGATGATAGCACTGTATTGGCAGAGCCGGCCGCACTTGCCGCATCCGTCGCATAATTCGGTGTCAACTTCCGGTACACTTATAGTCACATTCCGGGTTTCTTCTATGTCTGGTTTCAGGAATATATGGCCATTCGGTTCCTCAACATCACAATCAAGATATTGCACGGTTTGGCCCATTCGAACAATTGAACAGGCAAGATTTGTGGCAATTGTTGTCTTGCCTGTACCGCCTTTACCACTGGCAATTGCTATCTTCATGTTAAACTTGCTCCACAGCCGGATTAATCTTATCCCAATCAAATTTATCCTTTGCAATCCAGCCGTTTTGCGGCAGAGAATCAAAGCAAACCGCTTTCGGATTGCACCAGTGGTTTCCCGGTAAGATGTCCCACTTTGTATACCTGTTCATCGGTGACGCCGTTTTATCTATCCTGTAACCATCCGGATGGAAGCCAACGGCAATCTCCGTCGCCTTGAATGTCTGATCCATCATGTATCTCCGTTATTTGTTTTTATCGAAGTGCCTCCGAATATACTGGCAGTAGATCGCTGCTGCCGGATTGTGAGCCAATACACGATCCTTGGCAATTAGTGTGGTCACCGGTGCATTTGAAAGCTTCGCAAAGATTGCATCATGACCAACGCAAAGCCCGCAAATAATATTGAGCTGCGTTTCTGCATTGTTTAACATTTGGGCTTGACCTGCAGGATTGCACATAACTTCATAGTTTTCTGGTTTGATTTGCGGCAAGCCAAAATGTTTTTTGTCAATTCCACAAACCTTGCAGCAAACCGACACTACTTCAAAATGCTTTGAGAGAATTTGCTCGATAACTTTTGCTTCTTCGCTCAGGCCAACGCAAAAAGCCAGGCCTAACTTTTTATATTTTAGCTCCTTTGCAAATAATATTATCTCGCTCAATCGCGTTTCTTTTCCATAGTAATGTCCTTCGATCGCTGAAGCGGCCTTGTGCAATTCTGCTGTAAGCTTATCTTGATATAATTGCCTTTGATTGTCAGCCTGCGAAAAACAATCCTTCCCGTTGCGACATTCTTTGTTTTCACATCGCCCGCAAAGTGGGAACGTGCCCTTTTTCACTTGTTTGCTCCTTTTTCATAAACAATCCCTTCTATCATAGTCCACATGTTCCAGTCGGACACGTTCCTGTGGGGCAAGAATCACTTGTCCTGCTACTTTGTCCGACAGCAAATCCTGAAAACAATTTCTGCGTATCCGAGCTTCCACATTTTTCGCAGATGTGTTTATTTGTACCGCCGCTTTTTTCCAGAAATTCCATTTTATGCCCACACTTACTGCACTGGTATTCGAATATTGGCATCGTTATATCTCCTTTCACACCTCAAAAAGAACTTGAGCAAAATACATTATTCTCAAGTACGTCATCGAATTCATATTTTAGTTGCTGTGTTGAATCGGACAGAGAAAACTTGAACATGCAAAGAAGATGGGGATGGTGTTTAAAGCTAAGCAGATACACCATCCCCTCAGAAACGCAGGAGCCTCTAAGAAGATGAATTCTTGGCTTTTCGCTTCCTATTCCTTAGAACCTTTCTGGCTCTCGAGTTCTTCTATTCGCTTTTTAATTCCATCCAGGCTATCTTCAAGATATTCTGCCTGTCCCTTCAGAGCATCGATTTCCTGCTGGGCCGATAAGCCTGGGGCTGCGGGAATACCGCCGTAAGCGTATGGGTTTACAGCGTCGCCCCAAGCCGGTAGACCATATCCGGCTCTGGCCCATCCGGGAAGACCGGTTGCGTAGTACCAATTTCGACGGCCCCGGCCGCCCCCTCGGCCCCAGCCCCCGTAGCCGCGGCCACCCGCGGGATTCATATAGCCCGGTACTGAATAGCCGGCACAAAAACCAGCAGCTCTACCTGTCATTGGTCCCATACTGGCAGGACCTGTTCCATCGCCACCTGGCATAGTAAATCTCCTTTCAAAATAAGATTAAGCTCTTGTCATTTTAGTACCACATTTTGGACAACTTCTCGTAATGCAAGGCTGGCCGGCAACATGAGGGACTACTGCTGCGCATTTCGGGCATATACAACTACCACCCGGTCCTGCGGCGTACGGTCCACCCATTCTGCCTCTGCCTTGACCTTGACCTCGTCCCATACCGCGGCCTGTGCCGCGTCCTTGGCCTGTAGGGCCTGTACCATCTCCTCTAGGCATAATTTCCATCCTTTCTGCAATGAGATGCTAATTTAAATCTACCACCAGTACCCAAATCTGCCTCTACCGCGGTCTCTGCCCCGACCGAAGCCTCTGCCAAAACCAAAGCCTCTGAAAAACCATGGAGCTACTCGGCCTCTATAGGGCAGACCATACAAACCTTGACCATAGGGCTTGATTGCCGGCACTCCGGAACCGTAGAAACCGGCTCTACCCATAGCAGGATTTATGTAACCGGGTACGGGATAACCCGCACAGAAACCAGCAGCTCTACCTGTCATAGGTCCTAATCCTACCGGACCTGTTCCATTACCAAACGGCATATTGATCACCTCCCTTTCAACATTTTCAAAATTCTTAACTTTATCATTAATAGGCACACCCTGTAATCCCGCGAAACCATTCACTTTGCCTGGATTCTCTTTGGAGATTCTCAAGGCACAGAATCCTCGACTTCTTCCTGTCATCGGGCCTTGACCTGATGGCCCTGTACCATCAAAACCTGGCATCTATTTGACCTCCTTCACCAAATCCACAGCATTTCTAAATGTTTTGCTCTTTCTGAAAATCATTTCACCAACTTCGCAGCCAAGGTCGCGTGCAATAACAGGACACTTGGCTTTAAGCATGAAGAATATATTTTTATCTATATCGCTTAAAGTCTCGTAGTTACCTTGACCCTTGGCGATTACCAGATCCGCTTTTTCGAAGCGGTCGACAAATGCTTGTGAGCATGTCTCCAGGATCGTCCCCGGCCCATCAGAGCCGTTGTCAATCACCTCGACAATTCGGTGCAAACCGGCAAGTACCGCATCTTCCATTGTGGCATCATTGATTACGGGTGATCCCTTGACAACTACGGCAACCTTTTCTATGGGTAACTGCTCAATCAACACGCGGTCAAATATAATCTCGCCGGCATTATCAGCGATATAAAGTATCTCTTCGGCATCGTTTAATCCCTGCTCAAAAGGGCCTAATTGCATATCTGTAAATTCAGCAGCCAAACATTCACTAATCGCCTTTTCAAGTTCGCTTTCCTGTAATTGGCCATTTACGCCGAAATCGATGATATTACCTGCGATTGCCAGACGTATCGCTGTCTCAAGCATGTTTTTCGAATCAAGAATGTGCGTGCGCATTTTTGGGTATAACTGGAGCGCTGCATTATTGAATCGCCTTTTAACGTCACGATATGGATCTTCAGTTCCCACTAATTCACGAATCAATCGGTGTATCTTCTGACCCATGACAGGGGGGCTCTGACTCATATCTAAATCTTTCGCAAGAGCAAGAACCTTTCGAAGCACCTGCTCGTTAATCTTCTTATCGTCGGTTGCCAATCGGGCGGCATCGAGTGCCTGACGAACGAAGCAGGGAATACAATCTAAGAAAATATGCATAGCTCTATATACCGGTCTGAAAAATGCACATCCTAAAGCCAATGGCCATCAACGTTGGCCTGGTCTACTTCTTTCAATTTGCCTTCTTTGAACGAATCTATTGCCTTCTGTACTGTTTGTTTATCAGCAAGAAATACCTTTATCTTGGCTGCGCTGAGGGTCTTAAAGGCATTTGGTCCGACATTACCGGTTATCACTGCATCAACATCGAGATTGGCTATGTTCTTCCCGGTTTGAATCCCCGCTCCCTGAGCAGCATTTAGATTCACTGTGTTGTCATGTGCCTGAAACTTTCCTGTCTCTGTATCTGCAATGATCAGAAATTCGGCCCTGCCAAATCTCTGGTCAATTTGACTGCCGAGTTCTCTGCCTTGTGCCGTAACTGCTACCTTCATTTGTTTCTCCTATTCTCGTTCGCTTTAGACTCCGTCTCTGTCGGTTGCGCAAACCGTTATCAGCATTACGTTACATACTTTTATCTACGTCCACCCTTCCAGCCTCGGCATCTGCGAAATCCTCTTCGTGCCCCGTGCCAAAAGCCTGGCAGGATATATTGCGGCTGACTCAATCCACCTGTCTTGTACGCATTTATAATTTGTTCTGTAGAGCCACTAACAAATGGTAAAACCTGAATTCCGGAATCGCTTATCATCTCTGCCAATGGCCTGGAAATTGCTCCGCAAATCAGGACGCCTACGTCAAGCTCTTTCAATGTAGCGGCTCTATTCGGCCCACTCTGTTCAACAAGAACGATCTCTTGGCGAGACTTTTCTCTGCTTTTTTCGAATTCGACAACCAATAATTTATGAGCAAAGTCGAAAACACTCGACACTCGGCCTTGCCAAACTGGTAAAGCAACCTTCATAATCAGTCTCCAAATTACTCCGTGCAATTCTTATGCCAGAGCCTACATCTGAAAAATGTATTTCTCTAGTTCACTGAGAAATAAGGGCTTATGTAAAAAAAAAGAAATCATAACAAATATTCAAGTTATTCTATTATTGCATTTTGCAATAGATTATTAGCACTATTTTCTTGCAAAATGCAATATGGGTATGGTATTAAAGGTGAGAGAATAGATCAGGAGGATTCTATTTGGTTCTGATATTCAAGTTCTTGAGTTTTCTGAACAGTGTGCTGGCATTTATTCCCAATTCTCTGGCTGCGGCCGTCCGATTACCTTTGTTACGACGAAGTGCTCTTTCTATCATCAGTGCTTCGGTCTGCCGTAGGGTTCTGAAGGTACTAATGTCGGAATCCTTAATTGTATTTGATTTTTTCATCGAAGACGGTAGATGATGTGTTTCAATAACATCACCCCGGCAGAGAACAAAACAATGTTCGATACTATTTTCGAGCTCGCGTATGTTGCCGGGGAAATCATAGTTCAACATAGCCGCCATAGCGTCATCGCTGAGACAACATATGTTCTTATTATAGATCCCATTGAAACGATGGATAAAATGCTCTATCAGAAGTGGGATATCTTCGCTTCTTTCTTTCAGTGCCGGCAGGGTTAACTTCACCACATTGACCCGATAATACAGGTCATCCCTGAATTTGCCCTGATCAACCAATTCAACCAGGTCTTTGTTACTTGCAGCGATGATTCTCACATCCGCTTTCTCGGAAGAAACAGCACCCACCGGTTCGTACGTTTTCTCTTGTAAAACGCGTAGTAACTTAACCTGTACAGCAGCAGATACATCTCCAATCTCGTCAAGAAATAATGAGCCGCCCTCAGCAAGAGCAAATCGGCCGGGCTTGTCCTTTTTCGCATCTGTAAAAGCCCCCGCCTTGTAGCCGAACAATTCTGATTCCAATAAAGTGTCAGGAAGGGCGCTGCAGTTGACAGCGACAAAAGATTTTGCTTTGCGCCGACTTAAATTATGAATAGCATGGGCAAACAACTCTTTGCCGGTGCCGGTCTGGCCCTCGATCAAAACTGTACAATCACTCTCAGCAACTTGTGGCAGAATATTAAAAAGCCCCTGGATAATGTGGTTTCTACTGATTATGTCTTCACAGGTGTACTTTTCCTGAACTTGCTTTCGCAGTTCTTCGACAACAGTCATATCCCGGAAAGTCTCTACACCACCTATAACTCGTCCCTTTTCATCCTTTAGCAATGCTGTAGATATTGTTATGGCCTTTCGTCTTCCTTCCGAATCAATAATATGGACGGGTTTATTAATAACGGGACTGCCCGTATCCATCGTATATCGCAGAGCACAATCCGTCTCGCAGACATTGGCTCTTAATACATCTTTACATATTTGGCCAATCGCTTTTTCCCGAGGTATTCCTGTTATTTCTTCGGCAGCTTTATTGTAGGTCGTGATGCGCCAGTTTTTATCGATTGTGAATACACCATCCGCAATGCTGTCCAAAATTATGTCTCTTTTTTCGAAAGATTTATGTTTCATAAACAACATTATACTGTATCGAAGAATTTAAGCAAAAGCATAAGGTCTGAAAAAGGACCTGATAGTTTATCAATATCCCCAAGGGAATGCTAATGATGCCTGAGAGCGCGTAGGGTTCGTTGAAACGCACCTCGTGTCATTGCGAGGAGGCCATAGGCCGACGCGACAATCTAAATAATAAACCTGTCCTGAGCAACGCCGAACGGATCGCAAATCGCAAATCGAAAATCGTCAATGACAAGGCCTTTTAACTTGTTACTTATTAACGTACTGTTCTTTCGTCTATATTTTTTCCTAGTTTCTCTAAATAATCAATAGTCAGTAATCAATAATCAATGACAGAGGCTGTCCCTAGTTTTCTCCTCTCCTAATTCTAGTTTTGCCCCGTCATATCCGCAAGCTGTTTCTTCTTCAACGATTCCAGTCTGTTATTGATCGCTTCCAATCGGGGATCATCGAGCCTCATCTTCGACTTCATTGAATCCAAGAGAACAATCACTCTGTCGTAGTTGCGATTGTGTTCGTGAGCATCGACCAACAATTTGGCCTCATCCATACCGAGCATCTCGTCTGGAACAGATGTTCTGGAAAACGACAGGAATAAAAGAATCGGAATGAGACATATAAAGAAGAGTGCGGCCGCGTTACCTGCTCCTTCCGCAAGTGACTTTTGCCTTGTATCACTCTTCTTGAAAATGCTACCCGCGACGAGGCCAATAATCACAAATAACAAGCCGACGACTATCACCAATATTATGACTTCTTGTTGGTTACTTGGCGCAGATAGACTCACCTGCACTATTTTGATGCCACCGAGCAATGTACCGATGAATGTCCCAAAGATGACAAGTAACAGGTTCTTTCTTAAATCTCGATGCTTGGGGAAGGCGTCCTTGAGTTGTAGAACAACTCCGAGCAAACTTGCTATGCCAGTCACGTATATAAACATGTTCATATTGCACCTCTACACTAAACAAAGTTCGGCGAGTATTACTGGGAAACCATACTTTATTCCAGCGTTCTTTCTGGGGACACCTTACCTATTTCCAGTGTTAGAAAAGAGCTCCTCCAAATACTTTCTTTAATAAATCCGTCTACGGCCCCAACAATTCGCATCATACTTGAGCCCCATGTAACTTCACCAGTTTCGCCGGTTATAATTATACCCATTCCAAGCCTCTCAACAAAAATCAAGAAAGTACAAACTACGACGTTGCCGCTTCAAAGCTCCTAAATCTACTATGTTCAATTATATCCTTTGTTATAGACCAAAACAAACACATTAGGTCCGTTTGAGCGCATATTTTGCCCTTTTATTAATGAAAGCGTTTGTCATGGCCAAAATGTTGATAACAAAATTGAAAAAATGCAAAAAAAGTAAAAAAACTTTGACGTGACCCGTAACACTAAATGAATTAGCATATTCTGTGCCTAACAGGATTGGGTGCGTCCCTATTTAATTCATTGGGCATAACGAAGGTATGAAGTTTATATACAAAATCATAAGGAGAACAAAAATGAATAAGACAATGGTATTTTTGGTAATGCTCTTAGCATCTGTTTCAAATGTATCTGGTATTGACCGCGAACTCACAAAGGCAGAAAAAGAAGTGTTGGAGGTAAATAAATCCTTTACAGCTAAGGGAAAAGCCGGTGACATTAAAGGTGCTTTGTCTTTCATCCATGAGGATTATATTGGATCTTTGGGAGATGGAGAAAATGAAATTCTCACTCATAAGAAAGACATAGCCGATTGGCTGAAAACCCTCAAGCCAGGTGATTTCCCACAGGTTCGACAGAAGTTAATTGAAATTAAAGTTTATGGCGATGTGGCAATTGTTTTAAAGTTATCAGAAGGGCCGGACGGAAACACATCTACTGGTATGGATACTTTCATCAAGCAAAATGGGAAATGGCTGTCTATTGGTTACATGGGCAGAGAAACGGAGAGGCAAATTCCTTTTGAAACTTTAGATACCTATACTTTAGTTAAAGTCGACAAGGTTAAAATCCCCGGAAGAGTTAATCACGGTGGTCGTAAAATTATGCTTCGTTCCGGTACCTTCATAATTGCTAAAGACAGCAGGTGTATCAGTAAAACTGTCTTTGGTTCAAGTAAGAGCGGCCGTGAGGTCAAAGGTTCTTATACCCAGGAAGGTTCAAAATTAAACGTGCAGTGGTGGGGAGCCGGCGGGACTGAGGTAACGATTAAGGGAGACACTTTAATAATGAATAACGAAGGGATGATGTTTATATACAAAAAGAATAAGGGGCAATAAAATGAATTCTTATTAAGGACAGTCACCGAATAATATTTAAGTAACACTGTCTAATTAAAAATCTCATTCTTAAAAGCCTCTATTCGAATTTCTCAGGTCAGACACTCTTTCGCTGACATTTATGTTGCCTTATTCAGTTCTTTTACTTTTGTTTTTTTAAAATCCCAAGCCTCTCGGCCTAAATCAAGAAATCACAAACAACGCCGTTGCCGCTTCAAAGGTGCCAAATCTGCTATGTTTGATTATAGTGCAGTCTTCCTTTCGAGCAAAGAAAAAAGAGGGAAAGAGGAGAAAACAATAACTCTTTTACCACGAAGCTCACGAAGGTGCACGAAGGTTTTGTCATTTATTATTTTTGACTGATTTTAGATAAAAAACGATGGTAGCGCCGAACAAAAATCGGAAATTTTAAAATAATGGCAATTGTATACTTCGCAAACCCAAACAGGCTTCTTATTTCTTCTTTTTGGGGTTTTTCTTAGATTTCTTTTTTTTAGGTACAGGAGTGGAGAGCATCACTTTGAGAACATCATCTGTAAGTGAATTTTGATTTATTACATTTTTTGGTTTCTTTTCCATATCAATTTTTGGGTATTAAAGCATAATCGACTCCGGATTTTTCTATTTGAAATCTACTTCCAGACGGAGCTTCAAAGGTTTCCAAGAGGTGTGGCCATAACATTATAATAGCTCGTGCCCTTTCGAATCTTGATGAATGATGAACTGTTGAACTTAAAATAATATGTGTGATTTGTTTTTCTCTACATATTTGTGGTAATCTGGGTTTTTTGTTACCTCTATCTCCAGAGATAATTATAAATTCATTTTCGTCTAATTTAGATATCCAAGATGGGTCTTGTTCTTTGGGTTTTGAAACTGCATATATATGTCTTAAAAAAGGCTCTGATTCTTTGCGCATTGAAAATAGATTTTCTAATGTTATTACCCAAGGACGTCCGAATGTCGCATCAAACCAAATAGTTTTCACGCTGCGCTCTTTGAAAGGCTATTAATATATAGAACTGCTGTCTTTACATCCTCCATGTCAACACCAAACTCATCCACTACTGATCTATAAGAACCTTCGGCTAAATATGCTTTATTTAGAATGTCGGCCCTGTAACCAGTGTCACCAACAATAGGTTGACCGAATTGCACCCACGGATCAAAGGTGATTTTTATTCCATTATGCTCAAAAGGAGTATATCTCTCAACTATATCTTGTTTATTAAAATCTAAGTCCTGAATAAAAGGCCTTACAACATCTGGCATCAGTGTTTGTCTTTTGTTTTTACCCGTAACTTGAGTAATAGTATTCGATAATCCATTCTGAATATGTAGTTCTTTTTCAAATTCAACAAGTGCGTATCTATGCGCCAATGGGAAATCTATTTTTAACTCTCTATTAGCAAATGCTATAGCTTGCCTTACCCTTGGTAAAGAGACTCCAAGCATACGTGCTCTGGCGATTGCTTTAGATTGAATTAAGTCTAAAAAACTCACCAATTTTTCTTGCAGCAATTGAGAAGTAATAACAGGGTCTGAAATTTTTGTGCCATATAACCATCGGGACAGTTTTTGGGTAGAAATACTGCTATAAAATGCTGCTTCTTGTAAAGTATAAACCCCTAATCCGATTATTGAGGTGGATTGTGAATTGCTCATATTACACCTCTCTTTATTTTTGACGGAGATTAGATAAACAACATCCTTACGCCGCTTCTTTTGGCGATGATGGCTCGCGATACATCAATCTCTTGCCCTCAATTTTAGCCAAAGCCGCTGCCGTTCTATTGCCATCATCCGCTTTTCTCATATTATATCTAAAATCGAACTCTGTCAAGTACCTATTTAAATGTTTTTTGCTTACGTGGTGAAAAACTCCGGTAATACCACGTTTTAAGAGGCTAAAATAGCCTTCTACAGTATTTGTATATATTTGGCAATTAACATATTCCCCAGCACTATGCCTCACAACTTTGTGGTTAAAATCTCGTTTTAGTTGACTATATGCTGGGAAATCATCTGTCATAACCACTGAAATTTTATCGACATTATCTTGTATTAACCTTTTGAGGTTTTTCCCTGTAAGTCGAGTCATCGTACGGCTTTTAACAATTCCATCTCTCTGAACTAAAGCTACAACAGGGATTTTAATAGGGACGTTGGGGCTGTTGAAAAAGTCCCTTAATTCTGGTATATATATATTATCAGTTTTGGGGGCTAACTTCAAGCATGGAGGCTTAGTTTTGATAGGTAATCAGAAACGCTGGCAAGAAGATTTATTTG
>Ga0180438_10000322_pt1 | contig 96431 bp, 95 predicted proteins | sample SS_ome_12_FD_132455 | JGI IMG/M metagenome (GOLD analysis project Ga0180438, IMG submission 132455) | Hypersaline lake sediment archaeal communities from the Salton Sea, California, USA - SS_3_D_2 metaG | ecosystem: Environmental > Aquatic > Non-marine Saline and Alkaline > Hypersaline >... | reverse complement strand
GTCGCACTTTCCCATTTAACCCAGTCTTGTAAATCGAAGTAGAACATAACCAGAATTCATTTCTACTTAACATATCATGTGTATTCTCTTTATATCAAAATTTATTAAAAACCGGCGTTTTAAATCTTCAAGGGTGTAAATGAGAATGATGACGACAGAATCCAGATCCTAGAACCTGTATCATTCTTCTTTTGTCCAGATCCTTCTCGTGTTTCGCCTGTGACAATCTGACAGGAAACCCTTTACATCTCTCTCCGTTGGCCTTGATATGACCACAGCAGTAACGGAAACTAGCGCCGTTCTTCACCTTGTTTCTTCTCCAAGCTTTCGAGGCACCGTCAAAGTCTATTTTAACCTCGTAAGGCATTTTACTATGGTTACATGTGGCTCTTAAATTACATAATGGGGATAACCCACCAGTTGTCATTATGTTCCAGCAGTTGGTAGAAGTGAACCTTTCCTGACAGAAGGTACTCGGAGTGAATATACTCGCGTTCTTTGCGTGTGACGTAATGAGACTTGGATGAGCCGGCTGTGTACACGAAATGAATCGCGTGACCCTTGTTAATAAAGAAGTCGATACCGCGTAGACACATCTGTAGGTAAGGAGGCTCCTTAATCTTTGCCTCATTAAACCGAAACTTCTCCTCGGTGTAATCAACACCTTTGCTTTCCAGGTACTCCTTGTACTCTTGTAGAGTCCTCTTGTAACGTGCGGCGTCCTTACTTGGAATCTTCATGTCCTCTTGGAACTTGACCGGATCACGAATCACGTCGTGATAGATGTCCAAGATCCTTGGCATCTTCACATTCTTAGAGAGGATGTTTGAGAATGAACAGAATCGTCCAACAGCTATCTCGTCCTCGCGTTCGGAGATGGTTTGGTACAACTTCCGATCATCGAAAGTTCCGAACAGAAGATCACCCTCTTTCATCTTGATCTGACGCGTGAACAACGCTGTTAGGTCATCTGTCGGTTTGGTCTTGTATGTTGTACGGTGAAGTCCGATCTCCACCATCAGCTTGAACTCATCGTAGCTAATCTCGCGAAACTTATCACCTTCTGTGGACAGAGGGTTCTTGTTCTTTTCAATAGGAAGAACGGGACCACCTTCAGTCTTGATCACTCTCTCCGCGACATGATTTTGATCACCGAAGAAGGGAATGATGAACATTGGGATCCCGCACAGAAGTGCTTCCTGATAAGAGTTGTTCCCACCATGTGTGATAAAGAGATCACACTGAGATAACATCTGAAACTGGTCAAAGCTTTTCTGTACATGTACACCATGAATATCATGGAATCTTCCCTGACCGGAGAAGTAAACGTGGTAGCGGTGAGCTAATCTCTTCAAGTGTCCCAGAATCTGTATGACCATTCTGCGAACAGACTCGTTGCGATCCCACAAATGGTTCATAACCACAGTACCGAAAGAGACGTAGATTCTACGCTTCTTCCGAGGAATCTTCGGGATTAACTCACGATACAGCGGATAACCCATGAAGAGAGCACCGGGGCCTGGATCGACCGGTGAGGGAGCGTTCCAAATCAGTGTAAGATCACCTCGTATGAGGGGGCCGTCAGAGACCATCTCCAAGTACTTCATGTCAAACCCCTCAGGAACGGGCTTACAGTACGGCAGAAGTCTCTCTCGTTCTTTCTCATCGAACTTCATGTAGAAGGACGGGATGGAGCAGATACAAGGAGTGTCTGTCTGATATCCCATGAAAAACCCCTCGACCGCGAAGCAGTCGTAAAGGATCTGTGTCGGTTGTAAATGGCGACACAAAGCCACGCATCCAGGAAGGAGCTGATCAAGCCGAGGAAATGTCCATTTCATCGGTGCTGTCTCCTTTAGGTCGTAATTAGTGTACAGCTCGTGGATCTCTCCTGGGGTGACACCGCTGTCAATCAGTCTCTGTTTGGAGGCGTTGCTTAACTGTACGTTCTGCCAGCCGACAATCAAGAAAGAAAAATCGACTTGAGGGTGTCCCCGTACTAAATGAGCTAATACGTTGAGATGTCCCTCAAACGGCACAGTGACCACAAGACAACTCATATTAGGCCAGTATATACAGAGAACAAGATGAACTCTGAAGGCCTGCGAATGTTCTGTTTAAATGCTTATCAGGAGCTTCGATCGATTTTTCCTGATCTCCAGACGTTGTGTCGTGAAAAGCATGGTTTAGTCTTCACTTACCATCACAGACTGAAATCTGAGAAGAGCATCAAGGCGAAGTTGGATGCTAAGCAGTCTTGCGAGGACGTTATCGGGTTTCGCCTGATCAATCCGTGGACTGCGGAGATTCGACGGCTAGCAGAGATTCTCCAGACAGAGTTCAAAAAGTGGAACATACTGGTGGAGAGGCAGGAAGTCAGGGAACGTGGTCGGGTTATCTACTTGTACTGTGTCTATGATGAGGTACCTTTCGAGGTACAGCTTTGGCCGTCCCTTTTGTATTACTGCTTCGAGTACGAGCATGACAGAGTTTACAAGCCACCCCAGCCTCTGACAGAGGAGCAGAGGCTGAGAGCGAAACTTCTGCGAGAAGAAGAGCATATGGTACAGGATCAAGTGGACAAATACGTCCTGGTTCCTTACAGTCTTAACAGTACAATGACGGGTAAAAAATAATGAGCTGGCTAGTCTGTACGACGTTGAGTACGTAGAGGTAGATCCGGATGAAATTATGACTGACGGATAATCGTCAGAAGTTGAAAGAGACAATCATAGTAGCGACATTGCTGTCAAACTGACTTAATACCTCTTGCCATTTGTTGTGGTGGAAGGTACAGAGAAATGTGTTAGGAACCTTCCCTGTCTTCTTACAGTGATCCACATGCTTTATCATCTTTCTCACCCTTCGGTAACTACCGTGGATACATTCGTACACAAATCTCTCTGTTGTCCACACCTTGGTCACGGAGTGGCATTTGAAAGTCGGCACGACTTTGAAGTCCTCCCGTGGCATCACTGTAGTTTTCCTGGTAGACAGTCTGTCCTCCAGGGTGATTCTACAGCAGGCGCACAAACGACCTCCGAAGACGGTCTGTACGTGCCCAGAGTGCTCTCTAATAGCTACCTGACCTCTCTCGGTGGCATCTCGCTGTACCCATCTTGGGAGTTCCCTGATTTTATTCTCAGGAATAGCCTCGTAGACAGGATGAAACCTGCCTGTCTGCCAGTGAATCGGGTCTTTGTAAGGAGTGTCCTCGAGAAACTCCCAGATAGCTCTGTAGGAGTTACAACAGCATCTGCCCTTGTCCGAAATATGGATCACGGTACCCGATTTCGAGATGAAGAACCGAATACCCTCGAAAGGGTAGTCGGAACGTCTGTTAGGTTCCTCGACGTCATCGGTATCACTGTCAGAGTTTTCGTGGATCTCCTCAGGAATTGATTCGTCTGTTTCGGTTTCGTCATCGAACCATGAGTCAGAATCGGACATCGTTGCGTTGATTTCGCTTGCTTACTAGATTTAACAGTAATCGCTTGTAGATCAATTTTCGACATAAGTGTTAGAAAGAGAGTTATCAATGGAGATCCATCTTTTTCTAACGTTGAACTCTCTCTTTTGTGAGAGTGTGGCTAACGAGATATCACAGTTTCTTCATCCAACAACCAAGCCGTATCTGTACAACACCTGTTACGGAGGGTTCGGTATCTCCAAGGAGGGATACATGCTTTACTGCGAGAGGAAGGGAGTGGAGTTCAAGCAGAGAGAGTATGATTACGGTTCGTACGATGTGAAACGTGATGATCCGATCGCTGTTCAGGTGGTGCGCGAGTTGGGTGCCAAGGCTAATGGGGTACATGCTAATATTAGTATAGCCACTGTCTTCGAGGAGTACCCAGTAGGCATGTACGAGTATGATGGCACCGAGTCTGTCTCTCCAACATACAAATCATGTTTTGTCGATTTCGTCAACAAGATTCTGTTCGAGAGTTTGACAGACTCGGAGAAGATCATGTTGATGCGCCAGAAGAAGAGGGATATCGAGTGGGCTCAGAAGGTGTACCGAGAGATGATGAAAGATGATGAGAGGATGAGAGGATGAGAGAATGATATCAATGGTGAAAACGATTTAAACGGAATGAAAGTAATTAGTATAGGAGCACTCCTACAATCTCAAAATGGCTACAGAAGTTTTATCTCCGATACAACCTTCGCAGAAGGTTATATGCCCAGGCGTACAACCTATCGCGCAAGACTTACTTGCCAACAAACGCAAATTAGACGATTCACAGCCCGTAACTGACTGTGGTGTGAAAGCACCTCGTCTAAACTCCTCTGCGGATAAGAAGACAGGTATCGCCCATAAGTTGGCTTTTACGCTCTTCCCTCCAGAGGATCCTAACAACAAGGCGAAACGTACGTACTCGTACATTCAGTACTCTCAACTCATCTCTTCTCTATCAAAAGCTTACAATAAACAGTTAGCTGAGGAGGAGAAGGAACGAGCAGAACGTGAGAGGATCAACGATGCCTACCGTCAAGCCAGAGTGTACGGAAACCAGGAGGTCTTCGAGTCGTTGCTAGACGCACCGATCGGTGACCCGGTACTACACCCGGAACCAATGCCAGTAGAGATCGCTCCTTCGGAGGATCTCGCTCCGTTCTTCTCCCGTATGAGAGAGAACAAGGCTGCCACGCAAGAGTGTGAGGAGTACAAGCGTGGTGCCTACTATGATGATGGTCGTATCGATATGTGTAAGCAGGTACCTGGTCCGACACATATTGGTGCGATGATTCGATCAATCGAAAGCAACCCACACGTGAAGCACTTCCTGATGGGTAACTCTATCGTCGGTCTGGAGGGTGCGAAGGAGATCTCAAAGCATATTCTGAACCGACCAGAGATCGAGACCTGGTACTTAGCAGGTAACCGAATAGACATCGAGGGCACGCGTCTAATTGCTGAAGCTCTTGCGAATGACACGCACTGTAAAGCTCTCTGGTTGAAGCGTAACCCGTTGATGGCAGAGGGTGTGAAGCACATCGGCAAGATGTTGGAGACTAATCAGCACATCGAGATTCTTGATCTGGTGAACGTCGGTTGTCTGGATGAGGGTGTCAAGTATTTGTTCAACTCTCTGCGCAAGAACACCACACTAAAGCTTCTGTACCTGGATGCGAACGGAATCACGCCTAAGGGCGCCGAGTACATCGCTGAGTACTTTGAGTATATGGTGAAACATAAGAAGGTCGGTATTACGTCTCTGTTCCTGGCTATTAATCGTCTGGACAATCCTGGTACTATCAGGCTAGCTAAGGCGATTCAGGGTTACAAGGCTCTAACACATCTGGATCTCGCGTCCAATCGTGTGCGCCCTGAGGGTCTGAAGGCTGTTCTGGAAGCTGTTAAGGATCATCCCGATCTCGTGTTTCTGGATTTTGGTCTGTACAAGTCCACCTCGGACATGAAAGAGCTTCCTAATTACCTGGGGGATGAGGGTGCGACCATACTTGCGGAGTTCATCAAGACGAATAGGACAGTACAGATCATGTCCATTCAGGACGCGAACGTAAGTCCAGAAGGTCTCTCGAGAATCATCGAGGCGGTGGAACAGAACGACACATTGCGTTTTATCTACGCAGGTCAGTACGGATACTGTACACCGAAGCCTCTGTTAGCGCGCCTTTGGGCTCATCTGGATAAGAACTGCCTCAAGCATGAGGGAATGGATGTGTTGACATATCGTAAGGACAGGTTGCGTCTTGTGAAACACACAGAACGAGTTAAAGACATCGATAGTATCTACCGTAATAATATGTAAGTTGATCCCATGAACATCCCAAAAATCGGCATAGGGACTTACAAGTTAACCCCTGAGACGACGTATTCTGTCGTCCTGGAGGGGTTACAACTTGGTTATCGCCATATCGATACCGCATCACTGTATCGAAATGAGAAGGCTGTTAAGCGCGCTATCGATGACTCGAAAGTGCCAAGAGACGAGATCTTTGTGACGACGAAGATTCATATCAGAGATATCAGGAAGGGCACCGTTCGGCAGGGCTTTCTTGAGTCGTTACAGAAACTAGGCAGGATTGACCTTCTGCTTTTACACGGTCCTGTACCAGGATGGAGAGATGCTTGGTTGGAGCTTGTGAGAATCAAGGAGGAAGGGCTTGTCGGAGAGATTGGTGTCTCGAACTTTAACAAGGATGAGTTCACAGACAGTTTCAGCGAGTTTCACAGAACCTTCGAGAAAGGGTTTCCTAAAGTGAACCAGATAGAGCTGTCGCCTTTTCTGCCAAGAGTTGAGACAGTTGAGTTCTGTAAGGCTAAAGGGATCCATGTAGTCGCTCACTCCAGTCTGACTAAAGGGTACGTGTTCGACAACAAGTTGCTTGTGGAGATGGCCACAAGAGTCAGAATGACCGTACCACAGATCCTTCTGTGCTGGGGTGTACAGAAAGGGTACTGTGTGCTCCCTCGTACGAGTAACCCACATCATCTGGAAGAGAATCTAAGGGTATCCCATATGAAATTACCTGACGGGGAGATGGATGTTCTGGACGCGATAGAAGAGAGAGTGATCACGCATAGAAAATGGTTGTAAAAAATTGATTGTATTTCTTCTGATATCTACCTTGATCAACAACAACAAAAGAACACCGCCAACGTCCCGACGAGTTTGAAAAAACAATAAAACGATGGCGTGTTACGGAATCAACGGATTGAAGAGACACACTGGATCCTTGAAGGACGTGAAAGCCTTTTTGAGTCAGACAGAGCAAAAAGGTAGAGTCCTGGAAAGGCTCGTTGAGGAAGTGGTCGTGATCGACTACTTTCTGAACGGGCAGAAACCTACCAAAAACAGCCTTTCGAGAGGTGTGAAGGAACTTGCCTTCGACATCGGGACTACCCTTATCACCGCGTCCAAAGAGTGCTGTCTTACTGGGATAGATATTACTGCTCTCTTCGAGGCTATTCAAGAGTCAGGAGTACAGTGGCCTGTCCCTGACATGGTTCTTGCCAAGTTTGGCGAACGCAACCTACGCATTTACCGCGACATCCTACAAATTCGTCTCAGTATGAAAGAGCTGGAGATGGGCGCGATGTGCAGACTTGGTTTATGCTCTCTGGCAGGAACAACTACAACACCCATGGCAACAGATGATGGTGATGAGTCGGATTTCGAGGACATCTACGCCGACTAAGGATGCGGAGCCCCCCACATAGTAAAAATTGATCATTAGAGCATTATTAGTCTTGTATCACCACCAACATTAGCAATCGACCGACGTATCAGCAAAAATGGCTTGTTACGTTCCCCAACGACTTCAATTTCGCTCTCAGGAAGCTCTGGACGAGTTCCTGAATAGGCATGACTGCCATGAGGATCATGATCCGACGCTCAAGGAGACAGCAGAGGATATTCTGGCGATCGACTTCTTCTACAACTGTCTGGAGGAGAAGGAGACAGGGATCGGAAGGCGTGGTCTCTCCGATTTAGTGGAGGACATCGCCCAAAAGCTGATTCAGGTTCAAGCCACTTGGGGATCCAAGGTCGATATTGACAGGATCTTCAAGGCGCTACGTCTCGCCTACACACACAGTGGCCCTTACGAGACCATTGAGGCGTTCGGGTTACAGAACCTGACCATCTACGGTCGGTGATCTGTTGGAATATCCAGTAGATTTACCTTCATAATTATCGATAAATGGCTTAAAGGGATTATTCTAATGAGAATAGCGACGTAGCTCAGAGGAAGAGCGCAGGGCTCATAACCCTGAGGTCGGTGTATCATAATCACCCGTCGCTATCTACTATCACTTGATCGGAGAACCTGATGGAATGATAGTTTAATTGAAACATCTCTTGACTAACGCGTGAACGTCTAGCGATTATCAGAAAGAGATGAAAGCTAATTCACAGACGGGGTTACCTTTTTCTCTAAAAACGAAAATTGAACACAGTTTCCCAGGGAGGGACATAATTGATCAGAAAAAGCTCTCTGCATCACAACCGCATTCCAAGCTTTCACAAACTCACTCGAAGAAAAGAACAATGGCCGACTTCAAGACTACTTCGACCATGGGCAAGGGCTGGTTTTCAGCTCAGCAGCACATCACAATCGTGAAGGCTGCTATCAATGCTACTATCATGCGCGCTCTTGAGCTCAAGCTCATCAACCCGCTTCCTGAGGATCTCCTTGAGGAAGACTGGGCATGTTGGAGCATCCTCCACCCTGAACATTTCCAAGGGGTAGAGAAGATGTATGTTGACGTTGTTAACCCACCCTTCAACGCGCAGAACAGCGCGAAGGGCGTCGCAACCGGGCGCTTCCTCATGGAGCGCTTTCCACTGTGGCGTTGCCAGTTCTGGCGCGTAGCTGTGTACGGAACGAACGCGCTGAGGCTGGACGGTCACGATCTCGTGGCCACCGGCATCGCGAAGATCTTCCGCAAGCACCAGCAAGACCCGACCAAGTTGTCGACCATGCTGGGTGAGTACAAGTCCGCTTTGGCGGCAGGGAAGGGCGACTCGGCTCCGGTTGTGACCTCTTCTCTCGATGCGTTCAAGCGTATCATGTTCGACTTGGGCATCGAGGGTGATGTCAACATCACTAACGCTCAGGTCTATTTGACTCGCGTACAAAACGCTGTGAACACATGCGTTGACCAGGTGGACAGATCCGAGTTCAAGGGCACTACCGCGAACGACTGGATGGTGCTGATGTGCCAGACACTCGGAATCGAGGAGAAAGCACTGGCTGACACCAGCCATGATGCTCTCATGAAGCTTTTCAGCTTTCCTGACGCAATCCAGACGATTTTCCACGAGGCTGTCAAGCGTGCCCGCGACAAGGCTCTGTCCAAGGACGAACAGGGTCACTACCGTGACGTTTACCGTCGCCTTGAGTGGGTCGAGAAGCTTCTCACGAAGTGTTTCGGCCCGATCGGATGTGCGACTGACACTGTCACACTGGACGTTGTCTCAGGTGGTTACACCATGGAGGAGGCGTGTGACCCGGGAACGGATCGTTCTCAGTCACACAAGTACTTCGCCGTGGTGGAGCAGGCTATCAAGCAGGCTGACACTCTGGCATCTTGTGCTCGCCTGATCGACTACTGGTTGATCGTGGTGGACAACGAGAACGACGACCTTCACGCTATGTCTCGCATCGTCAAGATGCGCAAGAGCATGGGGTACTCTACGGAGATCCTCAGTCAGGCTAGCCCGAAGTTGGCCGCAGTGCTTCAGCAGAAGGACGGGCTACAAGCCGGTGTTCGCACCGAGCTCTCACCGGGAGCCTTTGTGACTGTTGTCGTGGACACAGCGTCTCGCAACAATGAAGCTGCGGTTCCGACGATTGAGCAGCACGGCATGACAGAGTGGCTGACCGCAGCAACGACGGCGGCTACGGCTACGACAGTGTAAGCGTTTAGCCAGAAAACAACCCGAAAGGGTACATAGTAATATCCCTTAACGCTTCTGTCGATTGTTCCTCATACCTTTGTACATGCTGTTATTACACAGTATCTAGAAAGGCTTTAACCCTTGATGCGATCGATCTAAAGATCGCAATCGCGAATGCGACCAGCGGGAATCGAACAAAGAGCTTCAGAGTACAGAACCGTAAGAGTTCCCTAGCTCAGCCAGCGCCTGGCCGGGCATCAGCCAACCGGGGAACTCCCTGGCGCCAGTGTCTAGTCCTGATACACGTTCACCCCAAACCGCGCTACATTCCTGACAAGAATGCGTGCTACCACTACACTATGGTCGCATCTAATTTCCTTATTCTCTTTAAGCTGTTTCTGTATCGCTCTGCGACATCAGGAAACAGCGGTCGCGAAGCTTTTAAGCCGGCAGTGGGATTCGAACCGATCGCATTCCGTAGCTCACGTGCTGCTCTAGTGACTTTCCCTCATAGAGCCTAGGATACTCAAGTCCATCACCCTGGGATTAACAGTTAGAACTCACACGTGCCTTCCAGAATGCGCCACATCACTGATGCCACACCCTCCACCTTCATATGGTGGCGCACTACCATTATGCTATGCCAGCAGTCATAAACACAGAAACCTTTAAGCCACTCTGATTATGATAGGGACGGCGGGAATCGAACCGTAACAGCGATCTCAAACTCTCCACATAGTAACCTCCTCTCAGGGGATTCCGGACTCCCCATCAACTCGGCTTTCAGCATCACGGAATCATCGATCAACCACTATTTTAGACACTACCTCTGGGTTATAAGCCTCAGCGCTCTACCAATGAGCTACGTCCCTACTTACATTATCATCTCTCTTTAAGTTAATGGGTATTTGTTCGTCGAATCCCGAACGTGAGAGATACATCAAAGTAGCTCTACCGTCTGTCCCTGTCGGGATCACCAGTAGGTACAACCAGTCAAATATTCGGAAGAAGTTAGGTCAGTATTTTGACGGATGTGATAAAAACAACCGGTACGTACGGTCAATCCTGTGGGAATCAGCGAAAAAATCGATTATTATACCCAAGGGTAAACATTACTGAGTACTTACCACCATGGCTGACTACAAAGTCTCAGAACTGACGATTCATCCGTTGGACAAGGGCGACGTCGAGCAGTATTTCAGGAAAACTCTCAAGTTCTCCTCGAAGGATATTCTTGATCTTGGCTACGGGAAGGACATCGACAGGATTCTCATAGAGCTCAAAACATCAGAGTGTGACTACTCTCTTCCCAATGACCCTCGGGTGATCACCTATTGGTACGATAACGGTTCTTGGGGGTTCTGCTCTGAGTTCGTTCTACGAGGCAGAGACGGGCTTTTCTACACCTTCCGGTACAGTGACCATCGCGGTGGCATGATAGGACTAGGTGGAGGTGACTTTTCTGGTCTTGATCAGGATACGTTTGATACCCTTGAGGAGGCTCTAAAGGTCTGTCCGAAAGCGATTGAGGAGGTTGAGGGTATGAAGGCTTGGGAGGAGATGTGTCAAGAGGAGGAAAGACAATGTATCAAAGATAGAAGGTGGTAAAAAAAATTGATCTAAAGGATCAGTCATAGTGATAAAAATGTACTCAAAAACAACTCTACGTACCGTGAAAAACTGAAAAAACAATGGCTTCTGACGGTAAGACCCCAGTGGAGACCAAAACTCCTACACGTAGTATCTACGTGGCAGGAAAATGGGCAGACCGTGAGCGGATTCACAAGGTGATTCAGCTTCTTCAGTCTTTCGGGCACAGAATCACTCATGACTGGACTCAAGTAGAGACAGGAACACGTACTCTGGAGTTCAACCAAATGTGCGCGGGTCTGGACGTGAAAGGCGTTCTCGACTCTGACATCGTCATCGCGGACATGACAGATCCGAATTACAGGTACCAAGGTACTTGTACGGAGATCGGGGCTGCCCAAGGAGCGAATATGTTACACGAGCTTACAGGCTTTCCAGACTCCAGAATCGAGATCTGGTACATCGGCGAGTTGAGACACGGAGTTTTCTTCTCCAAGTGTAAGCACTTCACTGATTGGCAACAAGTTTTACGAACACTTCATCCTCAAACATCTTTCAAGAAACTAGAGGATGAGTACACAGAGGTTCAGCGACTAGCTGGCAAGTGTTAACTGAGATAAAACAAATGTCCAAATCATAGTAATCATGCCCAAGTTTATCTGGCTGGAAGGTTATTACATTAATTTAGAGTTCGTCTCACTGGTCGAGTTGAAACAAGACGGTAACAGAGTGAACGTTATTATTGACATAGCAAACTCCTCTGAGAACGGGAAAGATAGATTAATCAAGACTTTTAGCAGTTTAGAGTCAGCGACGATATGGTGTCATCAGATCTTCGGTGGTTTCTGCGTGAATCCTCCTTGTCAGCCAAGGAACCTCTCCCCTTTAAAGTTACCATCGTCACCAGATACACCTAGCTCCCCGGAGATTGATCAAGATGATATCAGGTTGTTCGTGAAGACAGTCTCACCAACTCCCCCTCCACCACCGCCCTGGTCTCCGAACTCGTTATCACCGATTCCGGAGGTGAAAGGTGCGTTGTCGCCACTTTCCTACACACTGAAAACAATGATAGGAAAGGATGTAAAAGAGATAAAAACAAGAAAGACTAATGATGAATCCGATATACAACGGAAATCTTCTAATGAATCTGTTGTACGGCAGGGAATTAGTGAATCTGCTGTAAAGCTCTGCCAACGAAGAACGCGATCAAAGAGGCGACCCCACCCACCGTCAGTGTCTCAAGTCCGGAGTCGATCGGTGGGCTTGAACCACCGGTCGGTGGGCTTGAACCACCGGTCAGTGAGTCATCCAAAGAAAGTCCCTTCAGGTACCCGACCAAGAACAAAGCGAAAGCCGTGAACACGTACGAGTAGTTGTACATTTGTTTTCCTTTTGAGAGAAGATGACCTATGATGAAGGCTAGAAGAGGGATCATACCCATGCCGACAAACGCGAGAAACACGATAATAGCTGATAGTAAAGGTGATGGATACCGTAACACCCCTTTCTCTTTCATCCAGATCTCTTCCTCTGTTTCCGCAGACAGATAGCGCGATGCCGCCATTGAGAAGCCATCAGCCAGAACGTTAGAAAGACCGAGAATGATGATAATCGTGTACGGTAGGTTCGCACCGGCGGTACCAGAAACGATCGCGAACGTCGTAATGATCCCGTCGATACCACCAAAGACAAAGTCGGAAACGAAGTTCTCATTCATAAATGCTTAAATACTATGTGTTAGCCAAGATCAATCTTGTAGCCTTAACAAATATGATGGAAATTGATCTTTTCCGATAGAACTTCTCGAAAAAACTAGTATTTGACTTAAACAATCAAGAGAAACACCAGAACCTTTGTTGAATATGTCAAGACGAGGTAACTCACGGTTATCTGATGAGACAGAGTCCTTCTTTCGAGGGATCCTGGAGAAACACCCGGAACGTCTGCGTGAGGCTACTGTGAACACAGAGTTTATCTCAGACACTCGACGGCTCAAGTTTTCATCACCACCTGTGGAGTACAAACAGCCAGCTCAAGTAAGGATCGTGAACGGCGACACCATCGATGTAGCCTTTCAACTACAGCAAGAGGGTCTGAACCCTCTGGTTCTCAACATGGCATCTGCGTACAAGCCCGGAGGAGGTTGGCGCAAGGGTTCCAGGGCGCAGGAGGAGTCTCTGTTCTACCGGAGCACCTACGCGGTCTCTCTGGAGAACTGTATGGATCTGGACGAGAAGAGATCATGGAGCTACCCAGTTCCTATTTTCGGGGCGATCTACTCTCCTGATGTTTTCGTCTTCCGCGGGAACGCTAATCAGGGATATCCTGTTTACCCATGGGAGCAGTGTACTTGGATGAACTTTGTCGCTGTGGCCGCTCTGCGTAAGCCGAGGTTGACACATAACAGAAGGCTGAAGCAGAAAGACGTGAACATCATGATGATGAAGATCGAGAGCATCTTCAAGATCGCTCTCCTGAAGGGACACGACTCTGTCGTTCTGGGCGCTCTTGGGTGTGGTGCGTACGGCAATCCTCCTGAGGATATCGCGATGATCTTCCGGGAGGCTATTGATGCTTACCTGCCTTTCTTCAGGCGGATCACGTTTGCCATTCTTGATGACCACAACACAAAGAAGCGTCACAACCCGAGGGGGAACCTGAGGGTTTTTCGGGAAGTTTTATCAGATCTCGTAGAGAAGACGAAGAAGAGGATTGAGTCTTTGCCGGATGTTCCGAATGAGGAGAAAAAGTCTGAGAACTCTGACCACGAACGCCAGAAATCTTAAAAGCCATTCCCATGCCAAGACCGAAGCCAAAACCGTATGTGATCTTACACACGACAGTTCTCGCTTCTGTTAACATAGTTTTAACAAGATTGTTCATCTTAATTGCTTCGCTTTTCGTGAGATCTTTTAAGTGTCTCCTAAAACATTATCGTAGGTAATGTCATACTGACATCAGGTGCTCAACATGATGGAAATGAATGAGTATGTATGGTGTTTTCTCGGAGTCGCTGTTATTCTTCTGGTCATGGTTCATTCTTACCCCATGGTTCTGACAAAAGGTCCTAAGAGAGACTTCTCTCCACCCAAGGAGAGATTCCGTATGCCTCCTAAACAGAAGGCTCAGTACACCTCTACGTTGGGACACCCTCAAGCAACACGAGAGCCGTCTCGCATGCAAGCAGTTCGTGAGAACTTTAACAGTACAGCTACGAACAATTTCCAACAGTTCGCGAACAGACCACAGATGAGTGGTGGTGGTGCCACAATGCCTGTTGCTTATCAGACAGCAGGTGTCGACCCTCGACGTATTATCGAGCCGATGACACAGGCTCCTCAGAACGCTCCAATGATGCGTTACTCGGACAACCAGCCTCAGCAGATGCATCAGGCTCCTCTAAACGCTGTTGGCGCTTACGGAGCTCATCAAGGTGGTCATCAAGGCCCACCTCCTCCAATTGAGACAAACCCACGAAGACAGCAAGAGCAGGCGAATGTTGTCCCGTTAACTCCTCAGGGAATGGCGACTCCACAGCAAGAGTTAGAGAGAATGGCTGTGAACGCCGCAGCCACTCATGGTGAGTCTATGTCTGGCGACAACTTCTTCGCCTCAGGTGGTCTCTCTCCTGCTAACGGCTCTGAGTTTGGCTCCCCGTTTTAACTTAACACTTAAGAAACTTATCATATATCGTCATATTTTGATGGATCAGAAACTTGTTATAACAAGATACACGCCTTGTCGCGGAGCGCACAAACATACAGCTCTCCTCATTGTAGGAGAGAGTGCCTCAGGGAAGACATTACTGGTAAAACGTTTACTGAAAGATATCAAGGTAGATCGCAAGATCGTCTTTGGTTTGAGACATGAGTACGATGATATTGTTGACCCTCAGTTTGTTCATGAGAACGTGAACGAGGAGTTGTTGAGGCGTATCCTTCGCTTTCAGACAGAGAGAGTAAAACTGGAAAAAGAGAGACAGACGTGTTATTATGATGAGGTGAACCATCCTCTACGTATGGTCATGGTGTTTGATCGATTTCTAGACAGAGGGTTTACACAGTCATCCACATTTCAATCTCTTGTGGTTAACTCACGTCATTTTCTCATAACTGTTATTCTGACAGCTCAACACGCTACCTATTTCTCTCCACGTGTTCGTATGAACATGGACGCCGTTCTGATAACAGGAGGATGTACGGTACACTCTCAGTTACGTAGACTATACGAGGAGTATTTTAGTGTTTTTAATAGTTTTGAGAAGTTCAGAAAAGTTTATGAGAGTATCACAGGATCTAAAAAGTACAGAGTGTTAGTCGAGGACAACACAGTTCGTGATCAGATGGGATCTGTTAAGTACTACGACTCTACATCTGATCGCTCTATCCACTGGAAGCGCATCGCGTGGAAACTTCTGATGATGGAAACTCTGAACAGAAAGAACGAGTTTCCCCTTGAGATTAACCGTATGGTCGTCACTATGTGTTGATCATACTATGGGGGGTACAAATTCTTAAGGGTGGTACCCGAGTCACCCTCTTTCTCACTTACTCCTGCCCCTGCCACTTGTCAGTGTGTTGCCTGTTGAAGTATATGGTCTGCTGACGTTGTAGAGGAGTCATCTTGTCGTAGTCTGTAGGGGGTACGAGAAGCTGAAGTCCTGTTCCTGGCGTGCGCTTAAAAGCCCACTCCTCCGCAGACATTGTCCACGCTTCTGTACGCGGTGTACAGTCCTCACTCCTGGTTCCGAAACGCAGAATGAGCACCAGTGTGGCACCGTTGTACTCCTTCTTCTGCAGATGTCCTTGCCACTTTGTCATGCTCTCCGGCACGATCGCGTGACCCTCAATTTGGCCACATCCTTGGGCGTGAACACCTGGCACGGCGCGACGAATATCAAGATTGTCGACGCTCATACCCTTCGGGTAGTAAACGGTCACACCAGTCACCTCACCAAATAGACACACGGTCACATCACCTCTGCGAGACTTGTTGATCACACGTGGTGCCACAGACTTAGCCTTGAAAGCGTTGCCCATAGTTGCTTGTTGAGTAGTAAGTGTAAGTTGAAAACGCTAGAAAGCCAATGAAAGCTTGAACGTGATGCTTGAATTGATCAAGACTTGATCCTTTTATAATCTCACCTACCTAACTCGTTTCAATTTTGAGACTTAAAGAGATCAAGGTGGAAAAACCATTAACGTACCCGTTAAATATCATTATGGCCGATAACAAAATCTCAACGCAACGTGTGTGGGATATGGCCTACCAGGGTGATCTGGAAGGCCTCAAATCCCTCTCCCTCACCCAGGATGACGCCGATATGGCGATTATGGGTGCGTCTTCGGCGAGTTTCGAGCTCCTCAAGGGTGCTCAGTTCCCGGAGGAGATCAAGACTATTCTGCCGACACTGGACGAAAAGACCAGAAAGCAGGCGAAGGTGCTTTCTGACATCGTCTGGTACGGTGTTAGCCAGGGTGGTTGTCTTCTCTGGTCTATTCAGCAGACAGAGGCAAAAGGAGGGGAGACTAAACAGAACTCCTTCTTCAGTAGGGTCTCCATGAGAAAGGGCCCTGGAGATATTCAGAAGGGGTCTTTTAAGGGTAAGTGATAAGTGATTTATTGAAAAAACAGTATAAACAAGGTGACGTCTAATGAAAGAGATGAAGTACGTACTCGTAACAGGAGGTGTGATCTCTGGACTGGGGAAAGGCATCACGTCAAGCTCAGTGGGCTTACTGCTAAAACAGTGTGGGTTTCGCGTGACCGCGATCAAGATTGACCCTTATCTGAACACAGATGCTGGAACGATGTCTCCTTTTGAACACGGTGAGGTTTTCGTGGTTGATGACGGAGGTGAGACAGACCTTGATCTGGGCTCGTACGAGCGCTTTCTGGATATCTCTCTGACGAGAAATCACAATATCACGACTGGGAAGATCTACTCTGAGGTGATTCGACGCGAGCGTAAGGGTGATTATCTTGGCAAGACAGTCCAAGTCGTACCTCATATCACCAACGCAATTCAGGACTGGATGACACGAACCGCTGCTATTCCTGTTGATAACTCAGGAGAACCACCGGAGGTATGTATGGTTGAGTTGGGTGGTACAGTCGGAGATATCGAGGGGATGATCTTCTTGGAGGCTATGCGTCAGTTCCGTTACAAGGTTGGTGAGAACAACTTCTGTCATCTTCATGTCTCTCTTGTGCCAAATATGACAGAGCCGAAGTCGAAACCCACACAACACGGTGTGAAAAATCTCAGGTCAGCTGGTCTACAACCTGACATGATCATGTGTAGAGCCAAGCAAGAAGTGCCTGAGTCCATTCGCCGTAAGATATCTAATTTCTGTATGGTTCCGTTAGATCAGGTGATCTCTGTACATAACGTGGCGGACACTTACGCAGTGCCTCTGTTGCTAGCCTCACAGAACGTACATGTTCACATCTCTAAGAAGCTTTCTCTTGAGGGTACCTTACGAGGAATGACTCCCTGGGAGAATCTTCTGACAGAGAAGAAGGGTGAGGTGAGAATAGCGATAGTCGGGAAGTACGTTGAGCTTCATGACGCTTACTTGTCAGTGATGAAAGCTCTGTATCACGCAGCGTACAAGTCAAAGCTACATCTGAACATTCTGTGGATAAACTCTGAGAAGATAGAGTCTATAGGAAGCTGGCAAACCCTGGAGAGAGCGGACGGTATTCTCATACCAGGTGGGTTCGGAGATAGAGGTATTCGTGGTAAGTTAGTCGCTGCGGAGTACGCCAGGACGAAGAGAGTACCTTTGTTGGGTATCTGTCTGGGGATGCAGATTATGGTGATCGAGTACGCTCGTAACGTTCTGAACTGGAGCGCGAGCTCAGAGGAGTTCGACCCGAACTCTGTTTGTAAGGTGATTATCAACATGCCCGAGATCTCATCCACACACATGGGTGGGACGATGAGATTAGGGTCAAGACTAACATCTCTGAAGATGGACTCTCTGGCTCACTCAATCTACAAGAAGCCTGAAGTGGCGGAGAGGCATCGACATAGGTACGAGGTAAACCCTGACTGTGTTCAGGATCTGGAAAAAGCTGGTCTAATTTTCTCAGGAAGAGATGATCGCAAGGAACGCATGGAGATAGTTGAACTCTCCGAAGAAACACATCCGTTCTACCTCGGAACTCAGTTCCATCCTGAGTTTAAGTCGAGGCCTCTACGTCCATCTCCTGTTTTTCACTGGTTTGTTGAGGTGTCACATCGAACTCGTCAGGTTCCAAGAACAACATCATCAACGGTCCAATGTCTATACCAAAACTTCGACTCATCTGAGACTGAAGATACTGACTAAACATAACTCTGTAGGTTCTCAGAAACAACTCGGTCTCCATAATCATAAACTCATCAACCTCTATCCTATGGCGATTAACTAACTTGGGGCAGAACTCGTCCTTCATGATTCCCCATAACATATGGGCGACTGATCGAATCTCATCGTCGGTAAGAGGGCCGTGTACGTTTGAGACAGCATGGACGCAACGTATGATCAGATTTCGTACTAACCTCTCTGTGGCGTCCTGTAAGTGAAAGGAGTTTGGGAAGAACGTGTTACGAAACTGCTTAGCTGTTATTTTAACAAGGTTTTCCAGCTCCATTTACGCTACGTGTGGCGATCTTTATGTTGATCACCAGACGTAAATAGTAAAAATCGAAACAATTATCCATAAGAGTACCTAAAAGGTAAGCAAGAGGAATCAGACAACGGACTATCACGAAACACAAACATGATGCTGTCTCGTATTGCTCTGATTTTCGCGCTTGCGTTCGCCGTTTTTGGTGTTCTGCTCACGATGTGGTGGCCCTTTGGCACCACGACTTCCGACGAGGGTGTGCCTTCAGCGACACCCAACACGCAATCGAAAACTAATCAGTGGACGTTTATGGGCATGCCAGTCTGGCTCTTCGCTCTTGGCTACGTGACGCGTATGTTCGACCCTCTCTGGGTGTTCATTCTTCCTTTTTTCAAGGTGAGAGTCTACGTAGTGGAGAACAAGACCAAGGTTACCGGAATTCTTGGTGTCATCAAACACGCCTCGAAATGGAAGGAGGACAAGCCTTCTGACTTGGTTCTCGGCAAGTGGTTTGTCGGTTATGTTCGCATTTCTGGTGGTGGCAGAGGGATGTATGAAGGTGGTAATGAGATCAAAGGTCGTATCACACTTGTATGCACAGAGAAGCAGTACAAGGAACTCATGAAGACGGCTACAGGAGACGAGCAGAAGGTTCTCGGCAGGAAACGTAAGAAGGGGAGCAACACTACTGAAGAGAGAGATATGATGGAGGAGAAGGTGTCGCAAAGCGAAAAAGAGTTCAACCTTCACTCACGCATCGAGTCGTGCCTTTGGCGCATGTGTTACGAGCCTGAGAAGGTTAAGATTCGTGCGCAGGAGTACAAGCGCCAGACGATCGTTCTGGATAAGATTCAGGAGATGTTCGAGGAACAGGGGATATGTGTAGCTTTGATCTATGGACCACCTGGTAGCGGGAAGACTCGGCTCGGACCGTATCTGGCTGCGCGACTGGGAGGAACCCTTGTGGACGAGTGGAACCCATCTCTTCCTGGAGACGGGTTTCAGGGAATGGCTATTTCTGCGAAGAGAAGCAAAAAGACCCCCCTGGTCGTTCTTCTGGACGAGGTTGACGGCATTTTGCGCACGATCATGCCACTGCCAGAAGACGCGAAAATGGAGGACAGGAAGTACCCCGAAGGTCTTCTGGCGGATATCTCATCAAGAGCAACATGGAACAAGTTCTTTGAGAGACAACATGAGTTTGGACAGAATGTCATCTTTCTGCTCACAACTAACGTGTCACCCGAGGATCTGAACGAGAGAGAGAGACGGTACATGGGTAAGAGAATCGCGTCCTGTCTGCGCCCTGGACGGGTTCACATGATGTTCGAGATGACTCATGACAATGCGAGGGTTCTACCACACGAGTTGGGAGAGACCGATCACTCTTAAGAGAAAAAAAACAAAATAAAAGGGTGATCCCCATCATAGTTTTATCGAGACGTCAAAGGATACTGATTCGAAAAATCGATTATTCAGCCAAAATATTCTGTTTTTAGTAGCAACAATCTCCAATGACGGTCGAATCTCACTACCTCATTTACGGGGTGAAACTGACACTGCTTGATATTATCAGAATATCTGTTTTTCGAGACGCTCTTTTCCCGAATGTGGAAAGGAGGATTCGTGAGGACACCCCCGAAGATGAGGAGAGATATATCCTTCAGAGTTTGGAGATGGTCTCTCAGGAGGCTGTAGAGAGAGCAGGAGAGATGTTTGGTGATTCTGTCGCCGAACTCATCGAGGAGATTGTCCTCGGAAAAAGGTTAAGCGAGGAGGAGAGCAAGGAAATTGAGGAGAACTTAGATGTAGACTGGTCATGGGGTTCATGGATCGCAGATAAGATCGCGACCAAGTACAATGTAGAGGTCAAATATATCGGTATCCCACATGATGTTCTGGAGTGGGATGAAAATCGTGGAGATAACTCCGTTGGTTTTATCGGGTGGTACCTTGAGATTGGGAATGATCTCGAAGGATCAGATGACTGTGACGATATTCCTGTCAAAATGACAAGTTTTGACTCTTACAGAATCAAACATGTGTTGAAACAACACTTTCCCAATCATGCCGTGAGGTACTACCAGGTTCATGATGACTGTAACTGCTGTAGTTAACCATTTTACATCACCATAGTATACTGGACAATTTCACACGTCGAATGCCCAGACAGATCACTATCTTCGCAGGCTCGTTCAAACCCCCTCATAAGGGACACTTCTCTTTAGTGAAGAAGATGTTAAAGTGTACCGCTAAACCTAGAAAAGGTGATAAAGGCCCTGGTTACGTATACATTTTCATCTCGAGAAAGCCGAGAGAGCCCTGTGACGGGATCAACGGTCCTGTTAGTAAACAAGTATGGCAGGCTTACGTGAACACCCTGTCAGCTAAAGACCAGAAAAGAGTTAGGTTGGTGCTCTCTGCTCTACCCTCTCCGACACAGACGGCTTACGGGTTCGCTAAACGTATATCCTCGCCAGGAGACATGTTCTTTCTGATTAAGTCGGCTAAGAACGCGACGAACACGAGATACGCCTCCTTTAAGAGCCTCAAGAACAAGGCTCAGTACAAGACTTTGATATTACCAGGGTTCGAGTCCATGCACTCCACGGATATGCGTAAGGCTATCAAGGCGGGAAAGCGTGCGGAGTTCTACAAGTTTCTACCCAGTGAGATGAAGAAGGCTGAACGTGAGAAATTATGGAAAAAGTTGAAGCCTTTGTGTAAGAAATCAAGGTCAAAGTAAAGATTATGAAGTGTGATCCGTAGATCACAAAAAGTCCCACTCAATCGTCATAAGATCATTACATGATGGTGTTCGAGGGAGATTCTCATGCATTACTGCTAGTAAGCCGTCTCCCACGAAATCTTCCATACAGTGATGATGTACGTAGACAGCCTCACAGGCACCGTTCCAGGTGACAGCCATTGTTTTTGAGTCACCATAATTACCACAGTGCTCACAGCAGAGTGTGTTCCCGTACGGGCTTAGCGGATCTCCTAAGAGAACATCTAGATAAGGGTTTGGGTTCAACAGGAAGAACTCCGGTGCGTAATCCGCGAAACACGGTGTGATCCCACCAGAGTAACTTGGTGGTTCTACACTAATAATCTCTGGTGTCTTCGACTTCACCTCCCCTGGTGGGATGGGTGACGGAGACGGACTGTTACATCGCAGGTCTGGTGACGGGGATCTTGAACGAGAGCTCGCGCTGTTACTGGAACGAGACCTTGAACTTCGGGATGGGGGTGAAAGAGATCTTTCTTTCTGGGGTGAAAGCGAACGCTTTCGTGGTGGTGTAGGTGATCGACGCCGTCTTGATCGGCTCCTGCCGACACGCTTGCGTCGTTTCTCCACAACAGAACTCCAGTACTTCCCCCAGTAATCAAGGTTTCGTCCTGTGTCTTTCTTCGTCTCCTTCAGACATTTCCTACAGAATGTCTGTGTTTTCAGGTTGATTGTGTCGAAGTACTCGTATTCCCTCACATTCTTGAGAACCTTGCTCTCCTGGCAGATGGCTCGCGAGAAGTTCTCTCCGATCCAGGTGTCCTGACAGATATGCCAAGTTCTGGAGGAACCCTTCCATACATGCTCGGTGTTACCCAGAACATGAGAGGTCCAGCCTAACCAGAGCCCCTCGAAATCCTCCTGAAACTTTCTTTCTGGATCCATCGGAACTGAGTCTGAGAAAACAGAGAACGTCTAGGGATCTCAAAACGTTTGTTGTACGGATAAGATAAAAATCAAGGAAAACTAGATCTATTTTTTCCTTGATTTCTTACAAGAGCGCTAGGCGATGTGGTACTTTCTAATTCTTCTGTTTCTAGGGCTCACTTTGTTCGTATGGTCTAGACGTCTGTTGAACTATCAGAAAGAGATCTTCCGTTGGCACTGTGAGAAAGTCTACCCATTTGACAAGAAAATGAGCAAGAAGGAGCTGAAATACGTTCAGGACTGTATCGAGATCTCCTGGTGGGAGTGCCTGCGCCCACTCTTCCTTTTCTGGGACGAGATGTTGCCTAGACTCTCCTTCTTCTGCTACTCTCAAAGGGTTGATGGTGACAAAATGAATAAAAGTAGGATGGCTTACGGCTCACTGATGAGACCTGGGGCTACTTATGAGTTCGCCAAGCCTGTTTTGGAAGAGAGAAAGATCCAACTGCCGTTACAACCAGGGGGTAACCTCGCTTTCGGAGGTCTTGGCTGGGATATCGAGGAGGGTCACCTCAAGGTTTACTATCGATTCCACGACTTTCAGAAGCTTCCGGAGGTTTACAAGAAGTTAATGACTGACGGAGGCACGGACACTTGTGCTCCCCAGGGTATCCTATCGTGGACTTTTCAAGGGTCCGCCCTTATAGAGACAAAAGTGTACCGATACCCCTCCTCGGAGAAAGAGGCTCATCTTTACTCTGCCACCAGAAAAGACGTACAGACAGACTGTAGTATGGACGACACTTGGCAAGACAAGGTGAATGAGAAAGGACAGGAGATCATAGCTTTATACGGGGAGAAGAAGCTGTATCTTGACACCATCACTGTGAAGGACAAAGATCATTTCACTCTGTACTTTCCTCAGGCTATGTGAGTATTGTGAGTATTGTGATCATTTAGTCGATGAAATGAACTGTCACCTTCTTCTTTCTTGCTTTCGCTTTCTTGATAGTATCCTGAGTTCCTTTTCCGGTCTGGCTAGGGAACGCCAGGATGTGAGTACACAGAGTCGCGATATGAGTGTTACGCACAGGACCTGCCTGCTTCCCGTACGTGTTCCAGTCAGCATGAATCTCCTCCAGAGGAAGATTCCTCTCATTAGCGTACTCTCTGGCCAGAGAGTCCGCCCCTTTAGCGCCACCAGAGACGATAATAGCAGGTTGTCCGTTAGATTCTATCCACTCACTCACAACTCTCTCGAACTTGTTCTTATCTTTGAAATTGCGGGATCCTACAATTCCAAGGCAGATTCCTTTTTTCTGAGAGTTGTCAAGTGACATATCGGATGTTTTCTTTGTGAGATCTGTTTCGCTCATCTTGATGTTACTAGATACGCAGAGTAGTTTATGTCATCTAAAACAGAAAAATAAGAGTGTTTCTGTCGCGCATTCTTCGCACATATTCCTTCGTTTTTCTCACATAAAGAGTTTGCCCATCAAGATCAAAGTAACAATGACAGAGAAAACACTATGTTTGGTTATGATCGTTAAGAACGAGTCAAAGGTTATCCACCGATGTCTTGACTCTGTCTCCAAATACCTTGATTACTGGGTGATTTGTGACACAGGATCAACAGATAACACGAAAAACATCATTAAGTCTTACTTTGAAGAGAGAAAGATTCCTGGTGAGCTCCTTGAACATGAGTGGAAGAACTTCGGACATAATAGGTCACTTGCGGTACAATCCGCTCAGAACAAGGCTGATTATCTTCTTCTCATGGACGCTGATTTCGTCTTCAAGGTGAAGGATACTGATTTCAAGAAAAAAATGACGGGGAACGGGTACCTTATCAAGTATGAAGGTAACCTTGATTACCGTCAGCTACTTTTAGTTAGTGGTAAGCACAAATGGGTCTACGTCGGTGTAACACATGAGTACATTCACTGTCCTGATATCCCATCTGGTTCAACGAACGCCAAGTTTGACGGGTTCACTTTTCATCATCTTGCTGACGGAGGTGAGAGATCAAACAAGTTTACAAGAGACATTGAGCTTCTTGAACAAGGACTGAAAGACGAGCCTAATAACTCTCGTTACATGTTCTATCTTGCGCAGTCTTACAAAGACTCTGGTAAGTATGATCAGGCTATCAAGTGGTATAGTACCAGGATAGAGAAAGGGGGATGGAACCAAGAGAATTACTACTCAAGATATCAAAAAGCTATCTGTCTGTACAGAAAAGAGAAGGAATTAAATAAGAATGTGATTGAAGCTTATTTGGACGCCTATAATTACAGACCTTCCAGACTTGAGGCTCTCCATGATCTCATTCGTGAACTAAGATTAAAAAAGAGATATACTGAGGGGTTTCGTTATGGTATTCAAGCTTACGGAACACCATACCCAGGAGATGTTCTGTTTATTGACAAGGCGATTCATGATTGGAAGTTTAATGATGAGCTTTCACTTGTTGCCTACTACTGTGGGCACTCTGATCTTGCGAAGGTGATTTACGACAGGATGTTTGCTCAAGAGAAGTTCCCTCAGAGTAACATGAAAAGAGCTCTTCAGAACTACAAGTTCTACACAAAAGCTGTTGGTAAGATGGATACATCAAAGATTCCAACCGATGAGAAACCTGAGCAGAAGGTAAATCAGACCACACCTGTAAACCCTCCTGCTAAAAAAAAAGAACAAAAAGAGGGAAAAGAGGGAAAAGAGGGAAAAAATGAAGAAAACGTAAGTAACTCAAAGGCTGTTACCACAGATGGCATAGAGAGGAAAGTAGCTATTGTGATTGTGAACGAGAATCAGAAGAAAGAGACAGAGGAACTTCTGGAGAGAGTGAGTCAGATCTGTAAGTATCCTCATCGTGTAATCCTTGTCGATAACTGCTCAAGAAAAGAGGAACAGTCAGAGCACACAGAGATTTATCTACGAAAACAAAGAGTGGGACTGTGTAATGCTTGGAGAGTTGCGATGGACTACACGGTATCTCTGGAGGAGAAGGACAAAAAAAGATTTTACGCTTACTTTTTCCTCTCTCCGACAGTGAAGATTCTCTCAGACATTGACTTTGTAAGATCAACAGTTACTCATTTTACAGAGAGAGAGGACGTTGTGGGTGTTCATCCTGCTTTACAAGACACAGTGACTGATATCTGCCATCTTGTTCACGAGAACACATGTAGAGTACGAGAGGTTCAGTCGTTGGGACTAAACGCTTGTTACAGAGCAAGTTGGCTCACAAGCATCGGAGGATTTGAACAGAGATTCGTGGAAGGAGATGGAACGAATCTTGAGTTCTCATGTTTGGCCAAGGTGATGAACTACAAACTACTTGTCGATGGAAGATGGGTGATCCAGGACGTTCCGGATATCAAGGAAATCTCACAGAGATCTTTGGAGGTCGCGAACAAAAAGTACAACTGTAAGAACTTTGTTGAGTTCGCCTATAACCCACCGGACGAGATAACGATATGTAAAGATACAGATGATCTTGATCCTTTGCGAGAACCCCCGAACTTTAACAGAGATTTTGAGAACCCAAACCAGTATCTTAGTCAGAAACGAGAGAGGTCTGATAAGGTCGCGATAATCATAACGAACTACAACATGATCGAGAGAGCGAACAATCTTGTGAAAAGGATTGGTGAGGTGGTGAAACATCCTCATGAGGTGATTCTTGTGGATAACGGATCGGATAAGGTCTCGGAGTCCGAGAGTACGCATATAGCTCTGCGTGAGAACGTTCAGGCGTGTAACGGATGGTTAACAGGTCTTAGTTACGCGGACGCTATGGAAAGACTTACTGGTAAGACAGATGATCTCTTCTTCGCTTACTGTTTCGTCATCACCTCTTCTGCTGTAAAAACAGATGATGATTTTATTGAGAGAATAGTCAGATTGATGAAGGAGGATCCTGATGTTGTCGGAGTACATCCATCTCTTACAGATGAGTCCACAACGTCATGGACTCAACATATCAAACGAGGAGGAGAGGGAGTTTACGAGATGAACATGATGGATAACATATTCTCATGTTATCGTGCCTCGTGGTTTAATCAGATCGGAAGATTTGACAGAAGATTTACTTACGGATGGGGTATTGATATCGAGACATCTACTATTGCTCGTCGTCAGAAGAAGAAGTTACTTCTGGACTGTAGATCAACTGTGGAGAAAATCACGAATATAGGGTACACAATGAACCGTATGAGTGAGAACGCTCGTTCTCGACATAATAACGCTAATGACGAGATGAATGATGTCACACGGCTAAAGTACAACGAGCATACAAACTCCGCGTACATTAAGTTCCTCTCTTTCGGAGAACATCTTCGTCAAAGAAGACCGTACACCAACGAGTCTAAGATAAGAAATCAGCAATCAACTGAATAGCTTTCTTATTCGTTCTCTCTACACCCTCCTTCGTGTTCGAGCTGTTATGAGAGCCGAACATAGTATTATTGAATCCTCGAAGATCGGAGTTTATAGGCAAAGGCTCTGTCTCGAAAACGTCCGTGGCGTAACCCGCGATCTCTTTTCTCTCTAATGCTCTAACTATAGCACTTGTGTCCACGACAGGGCCTCGTGCTACGTTCACGAGAATTGCTGTGTTTTTCATCGCCTTTAAAAACATGTCATTTACCATATGATGTGTTTCTGGAATAAGTGGACATGAGAGTATGACGAAGTCGTACTCAGGTAGTCCTGTAAGATTTTGAACATTTATAGGAGTTCGTCCACGCCATTGATCTATCCAATCTTTTGAGGCACCATAATGTATTGGTTCCTGACGGTACATCGGATCTTTCACGTAACAGATAACACCGAAAGCCTTTAGTCTTCTCACGATAGCTTTCCCGATGTTCCCGTACCCGATCACCAGAGCTTTCTTGCCGTTCAGGGTTATACCTAACGGCTTGTACCATTTACCTGATCTAACTTGACGATCTATCTCGTGTGTCTGTCTACACATACACAGAAGATAGCTCAATGCGGAGTCCGCCACCTCCTCTCCGAACATTCCTGGTGTGTTAGAGAACTTGATACCCAGGTCTTTACAAGCTTGTTGATCAATAGAGTCTACACCGATACCCCATTTTACAAGAGCACGCAACTTACCTGACTTTCCTTTCTCAAGAACAGCACGTGTCGCAGGATCATCTCCTGCGATCCATCCGTCATAATTCGCGATGATATCAAGAAGTTGTTCTTCTGACAAATGTTGCTTCACCTCTGGTATATCAAACTCGATTTGGTGAGCAGCTAATAACTGCTCGAAATCATCAATTGTTGCGATAAGATTGGTACATGTGATAAGTATCTTTTTTTGGTTGCTCATGGCTGATATAAAAGGACATTAAGGATCCCCTTATATCAGAATGGCTGAGTGGGAGAAGATACCTTACGGTTGGGAAGAGACTCATGGAAAGTACAGATTCATCTCTGAGCGTCAAGAGATCAAGAATCTACCTGACAGAGAGTTTGACGTGATTGTTGTGATGGCAGGTGGACTTGACGATAACGGATGGATTCACCCATGGGTTAGAAATCGCTTGGATGTTGCTATTGAGTTGTACAAGAAGAAAGAGACACCTATCATATGTACAGGTGGTGGTACGTATCACAAACCACCGGCTCTTAATCAAGAGAGATTCGTTATTCACGAGGCGACTGCCTGTGCGGAATACCTCATAAACAACGGTGTGAAACCAGAGAGTATTATTAAGGAGTGGGGGTCTTATGACACGATCGCCTCAGTGTATTTCACACTTCTGCTTTGTATATCTCCGAGAAATTGGAGAAGGATCTGCGTGATCACGTCAACATTTCATATGCCACGTGTAGAGCTTCTTTTTAACTGGATATGTGGTCTTCATCATCACTACCACTGTACATTTGTTGAGGCGAAAGACGATAATCTTGATCAGAAAGTTGTCGCGCAAAGAACTCTACGTGAGCAGAAGAGTGTTGAGAACGTTGCTAATTTACGAAAGAGTATATCTACCAAGGAGGAGTTTCACAGATGGTTATTCACGCAACACAAAGCTTATTCATGTAACTTCTCGAAACAAGAACGTGAAAGGATTCCTGACTCTCAGAAGCTCTCTTACTGAGTTAAAGGGTTAGTGTGTTATACACCATACGTAAAAATGACAGAAAAAGTTGTTTTAGTCACAGGATGTGCTCGTGGAATTGGTGAGGATATATGTAAGTTTTTCAAGATAAACGGATGGAGAGTTTTTGGTGTTGATATTACGGAGGCTAAACATGATCATTGTGATACATCATACGTTCTTGACGTTTCTGCTCCTGTAACAGGAGATATGTTGCTTTGCGATATAGATAGATTGGACTGTCTTGTCAATAACGCCGCGAAACAGGTGTGCCTCCCTGTGGAGAAGACGTTAATATCAGATTGGAAGTCTGTTTTAGATGTGAACTTAATAGGACCTGCTTTACTCAGTAAAGCTCTTCTACCACTTCTGAAACAGACAAAAGGCTCAATAGTGAACATATCATCTATTCATTCTTTGGTAACATCAAAAGATATAGCCTCTTACAGTGTTAGCAAGGCTGGATTGGCAGGTCTGACAAGAGTTTCCGCGATTGATTTCGCGAAACACGGAGTGAGAGTGAACGCTGTCTCACCTGGAGCTATAGACACACCGATGTTAAGAGCACACCTGAGCACTGAGGAGGTTGAGAGAATGGGTGAACGTCATCTTGTGGGTAGGATCGGAAAACCGGAAGAGGTTGCACAGTTGGTGATGTTCTTAGCAGACAATGAAAAATCGGGGTTTATCACTGGTCAAAACATAGTAATGGACGGAGGCGCGTCTATTCGCCTCAGTACTGAAGTATAAAAAGAGTATAGAGAAAGCAGATAAGTGAAAAATGAAGTTCATAGGACTAATTCCTGCGCGCTACGCCTCAACTAGGCTCCCCGGAAAACCTCTCTGTGATATTGGTGGCAAACCGATGATCGAGCATGTTTACAACTCCGCCGCGAAATGGGAAAAGTGGACAGGGTTGTATGTGGCTACAGATGATGAGAAAATACGTTCCTGTTGCGAGGAGAGGAAGATCCCTGTTATCATGACACGTTCTGACCACACAGACTGTCTTGACAGATGCTCTGAGGCAGCTGATAAGCTCCTTGATCAAGGGATCTCTGCTGATCGTTACATTATTATTCAGGGCGATGAACCTTTGTTTAACGTTGAGACGTTGAACACCGACTACAGACACGAGAACATTAATTTCTACACAACGATCAATGAGGTGGATGATGTTCCTGACCCGAACGTACCGAAAGTGGTGGTCTCTAAGACAGGTAGAGCTTTGTACTTCTCGCGATTCGGTGTTCCTTACGCGAACCCGAAGACTTGTCGAACAAACGGAAGACCTGTTTACTACAAGCAGATCGGTGTTTACGCTATGTCTTTAGAACAACTACGACTATACGTATCACTATCATCCACTAGTCTTGAAAACTTTGAGGGGATCGGTCTGAACAGACTGTTGGAGAATGACTATGAGATTCATATGGCTTTTACAGAACATGACTCACTTTCTGTTGATACAGAGGAGGACAGACAGAGAGTCGAACGAGTCTACCTCGAGGGACATAAAGGCTGAGCCTCCCAGATGAGTATATCCTACAATGAACAAGTTCTTCACACAGAACCGAAGCAAAGAAACAGCTCTGAGCATTTACAGACAAAGGATCGAGGATGCTAAGATTATTTACGACAAGTTTGCGGACTCATTCATTCCTAGACCATGTCCTTACTGTGACTCCACAGAGTACACAGAGGAGGAGAAGTTTATTGGTCTGTACGAGGTAGCAAGATGTTCAAGTTGTTCCTTCACTTATATCAGACTCGTGCCTAACAACGAGGCACTTTCATATTATTATAATGAGTGTAAGTGTAACTTAATGTTAGACGATCTGTTTCGTAAGAGAGCGACAAAAGGTAAGAAAAACGTTGTCAACAGGGGAAAGCTTAATGAGGTCATGGCGATTATTGACAAGGTGGAGCTCAAGGACGAGACACCTCTTCGTGTTCTTGAGATAGGATGTGGATCTGGTTCTTTTCTCAATCTTCTTCAAGAGTCTTTGGATGAGAGAAAGATTAATTACGAGTTGTACGGTGTTGATCTGGATAAGAACGCAATTGCGAAGAACGCTAACTCAAAAGTACGGATGAGTTTCGGAGGCGCAGAGACATTTATTCATGATCAACGTTTCGATCTTATTATACACTTTGAGTTGATTGAGCATATTATTAACCCTAGTAGGATGATGGGTAATATCTTTCTTCACCTGAAGCCGAACGGTTACTGCTTCTTCTCGACTCCTAATTCATTAGGACTCGAGATTAAGGCTATTGATTACAATAAGACAAGATTCTTAGCTCATAGCATCTTTCCACCGATGCATATCAACGGGTTTAACCCGCAGAACATCACTCATTTTATCCTCCGAAACAGTTTCAAAGTGAGGGAGATTAAGACTCCTGGTATCTTTGACGTCTCAATTCTTCTGAGCACGGCTGAGTTGGAGGAGTTGGATGATTGGGTTGATGAGATGAAAAATCTTGACGACGCAACTCTCGGAACTATTCAGAAGATCGTGAGTTATCTTTACGGAAGTTCACACATGACCTGTCTGATTCAAAAATAAGATGATATGAGGATCATGATCGGAAGTACACATCTCTTAACTCGTTCATCCTCTTATCATTCACGTGTTTCTTCTTGAAAGTTCTCACTCCACGATCTTCCAAGTTGGAGATAATGAAGTACATACCGAAGACACCACACTCAGAGCTTCCGTACTGGAATCTAGTCTTGTTAACAAGAATATCTACTTTCTTCTTCTGCTCAAACTCTGTGAGATGGTACCTCTCGATACCTTCCTTCAGTTTCTCCAAGAAACGTCGGATAGGTTTAGGAGGAGCTATTCCGACGGAGTCAAAGTAGTAGATATCACCTTTCAGAAAGTCGGAGTACACTGCGACCCAATGTGACCCTGGTTTGTTATGGGGATCTAGGTTGAAGATGACTCCGAGTTTCGTCTTACCAAGTCTGTTAACAAGAATATTTACGTCTAGTCCTGAGAGTGCGCAGGTGATACCGGTCGGGCAGTCAACAGGGACAGGTCCTATAAAGAGAAAGCTGGGATACTTCTTCTCGTACTGTTTCATCACCTTACGAATGTCAACGGTGGTTAACCACTCAAAAGGATTTTGGTTCCACTCTTTCGGTTTCTCGGGTCGAAAGGTCTCGTTCAACATCTTACGGGCGTAAGGGGCTGGTACGAAGTCTTGTTCCAACCAGCACCACTCAGTGTTACACTCGTTACTCAGACGTTTCTGTAAAGACATCCAGAGATCTTTCTTGGAGAGATGAAGAGGAATATGTTTAGAGTTTGGTCTCTTTCTGTTGTAAGCCTCTGCCAAGAACAGAAGATCCTCACGGCTGTAACATGTTAGGCCGTCACCTTCTCTGTCTGGCGCGCAGAATAACTCTTTTTTACCTTTTCGGGGTTTGCTAGTTTTTGGGGAACGTGAACGAGATACTCTTTTAGTTTTAGGCTTAGACCTAGCTTTTGACTTACGTCTCACTTTCTTAACAGGCTTTTTCCTTTGTTTCCTGCGTTTTTTCACTGCTTTAGGAGGCATGTTTATCCCCTGTCTTATTACTTAGAGAGATTTTCATTTTTGCGGTGAAATATCCCCGTCTTTTCCTTCTGTTATCCTAAGAGATGTACGCGCCTTTTGATCCATCGCCTACAACGAAGACCGTGTTTGACGGTCGTCCACAGATGTCATCGCCGTTAACAAGGCAGATTAGACGTTCATCTGCGAATGACGACTATGTCGGACATATTTACAGTTTCGCGTGTACAATTCCGAGAGATTATCTTTACTGGTTCGCTCCATGTCCAAGGAAGACTTTGACAGTGACAGGAGAGTCTAAAACACAAATTTTACAAAGATTCCGATCTGCTATTCTGAGCTCGAACGTCGGAGTCGCCGCGCAGTTAGCGGTGGAGTTACACTGTTCTGGGTACTTCCCACAAGCTTTCTCTATTATTATTGAGATCATCGGATCTCATGTACATATTCACAATCCGAATATCGCTTCTCATATTGTGGAGAGGTACAAGAAGTTCCGACGTCAGTTAGGTATTCCTTCTAAATGCGGTACGACACACTTTCCTGATAAGAAAGAAGGAGAGGGAGAGGGAGAGGGAGAGGATGAGTTCTTTAATCGTGTCGAGGTACAGTCATACCGATCCACTATTAACTGTCAGACAGTTCGTAACTTCGTTATGGAGATGATCTCTCTGGTCTGTCTTTCACATCAGAAGGAGATGGCGTTACCAAGAATCACCCCTTCTGATATCACAGATGATCGTCTTATTAAGGCTGCTAAAAGTGTTAAAGTCGGTGGGAGGAAACCAGAGAGATTACTGAAGAAGAACGAGTTAGGACTTATTCTGAAAGTAATTGAGAAGTACTTACTATTTAAGGTTCCCAAGGTGGAAGAAGCTATTTACTGGATTCTTTGGCTTATTAAGTTCGAGGGAAGATGTAAACGCAAAGGTGAGAAACTTCCTTGTAAAGCGATGAAGGTACAGAACGTACCGCGGTCAGAGACGAATCATTGGGTCTGGTATGTCTGGAAGTCTCTGTTCTCTCGTGTGAACTTCTGTCCTCTGTTTAAGAAGATCCAGATCGCTAATATTTATTACTTGTTCCGTGTTGACTTCAAGAAGAATCTGGCAATATGTCGTCTACCTTTACTTTTCTTCGGGATGAGACTACTTAAGTACGATATGGGGAACAGTTTCCCATCCGTGATTAACCAGTTACATCTTTACGTACAAGCCTGCTCGAACGTGAACGCTCTTTACAGAAACCTTCAGATCCGCCTCGCGAGAAAGTCATGGGTAGATGTACTTGGTGGAGATATGTCTTCACACGATACAGAAGAAGGTGAGCCACGTCCAAAAGTAAAGCCAACACGCAGAAGGCGCGCTCCAGCAAAACCCAAAAAACTGACAAAACAACAAGTAAAGGAGCGTCAGGAGTTCCAGCTAAAAAGTAAGACAGCTTACTTAGATATTCTCCCTAGGTCACACACATTAGTTGACTAAAGGGGTCAAGCTTAAAGAAACTTAAATGATATTCTTAAGAAGTCCTCTTAAAAACTTTAGGTTTTTAAGGGATATCAATCCGGCCTTTCATGACTGACAGAAAGAAGCCAGGAAAAAATCGTTCTGATCACTATAGAGGAGTTGAAGATGAAGTTAACAAGAACGGGAGTCACACAGCTAGCCCTCTTCGCGATTATCTCGATGATCCTCTTAGCCTTTCTTCGTCCGACGACAATGGGGACGGGCTATCGTGTTCTAGGTGTGGGCAGTCTACCCACACCGTTACGCAGAGTACTCACTCCACCAGATCCAAAGATGGCAGGGATTTACGTACCACCAGCTCAGTTCTCTCACCCCAAGTGTTGCGCAGAAGCAGGTCGTCTAGGAGTTCCGAACACGTGGAGAAATCTAGCACCGGACAACAACATACCAGGACTCCTGCCTGGTCCCCGAGTTGGGGAAACCTTAGGATTGGAGAACCAACCCGAATTGAGCTTGGAGTCGCCCATCCGGGCACCTCTGGTGGACAACCCATCCTCATTCTCGCAGACCCAACAATGTTCAGACTCACATCCAGCCAGTCCGGCTGTTCTGGACTGTCTGAACAAAGCGATCAACAACTCGCAAACACCGACCCTCAATTCGGAGGGTTACTTCCGCCGGCGCTTCGAACAGTGCAATCCGTATGGGGGCAGTTACTGCCAGTGCACGAACAACTACATACCGTTACCAACCGTGGGATACTGTCAACCTTACAACAGGGGAATGGAAGTGTGTCCGTACCCGTACAAGGTAGCTCCAGCGGATGTTTACATGAAGACGATGAAGTGTCTGGCGGAGAAAGCCAAGAAATAGAGAAACCCCGTGTTCGTCTGCGCGTTACAAGAGAAAGAAAGCAGAGATTACGTCTATCGCGTTCCGATGTTGTGGAGAGATTATCGGATCGAAAAATCGAGATAACAGTGGGAAATCTTGTCGGAGATAAGAAGAAGATTACCGGAACTGTGAACACTCTGATCACGGATCTGTTCCAAGTCGTTAAAATATCATCACCTTTCCCACAATCACGAAAAGAACCTTTCAAAAACATGGTTGCTATTCATGAGGGAAAGCGTTACGGCCCTGATGGAAAGTGGGGAGATATGAAGGTCAGGAACGGGTCTATAGTTCACGTGATGAGAGAGTTAACAGACGAGGAAAGAAATTATCTTTACAAGGAGGACAAGCAAAAGCGAAAGGAGACGTTCGAGGCTAGGTGTAAGTCAACACAAACTGATAGCACAGAGCTTGTCTTGATGAACAACGTGAGTAATAACTCTGTTATTGATCCTAGAGTTGAGATAGCTATCAGAGAGTTCTCCTCTATGCGTGCGGAGGTGAAAGCTCTTTGTTGTATCTTTGCTGTTTACTTTCTCTCTCAATGTTTCAAGTTATTGCCCTTCTGATTTTTCTACGTACAGGTATACTGACGTATCTCACGATGTCGCAACAAATGCCTTCTAATCCTATGCGTTTTTACTCAAGATTCTCTCTACAGAAGTCTCAGCCCTACATGTTAACACCTGAGTTTGACAAAGGAGCTTTCAGTGCGATCCCTGGTACACAGTGGGTTCCCGACTTCTCGATGTGGCAGGTGAACAATCCTGACTTCCCATCTGGTCCCGAGAGACAGCCTGTCACGAACGGTCCACCATGGTGTTCGACATGTAAGAGATTTGTCGGATCAAATGGATTTGTCTTCTGGAAAACAAGGGAGTTTTACGGAGATAGAAACTAACTCGGTTTTTTACCAAATCTAAAAAATATGGAGATGGTATTAGGATGAGGATTTACTCCGAAAAGCAGACACGTGTTCTGTCCGTGAGGGATCTTTACACGGTCACAACCTTACAAGATAAAGGCGATCCCTCTATTTTCGCGTTATTGAACGCGAAAAATGGAGAGAATTACTACTTGGTTATTCATCTGACAAGAGGTAACATCTCTGGTGATTTAGTTCTTAAGATACAAGAAGACAATTTTGAAAAGACTGTACTTCAGAAAGAGAGAAAGATAGACATACCGAATGATATTAATACACCTTTCGTTCTTCCTTATCGTCACACCGGTAAAACAGGCGAGATTAAAGTATTTATAACTTTCTCGAACTGTAGTAAAAACGATTTCTTTAATCTGAAAGCAATCGGCCTCCTTCCTATAAAACCAAGAGAGTTGAAGATAGACGGTGTGGAGACATCAATATCAACACCAACACCAACTCCTATTGTACATGAAAAGTCTGAAGAGAAGGTAGATGTACCAGTGGCTCCAGTAATCCCCGAAGGACCAACAGGGTCTACCGATACTACAAGCACTACGGGAACTACTGGTGCTACTAGCGCTACTGGTGTTACTGGTACTACGGGAACTACTGGTGCTACTAGCGCTACTGGTGTTACTGGTACTACGGGAACTACTGGTGTTACTGGTACTACGGGAACTACTGGTGTTACTGGTACTACGGGAACTACTGGTGCTACTAGCGCTACTGGTGTTACTGGTACTACGGGAACTACTGGTGCTACTAGCGCTACTAGTGTTACTGGTACTACGGGTGCTACGAGTGTTACTGGCACTACGGGAACTACTGGTGTATCAGATAGTGCTAATACGCAAGAGCCTGTACAAAACTCGACTGGTCTGCTAAAGCCTGTTGAGAAAGTAAAGGAGGTGGAGGTAAAAGAAGTGAAGGAAGTGAAGGAAGTGAAGGGAGATCTAAAAGTATTAATTGGTTATACAGGAAGGCCAGAGATTATCGCTGAGCCGTCGGAGCAATCAAAAGCAAGCACTATCTCTGATATCGGAAAGAGTCGTGATATACTACTCATACCGGAGATGAAAGAGGAGTTATCTGATGAGAAAAATGTTGAACTCACAGAGGATATTGTAGGATTTCGTATGGGTAGTGTCACCTTTCATCATGCCATAAAGGATAATAACGAAGATGTTGTGAAGAAGGAGCCGGTTGTTAAGAACTTTCCACCGGTAATGTCTATCGCTACTGCGAGAACTCCGAAGAAGGAGAAGGTTGTATCTAAACCGAAGAAACCTCTCCGAAAGCTAATAAGAACGCAATCTAATTGTGCTAACAGAGTTCTTTCGCAGAAGATGAACTTGTACTGGGAGGAGACGAGTACTGACAAGAAGAAGGAGATTGTAATGACAGTCGGTCTTCCGGCGATTCGTGCCTCAAGAATTATATGGCTCGCGTTACGATCTCTTACAGAACAGATAAATATTACTTTCGGATGGGAGTTAATTATATGGGAGGATCACTCTAATTCAGTAGCAGTACTCAAACATTTTCTAGGTAATCTTCCAGGATGTCAGAGAGTTATCCATCGTAGAATCAATCCTACGATCCATGGTCAACGCTCGGGTCCTTTGAAAGGGACATTTCCTCTTATTGACAAGTGGATAGGAATGGCTCATGACTCTTCATTAACATCTAGAATCTTTGTTCTACACGCATGTGATTGCTACTCTCCACCTAAAAGATTATTTATTCATTATATTCATTTTCAGAACTCAAAATGTCTTTTCTCGACACAACCAAGAGGTCTTTTCTACAACTTACACAATGGTAAGAAGATGTTTTACTCTCCTTTAGACTTCTCTAGCTCTTCAAGAAATGCTATGTTAGAGTCAACCCACCTGAACATGGCTTTACTAACGGTTGATCTAAAGAGGCTTGCCACACGCCAGATTAATAAAGGTATTGATAGTCATATTCTTCGAAATATCAAAAGAATAAGAAGAATCTCGTCAATACGTAAACACATCTTCTACGATATCACCGTTGACAAGAACAATTGGAAGTATGGGTTTGACACAGATGGTGCTAATAATATCTCTCACAACCGAAAGAAATTTTACAATAATCCTCTCTTAAACTCAAGAAGTATTTTCACACCTTTTAACTCTAAGTATCAGAAGTACTTTACTTATACTAAGATTGAGGACTACGTACCAAAGGATGTTATCAGCTTCATTCTGTTATTTCGGCAAAAGAGATAATTCGATCAACAATCTCCTCACTTGCTTTTAACGGGTACAGATCAACTCGTCTCTTCTTTTTCATAATCTCAATCTCCTGAGTAATATCCTGAGGAAATTGAGATGGTATCAACTTATTCCATCCAATATCAACAAGCTCTGTCCACTCTGTTGTCTCTCTCAAAGTGAAACAAGGAACGCCAAGATCGTAAGCTTCTTTTTGTAAACCACCTGAGTCAGTCAGAACAGCCTTTGACGTGAGAACAAGTGAGAGGAGATTCACGTAACCCTGAGGAGGAACAAGTAGTACGTTCTCAGGAACTTGAATTCTCTCTGTTGTGACAACCTTCTTTGTTCTAGGGTGTATCGCCAGAACGACAGGATGAGGTAAAGTTGAAAACCAGTTAAAAATATCACTTAATCTCTTCTTTGTTGTGTTCTCCTGTCTATGAATAGTGGACAAGTAGTACTCTCTAGGAACACCTAACTCATTACGAACACTGGACTCCTGAATACGATCATGTAAGAATCTAAGTAACTGAATCATAAGATCACCCACAACGTAGACATTATTAGTGATACTCTCATTCTTCAAATTCTCCACAGATCTTTCGTTAGGACACAATAGCAGTGAGGAGACATTGTCTGTAAGTACACGATTTACCTCCTCTGGCATCCTCTTGTCAAAGGATCTCAGACCAGACTCAACATGAACCAGCGGGATGAGAAGCTTAGACGCGACAAGCGCGCCAGCAAGAGTTGTGTTACAATCACCGTAAACCATAATCATATCAGGGATCACCTCCTTAACAATCCTTTCTATATCAATCATCATCTTTCCTGTCATCGTGGCGTGAGTGTTTCCTCCATGTGAGAGAAGATAGTCAGGTTTGGGAAGCTTGAGTTCGTCAAAGAAGATTCCTGACATACTCTCGTCGTAATGCTGTCCCGTGTGAACACAGATCTCTGTAAAACCTCTTTTTCTTAACTCCGCGGACAAGAGAGCGGACTTGATAAATTGAGGGCGAGTGCCGAGAATACTAAGAATAATCTTCTTGTTATTATTTTCGGTAGTACTCATTGTCTTCGTGACTTTATTACTCTTTACAGATTAATTAGGTCTGATATACGCTAAGATTTTTCTTGGGAGAGTATAAGCAAGTGCTAAAAGAAGTATCGACAATGGCGACTATAAAAAGTACGAAACTTCTAAGTAGAGGCAAAGTTAGTATGAAGCGTACGCCTCAAGGTTTGGTAGTAACATCAACCGGGTCTGGTAAGAACTTTGGTATATACTACGTGTTTAACGTTAAAGAGAACACGAGTTATGTGGCTACTCTTACGGGTAAGAAACTCACGAATAACGCGAATACAATTCTGGCCATTTGGACTAATTCATCCTCGTTGTTCTCATGTAAACGTGTTTTTACAACTACCTCGAACACATTCGGACATATGATTCCTCACCGAGCAGGGAAGCAGATGTGTATCGGCGTTCTTTTCCAGAAGGCTGTTCCTGGTGCTAGTTTTCTTCTGTCTAACCTGTCACTGATGTCCAGAGACAGGCGAAAGACCGTTAAGTTCAATACTTTGAAAGCAAAGAAGAAATCAAAACCAGCACCAGCTCCTAAACCAGCTCCTAAACCGGCACCGACACCTGTAAGAAGACAGACCGTCCCTGACATTAAGAACCCTCCGAAGAAACCGAAAAGTTCCACTTTAAAAGCTCCTATTGATCTTGAGAAGATTAGGCAGATAGCCTCACAAAAAAGATCTCCATCAATATCTTCAGAAAGTCCGTTACAAGGTGAGGAATCTAGTGCGATAACGAACCTGACTGAGCAGATGGAGAAACTGAGTAAGCTCAAGACAGACATGGAGCAGAACTTCTCGAAGATGTTTGAGGAGCAAAGGATGAGAATCAAGAGATTGGAACAGGAAAAGAAGAAAATGAAAATACAGTTATCTCGATCCGGAACTCCTAAATCAATTCCTGTTCATCATGTTAAGGGTGAGAGAGAGTCTGACTCTGAGGAGTTTTACGGAAGTATGTCAGCATCAATGGATATGTTTCCCTCTATCGAGATAGGAGATAGTATTGACTCGGTTCCTGCTCTTGAGTACCCGATCGAGCCTCTTGGATCACCAGAGATGAGCTCACCTACAAACTCTGACAAGTAGTCGCGTCAGGTTACACTGTAAACTCTCTTACAGAACGTATCGAAGTAATTGACAATGTCAGTAAAAGAAAAGACTGGCCAGATTCTTCCTCTTACTGCTAACAAAAATGTTCGGATTATCCCTCGGGGAAACGGTATAATTGTTTACTGTGAGAGAACTCAGTTAACTCCAGGTGCTTACTCAACTGTGTCTGTTGTACCGAACACTTGGTACGAGATCGATATTCGATGTACTCGTTTTGGTGGGGGTCTTCCAGGACTTTGGGTGGCAGACTCCTCGAAAAATACTCTATTTTACGGGAACTTCTTTAAGTACAACAGCGCTAGTTATCTCAAGCGTAAGTTCTTCTCTGGACAGTACACATCTCTTCTTATCGGGATTCTTGTGAAGAATGCGACCAGAGGTTCTGGTTATTATATTGATCAGTTCTCCTTCACACAAGTTGATGAGAATGAGAAGAGAAATAGTAATACGGAAAGCAAGAAATCTCACGAGACAACGAGTTCTGAGTCCTCTGGAAGAATAGGATCGGTTAACTCTATGGAAAACTCATCAGCAGATCTTGCGAATAGTAGACAGATAGAAAGGGATGCTATGGAGACAGAGTCTAAAGTTTCAGATATGCTCAGAGATCTTCAAAGAACAACTGCTGAGTTACAGGCTAATCAAGAGGTTCAAGAGCCAGATACTCCCGAGGAATCCATCGAGAGAGCTCCTAGAAAAGATGATCCTGTTGAGACACAGTTTCAGAGAGATATGGAGTTAGAGCAGTACTCGTCTATTCTCAAATCAACAGAACTAACCACCAAACAGCTAGAGGAGAGTTATGACTCTGAGGAGTCAGACGAGTCTGATGATTCTGATGATTCTGATGATTCTGAAGATGAACCCGAATCTCCACCAGCGATAACAAATGAGGATATGGAGGAGGTGAAATTTGTAAGAAAGACTCTGGAGAAAAAGAATGATCCTCCACCTGTAAACCACACCAAATCAAACAAGTTTATTTACAGGATCCACGAGAACAACGCTGATTTTAACATGACTATCGAGGTGTCTAGCTACAGATCTTATCGTGGTGCCCAGGTTTATCCGATCTCTTTCGGTATTCCCGAATCATTTGTTCTTGATTACGTGCCAGAGAAGAAGAGAGACTTCTTTCCACAGAAAGTTGGTGAGGATCCGATGGAATCTTACAAGAACGACACCGATCGTTACTGGTCTGATCTTCGTGAGTCAAGATTTCTTCTGGTGAATCGTCAAGGAGTTGGGTGGGACACACCGATTATTGTGGAGGCTTTGTCTCAGGGATGTATCCCTTTATTTATTGAGGATGTTCCAGAGAACTCTCTGTGTTTCATCCCGAAGAGGTTCTTGGAGGGTGTGCGTAACGCGAAAGGTGTTCACATCGGATGGGTTGACAGGAATATCTTCTCACAAGAGGGGTACGTCAAGGTTGCTAACTACTTACTTAACTTCACGAAAAATCACCTGACAACAAAGGCGATGGCGAGATACATCATAGCGACGACTGGTAAAGATATCAAGACTGTTCTTTTCTTAGGTTACGCCCAGGACATAGATGAGTATCTTTTTCAACAGTCCGTTCTTCACGGAATGAAGGATCATTTAGGTGATGAGAATGTTGTTGATGTTCCGAAAATGGACTCCCTTTACAAGAAGTCAATTCGTGCGAAAATGTATCGTGAAGGTGTTCCTTACATGGCGTCTCTGAAGGAGAAGAGTGTTAATCGTGGAACTATCGAGAGAAGAATAATGAATCGAGAGTTTGATATAGTTATCGTGATGGGTAGTTTTACTAAAAAGGATCAGGAAAGACTACACTTGTCCACAGGGTGTTTCCCGTATGGTGCACAGGTAGAGTCTGCTTACGATAAGTCAGAGATTCTGTTTATTGATGGACATGAGAACCCTGAGGAATCTCGGAACGGTCTGTTCCAGTTTTCACATCGTGGTACTTTCTTTATGAGAGAGCATGGGGTTTAGGTAACACGGAGTTTAAGCGCTTCAACTTCTGCGCGTAACTCCTGGTTCTGTTTACAGAGCTCTTGGATCGCGGCGATACATACACCTGCCTCATCAACAGCGTAGATATGTGTGTCTTTCTCACCAAGTCCGAACTGTTTGTAAAAGTCTTGACCCATAACACCGATATGTTGAATGTCAGGTTGCTGTGTTTTGTAGTTGTAACGATACACAGGAACCTTACTTAGTTTCTCCAGAATATTCTTGTTACTCACCTTGGATATGTTCTCTTTCTTGTTTTTATCTGAAACAGCTGTCCACATACCAGATCCTGAAGTTAGTTCTGCGTATGTTAACTGATCTCCAGTAGTGTAAAATCTTACTCCGCCACGGGCTCTTGCTGAGAATGTGTTTGTACCAAAAGAGGAAACTGGTGTATCAAACCCGACAAGATTATCACTCCATACAAAAGATCCTGTATCTTTTGCATCAGCCTCCGATCCTAACGCAAATGAGGCGAAACCAGTCGCAGTACACTGTTGTCCCATTGCTACTGATGCTTGGGCTATTCCCGTAGTCTGACAACTAACTCCCATCGCGAATCCGTCTGTAACAATGTTACCAGTTCCGATAGCAATTCCACCATTTGTCACGGAGTTTCCTCCACCAATAATAAAACCTTCATTACTACCAGATATTGTATTAACACCCCCACCAATAATAACAGATCCTGAAGATCCTGTGATTGTATTAGAAACAAACTCAGATGATCCAACGATAAAAGAGTTCGTACTTCCTGTTATTATATTTGTCCGTCCTCCCAGAATGCCACACCCTGAAGAACCAGCAGTGATCGTGTTCCCAGTACCTCCACCAATAAACGAAAGATCAGAGTTGGCGCCAATCTGATTACGAGCACCTCCTCCTATAAAAGCGTAAGATGCTTCTGTTGTGTTCTGTTCTCCACCGACGATGGAACTGTGATCATTCATAGTCACATTGTTCTGGCCACCACCGATAAAGTCGTAAGCACTTCCTGCGGTGTTTCCCTCACCACCAGTTACAACAGCGTAGTCAGCGCCCGCAATAATCTCGTTGCTCTCACCACCCAGAATAGCACCACCAGACGCGTTCCCGTCAGGGTAAGAGTTACCTAGACCCATCACGATACCGTAACCAGAGCTGGACGAGGGAACCTCTACAGAGAAACTAGTGAGAGCGTTCGGGTTAGCAGGATTTACTCCGATAATTGTGTCTCTAGGGAATCCTGACTGAGTTCCTGGTGCGAACACACCACGAGATAGTGTAAGAGGGTTAGATGATGTACCTGACCCTGTTATAGTCTGATTGTCCACAGAGCAACAAGGTTCATTCACGTCGATAATCGCGTTAAACTGTTCGTTAAGTACACGAACATCCTGACGTAGAAAATTAACACCGTTAGCAACACACGGATCTGTCATGGTATTACTGTGTTACTATATCTTTAGTGTAGATCTTAAAGAATCAGAGATTCTTTAGCGCCTTCTTACCCATCTTCAGTATTTTCTCGCAGATTTTGTCCGTGTTAGAGAGATAGGTTCTAGAGCCACAAGCCTTACACTTCAGGTACACAACATTCTTTGAGCTTTTAATCTTAATCTCTGTCTCAGGGTTACCACAAGCGGAACACAGAACGTACGAGATCACAAACTGATCAATCGCGGACTCAACAAGCTGAGAGGACTGAAACCCTTTTATCCAATCCTTCTTCGTGTTGACCTGTGTCGCGAAGTTTAGGGAGAAGAAATGGAACAGTATCTTCTTTCCACGAAATATCGCCTTACACAACGCGTCCGCGTTACTGATGTGCGTGTGGTTAGAGTTACTGTACCTTATCGTTACAGACGGACGTTTGTAACGATAATGTGGATCGTCTGATCTTGCTGGATTGAGGGGGAGTTGATTCGACATCTTGGCATGGTAAGTTAGACATAGTCTATATGTTACTACCTGATATCTTTTATGTCAATGCGCAGGAACATAAAGGAGATATCCAGGTGATACATATAGTGAAATAGATATTAGATGGGAAGTGCAGCTTCGAATCCCTTTATTATGTGTTGTTGTCCTCCTCCGAAAGAAGGAGTTGTTGAGGACACCGAAGATGAGAGAAAAAGGAGCTCTGTCACGGATCAACCACGTCTGTCACTGGCGGATCTGGAGAAGGTGAAAGAACCATCTCCTTTACCGTCTCCATCTCCGAAAGACGCACATGTTCCACCGAACTCACCACTGTCTAACAAGCCTAACGAGTCTAACGAACCTAAAGATTCCGAGGACGGATTGAGACAATCAGAGAAACTGTCAGAATTACCAGAAGATCCAGAGGTTGAACCCACTGGTAATGATGTGAATGAGGTAAAGAGTGAGAAGAATGAGAGGAGTGTTAAATCCAAAGGTGAGTATGTACAGATGTCGGAGGATGAGAAGGATCATCAGGAGAAACCAGATGAATGGGTCTCTGTAACAGAGGATGAGATATCTGAGAGCAGGAGATACTCTGAGTCACATGAAGAGAAGGATAATAACTCTTAGAAGTTGTGCTTGAAGTATCCGTCCCAAACATCTATACCTCTTGGTGAGTAACTGGCCTTTACATTCTGTTTGAGAACATCTGGTTTCGGACAAGGAATATCTCTGAGACCGTCCTCGCGAAGAACAAAACTTCTCTTTTTAAACTTCTTAATCTGAGCGTCTCTCTCTGGTCCAGGTTTTTGTAGATTAACACAGACAATCTGGAACCCGAACTTCCAAGGATCTTCCGGTGGAATCTGAAACAGATCAGTTCCTGGCTGTACGAAATTAGTCGCGGCAATTTTCTCTTCAGGAATAACGATACCAAGGTGGGTTCTGTTTCTTTCCACAACAGACGACATATTCGATGTCTGAGACTGAATACCACCATAATCCTTATGGCCACGCCCGTACTTAACCAGAGTACCTGCGTTCTGTGTCGTCTCGTTAACAACACCATGTACTAACTCCTGTAAGAACCCGTCATTAGGATAGATGTTGGTCATGATAATGATCTTGTTCATGCCTTCTCGAATTGGCATCTCGCCGATATTACCATGACCGAAACTGTAACGTGAAGGTGCGAATCTTCCTTGGAAGTTCTCCCACAATGTCTTCGCGATCTTACGAAGAACGAACTTGTTCTTCTCCGCGCTTGGGTGGATCTCTAAGTAAAGAATGAAAGGATAGTTCGTGTTAGACCACGCGTTCTTTGAGTAAGTCTTACACACATCAGAGAATAGTAATGCCTTTCCTTCATTAGGCATCAGTGTCGTGTTTCTGACAATAGGATATGCTTGGTTGTCGAGATAGTTAACAGGGTTTGAGGACCATACATCAATGTAATGGAACCTAGCCCCTTTATCGAGAGCTAACTGTATACCTTTCATCGAACAAACGTCATATGAGTGCCCGGCGACCTGATAAGGTCTGAACGCGCCGAAAATGTAGAAATCTGACAGACGAGTGGGTAACTCCTTCTTGTAACACGGGTTGTTGTAAGTGATATAGATATCACCTTGTTCTGTGTTGAAGCCAGGATTATTTTTCTCGTTGAAGTTCGTGTCGATGGCGTTGTCAACGCGATTAACCACGTAGATATCGTTGATGTAATGCCACATCATCCCTAGTGATACTACTAGGCAGATCGCTCCTAAGATGAAAAAGAAAACTTTCGTGCTTCTCCCTGATGACATCAGAACGATATAAAAGAACTGACAGTAAAAGTATACCAGTCCAACTTACTATTACGTAGATTTTAACATGAAGGTGAAAAAGCGTGATGGAAGACTCGAAGACGTTTCCTTTGACAAGGTGCTTCGTCGTATTCAGTTTCTCTCAGGAGATCTACAAACAATTGATCCAACTAAGATCGCACAGAAAGTCTGCTCTCGAATCTATGACGGGGTACCCACGTCAGAACTAGATGAGTTGGCAGCGAGACTGTGTGTTTCTAAGTGTACGGACAATCCTGAGTTCGGAGCGTTAGGACTGAGAATTATCATCTCAAACAATCAGAAGAACACACCAGACACGTTCTCTGAGTGTATGAGTATTCTTGCTGAGGCGAATGTTCTACACCCTGATGTGGCGAGGTTCGTACGTGATAACAAAGAGGCGTTGGACAACGCGATTGTACACAAACGTGATTACAACTTCACGTATTTCTCATACAAAACTCAGGAGCGTTCTTACCTTATCAAGGTGAACAAGCAGACTATGGAGCGCATTCAGTATATGTTCATGCGTGTCTCTTGCGGTCTTCACTACCCGAACACGGAAGAGGTGATTCGTTCTTACAATCTGATGTCGCAACAGTTCTTCACTCATGCGTCACCGACTCTGTTCAACTCCGGAACAATCTCCCCGCAACTGCTCTCCTGTTTCCTGACCGCGCCCGACGACAGCATTGTCGGAATGTACGACTGGATCAAGAATCTGGCTCTTATCTCAAAACGAGCAGGAGGCATCGGAGGCTCGGTTACCAGTATTCGATCCGAAGGTGCTTACATTCGTGGCACGAACGGGATCTCCCGTGGAATCAAGCCGATGTTGAAGGTTGTTAATGAGACTCTGAAGCATGTGAATCAAGGTGGTCGTCGCCCAGGATCCGCAGCTATCTATCTGGAACCACATCATCCTGATATAATGCACTTCCTGGAGCTTCGTCTGAACCACGGCAACGAGGATGACAGGTGTCGTGACTTGTTCCTAGCTGTCTGGGCGTCCGATCTGTTCATGGAGCGTGTGCAGAAGAACGAGAGATGGACGTTCATGGATCCGGACGAGTGCCCAGGACTTGACACGTGCTACGGTGACAAGTATCGTGAGTTGTACGAGAGATACGAGGCAGAGGGTAAGGGTCGTAAGACCGTGATGGCGCAGGATGTATGGAAGGCGATCACACGATCGCAAATCGAGACTGGTGTTCCGTACGTTCTGTTCAAGGACGCTTGTAATGAGAAGTCCAACCAGAAGAATCTGGGAACGATCAGAGGGAGCAACCTTTGTGTATCTCCGAATACTAAGATTCTCACAGAGACAGGGTATCAAGTTATCAAAGATCTTGAGGATCAGTATGTAAATGTTTGGAACGGTGAGGAGTTTTCAGAAGCTCTAGTTCGTAAGACAGGTGAGAATCAACCTATGTTGAAGATGACTTTCTCAAACGGTGCGGAACTTGAGTGTACAGAGTACCACAAGTTTTACATCTCACCAAGCTACTCCTCGAAGAAGCCGAAGACAGTTGAGGCTCGTGATTTAAAACCAGGTGATAAGCTGTGGAAATGTGATTTTCCAGTTATCACGAAAGGAGTGGAGATGAAGTATCCTTACACACACGGTTTCTTCTGTGCGGAAGGAACTTATTATAACGCGGGATGGAGAGAACAAAAATGTTCTTACAAATCTGTTTCAGGAACAGCGTTCTGTAAACGTCACCAAGATTACTCACAAAAAGATACTTCACCAACAGAGAAATGTCAGGCTACTTCTGGACAGAAAATGCCAAGAATTACTCTGTACGGTGATAAGAAAGAACTTGTTAATTATCTTGAGACACGAAGAGTCGATAGTGAGGATTCAAACGGAAGAATTAACTGTTTTCCACATCTTGATCTTCAACAGAAGTTCTTCGTTCCTCTTAACGGATCTCTAGCTACAAAGCTACGGTGGTTGGAAGGATATTGTGATGGAGATGGAACAGTAGCCAAGAATGGTACGAATGAGTCTCTTCAGATTAGTTCTATTGACAAAGATTTTCTTCTTCAGGTTCGCCTTCTCTGCCAGACTCTAGGTATTGATCCTAAAGTTACAAAGAACAAAAGTGGTGGATTAAGAGAACTTCCTGACGGAAACGGAAGGTCAAAAGAGTATATCTGTAAATCGTTATACAGACTTCTTATCACATCTTGTGATCTGTACAAACTTTCCCAAATAGGATTCTCCCCGAAAAGACTGAGGTTTACAGTGAGAGAACCTCAAAGGGATGCTCGACAGTTCGTCAAAGTTAGTAAGATTGAAAAATCAGAGAACTCTGACACTTACTGCTTCGGAGAACCCAAGAAACACGCAGGTATTTTCAACGGTGTCTACACATCTCAATGCGCTGAGATTCTCGAGTACCATGACGCTACCGAGTACGCTTGCTGTTGTCTCGCATCTGTCTGTCTTCCTAAGTTCGTCGATGAGAAGACAGGTGAGTACGACTTCAAGATGTTGGAGGAGGTGACTGCTCAGTGTGTGCGCAATCTGAACGAGGTAATCGACCGCAACATGTACCCAGTTGAGGAGACAAAGGTTAGTAACATGCGACATCGTCCGCTGGGAATCGGAGTTCAGGGTCTGGCAGACACTTTCTTCAAGATGAGGATTCCGTTCGAGCGTGACGGCAAGGCGAGTCCGGAGGCTCTCAAGTTGAATCGTGAGATCTTTGAGACGATGTACTACTCTGCTATGCGTACGTCTCTCGAGGAGGCTAAGAAGCACGGGGCTTACTCAACGTTCAAGGGATCTCCTCTGTCAGAAGGTAAGTTCCAGTTCGATCTGTGGGGAGTTAAGCCTTCTGATCGTTACGACTGGGAGACTCTTCGCGCGGAAGTGATGGAGCATGGTGTTCGTAATAGCTTACTCATCGCGTGTATGCCCACTGCGAGCACAGCGCAGATTATGGGTAATACGGAGTGTTTCGAGCCGATGACATCTAACATGTACGTGCGTCGTACTCTGTCGGGTGATTTCGTTATAGCAAACGAGTATCTGATCAAGGATCTACAGGAGATGGGACTATGGTCTACAGAGATGAAGGATCAGATTGTCGGTCACGATGGTTCGATTCAGTATATTGACGGAATCCCGAAAGAGATGAAGGATCTGTACAAGACTGCTTGGGAGTTGAAGCAGAAGACTCTGATGGATCTCTCGATCGGACGTGCTCCGTTCATCTGTCAGACTCAGTCTCTCAACTTGTTCTTTGAGGAACCTACAACAAAGACTCTGACACAGGCTTTGTTCTACGCGTGGAAAAACGGTCTGAAGACGGGGTGTTACTACATTCGCTCTCGTCCGAAGGCGCAAGCACAGCAGTTCACAGTTGATCCTGAGTTGGCACAAAGGATTCGTGAACGCGTTGAAGAGCACGAACGCTCTCAGGCTAATAAGAAGGGTGAGGAGAGAACCAAGGACGGTATGCGTATTGTCTGTACGGACGATATCTGTATGTCTTGTTCAGGGTGATTATTTAGAGATCTTGTACAAGGATCTCAGGTATATGAACACCAGAATGTTCTCAATGATAAGAAGTGTGAATAAGAGGAAGAACCCTGCTGTCATATCAATGACCTCTGTATCCTCATTCATGAATTTAGAGTATTTGTCAATCACGTAACCAACCCCTTGAATCGGTAGTAGATAAGTAAATGTGAATAGAATAGAAGCGATCGCCACACCGGCGAAAACGGACTTAGTCTCCATAGCATGATGAATCGCTGTCCAGGAAGCTCCTATAATCGCCAGAAGCGATAGGAAGTTCGTGGAGAGATATGAGAACATGTCAAGAGGCAACATACTGTACATTTTTCCCATCCATCTGCCCTCATGAACACTCGCGAAGATATTTGCGATGATATCTACGACGGAGAAGTAGTATCGTAGATTGTGAAAGTCTCCCAGGGTGGATATGAGAATTGGGATCGTGACGACAAAAACGAGATACCAGATAAAGATCCTCATTTTCTCTCCTGGTTCGTGTTGCGTTCCAGCTTTAGCAACTTTCAACCAGAAATGCGCTTCTTTTGTCGGCTTGTTAGCAGAATCCATTAAAGTTTCCTACGTATAGTATTAAGGAGAACAAACTGACGTGATGAGTCGTTACAAAAGATATCTCCAAGGAAGTAGGAAAACTCTTTTCTGTCTAGGCATAATCTCTCTACTTCTTTTCGCTCTGTGGGTTTTTTACTTTCACAAGAGAGTTATTAGAGAGGAGTTCGAGGCGACTGTTCTGGAAAGGTTTGATCCTAATCAGAATATCTCCGTAGAACCAGGGCCGAAGATAGATGAGAAAAAGGGAAAAACAAAAGAGAATATGGATAACCAGGTTACAACAGGTGATGGTGGACCTGGTATCACTGGATTAACAGATCCGAAAAGTAACTCTCCACAAGATATCGGGGCGTTTGTTCGTCAGATGATGATGAATGTCCTTCAAGTTAACCAAGCTGGCCAGATCCCTGGTAAGACAGGACCTAGGGGTATGAAGGGTGAACCTGGTGCGAATGGTGGTAAGTACGTAAGAGTAGGAGCTCTGTACAACCAGAAGTATCCTGACAAACATATTACTAGGGCTGCTGGAATCGGACCCGGTGCAGTTCTTTACACACAACCTGGATCAAGTAAGCAGTGGCAACAGTGGCAGATGGACGACCAGAATAAGTTAAGGTCTGTGTACAACCCGAATGAGTGTATCTCTGAGAAGGACGGGAAGTTGTACATGGACGCGTGTGTTAACACGAGTACACAGTGGCAACATCGTAGAACAAACGGGGCTCTTATGACGAAGTTTCCTGTTGCTGGAAAGCATATGTGTATGGCTCTGAAGCCGGTATCTTCTTACCCATCGAACGGACCTATACAGTCCGGTCAGAAGGGACCGTCGGGTAAGAACATCACGAATACAGATCTAATAGTACTTGAACCGTGTTCTAACTCATCAGAGGAACAACAGTGGCAGTGGAGGTAGAAGGAATCAGTTAAACTTAGTTAAACATGGGTTCTACAGGAGATTCTGAGAACTTAGGGAATGACTGAAGAATACGGTATCCTTCAACAGCCTTCTGGAATATCGTGATATGTTGAACTTTTTCTTTTTGTGTTATCTGGTTTCTTGTCCAGATACGCGCACTACCTGAAAATCTTTGCGAGTCGGTGGTACTTTGTAGCGGAGGGTAATCCTCTCGCTGACGTCGGCGACCACCATGTGAACGGTCGTTATTATGGTTACGATCATGACGCCTATTGTCCTGATTATGACCATCCTGTCTGTTTCCATCTTTGTCTTTGTTATAGTGTCGTTTTCGTCTACGCGTTCGACGTGAACGAGACCAACGCTTTTTCTCACCAGGGTTCTGATTTTTGGAATCCATCTCTAACTAATAGTACACCAATCGCTTATGCCTCTGGCCTGATTATCGATTATTTGATGACGGATCATCTGAGGAAGAAATTCTCGTAAGAGCTTCATCGCCTCCTCGTTTGATTTAATTCTGTCAATGTCCTCCTCGGTCAGCGCCCAATGTCCTTGTGAGTCCAACCCGATGATCGCTCTCTCAAAACTGTCATTGAGTGATGAGATGTCTGACTCCACAAAATGAAGCTTCGCCACCAAGCCTATCGGGGTCTTCCTTCCTTTCTGCATCTGAAGCTTCCTTCGCAGAATGTTGTAGTTTGAGCGTAATGTGGAGAACTGGTGGGAGATACTCTTTAGTTTCTCTGTTATATTGAAATCCACCAACTGTTCTGACTGAACCTCAATGTCAGGTTCAGACTCGGATCCTGAATCGCTATCGATCAACTTGTTTTCGAAACTCATTTGATCTCGATAACAACCTGTTTTAAGTACCCTGTAATACAGAGCTCCTTATACCTAATGGTTAAGAAATTGAACAAGAGCTTCTAGCTTCTTGTTAGTATCAGCAGTTACAGACTCTTTCTCAGCAGGTTTCAGTCTCTGACCAGGGTGAATCTTCTGTTGTACATGTTGAGTATTTTGATTCTGTCTCGGACTTGTCTCTCTAATCTTCTCTCTTTGTAATCTGGCTTGTGCGATCTGTGCGGATCTTCCGTTCATAATAACTGATCCTTGAGATGTCTTCGTGGATTGCGGGATAATCTGACTTGGAGGCGCCCGTTCTCTCTGTCTGTACACCACCGTAGGCACTCCTACGGGAAAAGGACTTTTCCCTACATCATGTCTCGCCTTGTACAACTTACGGATATGAACAGGAATTCTCCCACTAGTGTTAGACGCACGACGTGATTGACCGCGTCTCTTTGACTTTGTTGTCCCGTTCAGAAGTCTCTCTCCGGATATTGCGTGTGATGTCAAGAGATAATCGTACACTCTTGACTCTTTGTTCAGATCTTGTGTAGCTCCGGGTCTTGCGTCCTTAACACAGTAATGGTACTGTCCTCTATGATACCCGAAAGAGTATCCGTAAGTAAGAATATTCTTGTACCTCACAGAAAGAAGTAACAGAGTGAGAAGACCAACACTGGGAACACACTGTAAGGTCGTGATAACGGTACGCAGAAGATTGTCGTCATGGAAGAGAATGAACGATGAGATCGCGGGTTTTCCGTATCTGGCCATTATATTCTCCTGTTTCTTCTGGAACTCCTCATAAGATGTGGAGATGTAGATAAGGGGGATAGCTTCGTCAGGAAGTTTTCGGGCAGATCCGGTTATCCACAGACTGGTCTTTGACCCTGTGTAAGGCTCGTAGTTTTTTGTCTGGTAATCCGAGAATCTAATCACGTAATCCGCGCTGTCAATCTCTTTCCCGTTCTGACGTTCCAGAAGTTGTGGAGAGTTACCGACAACGGCGTACTTACCAGGTGGGAAAATACTGGCGAACGGGATACGCTCACCGGTCTGTGCGTTGTAAAACACGTTATCAAGACTCAGTTTTGAGAGAGATGAGAGGAGATACCCAACTCGTCTTCGCAGTAGCGTGTCCGACGGGTCAGACAGGTTAACGGTGCTAGCCATCATTCCTAAAAAATGTAAGCGATGGTATAGGTCTACAAGATGAATTTTCCTTTGTGGTTAACCGCGGTAATTCTTCTGTTGCTGACCAGCGCTGTTCTTTGTGCGAACGCTTACCCGCATTTCAAAGGCCTAAAAGAAGGGTTCTGGCATTGGAGTATGAGTGGGTTTAACTACCCGCACTGGAGATGGCCATGGCAAGGTCATTTCAGCGTCCCCTGGCATTCCGGCCAGTACGCTCATTGGCAACACCCTTACCAGCCCTGGCAACCATGGAGAACACCCCCACTTCCTGCCACCGGAGGGGTCTCCTCTGCGGGACCCGGTGCTTGTGAGGATTACTGTGGATGGAAGGTCTGCTCAGAGTACCGCGACAGATCTCGTAAGCTTCAGAACTGTCTGAGCTGTAGATCAAGAGGTCTGTGCGTCGCGGACACCGCCTCCGGAAGTTGTGGGAAGTGTGATCAATCAGACACATCATTAGGGTCATGTTACGATCAGTACGGATGTAGAGATGTGGATTTCGAGAGGGGTAATCGTGGTCTTCTCAACCCTAAGTACACTAAATGTCAGTTATGTCCCTCATAATTCTATGGTTTAAAGTCTTTCAGTTTCCTGCCACTATTGTGGCATGCGATGCTGGTGACTGCATACTTCTCATCACTCTGCGTACAGATCCCGCGTTCAAATTAATGTTAGTGAACGGTGATTCAGAGATCCTCTTGAGGCGACGTAGGTACGCATTCTCAAGAGAGATAAGACAGTTCTTGGGCAACTTGCTTCCTAGCACTAAGACATTCTCCCCCTCAAAGTAGGAGAGAACCGCCAAGATCATCCTCTGAGTCACTTGGGTGATCGGCATGTTAGGTTGCTTGGCGAGTATCATGTAGCACCAGGCGAAGAACGTCCTCTCCGCCTCCACGTTCACAGAACCGTCGGAGAAGATGTAGTAGGAGTCCAGGAAGGCACGGTCAGCCACAAGCTTCCCACGCTCCTGGTGCTTTCCCTCTATATTATTCAAGAGCGGTTGAAGATAAGATGCGTAGGTAGCGTGTACATGGCATATAATCTTCTGCATGAGACAGGGTTGTGCCACCTCTACCTCAAAGGTGGATTTCGAGGTCAAGTCACACTTTCTTGGCGTGACAGAAGTATCCACCATCATCTTACTGTCGATCCATCTCTCTTCATCGGGATTGTTCTGCTCAACGGATGCGAGCAAAGAGATTAGAAGTTCTTCTTTCTCCTTGAAATCAGCATCCGTGAGGTTTTTCTGCTTCTGGAAAATCATCTTCTCTCTCGACGTGAGTTCTCGCCCACGTCGGGAGATCTGATATATAGCTGTTTTAGCCATGGTTCGAAAGTGATTTTGTCAACTGTGATGGCTTCATGTGAAAATCGATCAGTTTTTCGTCAAGGAATATCGAGTACGTTTCCCGATAAATCCTTCCTGGGAGAGACCTTGGCTAACAGTGTCTCTGCCACAGTGAAGCGAAGTCCTCCACGTGTTTTACCAGGGTTTCCTCCTTTCAGTAGACGTTCCCATTTTGCCTTGGAGAGTTTGTTAAGAAGTCTATTTCTCTCGTCAAGATACGCCTTGATATTCGTCTTTCCAGGGTCGTGTGCTCTTATTTTTCGGCACTGACGTACCCCGAATCGCTTCTCGTGTTCTAAGTATTTCTCGTACTCGGACAGAGGGATCTGTCTCTCCAGGAGCTCTAGATACAGATTCGCCCAGACAGCTCTCAGCTCCACGTACGCCTCTTTCGGCGAGGGGTCTTTTGTGTCTATCCTGAAGGCGTGAACAAGCTCATGGACTAAGACCTTCAGGATCTCCTCTTTTCTCCACAGGCAGATATCCCCGTTCTCGTTGGCTCTGGGGCCTAAGAGCCACATTGTGCTACTCCCACTGTTGATATCACCCTCTGTGAACTGACCGGATTTTGGCAATGTTTTCTTCCAGGGGGTAGGCCAGACCCATATTTTCAGAGGTTTCTCATTTTTACAGAGTTTTCTCATAAAAGAGACTCTTCCTAGCATTAATCTTATCATATTTTTCCATTTGTCAGGGTTATCTCCTTTGAGAAAAAGGCAAATTGTTGTTTTCTCATAGGTCACGGCGTAGGCGTTCTTGTACTTGACCAACTCAGGTTTCCTGTTATCTGCCACGAACAGATTAGACTGAAGGTTCTCCTTCCCTTGAAGTAGAACCGGATGATGAGTGGGGATTCTGCGAAGATTTACACTCGTCGGCAACATTCACTGAGTCTGTTAATGTAGAGGGAGATGTTTCCTCTGGTAGTTCACGTGCGATCGGGGTGACGTTAGGTGAGAGAGCGACACCACGGCGAGCCGACATATTCTCGATACTGAGGTTGTGCATAACGAATCTTCTCAGATAATCATCAAGATTCACATCCTGCGTTGCTCTGTCTTTCTTGAACTCGAAAGTTCTCTCGTCAATCATTCTAACTGTCCAACCAGCCAAAATAGCGTTGAACACGAAAACCATCTTATGAATCTGGACTATATCTGTCGACATGGGTCTCTGCCTTGAACTCATTCTCGCAGTATAATTGGTGTGAAACCGATATTTCGCAGTTTTTACGAGGTACCTGTTTTCTTTGTTCTCTCGTTCGAGTGAAATCGAGCAAAAAATGATGGGGCTTAAAGGCTAAATACTCCTTTATATATTCCTAATGTCTATTCAGTATCGCGTAAAGAAGAAAAGGCGTAATCCTCGAGATTCTCGAGTAACGCTGGATGCTCAGCATAAGATGAAGGTGGATGAGTTAGAAAAACTTGAAGGTAGTTTACCTTCTTTGCGAAAAGAGCTGAAGAAGTTACAGAAAGAGAGAGAGAAACTTATGAGGACAGAAAAAGGGTTCGGTATTATCGAGTCAGATACAGGCAGAAAGATATACTGTCTGAATCGGGAGATGCGAGATCTACGCAAGAAGATTAAGGATATTGAGACAGGTAAGATGCGTGAACAGTACTACGCAAGAACCGCTCATATCTTGTACTCCTACTACGACAATATAAAGTTAGTTGCCCAGAGACATTTGAAAGAGGAAGCTGGTGACGATGATGATGTAGACATGTCGTTAGATGAGGAGGATATGGAGAAGTATGTTAACGCTTACGAGGAGATAGCACCTAAGAAAACCAAGACAAAGAAACCTAAAAGAACTGTTATTGACTTCTTTAACAGAGCAAATCAGAAAACGGATAACTCCAAGAAGAAGACGTTCTCTGGCACCAAGATATCTGACTTTATTGATATGTCAGAGAGATCAAACAGAGCTAACTTGTTAGAAGCTTATACTAAAGTTGTAAATCCCCAGTCATATCGACCGGCTCAACAGTATGTCAAGACAGAGATTGACATATGTCCGCGTTGTGAGATGGAGATGTCGCTAATCCAGTCCGAAGGACTCATAGTCTGCCCGCAGTGTGGTCGCGAAGAGACGATCATCATAGACTCTGAGAAGCCCAGCTATAAGGACCCCCCGCCTGAGGCAGGCGAGTTCACTTACAAGCGTATTAACCGTTTTGATGAGTGGCTCACCCAGTATCAGGCAAAAGAGACAACAGAGATCCCTCAAGAAGTACTTGACAAGATCCTGATCGAGATGAAGAAGGACAGAATCACGAACATGTGTAGACTTACTATGGAGAAAGTTCGTGGTTACCTGAAGAAACTCGGTCTGAACAAGTACTACGAGCACATTCCGCACATTATCTACTGTCTCAACGGCTTACCGACACCTCGATTGTCACAAGAGACCGAAGAGAAACTCAGATCGATGTTTCGACAGATCCAGGACATTTTTGACCAGGTCTGTCCCAGCAATCGCACGAACTTTTTGTCCTACTCATACCTTCTACGTAAGCTTCTCGAGCTACTCGGAGAGGACGAGCACAAAGTGTACTTTAGGTTACACAAGTCAAGAGAGAAGATATACCAACACGACAAAACATGGCAAAAAATTTGTCGAATTCTTAACTGGGAGTATATCAGGACGGTTTAGTCGAGAATACCATTAACTTTTGTAACCTTTTTCGATAAGGAGGTGATACCTCTCTAGCGAAAACGAGTTTGATTGAGAATGTGTTACTGAAACAACATTTAACTGAACCAGATATCTGTGTTGGAGACACCGGTACTTGTAGCACGAGGCTCGAAGTAACCAGGTAGTGTCTTCTCTCCGGTAGCCTTGTAGTAAGCACGAACAGGTAGTGATACCCATGGTAAGAACGGAAGAACCCATTTGTCTGTAGGGCGAACTCCGAGTATGGTGAGAATAATCTTTCCGATTCCACTCTTCGGGTTGAACGACCAGACAGCTCCTGCGAGACGGTACAACATAAGCAGACCCATCTCTGCACTTGCGCTCCAGTACGTGATAGTGAAGTTGAGAAGAATGAAGAACACAGCCAAAGGGAAGGTTCCGAAGCCAGAGGCGACGATAAATGACATCCAGTCTCCCAACCAAGGCACCCAATGTCCGAAGATAAGTGCTAGAAGAGTGAGAATCAAGAGAACACCCATCACAATACCAATCGGATTTCCTGGTTTATCACCTGTTCCTGTTCTCCAAGCCCAGATATCTGTAGCTTTTTCATGAAGAACAGCGCCAGTAATAACTCCCCAAAGTACGAAGAATATGATCGCTGAGAACATCATCATAATGGTTTTTCCGATTCCTTTCTTGCTCGATCCCCCAACACCAAATCTGATAATAGAGGCGAATGTCATCGCGTAGACCGACATCATAATACCTCCTTTCAGGAACGATGGGAGAGAGTACGGTAGGTAGAAGTTGAGTAACGCTTTTGTTCCAGGTGGTTGTGCCTCACTTCCAAGATGTGCCCACAGGAGAGATCCGACAACGATAAAGATCACCGCGATCGTCACGAATGTTACGATTATCTTCCATTTAGGGTCGTACTCGAGGAACTCTGGTGGGAGAGATATTGCGTACAATAGAGAGTCCTCAAGGTTCCCACCCTTAGGAATGAAAGTACGGAATGTGATATGAATAATCATCAGAATCACAATCCAACTGAAAAAAGTTTTAAACTTCTTGAACCATGACTGTAGAATCTCGTCTTGTGTAGTTTTAGGATCATTCGGATTGATTGGTGACCCTCCGCGCGGGTACGACACGTTAGTGAATCGACATGTCTCAAAAGCGACAAGAGCTTTCAGTCTCTCCAGTTTCTGAGCCTCTGTACGTGTGTTGTCAGGGTCTATGATGGCGTTCATCTGCTTGTCAAACTCCTTGTAAAGATTATCAGGACCTCCTTTGACAGCTAGGTTGTTATTTACAGCTGTGTTGAAGATCTGAGAGATCGTCTTTGAGCTGTCATTAAGTTTTCCTTTAGCAAGATTCAAGTTATTAGGGAACTTACAGTTGTACTGCTCCATCATTGACGCGTCACATCCACAGTAAGCGGATGATTTACTGTCTACCTTGATTTTAGAGAAGTACTGTGGAGGTGGTTTTGCGTTTTTCGCACCATCTTCAGGTTTTGTCACCATCTTGTAACCACCACATGTATCAGAGCCGTATGATGCTTTAGCACCATGAACAACGAGAGATGTCGGAGGTGGAGCTGTGTTTTTAAGCTCTAGTTGGTCATCATTTGTTGAGGATGGCGGTGGTGGTGGCCCAGCTCCTGTCATACCCTCGCAGTAGCACCTAGTATCACCCGATCCCGCGACTGTCGCGAAAGCGTACTTAATAGCACCCTGTTGCTCACACGCAGCTGCACACTGATCTTTGTTCTGGACATCATGTACGTCGTCACGACAAAACTCACCAGACCCGCGGGGACATGTACTACAACCGGGACATGGTGATGCCTTGGCTCTATCAATAAGTGTCGGATCTTCAGTAATCGACATATCGACTTATGTCCTATATGTTAGCAAGAAGAACTTTCTTTACGAACGAATTGACTCTTGATTAGATCCCGGGACTCCTTTACTCGCCTCGTAGTTAGCATGAATGTCTTTCATTTGTTTCCCACACTTACCTGCCTTTTTAGAGGATGTTGTTGTGTCACCCGGACAGTACAGATAGTATGCGTAGGTTCTCAAGTTGTCGTACAGAGCCTTCGCGCTCGGGTTTGTGATGTTCGAACAGGGTAGGTTAAAGTAAGGAACCTCGATAGAGTTCGGGTCTGGACATGATTTTGTAATAGTATGGAACTTACCAACACCGAATAGAGCCATAACACCGACAAATCCAAGTAGGAACAGAGAGTACATCGGCCAGCTTAGTCCTGCGACATCTGGCATGAGAACTCCGCTCATGACGAAAGAGAGAAGAACAACAAGTAGACCGATCCACGACCACCAAGTGAACAGACCTCTCCAGAGAATACTTCCACCTTGTAAAGCGTCCTCCTTGATACCACCACCAAGTTGATTAAGACGTTGATGTAGCTCCTTTTTGGCCTCCTCGCGAGTTGCCACTCCTGTCTGTCCCATTGTTGCGGCCGGTTTATCGTAGATAGCGTTGAACATGAACCCAAGACTGTCGTTGTCAGGAACACTTTCTGATACATCCATCTGGTGCATCGCTGTCAGAAGTTGCCAGTCAACAGGGTTGAAGTACTTACCTGCCCATCCGTGGAACATATTCAGGGAGAAAACGTTGAAGAAGATCTTAATAATACGAACAGCCCATCCTGCCACACCACCTGAAGTAGCACCTCTCTGCTTCATTCTTCCGATAATCTTCCCGGTGTGATTCTTGACAACGTTCGTGAACTTCGGATTACGAGCACCTTCATGGTTCTTGTCACCAGGGGCACCACCACTTTGTCTTACTACATTTTTCGGTATATTCTGTCTTGACAGTCGAATCGCCTTCGCTCTTCGTGCTTTATCCTGAAGTTCTGCCAACTGTTTCTGTTTATCAGACACAGACCTTTGTGCTTCCTTCTCTTTCTTCCTCTGCATCTTTCTCAACGCTCTCGCTGATTTCTCTTGTGCGTAGCTCTCTTTCATGCTAGAGATACCACTAGATGCCGACTGTTTCGCCTTCTTAGCTTGCGTACCTATCTTCTTCAGGAAGTCCTTGGGTGATGCGTAACTCTCCGCGTTCTCGTCAACGTTCTGATCCAACCATTTGTCACCAGGTTCAGAGCCGTCACCAAATAACGCTGCCATCCAGATAGGTGTGAAAGAGTAAGCTCTGGTGAACAAAGCGAAGAAACCAGGATGAACTCCGAACATCTCGAAGAACGGTGTCAGAAGATCAAAACCTGTAACGAAGTTAACAAGAATTAACGGTAAGCCATAAATGAACTTCTTTATCTTACTCCCGAACGAACCATCTCCCCAGAAGAATCCTTGAGTGTCGTACACTGATGTCTTGTTTTTGTTTTTAACACTTCTATTTTTTTGTTCTTCCTTGATTTGATCCTGTGTTTTACCAGAGACGTATGTATTGCCACCTGATGCTGTCGGTGTTGTAGGTGGCGTGGTCTGACCCCCGTACTGATAGTATCCACCATTCATCTCTGTTGCTGATTTCATCTCTGTTCTTGGAGCTGTGTTCTCATCAAGACTAGACTGTAACCTCTCGATATTTCTCTGAATACTCTCCACACTCTCCTCCTCGTACTCAGGTGCTGGTAGAACTTCGCCACGAATAAATCGATCAAGTGTGACACCCATCCCTGCAACCTGTTGTGCGCTAGAAAGATCCCAGACACGGAAAGATCCTTTCCACGGGAAACCAGCACCTGCGAAATACTGAGGGATAATCCCGAAGATAAACAGAAGAATGAAGAACACAAAGACGACACGCAACGCTGTCATCCAAATAGGATCTTTCTGTTGATCCGCCTCGTTCACTTTGTCCTTCTTCTCCATGATCTTGTAGTACAGTTGGCGACCCATCGTGATGAAACCCATGATGAAGACAGCCCATATCAGGATCAGAAAGAGCATCGCTATCACTCGCAAAAATCCATCACCTCCGTGAGTCGCGAAATGATTCGCGTGTATAAAACGGTAGTTATTCAGAACGAAGTAGACAGTTACTAGGAGAGTCAGGAGAGCCGTGAGCATAGGTATGCTCATGAACTTGTCCGTGAACCACTCCCAGGTAGATTCAGACTTATCAGTCTTTGACTTTTCTTTATCATCTTTCTTTGAACTCATGATAATCCTGTCAACGGACTTTACATACTAAAGGCTAAAAAAAAGATAGACAGACAGTAAACCACCTTAACAGACTTCAAAGATATTCTACCAGAGGTAAACTCATCTTAAAAAAATTAGGTTTAAGGTATAACCATGAAAACGTATCAGAAAGTCTCGCTATTTCATATCCTTGTCGTAGTCCCTATCTTGGGTGCGGTCGGCTGGAGAATCGTGAACAAGGAGAAGGTGACTGACCTTGAGGGGTACCTTCTTCTTCTTCTCGCTGCTATCGCTCTTGTGCGTCACGCTCAGATCATGATGAGTTAGGAAACGAAGAAAAATCTTGGGAACACTATACCTTTGTAACAAGACATCATGGGTCTGATGCGTGAATTTAAAAGTATGAAGCCATGGGCTAAGGTTCTCTTGGTCGTGGCGATTCTTCTGATTCTTTGGGGTCTGTTCTGGCCACGCCAGACAACCTACGTGAAGATCATGCCTGTTCGCGAGAACATGTTCCGTGGCGAACGTGAACACATGTCAAACGATGAGGACGGTGAGGTCAAGGAGGCTATTCACAGCGGAAAGCCTTGCTTCGCTATGTTCTACGCTCCTTGGTGTGGTTACTGTAAGAAGACGATGCCTGACTGGGACTCACTTGCGAACCAGTACAGAAAGTGTAAGGTTCTTAAGGTGAACTGTGATGTACACAAGGAGTTGGGCAAGCGCCATGGTGTGAAGTCCTACCCAACTATTAAGTACCTGCCTAACGGTCTTGGTTCCCCATCTGGTGCTCGTGAGTACCAGGGTAACCGTACCATGGCAGACTTCGCCAAGTTCCTGGATCAGTGCGTCTCCGCGGATCCTTCCAAGATGCCTAACCAGGCGGCTCCTCTGCGTGGTGGCCCTCCTGTTCCTCCTTACCGCGCTGGTCAGGGTCCTCTGACGACCTCTTTTGTGGCTCGTCATAACGAGTTGGCGTAGGCATCCCTCTTCTTTCTAGATAAGTAACACCTGATCGATATCCATGATTGTAAAGATAAGATCTATCCTCAGCAGTCATCTTCAGCCCAGCACCAGGTGGGCCACCGTGTAACTTAATTAGATAGTTTTCGTATTCTCGAAAAGTCAGTCTGTTATAGCGTATCATCATTCCGGTGATGATACGGTAAAAGTAATCGAGAAAATTATCAACTCGATGACTTTTATCTTGTGGTGTAAGAACTAGACCGATCATATCACCGTTGCGTGCTTTCTTCCTTATCTTCTTTTTAGCTCCTTGAATAGGAAAAGCGTCAAAGAGATCTCCGTCAACTAACAGAGATCTCTCTTTACGAATAACCGGAAGGGCGATAGGAATACGCGAGGATATCCTGACCGCGTCGATAACGAGCATTTTAGGTGTATCTCTGTATGAGAAGTACTCTGGCTGACCAGTTGTGATATTACTGCCAGATATCACAAGATCCTTCTTTGTTCTTTTTCTTAGTCTCTTAAACGTGAGTTTGTTAGGGTCAAAACCTTTCTTACTTATCAGAGATCCCAGGCGATTATCCCAGAGAACTCCGTCAGAGATAGAGAACTTATCGAAGATCAATGGTAACAACTTCTGTTTTTTCTCTATGTTCTCAAAGATAGCGGGAATAGCGTCTGGTAACATATCTCCGAAATCGTTCATCTCATTACGTAACTCCTCCAAAGTGTAACCAACTGCCAGACCTGTTGTAATCAACGCACCAACTGATGATCCACATAGTACCTTTATTTTTTGGAGGTCAACACCTTTGTCTCGCAAGGCTGTTAACGCGCCAACATAGGCGAGACCTTTCAGACCTCCACCAGAGACAACAAGAACCTCTGGGTACCACGATCTTGGGGTTTTTTCCTTCGATTCCATTTTCTCAATAGTATAGCACAGCGAAACTGCTTAACCCCAATGTCCTTAGTTCCCTGGGAAGAAAAAACCGGAAACTCTAGCGAGGATGCTATCGGGACTATTACCAATCAGTACCCGTTAATGCCGTCCTTCGCTCCACCAACGGATCACCCATTAGATCCACATAATGATCTCCTGCCACCCGCGTACGCCGCTCCGTTGTCAAATATGATGATGGGTCCACCTGAGATTATCAAGAAGCGTTACTTCTCTTTGACAGTCTCAGACATTAATCAGTTCCAGAAGAACAAGATGCGCAAGTGGATCAAGGTGTACGAGAAGGTTCTTGGCATGTGCTTCCGTCGTATTCGTGATCATGTTCTGCGTGATCAGAAGTACTGTCTGTTTAACATCCCTGAGTACATCGCGGGGTTTCCAGTGTTTAACATGACACACTGTTGCGCCTTCATTCTGCGTAAGCTACGCATGGCAGGGTTTAAGGCGGAGTTAGTGCCACCTAATGTGATCGCGGTGTTCTGGAACATGGATCCGAACTACGAGCGTATTCTGCCAGAGCCGAACAGACCTAAACAAAAACAAAAGCGAGCTCCACCACCTCGTGAGGAACGTGTGGTCAATAACACGGTAGACAAAGATATCCATTACGTACAATTGTTACCGTCTTCTGACTCAACCAATATGGTGCCACCACCACAACCTAAACCTGTTAGAAAAGCGTCGTCAAGATACGGCGCTCAGAAAGAAGAACCTTTTCTTTTTCAGTGATTATCTAACTATCTTCACACCACCACCTTTGATTACCTTACGTGATGTGTCCAAAGAGTAGATCACGAAAAGGCCGAAAAGAATGAGGAACATACCTGGTGTGAAGTCATGTCCCAAGTTAGCGAAACCCTCCTGAACCTCTTCCATGGCTTGTACATCCTCGTTACTTGGATCTCTGTCAGGAATCGGCTTTGACGGAGGTGCTAAGCACAGCTCACCTCGTTTGTTCTGAATCTCTCCACCACGAGGAGCAGACCTGGCTTTTCTCTCTTGAATAATCATCATCTCGTCAGTGTCGTCGTAATCCGAGAACAACTCTCTGTCCATAGACGGTGTCATTCCTTGTGTTCCTGGTAACATAGGGTTTCTGTCATGTCTTTGGAGAGCACGGAGATATCGGACAACACGTTTCTTCAGTTTTTTCTGACATCTACGACAAGTGTCAAGATGATAGAAGTAGTCCTGACAAGGAGACTGTTCGTTTCGCGACACGTCCCCGTATGTCATTACAGGACCTCCGTAACCAACAGGCTCTAACTGCCTACCGTGTTCGGAGCCGTAATCAAGTGGGTTAAAAGGTGCGTACATAACATCACCTGTCTTTCTTGAGACAAGATGATCATTAGGTGTACCAGCTTTAAACTTCCTTACCTGCTTCACTCTGGCCTCACCAACAGAGTTAGGTGGGTAACCACTGAGAGTCTTACGGAGATTCCCGTTACCCACCAAAGATCTCTCCAAGTACTCCTTCGGTGACATCGCGTCCTGGTACTCTTGCTCGTGAATGTCCTCCTCGTCTCCCCATGGTCGAAACTCTGATCTTAACATCTTATTACGAACACCACTTACATCTGTGAATGACTCACGGTGTGCTCGGCGATCACTGTGTGATCTTCTCTCTGCTCGATGACGAGCTGTCTGTGCGCGTCTTGTTCTTGACAGATTATCCCCATCACGAACTCCTGGCAGAGAGTTGGCGTCATTGCGTGACGGATTCATCTGATTATCAAAATGCTCCAAAGGAGAGAAAGAATCAACCTGATTCATCCGTTGCGCAAAGTCGGTGCCCCAGACTTCTGAAAGCGCAGCATAGGACATCTTTTACTGTAAGGTAAACCCGTCCTAGATACTGTACGAAACAAAAAAATCAACGGTTCTATTATACGCGACAATGGCGAAATCAAGGTCGAGTAAAGGTTCGATTAGTAGAAAAGCGATAAATGTGTACGCCACGGTGTACATCACGCTCATGGTCGCAGAGCTGTTCTTTATTATTCTGATGTGGTCTCCTTACGGTGATCCTGATGGTGCGTTCGCTCCTCTGTACAACTGGGTTAAGAAGCGCCTTGACGGATTCGTCATTACCATGTTATTCGTACTTATGATTCTCTCTTACTACTTCCCAGGTGTCGGGTTCTTTGGTCTTCTCATTCTTCTGTACAGAGTAGCGGAGAAATGCTGTGGTACTCTGGAGAACTTCGGTGACGGTCTTCTGTACGGATGGGGAAGGTACCACCCGGATTACAAAACTGTTTACGACCAGGGTTGTCTGGAGAGAACTCAGGACGGCACTAGAGCCGCCTACTCATCAGCTTTGGGCGACAACGAAGACAGACGATGGATGGCTAAGTTAGCCGATTTTGAGAACTCCAACGTTCATAACGATATCGGAAGAGTTCAGAAGAAAGTCGTGCTGTTCCCCAAAGCGGATTGTGATCAAGGAAATTGGATCATTCCTAAGATTGTAGACACGTGTAAGATCTACACCCCAACTAAAAACTACGTTGGGCATCCTTGTCCGGTAGGATGCGGACCGTGTTCTCTAGCGTTCGCCGGCTCTGTTCTACAGGATCGTGTGCGACCCCGAGGTCTGGTCACCACGTCTCTACTGGCGAAACAAGTGGACGAGCGTTAAAGGTCACTATTTCGCCATCATACGTTCACCCATCTTACCCATCATTTGGGCAAGTAGAGGACCCATCATACCTTGTTGTGAGTCCATAATAGTCAGGTTGGTACCCTTGAACATCTTCGCGATCTGCTCCACCATTTGTACGTCCGTGCGATCTGCGTACCTCTCAAGAGCGTAACCCTCAGCCTCACCCTTCGCACGAATAGCTTGAGCCTCAGCCTCTGCTAACGCGACTGTCTCCTCGGCCTTGGCAGCAGTCATAATCTTCAGCTCACTTGCGGAAGCCTCTGCCATCAGCCTTTGCTCGTCAGCACGAGCCTGAGCGTTCAGATTCGCGATCTTACCTGAGGACTCGGCCTCGATAAGCTTCTCGGCGACACGAGTCTTCGCCTGAATCTCCGCCATCTCCTTCTTGTACTGAGCAAGTTTCTTGTCGTTCTCAGCTTTCACCAAGATCGCTCGAGCCTTCGCTGCCTCGAACGCCGCCTTGTTCAACTCGTTCTGTTCATGTTGGTTCTTCAGATCTAGCTTGGAGATACCGAAGTCGGCAACGATGAGCTCGACACCGAACACGTCCAACAGAGTCTTCGCGAGAACACGAACCGAGGCACGAGAGACGTTCTGGAACTGAGACTTGAGAGAACCTGGCTGCATGTCGTCGTTCTGAAGAACGTGTAACATGTTCTCACCAGAGTGCTTCTTCTCGTCATCAATCAGATCCTCCTTAGACATACGATGTAGCAACATCATATCCTTGAACACCAAGTGTCGGACAATCTCCTGCATAGACCTCGTACAAGATGTGCGAATCGTGTTGTCAATAGTACGGAAGATGTCGTTCTCACAGGATTTCGCCTCTTCTGCGTGACACTTAATCATCTGTGATCCCAACAAGTACGCCTTGAAAGGCTCAACGATCTTGTAAGCCATGGTAAAGTTAAAAATTACATCGAACGGATCCATGGTGATACCTTCCATACGACGAATCTCCCTGAACTGTACAGTCTTAGGGAGAGAGACCAGGAACTTATTCGGCTCTTCCACAACGTGACAACCGTTGTGTAGGATCTCCAGAGCTCCGTCCGCCTTCTGTACAACACCGAACTCGTTCTCCTTGATGTACACACGCAACAAGGAAGAGAACTTGAACTGATCAACGGTCAAAGGCTGAGCTTTTGAGATCTCAATCTGATCAGAGTAGAACCAGTAATCGCCGGGAATGTCCAGAAAGACAGCGCGGCGATTGATCTGAATACCTACCACCTCACCCGGCTTCACGTACACCTTTCCAATGAGATGGTACAAGAACGTGTCCTTAAGGTGGGAGAATCCGACATCTTGATTAGAGTCCAAGCGATGAGCATTAGGATTCTGACGCTTGCGCTCAGCACGATCCTCTGCTGAGAGAATGCGTTCACCGAACTCAAGAAGACCTGATGTGATTCGGTGTTGACCCTCGAACAGAATGTAAGGTCGGTTGTGAATAAGGATACGTGCCAGGCGACCGGGAGGGACAGTGATGATGTTGATCGGCCCTGCGAGAATAGCGGGACATGTCTGTTTCACACGCTGAATGAACTCGAATGTCGGGTCATCGAACATATGAACGCCGACAGCGTGATTGTCACCAGGCTCCAGCAGAGAGTACTGATCGTTAATCTTCACGACAACGTACTCACCGGGGTGTACACGCACGATGTGAGCACGGTTCATGTAGGTGATGTAATCCTTGACAACAGAGTGTCTTGTGGTCTTACCTCGCCAAGGATTGTACTCCAGGTGCATACCTGGCTTTAGCAGACGAACAGCCTCGTCAAGATCGGTGACAAAACCGATCTCACCCTGATGAATACGCTTGTATCGGTGAGCCATCCACCAGGTACCAACACCAGTAATACCAATTAGTCCGCACCAGAAGTGCTTCCAGCCTTTCTGAAGGAAGTTGCGTTTGTGTACCCAACCAAGCTCAGTTGCTTTGCGCATGAACTCACGCGCGTACTTCTCGTCATTCCCACCAGCACCGTCTGTCACAAAATCGGGTTTGCGGAAGAAACGAGCATCAATCCCTCTCACCTCTTCAGGGATAGGGGGCCACGACTTGTCCGTTTTAGGGTTAGGAGCACGAAGATTAGGATTACCAGTACCGATATCCTTGAGAAAGTTTGCGGCTTGATGGAACTCATCGTCAATTCCATCACCCTCGATCTCGGGATCAACCCGAGGAAGGACGGTTGGATGTGACTTGGTTTTCATCTCGATAGAAGGAGGGGAAAGTGAGGGAGCAGAAGGATCTGTGTTAGTGGACATGTGCGGGATGAGTATAATGCCCGAATCTGTTTAAATCTGTTTTTGAACTCGGGAATCAAGTGTAAAATGAAAAAAACAACGAAAAAATCTTAGGTTATGTATAGGTATCTGAGATGTCTGCTAAGAAAACAGCCGAAGCTGCTCTTGCGGTGTCAGAGGAGGCGCTACAACGTGTTTACGCGATGCAGAGAGGTAATCCTGTCTTGTTACTTGCTGTTGTTGTCGTCCTGGGTTATTTGTTCTACATTAACTACTACGTAGTCAAGGATCCTAACAAGTCCGCTTACGTGCTCAGTATGTACCACAACGCGAACCTGAGAATGGGTATTATCTCTATCCTTGTTCTCGGAATGTCTGGGGTGTTTGGACAAGGGTTTACACATCTGTCTGCTATTCTCGGTTTCGCGTATGTCACCTCGTACGTAACAGTGAAAAATCTGTCAGAAGGAATGGAAGACACACCTAAGGATCTTGGAGACGTGAAACTTTCCCATTTACATAAGAAGCTGTCACAGGTCGCTGAGCAGATGTACAAGAACTCTGACATGGCGAAACAGCATGTTGACAAAAGAGAGAAAGAAAAAGCAATGGCTAGCGCCGCGCCAGTACAACCTGACGAGATGCCGGTCAAGGAGTCAATGGGCAACATGTCCAACTATCCTCTGTCACACCCTGATCCACGTTGTACACCATGCCCGAACGGATCAAGGATGCCCTTCAACCCACGCCCACACGAGCCTGACTCACCTCTGATGGGTATCGGCAACGATAGACTTCCACCTATGGGTGTTGACTTTTTGTCAGCACCTCCTGGTGTGTACTCGCAGTCTCAGATCGCCTACGAGATGGGAATGTCGTAAGACAGAAATTAAAAGCGCGTTTGACGCGGTTGTCTTAAAAAGAAAGAATAACTCTCGGTAGTAAGAGTCTAATTCTGATGAATCGTTCTAACGGATTAGTCAAGTCAAAACCACTCTGGTCATCAAATGGCACAGGTCGATCTGTTCTGGGGTGGAGAATCCCGGAGCCTATTTTCGCGGTTTTCTTCATTCTGGTCGTTCTGGCATTAGCCAAGGACGAGAATGTGGTTTCGAAAGTTAGAGAGAATAAGTCTGTACAAATAGCGCTCGCTATCCTTGTATTATACTGTATTTATAATAGAGCTCCTTGGAGCTTAATGTTTATCATAGGTTTTATAGCCTCTGTTTGTTTCACAGATATTCTGACAGATGCGAAAGGAACGGTGGAGAAAATCTGGGGAGGAGTCTCCTCTCAGATTCGCAAAGATCACCAGAGTCAAGACCCTGCTCTCATGCGAATGGGCGCAAGAGTTCTTGGTATCATGAACAATAATAAGGTTCCACCAAAAAGTATTCTCAAGAGATCCAACGAGAAAAAGGTATCCTTCGACGATGTTGAGTCAGAGGGGGATGAAAGCGAGTCAGACTCTGATGATGAGATGTGTTCGAAGGTATCTCAAGCGTTCGGTTTCTCTGACGTTGAGAGTGACACAGAGGCAGAGACAACTGATAACGAGACGGAGGAGGATCAGGAGAGAAGGAAGGACGATCTTCTAAGTTTTATGAACACAGTTAGTGCCACGGGACGGAAACAAAAACCACAGTAATTACATACGGACTGAGCATATTGGAGACAAAATGCTGGAAGCTTTGAGTACCTCACCTCTTCTTGCGGGATGTGTTATGTTGATGATGAACTTGGGAGGCAAGTACGTGATTCTTGATATCCCGAAAGGAATGGACGCTTTCTTCGCACACCCGTGGGTTAGGAAGTTCACAGTGTTCTGTATCGCTTTCATGGCGACAAGATCTATTAAGACAGCTCTGCTTCTGTTACTTCTGTTTATCTTACTATCTCGATATCTTCTGAATGAGAAGTCAAAAAGTTGTATCCCAGGTATTCGGGAGAGAGTTGAGGAGGCAATGGCTGAGCAGAAACGTCTGAAGAAGGAGCATGAGGATAGAGTTGACAGAGTTGATAAAGGTAAAAAGAAAGCTGAGTAAGGTGCGTTCTTCTTTACAGAAACAGTTCTTGGTATGAGTAAATTGAAATGATTGGTAATCGTTTTAATCACTCGTCCTTCCCACAACCGACCGGTTCGATCGGACGCAGGAAAAGATCAAGAGATCGCTCAGCGAGACGCCCCCTTCATGTGTCAAAGATGCGTCGTCCTGCTTCAAGCTCCTCAGACTCCTCGGATAATGAAGCCGAGTTTGGGGGAGCCAAAGTCCCACTTGAGGGGATCGAACTGCTCCTAAACAGGGATAAGGTGCCGAACGATTTAGGTAAGAAGATGGATAAAGAGACTAAAGAACATGGAAAAGAACATGGAAAAGAACATGGAAAAGAACATGGAAAAGAGCATGAACGTCCACAAGCGCCACCTGCTTCAAGATTTCTTCGACCCGACAGACGAGAGAGAGGTTCGAGGCCATCAGGTGGTGCTGGTGGGCTTATGGCTGAGTTGGATGATGTTATCTCTGATGCCGAGTCAGCAGTTGACAGTTCTGACCGCCGTCGTCCTCGACGTCGCCCACGTTTCCGTCGTAATCGTGACAGGGATCGCGGGAGTCACCCACCTAAGGCTTCCTTTTTCCCGAGCTCGAAAGGTGCCTCACCACCCACACCTCCACGAGAGAGATCTGATGATGAGGAGTCAGTAGGCTCAGACATATCTGTTTCATCTGGTGATGTTCGACATGCATCTGGTTCTGACCTTGAGTCGATCTCCGAGGAGTCAGGTGACTCTGGCTCGGACTCCGGAGATGACCGCGACACGGAGTCCAGAGCGGATGGCGACTCTGGCTCTGAGTCAGAAGAGGAGGATCTTGGGGAGAAGCAACGCCGTTGGCGCCCACCTTCTCACATGTCCAGAGAGGAGATCCTGGCAGAGAAGGAGCAGTTACTGTACGATTACGGACGTTTGGCAGAGAACGGTTACCGCACAGGTATTCGTCTCTCCATGAAGACACCTTTGGAGACTCTGAGAGCCGAGGTGTTTCGTCTGAAGAAGTTGAGAAGTGTACAACGTTCGATCAGGTTCCAGCGTAAGATGCTAATATCTGTCACTTCCGGTCTTGAGTATTGTAACAAGAGATTCAACCCTTACAAGTTCGCACTTGATGGATGGTCTGGCGAAGTTCTGGATAATATCGGTGATTACGACGAGGTGTTCGAGGAACTTCACGATAAGTACTCTGACTCTGTACAGATGGCACCAGAGCTGAAACTTATCGCGATGGTTGGTGGCTCCGGTCTGATGTATCATTTGAGTAACACTCTGTTCAAGTCGAGCACACCGCAACTGAACGATATTTTGGCAAGCAACCCGAATATCATGTCGCAGATTCAGGGAGCGGCTCTTAACCAGATGGCTTCTCAGCACTCTAACGACCCTATCTTCGGAATGATGATGGGTGGTCTTAACATGCAACAACAACAGCGAGCACAAGGTGGACAGACATTCTCTCAGGCAGGTGCTGAGCCCGCGCCAAGAACTAGCTTTGACCGTGCCCAACCAACAAGACCTCAACGTCGAGGACCTCAACCTTCTAACGCCTCTGCTAGTGTAGGAGCCTCTGTCTCAGAGGTTCCATCCGGACAGGGAATTATGAAAGGTCCTGAGGGAGTTGATGATATCCTGGCACAACTTAACGGTGTTGAGGCGTCACAAGCGTCTCTTGTGTCAGATGTCGAGGAGGACGAGGTTCGTGAGGTTACTACATCAAGACCTAGGGCTCGTCGCACACGTAAACCAAAGGCTGATAACGTGATTGACCTTGACATGTAAGTAATAACTCGTCATTCTCTAAGTATTAAAACTATTTCGGCATTTCGTAGAATATCGAAATAGTTTGACAAAATTGTAATCAGGAACCACTACTTATTTCTCAGGAACCAGTCAGTCGCCTGTAAGAAACAGTCTGTTAGATCGTCCTGCTTATTATGATTCTCCAGGAAGCTTAGGTACTCCGGAGCGTCCTCAAGACACATCTTCGCGTATTCAAGACAAAGGATCTTACGTCTTCTGTACCTATCTTTCACACGGTTGTATCTGTCATTCACAACTTGTTCGTACGAAGATCCTGGCCAGTCTGTGTCCACAGTAGGTAGTTTCTCTTTTTGTCTTGCGTTCACGTTTCCTATATGAATCAGAGTTGGCGCTCTATCTGTGCCAAAAGCGTAAGAGAAGTACGAGAACAGTAACATCTGTACCGTCTTCATCATAGGGTTCATCTGCGATGGCTGATTCTCAAGAATGACGTAATTCACGTTAAGAAGTTCTGGTCTGGCATCAAGAGCTTCTTTCATGCGCTTCGCATGATCGAACGGTGTTTTTTTCTTCTTCTTAGGTTTCTTAATAAGAACTGCGTGATCCGGCTTGTGTGTCTTACAGAAAAACTCACGATTACCCACGTGATACTTAGCTTTCTTGTGACACACCTTTCCTTTCTTAGTCTTCTCCTCACAGTACCTCACAGGAAGAACCTCATCCTCATAAAGATTTATGATGTCCCAGTCTCTAATGTAAAACCCATGTTTCGTACGAGTCTGATCCTCGAATCTTCCATCACCATTCCTTTCAAGAATACAGTAAGAGAGATTCTTAATGCCTATGTCCCATGATAGAACGGCCTCACGATCAGCTACGATTTCTTTTTCCTCATCACTCATCGAGTTTCCTGCTAGATAGCTTTCGCAATATTTCTTTCTTTATATGTGGACACGGTTATTTCGCTTTTCCTTTTTTCTTTTTGATCTGAAGGTTCATGTAGTTGAACAACGTGTGTTTCTTGTCGAGAAGTGGTTTGTTTCTACGAATCTTCAGGTTCTCTCTCGCTTTTACCATGCGTTCCTGGTCAACAGGTATGTACGGCTGATCCTTTCCGTATCTTTTTCTGCTGTGATAGTTCTCGTTCTTAGGCGCGACGTACTTCATCTTTCCGAACGCTCTGACACCACCCGGGGTCTGTAGAAGTCTCATGTCCTCAGAGTCTGCGGTGAACGACTGCTCCTCAATCTTAGGAACGATTGAGATCATCGGAGGGTACAAAACCTTGTACACCTTGTGGTGCGTGTGTGTCTCTTTGTATCTCTCACGGAACTCCTCAACCGATAGATGACCACCGAACTTCTGTAGGAGCTCTTGTGGATCTGCCAGAGGAATCTTCTTGGTCGAGTTAATATTCAGAATCTTCTTTCGTAGAAGGTGAAGCAGGTTATATGACTCCCACTTATCATCATCTGTTATATCACCACGAAAGAACAGATGTGCGGCTGCGCAAGAGTAGGAGCAGTAGCATCCTAACACGAAGAAAGTGTCCTTGATCTTCCATCGTGGTACGGATACAGGAGGGCCAGAGAATGGCGCACAACACCATCGACACCAGACAGACGTGCTACGTGGCCACTCCTTACGACGATTCGCGTCAGCAAACTCACACATAGCATCAAGAAGACGGAACTTAACATCAGATGAGTTCTCGTCTTCTGATGGGTCTGCTGTGGGAATATCTGGGTTCTCATCTAGGGATACAGACGGCACGTTCAGGTTGTAAAGACCGATGTCACGTGGGGTGGAGCTGACAGATTGGATCTCCGAGCCTACCTGTCCTGCGAACGTGTTGGATCCTGGAAGCTTCTGAGGGAAGCGAGGCAGTATCTGTGCTTCTGCGTTGTCCCAGGTCGCGTACATACCTCCTTGATCACCTGCAAGTGAGGACCCGACCGGTTCGTACGCTGTCGGGGTTCCGCTGAGTTGAGATATTGAGAGAGGATCCATCTGGATTCTCTGCTCCATATAAGCCTGTATATCGTCTTCTGTAATGCGAAGGTGGAGAATCACGTGGGGCTCAAGATTTCTCTTACGCCCACGTTTCCGGGTCTTATCAACATAAGCGGAGCCCTGTTTTCTCTTAGATTCCGAGCTCATTCTGTGGTGATTGAAATACCACAGACGTCCTCTTTAAGTAGTCTAGAGTTCCTAAAAATCGATTGCGTTCAGCGACGGATTTTTATCTAAAGACATCTGAAGAAAATGGCGTTACGTCAAGCGAATATATCACAATGGCTACAGGATGAGAAGGGAGGTGAGGTGGAGTACGCTTACCCTTACTTCTATCTTAGCTGGAACCCTAAAGATCCTGAGCCTATACACCAGGCGACCTGGTATCGTGAGATACCGACAGGATATCCAGTCGCTTGGAAAAAGACGATTCGAGTCGGGTACAGAGATATATGTCTCTGTTGCTCTCACAATCCTCCTGACTCACCTACTGTGGGAATGTTCTCAGGGACTGTGTACGACAGTTTTTTGAAATCTCATCTACAGAAGGCTGTTAGACGTAAGAACGCCCGAGCAGCGATCTACACAGCTGATCTTCTTCTGGAGATGTCCCCGATACAGCTTCTGCGAAGACTCCCTATTATCGTCGTGGAAGACTCTTTTCTACACGAGGGGTTTAGCACACTGATCTGGATGATGTGCGCTGTATCCTCATGTGCGAAAGTAGGCCAGAACCTGTTTTACTTACATGAGGTACAGAAGAGATGGGTTCTTGGGTTTGTTTACCAGTTAGTATCTGTGGAGTTCAAGGAGGTTGCTCCTGATTCCTGTTACTCCAAGAAAGTTGTGTTCAACAAGTCTCTGGGAAGAATACATGCGTTACCACCTAAAGTCCGTGACCTGGTGTACGCCTTGGAGACAAGAAAGGTGTATGGAGGAATGAAAGGTGATGAGGCTATGCTGTCCGCTTTTCAGAACCACTATATCGATCGTTTCGCAAGAGACGAGTCAAACGGGTGGGATCCCGAAGGACTATGGAAAAGATCATTTTACTCTCCTATCAGACCTGTTCTGTGTAAGAGAACTCCGTTCGGGCAGAACGAGTGGATCTACGCAGGATACGACTTTCACTGCTCTCCTAACATTCTAACAAGATTAGAGGAGGAGTATCCTGACTTCGAGAAGGAGGAGTTCAAGGCGTGTATCTGGTACTGTAGTTCAGGACGTAATTATCATCGCTCTGTAAGTTTCAAAGGACGTAAGTACGTCTCTGTTGTGGATGAGTCAGTACCTCGGCATCTTACGGATCTTTGGAAGAAGATTCGTAAGTTTGTTCGAGGAAAAGCGTGGGGTTACGTGAATCGTATGTTGGAAGAGTTGAACTCTTTGTATCCGGAGTGGATACCGTACACAGAACCCGCGCCACGTGAGCCCGAATCACAGACGAATACGGGCACCACGCAAGATGAGGAAGATCATGAAGAGTACGAGTGCGACGAGGAAGAACGCCAGTACATTGTTTCTCACAGTTAGACTTCTGTTAAGGTTTCTCGCATAGTTTCTGTATCGAATAGACTCAACAACGAAGTTCTCTCTTTCTTCATCAGCAACACTTGGTTTCCTGGGGAGAGGAACAGGCGCAGGTTGAGCTTGTTTGTGTAACTGATCTGACAGAGGTTGACCGTTGTAGTCTATCACGCCGTCTTCATACTTCGAGCTCTCTTTGAACTGTTTATGATAATGTGCGAGTTGGTAAGCCAGTTGAGAGGCTCCTGATGTGGGGCTGTACTCAACTTTGTGTTTGGAAAGATCTGTGGACATCACTAAGACCTATACTCAAAGCTACATTTTCTTACTTGCGTACAAGTTCGACAACACGCTTGTGAGTGACAGTGGTGATCTTCTTGTTTCCGATCTTTACCAGACGAGGCTTAGCAAGCTTCTCGTAACGACCCTTGTAAGGACCGTAAGTACGCTTGTCAGAGCCCCTGCTGGTCTCCTTAAGAGTGAACGTGATAGTGCATCCCTTGCCCATATTCAACTTCTTACAGATGAAGTGGAAAGCCTTCAGAGCAGCGTCCTTAGGCTCCGCGCCGGCGTATCGGCGGTAGTAAGGGTAAGGTCGGCCATTCACATCAACAACCTTGTAAAAGCGCTTGGCGCCACCATGTTGGCGACGCTTGCGCTTAGCAGGAGCCTTGCGCTTGCCACGCTTGCCACCTGTCTGGGCACCACCGGAGTAGAAGCCCTCAATCATTCCACCTAGTTGTGCTAAGTCTTTCTCAAACTGATCTACGGTATAGCCACCTTTCATTTTCGGTACGTTCCGGGATCGTAGTATATAGAGTGACAAGATTTTTTAAATGAGAGTCATCCTGAACTTACCGGAAAATAATCATGACCATCGCCAAGAACGCGATCAGAATCCAAACTGGTTGAATATGCATTCTCGGGTTAACCAGATAAAAATCGGAGAACCCCTCTTTGAGATGAGAGGAGAGAAGTCCAGGTTTTGTTTTACCCACTGTAAAAGCGTGCTTCACCCTATTTCCTCTGATCGCCAAGTTGTTGTGTTCCTTGAGAATCTGCATAGTTGTGTGCTTTGTGTAAGGGTACAGCGTCATCTGTGGAACAAAAGGTTTTCTAGGCCATTCCTGATTAACTATCTTCGCGGATCCACTCGGATGTGAGGAAGGCCAGTGTGGGCGGAAGTTGTCCATGCCTTTCGGAGTGAAACGTCCTGATGCCATCAAAAGTTAATCTCCGTATACTTTTCACTATGTTTTTCGTGTTTTACGACTTCTCCTCCTTTGTGAAAACGTACAGAGAGAAGTCAGGCATCTCCACATCGTTCAGCTCTATAATCTGCTTTAGTCTGAACCCGTGTTTTGTGATGTACTCTACCATCTTTGAGGATGGGGGAATCCAGTACTCTGTCGTCTTGATCTTTGTCGTGTTGTTAGGGAACAAGTACTTCTCACAGTATCTGTACCAGAACTTACGATCTGGATCCTGCTCCCACCAGGCGTCATGGGTGAATGCCTCAAAGTATGTCAGAGCGTGTCTGACATTGTCCTTACCCTTATAGTACTGAGAGAACGTGCGAGGCCCAGGATCCAGCTTCGCGGGATCCAGAACATGAACCGCCAGGTATCCACCTGGAACCAACCATGTTCGGAAGTTGTTAAGGATACGAGAGACGTCGATAGCAGTGTTGTGATTCAGAGTGTCGTGAAGTGCTAGAACATGCGTGAGCGACTTAGGCTTGTAGATCTCTTTCACTGTCAACGACGTGTTCACGAAGTCCACACCGGGATTCCTGATCTTGGCTCGATCTAACATACTCTTCGATATCTCAACACCTTCTATCGCGATTCCTGGTAGATCCTTCCTGATTATCTGGATATGATAACCAGCACCAGATCCTGCGTCAAGAACTCTGGAGTCCTCATCCATCTTTGTGGCTTTCTTGATCTTCTCGATCTCGTACTGGAAAACCGCGTAGTTGTTCATGACTAATTCGAAAAGTCTTGCGTACACAGGGTCACACCTATCGGTGAACACTCGTAGTTTTTTCACGTCTCCTCTTGAATCAGAGAGGGGTTTCGCGGAGAATCCTTCGACAGTCCTTCTTAATGGCTGTAGTTTCACCTCTGTTGTAAGATTCAGGTACAAGGCGACTCCCACAAGAAGAACTAATACGGTGACGAAACAGCGGTAACCGTTCTCCATCTCAACCTGATTGAGGTATACTATTAAGACGTAAAAAATCAGATCTTTAAGGGCTTAAGGATTACCTGTGATAAGTATAACCAACCAGAATGACCGAACAAAAAGACTCAAAATGGATTATAGACTACGTGGAGATGCTAATTGAGGAGGTCAAAAGCGTCCCTAAGGAGCAACGTGATGTGGTCTCCTTCCATCAGTCCATGGCCTCGAAGCACCAGACCTTCTTCGCGAAGTACCCCCATTTACTCACTATGATCTGCGACCAAGCAGAGGATTTCGATCTTGTCCGCTTACGAGAGATGTTGGGACAGCGAGATCAGATTCGCCGAGGCGAGAAAAACCTTGAGGATGCGAACAAAGAGATGGGTCAAAAGTACTTTGACAAGTACGTCTCTCCTCACATCGACTGGGAGAAAGAGCGCGCCGCCCGGCGTCGAGCTGGCCTAGACGACAACGTGGGTCCCGATAAGGGTGATAAGAAGGGAGGTTCAAAAGGGAAGAAAAAGTGATTTAAGAGGGTCTGTCCCTTCAACGGATCCACAAATCTCTTAACGATGTAGAAAAATGGATCTCTTCACTATTTACGAGGATGTTGATGAGGAGACAAAAAAGGAGGAGTTTCGAGAGAGATTTCTTGTAGAGTTCCACCGACTTATTCATTATATGCGAGAGACAGCTAAGGTGCTTTTACAGAGATACGTACACAAGAAACAAGGGGGTGTTTACGCTCCTGACACAGTGATCCCGATGCTGTCGGACAAGGAGCACTCACCTGTTCGGCAGATAAGACTCGCCTGGGAAGAGTCTAAGAACTTTTTACGCGAAGACGAGAAGGTCATCACAATCATTGCTTCCTACTGTGACAGAAACACAGTGGTTAGAGATATCATGTTAGACGAGGTTCTTCCACAACTTAGGAAATTCCCTGTAGACTCTGTCTGATATTCTACAATAAAACCATAATTATGATGTCGTTTTACGACAGGATTGAGCATTCTCAAGCATCCTTCTTACGAAGAAGAGATGCCCAGGAACGTTTCTCATTGGGCTTAACCCTACGAACAGTCATACGAACCTTTGGATATACGGGCTGATCATCTGGATCATTGACCATGTCTGCCCACGAGCTTATCTCGTCGAGGTGGCGTTGTGGGAACGTCGGGGTTGGTTTCTTCGGAACCTTTTCCGTGAGTGGAGACATGACTGTCACGTTCACCTTCTCCTCTGGGTGACCGTATAGGCGCACGCCTTCACGAAGCAGGGATTTGTACGACTGAATCGTGTGGTAAGGCTGAGGGTAGCCACAGAGTGGCACTTTAATATTATCGGTGCGCACAGCCTCCTTGTTGTTCCTCTTAGGGAAGTACTTGTTGAACCACTTGTACTCCTCGAAGTTGGACATCGCGTAAGCGATACCAGAGCCTTTCACGATCGAAAGAAGGATCTTTCGAGACCTACGTCCTAGTTTCTCCGAGCCAAGAGTGGCCAGAAGAGGTGTCTTCGGGCGGTAGAGTACACGTTCCTCCACGTTCAGAGTCTTCGCCTGTGTCACACAGTAGCATTCCTGCTCTGTGTGACGAGACTTGCTCTCCTCGTGTCCACATCTCTGCCAGATAGGCAGGGAGACAGTGTTACTGTTGTACCTCGAGAAGTCCTTAACGGGATTCACGAAGCAGACACCAGTAGTCTGTACCACTCTGAACTGTCCGTCAGGTTGGACAAAACTCATCATGAGATCAAAGACACGCGTAGACGGATGGTCGTACGCGTCTCTCGGAATCTCACGAGGCTTGCTTGTCTTTACATCAGGTGGGTTCAGAAGATTGTCTTTCGTCGTCTGACTAGCGATCTGCCAGTAGAAGAACGGAAGATAGTTCGGGTGAACCGATGCGTTCTCAGTCAGATACTGATGTATCACCTGAAGACCCGGGTACATCTCGTACGGGTTCGGTGTGGGGCACTGATTGGCGAAGATGGACTCTGTCATTGTGTGTATGATAGGACAGAGAGTGTAAAACTCCTGTACCATATCCTGTAACTTCTTCGCGTTGTCTGTGTGATCATCACCAGCGTAGCCGTAAAGCCACGGAATCAGAAAATCCACCATGTTCTCCTGCGCGATCTCGTTCTCCTCGTTAGCAAGATAGTACAGATCGTTAAGAATCTGGATCTTCTTGAGAGGACTGTACTTAAAGTACACTCCCTCTTTCCCCTCTTGAGGTACCAGTGGGTGGTCGTCCATCGCGAAGATGTCTGGCCACCAGTAGTTCATCGTCTGAATGTAAGGGATGATCTCGGTTGAGACCATCGTCTTTATATTACGCACAGATGTGGCTACCAGGTGTGCCTGGGAGAAGGTCATCATAGGAAGATTCTCCTTCAGAGAGTCCATCTCACTTTTCAGAGAGATGATCATCTCCGAAAGGGGAAACTCTTGGGTGAACCCCCAAAGAGTCAGATCGATTAGATCAAAGTACTTCTCAACAAGAGCCTTGTGATCCTCCGTGTAGTCTCGTAGATCAGAGTCTCCAAGTTGAACACCCATCTCCATTGCGTCGGTGATATCAAGGGCGAACTTCTCATTTGCCAGAAAATCATGGGTCTCACAGGTGAGCGTGTACATCTGTCCCATAAGGACAGGAGTCGCGATTCCGTTGAGACGTTCAGCGGACTGCAGAGCAGACAGCATCGTCTCGAGAGACGTCAAAAACGCCTTTACGTTGTCCGAATAGTGCCTCCGTACGGAGGCAAGAAACATGTTGTCTTGAGCACTCATTCTTGTTTTCTACACCGGTATCGGGATTGTATGTACTGCTTTTACATGGTGTCAGGAATCATCTGTCAATTTTTCTCTCGAAAGAATACATGTCCACAGACGTAAGGAGTAAAATGAGAGGAAAAATCGATAAACCGTCTTTATCCTTTAAAACCCTGATCAGGGTTTTAAAGGATAGTAAATAAAGGAAAAGTACGGAAGACATTAAGGCAAGATGCCACGAAAGAAGTACAGCCATTCAGCCTTTTTTAAGGCAGTACGTGCTATCCTGTCACACAGACCATTTGGGAAGGTGATATCCAACATCTTCCAAGATGAGATCCAAGACTTATACAGGAAAATCTCCCGAAGACAACAGAGAAGTGTTCTAGGGTATTTGAGGAACGCGATTCCCTCTTACTACCACATCAACGAGAGGCTTGCGTATCGTGAGGTTACCTCTGATATGTTCAAACTCACTTGTTTGGAGTACAAGGTTGAGGGAAAGGAGTTGGTTCCTGATCCAAAAAGCTACCCAACTGAGACCAACTACAGAATCATGAGAGTATACAAGAGGATCCTAGAGGTTTTGGCCAAAAGGTCACTCCCACGAGATACGGAGTGGGCTCTAGGACTATTTCTACCTGACCCGATGACAATATTCTCGGCATCGGATCCTGCGAACTACTCGTCTTTGTACTCAAGACCTAAATATTTCTTGGCCGCGCTCTTTAGAGCAGTTGTGTACATGATAAACCAACCGACAGATGTCGTCTGGAGTGATTTAGAGAAGGCGCATGGATCAAAGAAAGCAACTCTTCTCTACATAAACCTGATTCTACTCCAGACAAAACGTCTGACGTGGTGGACATACAGAAACGACATCCTTGTCCTATTCACCCAGATATACTCCAACGAGGCAAACAACTGGACTGACAAGGAGTGCCGAGCGATGACATCCGCAATCTACAATACTCCACGCAACTATCTTCTCGAATGTTTGGTCAATCGAGAAGCTAATTTGTCATCAGGGAAAGCGATTCTCATGAAGCTGAGACCGTGCTACTTGAGCGCATGGCGTCAGTTCGTTCTAGGAACCGTTAACACTGAGTTCTGTCAGGATATTTCGTCAATGATCTCAGAGTTCTTGGATATGGGTTAGTTAACTACTAGTAAGCCCAAGATCTATACGAGTAGTTGCCATAGTAAGGAGAGTTCGTGAAACTCGCAGGCCATGTGCCTTTCCCAGGACAGTAAGGGTAGCCGTTTCTGTAGTAGTTGGGGTACACTGGGAACATTGGTGTGAACATGTAGTAAAAAGGGTAATAAGAAGGTCCCCACATCGGTTGAAAAGGGATCTTACCTTGGAACCTCTCTTTGAGAACTACAGGAGTGACATACGTATAGATCAACCATGTAACCAGAAAGAGCACAAGTATGACAGGTACACACTGTAACATCGTGTTATATCTTAGTGGGGAAAATACAGATTCATGTACCAGGGAGCGTAACCAGGCCATGCGAAAGACGCCTGATCTAAGTACAAGTTCTCTCTAGGAACACATCTTCCTGGCCAGTTTCCGGGTCCTGATGTCCACGTACACATCGGACACTTCGCGCACGTGACAGGATCATTCGTCTTCAGACCACACAGAGAAACGACGTCAGGAGAGCAGTAGGCGTAACACTCCGTCTTGCCCTGACATCCTTGGCAACATTGACCACCTGGTACTGGCTCATTTACGTCAAACATCTCATTAGGTTTCTTCAGAACGTAAATAACAACAAGAATAACTATTGTGACAAGAGCTATTTGTTCCCATGATCTACTAAATACTTTTTGGATCTCTCCCATTAGCTCAGCAAGCATATTCATCCTGCTATCTCTTAAAAACCTAAAGTTTTTAAGAGGACTAAGCTCCGAAATGGAGCGATGCTCCATCTTTAAAGACCTATAAGTTGGTTTATATAATCGGTTGGAGAAAGGAAGTTCTGTGAACTTCCTTTCTCTCCACCTTTAAATATACCTAACATAGGTCTTTAAAGGATATTATCACTGTTGAGAAGGATTAAGAATAGCATGATTGGAGATAGGCACGTTGGCCTTCATGAGACCTGACTCATTAGCGACTGTGTTAATACACATCTTCTCTCCATCTACACCCTCAAAAGGGTAGTCACATGGATTTCCATGTAGATGTTCGATAGGGAATGACGCACCGTGCTTGTAATCCCATTCGGAAGCATCGTCATCATTCAGACTCCAGTCAGTTCCGGAGAACCAGAACAGGAAAAGAACTACAAGAAACAGAAGAACCCAATGGCTCGAAGAGCCTCGCGAAGCTAAAGACTTGTTCATCTCTATCCCTTATATCTTTATCAAGAACAAAACTCGAGATTCCACGGTCTGTTAATCTCGAAAGCCGCTTTGTGTGGCTCTATGTCGTACTCGTCTGCGATGACACCAAGTTGTCTACTCTGACACTCCTCACCAATCTCATCCCACTCGCAGTAAGGACACTGAGTACATGCGTCTTTGTTCTTCGTGTGACATCTTGGTCTGTACCCCTGTGAGAAAGCCAGACATCTCTCATTCTCATCATCCCAACATCCTGGTACGCACTCACCACCTGAACGTACTGAGTGTGCGTGTTCTAGATAAGACGGTGCGGAGTCAGGGAGGTCTCTGAAGTGTTCCTTGGTGGTAAAGAACCAGTAAAGAAACAGAAGAACTAGGACAACCCCAAGAGAAACTGTGTACTTCCCATGCTTCATCTCGATATTCTGGTCTAGTTTATCCCTTAAAAACCTAAAGTTTTTAAGAGGACTTCTTTAAAGACCTATAAGTTGGTTTATATAATCGGTGGGAGAAAGGAAGTTCGCAGAACTTCCTTTTATCCCACCTTTAAATATACCTAACATAGGTCTTTAAAGGATACTGTTTGTAAGGAAAGAAAGAGTTTCATGTCTCGATTTCTTCATATTCGTAACCGTATTTACAACCTAAGTTATCTTGTCGAGGCTTCTTTGGAACAAGGAGAGTTTCGTGAACAGGGTGGTGACATTATTCATAACTGGGCAGTAGTTCTTTACTTTAACCATCCTGATCCTACAAGAGTCGAGGTGATTCTTCCTTTTCGTAATCATGACGAAGGAGCTGCTCTTATTCTTCATATTCTGGCTATCACTGGTGAGCTTTTCGATATTGACGATCTTGATGAGATGGATCAGGATAGGTCAGATGTGGAGGAGATATAAAGTGTTTACACATCTGGCATATCAGTTAAGATGTCGTTTCAACACATTATCCAGCGAGGTGCGCAGTACCTCAATCTGAATCATATGGTGCGTTCACAAGTTATTCGCCACACGAAAAGCAACGGCTGGAAAGCTGTTATACATATGAACTCCTCTCCTAAGTACGTCTCTTGGCGATTCAAGAATCAACAAGACGCACATAGGTTCGTACAGGAGGCTATCGAGGAGGCGAGAACTGGTCAAGTCTACAGGAAATACTTAGATGAGATAAAACATCTTGATTAGTATAAAAGATGCCTTTTCTTGATCTTGTCTCCATTCTCTCGAACTTTAACATCGTTGGTTCTGCTATCGGTATTTCAATTGGTATGGCAGCCAACGATCTTATCAAGAGTATCGCCGAAGGGATTATTCTACCGTTACTATCAATCTTCATCAAAAGAGGAGATTTAGAAGGTAAAGTGATAAAAATAGGTAGTATAAACCTTCAGATAGGTAACTTGATATCAAATCTTATCTACTTTGTTCTTGTTGTTATCATCGTTATTCTTATTCTGAAGTACCTAATAGGAGGTCTTGTTCAGAGAATTATTGATCATAAATCTCAAACAAATGAAGAGTTACTGAGATATGAGAAACAGTCTGCGAATCATCTTAATGCTTTACGCAACTGGAACGTACCTCTATGACGAACTCATTAATCTCAGTGTAGATATACAATGGAGACTCGGGAGATGGACAAAAATCTGATTAAGACCCATTTACAGAAGATTGATCTGATGATAGAGATGTTAGAGAGTGAAGAGAAGGAGATACGTAAACGGGAGTCTGATATTATTTGTGACCTTGAAGGTCTTTACAGAAAGAAGGATGAGTTACTCACTCTTCTTTCTGGTTCTGAGTTTAGTGCTTCTTTACTTGATGAGGACTGGGATATTCACGGAACACTATCGTTACGATCCAAACTTCTCGACAAAGCGAATGAGGACGCTAAAAAGCAAGTTCGCGTCTCTCGAGAAGAGATGATAAATGACTGGAAGAAGAAGTCAAAAAAGTCAAAAGAGTCAAAAGAGTCGAGGAAGTCCAGAAGAAGAAGGGAGGAAGAAAAGGATAAAAGACCGAGTACACCAAGACGGTCAGACGTTCGATTCAGAAAGTGATCAGAACAGAAGGTTCAGATGGTGATCCGAGTGTTTACAAAAAAGAACAGCCGGGTCTTCATGTTAAGGAGATGATGTGACGAACCTGTCAGTGATAGCTACAGTGTCCTTATCTCCGTTACCATAGATACAACTTACTCTCTCTGGTTTCATCTCGGTCGAACACAACCCGACAAAATAAATAAGTCCTAAAGATCTCCCTTGAATATTAGCCTTGATCTCTCTGATGATAAGATATCGAGAAATCGCGAATTCATTGATAAGACTCGCTATTTTCTGAGGAAATGTTGCTTCAACACAAATACTTGTCATACACCTAAAGGAAATATCTTCTATGTTATTAAGGCAGAAACCTCATGGATTGTGGAAAGTTGATTATCATAGACTGGGATGACACGATTCTCTCGACAACGCATCTTAACTCTCTCGGTTATCGAGCGTCTAGAAAGTTTAGCATTGATTCAAAGATGAGAGATTCGTTGGAAAGGTTAGAGAAGACGGCGATTGAGTTGATAAAGTTGGCTAAAACATGTGGGACTGTATGTATTGTCACTAACTCCGAGGAGGGTTGGGTAGATCTGAGTTGTAAACTTTTTGTCCCCAACCTTCGTGACCACATCAAAGACATCGACATCATCTCCGCAAGAACCAAGTACGAGAAAGTGTATCCTATGAAACCCAGTCTATGGAAAGTCGCCGCTATGCAAGACTGTGTGAACAAATGGTTTAGATCACCAGATGTTATCACAGACTTCATATCTTTCGGTGACTCTTTTGGAGATCGCCATGCCGCTCATATAGTAGGCAAAGACCTGGCCATATCCACTACAAAATCAGTCAAGTTCTCAGACTCACCAACTACCGAGCAGTTAGCACATCAACAAGAACTTGTTCTTCATACTTTCCCTCATCTATGTACACATCCGAAAGACTTGGATCTTATGCTAACGATCACTTTGAAAGCTTAATCACGTCCTTTTAGGACTCTTGTCTGGAACTCTTGCCAGGCTTTGTAGAAAGACTTTGTACCCATTGACTGATTACAGAGAGCGCAGACAGGGAATAAGTTATCCACGTTCATCCCACCACCTTTCGCCTCTGCCAGGTCATGTCCACAATGGAAGTCCTCGATTCTCAGAGTACGCTCTCTACAGATAGGACAGAGCTCCTTACGAGTGTTAGCTCCCATGTAACGATTCCACACAGCAACACGAAGTGCCTGCGGGATTCTCTTCTTGACGTAATGAAATCTGTTTGTCACGTTGTAGATACCGAATAAATGGAAAAGCCATTTGTAAGAGTTAAACATACCAACGTAAAACCCACCTTTCTGTCTTGCCTTAGTCATATGGTTCATAATGGAGACAGATGTGTCGTGGGGTGACGACACGAAAAACTTCCAGTTCTTTGTTTTTAACTCATCATTGTACTCCTCAATCTTATGAATAATTTCTGTGTTGTCAACAGGCCCTTTCTTCTCGAGAATACCTAACAGTTGACCAATTTTCTCTTGGAATGAGTCACGATGAAGATGTGGTCGAAAACAGCGTCTTGATCGAGAGTTAGAGAAGATCCTAGGGTACTTTTCAAGGAAGTACTTCGCGATCATATGTACCGATGTCAGATCGATGCCCTCTGGCATATCCGGAATAGGCACGACATTGTTAATGATCTTGAACAAAGCTCTTGCTTCCTCATCGTTCTTCACCTCTATCTCGTTACATACGATGTTACAGTCAAACTTACACTCATCGTACAACTTCTTGTATATCTGAAAACGATGATTTCCGTCCAGTAACCATTTCTTGTCCTTCGACTTCACAATGATAAGACATCCTGGCAGAAAAGGTTCCTCTCCTCTCTCAATAACAACCTTAATCTTCTTGAAAATCTCATTGACTCTCTCCTTATCAATAATTCTCTGGTACTGTGGCAACGCAGGAATCACAGTCAGTAGTTGTGACAGAGGCAGGCGGTAGTACCGCTCTCGATTCGAACGTTGAAACTCCATCGCTATACTCTACGAGACAGATTTAGAAATTGAACGAACCGGAATATCCGGAGAGGGTGCTGGTGATGCGTTCTTAAGAGCGAGAAGTTTAGTGGTAATATCGAACACCTCCTTAAAATTAGTTCCTTGTCCTGTTCTTTTACCTTTCCCGTCAGACTTTCCGACAAGAGACTCTCTGCGTCTCTCAAGTCTTTTGATCTCAGAATCAATCTTTTTGATTTCGGTGGCGTTCTTCAGACTCGTGTCGACCTGAATGATTTTAGACTCGCTCATTGTTCTGTTCTATTCTATAATAAAGAGAACAGAATGGGATGTCACTGTTCTAAAGAGGAAGATAGTTTTGTCATAACAGATCCTGGTACACGTTACGATGTAGAAGGGCCGACACAGGCTAACCCGTTTCTGCCTTGTAAGACAGAGACGGCTCAACAATGTTTAACATGTGGACGTATGGTCTCTCGACGTAGTTTCGAGAGAGGAAAGATCCGGTCAAACGAGTGTAACGACTGTTTTGACAGAAGATTAAGAAGATGGCAGAGAGAGTGGTACGAAACAGAAGGACGAAGACAGATAATGATTCATAAGGCGCTTGGCAAGCACAAGACTAAAGTATCAGAAGGTACTCAGACCTAAACGTAGATCTGTACCTTATCGTTGAGAGACAACTTGAACTTCCTCACGTTGTCTGTCACCATAAGAGACTTTGATTTCACCTCCAGTATTTGGAGAATCTGAATCTTCCTTTTCTTCACGTTGTGCGCAGGTGATGTGACACGCACAACTTGTTTCTCTTTCAGCTCTTGTGGTTGTGTCAACTTGTACTTCTTCAGGTAAGGCCACAAATCCTTGTCCTGCTGGATCACCTGCTCTGTATCCACCTTCTCGTCCACAGGTAACAAGTCAGCGTAGTAAACACGATCTGACGCACGTGTCGCCGCGGTGTACAGAGTCCTTGTGTACTGCGATATTGACTTGGACTTTATACAGTTCGCGACGTTACGCGCGTCTATGAAGGCGTACCTGTATGTTGATCCTTGTGACTTGTAGATCGTGAGAGCGTATGAGTACTTCAGTGGGCAGTTAACGTATTTACGTACGTCCCAGTACAGTGACCAGATATCTGACTGAGAGAACCCTGTGTCAAAACGCATATTGGACTTCACTCTCGCTCTGGCTCTTCGCATATAGTCCTTGAATCTAGCCTCGTCGTCCTCATGTATCACGTTAAAAGTGTATGCTGTCCCGTTGTAAACAGCCTCGATCTTATGAGTCTTGAAGACAATCCCTGGAAAAAACTCCTTTAGTTTCCTCTTCTCTTTCAGAGAGTATCTGTCAAGGGTCTCATTGATAGATACCTTGGACTCCACAGAGCTTATCACCTCCACCTCGTCGTTCGTGTAGAAGTACACCTCTGAACGTGGAGCGTGTTTGTAGATTCCACGAAAGATCAGAATGTCACCGTCGGAGAATCTCGGTGCGTCCTTCCCGAACATCAGCTCACGTGCTAGCTTGTTGTAAGCATCCACGCTCGAGTTGGAGTAAGACAGAATCTTGTCCTTTCTCGGATCAAAGTGTTTACGTATGTAACTGTGTAGCCGATGTGTGCGTTTGAAACATCCTTGACGTTCTAATTTGTCCGGAATGTACACTTTACGCTTGTCGACAAAATCTCTAAAGGTTTTGTACATCTTGATCATACACGCGGACTTTGCGCGAATAATCTGTGAAAGATCAACACGATTTCGAATATCTCTGATCACCTTACTCGTTTTCTCTCCGACTGGTGGCAACTGATGGTCATCACCCATTACAACAACAGACAGGTTAGGCAACCTGTTAATGACATACTCTTTCAGATCCTCCCAGTCCTCCACAGAGATCATAGACGCCTCGTCAATGAAAAGGTACCGAAGGTTTCTCAGGTTATCAAGGTTTACATGTGTACGAAAGCTTGAGTTACCCTCCTTGTCATAAACAGGCTTCTGCTCGAGGAATCTCGAGATAGTCGCGAACCATATCGATCCAGGTTGGTAAGTGTGATTACGCAACATACGTTTTGTGATTGAGAACACCTGAGAGCTGATAATCTTCTTCGCCTTGTGCGTAGGAGCGATCACACATATTCTCTCGTTCTCCTGAAGGTTACGTAGAAGAGATCCTATGAGAACAGATGCTACATAGGTCTTGCCAGCTCCGGCTAAACCATGTAGTAACATCACTCTGTCCTGAACAGGAAAGTGTGATGGATGGAGGAATCCCAGTATCTCATTACTTAGATCATCATAGAAGTTTCTCGAGATCGCATCCTTGTAATCCTCTACAGGTCTGCTATTCTCGACAAAACACGCTAGCTTTTTGTACACTTTACGTTGATCCTCCGTAAAGGACTCGTGAAAACGTGTTGGTGCTGGCACCATCTTGTCCACTTTGCTCTTGTACCCTCGGATCTCCTCACGAGGTTTGAGGAAAATCTTAGAGCCAGACATCAGTCTCTCGAAAGCGTCCATGATTGCGCTTTGTTAACTATGTACTTGGGTTGCTTTATCCCATTAATATTGAGTATTTAGTTGGTACTCTCTCTAAGTTTTCTTAATTGTTTCTTGTTTCTTCGCCAGAAGTCTGTCAGCTTGGAACGGTGTACATTCATCTCCTTCGCCAGATTTGTCTGATTAGGTTTTATCTCAGAGTTCTTCAACTCCTCCAGAGCCTCCGCTATTTTCTCATCATGTGATCCCTTGATATCCCAAGCGATACCCATATGCCAAGGACGTCGCATGTGCGTGAGGTTGATAGCGGAGTAGTGTAAAGCAGGGTTGATAGAGTTCTCGCCCAGAATGTGAGAGACGTACGCGATTCTGCTAATGTTACCACGATCAAACGCCTCGGTACAGATCGCTGCGTAGATAGCTCGGAAGTTATGAAGGTTCTTGGCACCACCGTACTTCGCAGGGTACTTCTTCACATGTTTCAGGATATTTCTGGTCTTATTCGCGATCTGCTTCGGGCTTAAGTTCTTGGACTCAGGATTCAGGTAAGCCTTTGAGCGATCCCACGCGGTTTTCACCTCAGGGTATCTGGCCAGAAGTGGGATCTCGTACGCAGGACGGTGAAAGTCTGTTCCGGTCTTGGACTGCCCGGAGAATCTTGCGTACCACTCGCCAGACTTGGACTCGGAGATAGACCCTTGGTTCGCCACCTCGTTCACACGTCTACCTGTCGTCAGAAGTACAGCAGGAATGTACTCTGTCGCCTTGTCTGATTTTAGCATAGGAATCATCGTCTTAAATAAAGAGGCGACGTTAACCTTCTGGGACTTCTCGTGCTTTTTCTGTAGCTGTTCGGCGGCCTTCTTCCTTCTCTTCTTGGAGTCCTCACGTGAGATCGTGAGTTTCTCCACGTAGTCAGGGACGACAGGAACTGCTACTACTAACTCGTCGACTTCCTCACCGTAAAACGAGTCACCCTTGCGAATCTTCGCTTGAACCTTCTGCTGTTTCCACGGATTCAGAGAATGAAACGCGTCAAGATGACGTTTGTGTTTCGGGTACAACTCGTTCAACTTACGCATACGTTCGGAGTACAGAGCGTCACGCCTTCCTGACGCCAGATAAGCACGCTTAATTTGAGAAAGCTTAACAGGACGTGATGACTCAGAGTACTTATCGTAAACATTCTGAAGAACACGATAAGGCTGTTTTGCGTCAAGAAACTCAAACTGGTCGGTGATAAAATCGCCCATCGGATTCTTTCTTCTATATTAATCGAACGAAAATAGTTTTACCACTGTCAATAGTGTTGTACAAAATTATCTGAAGTTTTGTACAACCCTAACAGACGCGAGTTGCTTACTTGTGTTAATTATGGGTTTGAAACGCGGTGATTTTCACCAAGGGATCATGAACAAAAATCTTGTTAATTTGTTCACAGGATGGTACACCAACCACCAGAATCATCTGATTTTGGAAGCTTAATAGGTATAAGTTCCCATTCATTTGCTTTTTGTTTGACCAACGCCTCTCTTTGTGCAAGTTTACCTCTTATCATCTCCTTTCTAGCGTTCTCTAGATTTTCATTATTCTCTGCAGGTGGTTGTATTGTTGTGCCATATTGGCTTCCTCTGCCTTTAATAACGAAATTATTGGGAAGTATTCCTGCTTTTAACGCTCTATTATGCAGAACTTTTGCTCTTCTTCGAAGAAAGGATGATTCTGCGGATTTTTTCTTAGCTTGATCTTCAAGAGTATTCGCTCCGTTGATATCTCCTTTTCTTCTTTTTATCTTGGCACTTGCTAGAAGAGAGGAAGCTTGTCTTCTAACCTGATCTGACTCATTATGTAGCTGACGGATGGGTCCTCTTAATGCAGTTTCATAGCCCACTGTTCCTTTTACTTTTTTGGACACATTTGTTTTGTAGTTACTGAAATCAGTGTTGTATGCATCTTGTCGCTTTCGTAATGCTTCGTAGTTCTTATCTTGCACACCTTTTTTATGAAGATTCTGTTTGAGGAAAGCTAAATGAGTTTGGATATTCTTGCTCGCGTAAGGAAGAACAGAATCCTTTGTTATAAATGTATGGAGCTGTTTGTCCATTCTATATCCTTCACTATCACAGGCTTCGTCTATCTCACATAGAGAACACTGATACATTAGTGACTTCAGAACCTTTCCGGTAGGATCTGCTACACCATGAAAGATAAGACTTGCAGTTATCTTTCCTCCTTTGTAAACAACTTTAGCTCCGTAATTGTTGAAGATCTCTGGATTGAACTTCACTTTCTCTCCAAAGAACTGTTTCTTAGTTCCAAGAGTTTGGAACAGACCCTTTATCATACCACCGTGAGTAACAACAAGGACATTGGTGTTAAGTTTAACCTTACCTTTTTTTGCATGGTTATCAATGTACCAATCAATAAACTGCCTTAGATTCCCTTCTTCTGTGTAAAGAGGAGGGTAACCCGTATTACAGTTTTTTACAGGGCAACTAATATTAAATGCCTTGATGTCGTTAGTTATGGATCCAAGCTCGTTCTGAATAGACGGGATGGCTTTTAGTATGGGGTACATATGAATAGGAAGCTTGTCTTTGTTCTTCCTTAACCTAACTTGAGAGTACTTCGAAGATGTCACAAATGCTTTAAAAGTATCAAATCTTTCGAGGTTCTTGCCGTAAGTAAACGGCATATCTGTAATAAACTCAAGAGCGTGACCACCTTCTCGCAAGTAAGGAGCGACAACGAACTGAATGGAAGTATCAGGGAACATACATGCTGCCGTCTCCCATGTTCGAATTAAAGGAGAGCAAAAGAATCCGTCAAACTCTGAGAGTTCAGGGATTAACTTGTTCTGCGTGACAAATTGTCCTGCCATGATACTGGTCGCGATTCCCCAGTTTGTGAGATGAGGATCTTTGAACGTGATATCTCCTTTTTTGAGTTTACCTTTACGAAGCATGAGAGATCTTCGGAAGTAATCTGCACCGATTTTCTTGTGTCTTGCCATGTTGGCACATGAGTATCCATGCCGAAAGAACCAAAAGGTGAATGAGGTCTCTCGCTCTTCACTAATGGAAAGTTTCGACTTTCCTTTTGGTAAAACCATTGTCGGAACTGTGTTTGTATTACTATTTTTATTCGGAGTTTTCGGTATTCTTTTGTTGTATTTAAGATAATTCAGAACATCTTCGTCGCTTAATTTAGCTTGGTGTCTGGGCGGTGGTAGGGGCCTTCGCTTTTTTTTAGCAGGAGGAACTTTATTCCTCCTTCTTTCTTTCACTAAAAAAGATGCTACAGGAAGACCTCCTTTCTGAGGTTTACTTTTCCTATTCTTCTTGGATTTATTTGACATATTGTCCTTAATACTATTCATCCGATAATCCTCAGACAATCCAACCAGCATCCTCCTCAGGGTAAGTGTCGTACACAGAGCACTCAGCCTGAAGCTTATCATGGATATGAAACCCAGCTTCCTTCAGCTCTGCGATCACCTCATCCTTTTTCTGTATCGCCTCATCTCTTGTTCCGTGTGATAGCCTCAGAGTGATAATCGGGTACTTCGTCTCACCACTGGTGCTCATGGACAGGCCTATGTTATCACGAAAAGGTAGCTCTGTGGTCTCTTTCCACGTAGCCAACTTTACGAAATCCATCATCTTATCGATGGCTATCTTGAAGTGAAACTCCCAGTAAACACCTTTCTCGCCTGTGAGATAAGTGTCCTCGAACTGAGAGTTCATCATCATCGCCTCTGCTTTCACACGAACTACGTCGAACTTACCATCCTCGATCTCAGAAGCTATCTCATCCGCATGTGCTATCGCCTCTGTAACCGTCGGACGAGAGCACCATTTACCGATCATGTTCTGTACGGGATTCTCACCTTTGTCGTTCACGACACGAATGGACTTCCATTTGTGCTCCTTACAGAACCAGACCCAACGGATCTCATCAATAGGAGAGTTAAGATTGACAGAAACGTGGATTTCGTAAAGTGTTGACATGCTTGCATGTTAGAACTATGGTAGGTCTTAAGCCGTTTTCTGACCAAGGCCTCTTCCCAAATATTCGATATTCTCGAGTTTTTTTGATATTTTTGACTTCTATCTAGTATTTCTCTTTCAGCCTACGTCTCATTGAATATTCATCAATTTTTTTTGCTGAGTGGCTCAATAGTCGTCACCACAGCTTCCACATCCTGCCATGGCGTTGGTGAAACCTTCGGCAGTTGGGTCAGCGTACGGGCATCCGTCAGAGAAGTTTTCGCGCATGCGGTAACGGCCTCCACAGCCGGCGCTGAACGCGCAGTTCTCCAGGAAGATCAGGAGAATGGTCACGGTAAAGAAAAATCCGAGAAGTGCTCCCAGTAGACGTTCCATCGTTCTATGATGTACAGAATAAAAAAATCAGAACAATACTCTCAGAAAACATCGAGACGTCAGCAGAAAGAACAATAAAAAAAGTGATCAATTCCTATAATATTTCACTGAATCCCAATTAGTTATCAACATGGAAACGTCTGCTGATATGTTTCAGGAGATAAAGGAGAGCCTGAACAAGGAGGAGAACTTTGTTCTGGAGTTCCAGGATCAGCCAGTTGAGTACAGTGATACTAGCTCAGGATCCGACTCAGAATCTTCTGATTTTGAGTCAGACTCTGACTCTGAACCAGAGTCCGAACCAGAGGATACCCTCTATGACGACTCCGAGTTCTCCTCTGAGGATGATCTAGAAGGAAAGAATCTTACTTTCGAGAACGTGTACACGTATCTTCGAGAGTATCCCTTTCGTTCTCTCAGACCCTTTCTCTCACGCCCTTGGTGTGGAAAGGACAAGTTAGAGACCCTTCTAAGGTTGTTCTCAGCTTTGAGGTTGTTTCCCGAGTTTCAGGATTACTCCTTATGCGACGGGAACTACAACCTTGGAACTATCACTAAAATCGCATCTGTAAGGGATTTTCTAAGGTCTAAAGTGAAAGATCATGGTGATGCATCAGATCTTACTCTGATGTCTGACACCGAGATTATCGCTACGACATCAAAGAATTACTCTGGTGACTATTACGTAGGAGATCTGGACATTGCGAAGATTGCTCAGAACTTCGATTACCCTGAGAAGAAGCTCAGGTACGCGATTGTGGTTCAAGACAAGAGAGTTCTATTGGAGAAGGCGAGAAACGCCAGGTCTAGTAGCGCGCGAGAATCTACAGTCATTCTGGATGATCGTACGATCATCCTTGACTGGGACGACATGAGCCGCGCTTTTGTCGACTTCAGCAGACTCTTTGAGGATGTTGATTTTGATGAACTAGATGTTTTTCTACTTGGAAAGACTAAGCCTCTTATGATGCCTAGGTTTCATCAGGAGGTTTGTCTTCGTAAGACGGAATACCTACTGGAGAAAGGACATCGCAAGATCATGTGGGGACATCTGCCACGCAGTGGTAAGGCCTACATCATGGGAATGCAGATCTTTGAGGTGTCGAGAAACAAGGACGAATGTACGTTTCTGATTATCACAACAGCGCCGAAAGAGACTATTGATCAGTACTGCTCAATGTTTAACAAGTTCGTACAGTTTGATGATTATCAGGTACATCATCTGGCAGGAAGAAAGGTTGTCAAGCCTTCTGGCAAGATGATTATCATCGCCTCGAAACAGTACTTACACACGAAAGTGGGTAAGACGAGAAGCATTAAGTGGCTGAAGGAGATTAAGTTTGATCTTCGTTTTGTTGATGAGTCGCATAACGGGGGAACTACCTCACTTGCTAGGGAGACACTGAACACGTACGGCGCGAAAGCGCCCACGATCTTCATGACAGCGACTTTCAGTAAGCCACTCAACGAGTACGGTATACCTGAACAGGCTCTATGTCTGTGGGATCTTGAGGACATTCGTCTGTGTAAACAGATTCGTGACCCCAGAGCGAAAGAGAGATTAGTACAAAAGCACCGAGTCTTTCTGGAACGTGCGCTTCATTCGTACTCTCCACGACTAATCGAAGAGCAGTACGACATGTTCCCTGATCTTCATCTTCTCACATGGAGTATGGAAGAGCTGGTGAAAAGGTCTATCAATCAACACGAGTTCGGATTCTCCTTGAAATCACTCTTCATGACTCATGAAAATCGAGATGAGTTTCAGGATGAGAAAATGATGGACATGTTCTGTCGAAATTTGTTCGGACAGGAGATCAAGGAGGAAGCTTTCACGATTCCGAGTGACTCTATCTTTGTGAGAACGGAGCGTATCTGTTCTCATGAAGGATCAAGGTGGTTCGACCAGGAGGAGCCTCTGGCTATTCTGTGCTTTCTACCTACTCACGCGGAGACATCTCTGGCGAAGCTATCGCGAACTCTCAAGGCTTTTCTGGAGGAGAACGAGATTATTCCTGATTTTGAGATCGTGAGTATCAACAGCACAGAGACACCTGATCCTCGAGCAACAATCGAGGATGCGCACTTACGTGCGAAGAATCAGAGAAAGAGAGGTGTTCTCATTCTCAGTGGGAGACAGTGCAGTTTGGGTGTTTCTATCCCTTACTGTGATATCGTCCTTCTGATGAACGAGACTATGTCCGCTGATCTGTTACTACAGATGATGTTTCGATCTATGACGGAATCCACTAACAAAAAAGTGGGTTTCGTGATTGACCTGAATATGCATCGGTGTGTGAACACGATTGTTGATTACTCTATCAACGTGAATCCTCAGATGTCCACTCGCAATGCCGTGCGCTATGTTGTGGAACAGAAGCTGATTCGCTTCAACGAGGACAGGTGGCTGGACAAGTATCTTGGTGTTAATCACCAAGGTGAGATGGTAATGGATGAGATTATCTCTCAGATCTATGCTAACTGGTCTAAGAACGCGTTTCTCGGTATTGAGACAGCGATTCGCAGACTTCAGATTCGTTCTGATATTCTTCTGACACCGACAGAGCAGAAAATTATCAATGATATTTTCCTGGGTCAGCCTGAGAAGAAAAAGGCGAAGAAACTGACTATACCCGAGTTGGAAGGTGCGGACAAGGATCTGAACACGGGTGTGGAGAAGAAGGATGATCTCAAGGAGATGAAATCAAAAGAGTCCAAGACCAAGAAGACCAAGAAGGATAAAGAGGAGGAGAAAGTGGATATCGTTCGGGATGTTTTCAGACATCTTCTTCCTATCTTCTGTGTCTGTACTATCTGGTCTGAAGAGGCCACGATGGAAGGAATGTATGAAAGAATCAAATCTGATCAGAATCTACACGAAATCCTACTCGCTCAGATTCGGATATCATGGGGAGAAAATATCCCTAATGATATACTTGACATCCTTATGCGAATCTATCGCAAGAAAGGACTGGGCAAGAAGACCAATATCCCTCGGGTGGTCAGGACGATCAAGGAGCTTTTCACAGAGGCTCGCTCTGATCCTCATGAACTTTCAAAGCTTGTTGATAAGTATCTCTCTCCAACCAAGCGTGAGAAAAGTAATATGGCCGAAGTGCCAACACCTTATGCGTTACGTCAGGATATGGTGGATAAGGTGCCAAAGTCATTCTGGACAAAGCCACGTAAGGTGTTAGAGCCTAGTTCTGGAAAAGGTGCGTTTCTTCTTACACTTGTGGACAAGTTCAATAAGGGTCTTAAGAGAAGTATTCCGAACGGAAAAAGAAGATACAGAACTATTGTGGAAAAATGTATCTACTTCGCTGATCTCAATCCTATGAACGTTTTCATATG
>Ga0180438_10000321_pt1 | contig 96438 bp, 89 predicted proteins | sample SS_ome_12_FD_132455 | JGI IMG/M metagenome (GOLD analysis project Ga0180438, IMG submission 132455) | Hypersaline lake sediment archaeal communities from the Salton Sea, California, USA - SS_3_D_2 metaG | ecosystem: Environmental > Aquatic > Non-marine Saline and Alkaline > Hypersaline >... | reverse complement strand
CCAGCTTCCGTCCATGGCAGATATGGACATTGGCAACATCCTCAAGAGTACAGGACTTGCCCTCATATCCACGATCGGAGGTGCAAGCGGTCCGCTTTACGGAACCATGTTCATGCGCGCTGGAACACTCACTGCCGGAAAGAAGGAGCTTGACACAACAGGGCTTACAAAGGCACTTGCCGAAGGTCTCACAGGGATTATGGAGAGGGGAAGGGCGCAGGAGGGTGAGAAAACGATGGTCGATTCCCTTGCACCTGCAATTGCAGCGATGAAACATGCAACAGAGACGGGAAAAGGCGCGGGAGAGGCGCTTCGTGATGCGGTGTCTGCGGCGGAAAAGGGTATGAATGCAACAATTTCGATGAAGGCGAAGAGGGGCCGCGCAAGCTATCTCGGTGAGCGGAGCATTGGACATCAGGACCCGGGGGCAACCTCCTCCTATCTTCTGCTCAAGGCCCTCTGTGACGCTGTGAATCGATAGATAATTTCGGCAAAGGAGAACCCACGGTGGTCGGAATCGTTGTCGTCGCCCACAGCGCGGAACTCGCCGAATCCGTTGTGTCCCTTGCGCGACAGATGCTGCGCGGCGATGCTCCGATTGCAGCAGCAGGTGGCATCGATGATCCGGAGCACCCCTACGGCACCCAACCGTTCAAAATAAAGACCGCGATAGAATCCGTGCTGGGCAATGAGGGGGTTGTCGTCCTGATGGACACGGGAAGCTCCCTTTTGAATGCGCAGATGGCGCTTGAATTCCTTCCCGAGGAAAAACGGGCATTGGTTCGACTCTGTGAGGCTCCTCTTGTGGAGGGAGCAATTGCAGCAGCAGTCCAGTCAGGAGCCGGCGGGTCACTCGAACAGGTTATGAAAGAGGCAAAAGCAGCCCTCGCTGCAAAGGAGGAGCAGCTCTTCGGAAATAAAAGATTAGCGACAATTCCAAATCCTCAAGAGGCTCTCTTTTCCCAGAAAGAAAAACGATTACTCGAGGAGGAGAATCAAACCGGATTCATCGATCAATCCCAACTGGCAGATGCCCGTGTCATCATTTCAAGCGATCTCGGAATACATGCGCGACCTGCAGCTCGCCTCGTGACAACCGCATCGAAATTCCCTTGTGATATCAGTCTTCAAAACCTCACCAAAATGGGCCGTGCAGTGAATGCAAAAAGCATACACAGTGTTACAACACTGGGTGCACTGAAGGGGCACGAGATTCGAATATCGGCAAAGGGCAAGGGCGCCATGGAAGCAGTGAATGAATTGAAACGCCTGATACAGTTGGAATTTACAAAAACATTTTTCCCAGTAGCCGCTCACACACATGAATCTGTAAAAGGAAAAGGACTCCAAGGTGTGCTGATGTCGCCTGGGATTGCGATCGGACCAGTTGCCCATTACCGTCCGCAGGTTAAGGACATCCCTGAATATCGCTCGACAGATCCAGGCGGAGAATGGACCAGGTTGATGTGGGCAGTGGATATGGTGCGGAAAAGGCTCATGGCTCAAAGAAAATGGGTACAGTTCGAGGCTGGGGACGACCAGGCATCCATTCTGGATGCGCACATCCTGTACCTGGAGGATCCGGTCCTGCTCGGAGAGACAAAAGAGCATATTTTTCACGGTTTTCTCAATGCAGAAGCTGCCTGGGATAGGGCGTGTGAGATGATGCGGGGACGCTACATGGAGATAGAGGATGCATATCTCAGATCTCGATCGGCAGATCTTGAGGATGTGAAAGGTCAACTGCTTCGCTGTATGGCCGGGGGAAGCTCGGTACAATTACATCTTTCCCGTCCCTCGATCCTTATCGCAAGGGACCTTTTTCCCTCGGATGTGTTAGCTCTGGATATCAACGGGCTGATCGGGGTTTGTACTGCCTTCGGATCACCCGTATCTCACACAGCAGTACTGCTTCGCTCACTGGGAACACCTTCGATCTGTGCAACCGGAATGGATATTTTCAACATTCCTGAAGGAGAGACAGTGGTTCTCGATGCGGATGCTGAACAGCTTCGAATCAATCCCCAAGATAAAGAGATAGACAGAAAACGCGAGCAGCGCTGGCGTACAAGGCAGAGAGCACAACTAGAAGATGCAGAGAAGCAGGCTCTCACGATGGACCATAAAAAGATAGAAGTCGATGCAAATATCAGCTCCGTCCCGGAAGTCCGGATCGCGCGTGCGCTCGGTGCAGATGGAGTAGGGGTGCTGAGAACTGAGTTCCTGTTTCTCGCACGGGCCAAATCGCCCACAGAAGAGGAGCAGGTTGCAGCCTACACTGCCATTGCAAGAGAGATGAAACACCGGCCTCTTGTTATTCGAACACTCGATGCGGGGGGGGATAAAACAGTATCATATCTTCATACAGACGAGGGGCTCAACCCTTTTCTCGGAATGCGTGGGATACGGCTGTGTCTTCAAAGAATGGATTTATTCAGGACTCAGATTCGTGCGGTGCTGAGATCAAGCCCTGGAAACCGGGTAAAACTTATGTTTCCCATGGTTTCCACCCTGGATGAGCTGCGAAAGGCAAAAGAAGTAGTCTGGGAGGTACAGAAAGAACTTTCTCTGGAGGGTTTTCCATATGATCCTTCGATGGAGGTGGGTATCATGATCGAAGTGCCATCCGTTGTGGCACTTGCGGAAAAGTTTGCACAGGAGGTGGATTTCTTCAGCATTGGTACAAATGACCTTACCCAGTATATGCTGGCAGCAGACAGAACCAATCCTCTGGTTGTCGATCTGAGTGATTCGCTGCATCCTGCAGTGCTGAGGTCAGTCAAAATGGTTGTTGAGGCTGCGCACAGGAGCGGTGTATGGGTTGGCGTGTGCGGAGAAATTGCAGGAGACATCTGTGCAACTCCTCTGCTTTTGGGTCTTGGGGTTGATGAACTCAGTATGAACCCGCATCGCATTCCTGAAATAAAGAAGGCAATTACACGGATCAGCATGGAAAAGGCTGGAATGCTAGCCGAGAAAGCGATGAACATGGACTCAGCAAGGGATGTCAGGGAATACGTTCAGCCTCTATTACCGCGAGAAGATGGGTCAGAGCGTCACCAAAAACACCGGGAATAGATTTTTCTGAGAACTTTTACATCATTGATAGGAGTATATTCATCCAGTGTGGTGTAGTGCATTATTGATCCCCGTTTGGAGAAAGATGGTTTTAATAGATCGATGACCCGTTCGGCGCAATTCTCAATGCTCCCTGGATCAATTGATCCGCTCGTGTTCTGAAGTTTCAGCAGGCGTGCCCTTACGAAGCTCTTTACCTCCCTCAGTGCCGCGCTCTGAGCCTTTCCGGTGGGGAGGTAATAAAAAGGAAATTCTTCCCTCGACACAATTTCCCCTTTCTATATATATTTCAAATATCTATACTACTTTTCGGCAGGTATCTTCAACATTTGAAATCTAGATGCAGCATATATATAATTAGATTTGAGGGAAAAAAATCCTGTTTGGATTCTGTACACAGTAAGTAGCAACGCCAGACCAACTCATGAGGGGAAAGAGAGATGACGGATATCTTTGAGGAGTGGTTCAAGCGGATCGAGCTTCGTCTCAAGTATGAACTTGATCCTGAGATGTATGAGAAGATCCTCAGCATCATGCTTGCTGAGCTGCGCATGCTCTACGATGAAGAAAAATTGAAACAGGACAGAGTAGTCCAAGAACTGCGCAGCAAATACAGGGATGAGAAAAAAACATCATGATATGATATGGTATTCTTTGAGAATAGCTTTGAAAAACTCTCTCACACGCACGTTTCGCTCATACGGTCCATGTACCCGTATGAGCTCTCGGTACACAATTTCTGCGGTTCTTCGAAGCGTTTTTTTGATCTGTTCAGTATCCTCACCAGCCCCATCGATTTTCCGATATGCAGCATAGAGTGTTTTTCTGTAATTCTTGAGCACTCGGACCACTCTGTCCCGGGCTGAACGTAATTTTTCCGGATTTCCTGAACTGTTGTGAGAAGCAGCGAGTGTTCCAAGAATGAGATTGAGGAGGCTTCCGAGCTCAAAATAATTCCTGTTTATCCATCGACGCCTCTGAAAGGTCCTCTCCATACAATTCAGCAGGAATCGTATCATTCTTTTCATAAGAAGCGCCATGAATGCTCTCGCAAGTTTTTTAATTTCCCCCATATAAATAATAAGATTTTTATTTCCCGGTTGCAAAAATAATTCCATATGTCTATCCGTGACCATTACATCCGCTGATGAGTAGAACGAATGCTCGGAGAAATAGAGTCTATTCCTCGTCTTTTTTTTCTTTCGGTGCAACATTTTCATACAGTTAAATATACCTCTTTTTCAGGTTTCTTCGACGGAGTTTTTCAGGCTCCTAAGATGAGCTTATTTCAACGAATGGAACTCTCACATCTTCAGAGGAAAAACAGAGGACCGGCAGAAATGTATCTTCTACTATGAATTTATTTGCGCTTCGATTTCCTTAATTTCAGTCTCAAGATCGTCTATTTCAGACTCTCTTTTTACATCTTCCTCAGACGAGTGAATCGTCGAACAATATGCCTTGGGCCGGGCCTTTATAAGCTGTTCGAGTCGTAATATTTTTTCCTCAAGCAGGCTTTTCAGGTCCTTCATTCCTTTCCCCCTGGTGAAATTATTGGAATCAGTACTATAAGGATATGTTAGCATTCGGCAGATTGAAGGGCAACAGTTAATGTTCCAATGGCTTTACTTTTATCGACAGAACATATATATTTGAGGTGGAGTAAAAGATGAAGGGGGAAAACTTCAAAATATGGAAAAAGACGGGAAAATGCAGAAAGTATTCAATAAACTGCGCTCACTTCAGGAAGTACTGTTGAAAGAGTTTGAAATCGAAGCCGAGCTGGAGGAAATTCCGAAAGAACTGGACGAGTTGAAGAGGAATTTCCAAAAAGTTGAAAGAATCATCAAAGAAAATGAAAAGAATATCGAGTCTCTCAATGAGAAAATGTCTTATTTGAAAAAAGAGAAAGCAGAATTACAGAAAAATCATGAAAAATATGAGGGGCAGATATCTCTCATTAAGACTCAGAGGGAATATGAAGCGATCACCAGTGAGATCGCTCAGATCAAAGAAAAACTTGAGAACATCGAAGAAGAGGAGATGAACTCTCTCGGAGAGACCGAAGATATGAAAAAGGTAATTGAAGAGCAGAGTGAGCTTCATGGACAGCTCAAGTCGACCATAGCTGAGAAGGAAAAGGAAGTACACAAGCTCCAATCCGAGAAAAAAAAAGAGCTTGATAAATGTCTGAAGGAAAAGCATAAAATTTCATCGGGTCTCGATGAGGAAGTCATCTATAAGTTTGAAAAAATTGTGAAAAACAAAGAAGGAATCGGAATTGTATCGATTCGAAGGGGGGTGTGCATGGGATGTAATATGATTTTACCCCCTCAGTTTATCAACGATGTAAGACGGGAGGAAGAAATAATCTTCTGTCCGAACTGCTCAAGGATCCTCTACTTTTTCGAGGAAAGCCCTGAAGAGGAAGAAGAGCTGGTACTCGAATGAACATCTTTATAGACGGCGCATCACGGGGGAATCCGGGAGAATGTGCCATCGGTTTTATTGTGTACGACAAATCAGGAAATGAGGTAACCCGTTTCGGAAAAAAAATCGGGCAAAACACGAACAATTTTGCCGAATATTCCGCACTCATCGAAGCGCTCAAATATCTCTGTGTAAATGAAATTGCTTTGCAGATCGATGACCGCATATCAATTTATTCTGACAGCGAGCTTCTCGTGCGCCAGATGAACGGTGAGTATAAGGTGAAAAGCAACAGTATAAAGGCGCTCTTCAATGAGGCGAGGAAGATTTTAGAAACGCTCGATAGGGAGGTCAGGATCCTCTCTGTGGACCGTGAACAAAACAGAACCGCAGACTGGATCGCAAATAGAGTTCTCGATGGAAAATCATACAGACCTGCAGATCGGTCGCAGAAATACAGCTCTCAATCGGATTCAAAGAATCCGCGAGATTCAAAGAGTCCGGAGGCACAATTTCTGAGGAAAGTCCGGGCTCCTAAAGGGCATGGCGCTGGGTAATACCCAGGAGGAGCAATCCTACGGAAAGTGCCACAGAAACAAGACCGCCCCGGAAAGCTATTCCCGGGGTAAGGGTGAAAGGGTGAGGTAAGAGCTCACCGCCTGAAATGGCGACATTTCAGTGGCTGGTAAACCCCGCCAGGAGCAAGGCCAAATAGATTGGCGTAAAGTTGCCCGCTTCTGCCATACGGGTAGGCCGCTCGATGGTCAACGACCACACGAGATTGATGACCGTTGAAACAGAACCCGGCTTACTGCAGGTCTGTATTTATTTTGCATGCACGAATCATGCGTTGAAAAGGAGAAGGTGTGAGTGTTAGAATATACCCTCCTCCGGAACATCTCCCCAGAATACATACAGCCAGAACCCTCAGCTTTCTCCCTCGAATACACTGATCCTGAGACAGGAAAGAGATCCACTGAAATCGATGGGAGGTTTCGCCTTCTCTTTCCACCATTCCTCCTTCTGAATGAGGGAAGGTATGAAATACTTCAAGGTCGTATACCTGTGGAGTACTGCAAACTACATGGTATCGCAGTTCCCCATGTAATCGTTGTTGAGAAAAAAATCAGCAATGAAGATTTATTATGGTTCCTGCTGCATCTGAAAAAACAGTCGGCTGGTTTCAATATCATCGAAAAGGCGCTTGCAGTAAGGAAGTTCGATGAAATGGTAAGGAGAATACCGGAAGATATGCCCAAACTTCTGGATATCCCTCGAAGTAAGAGATACCTGGATAATTATAAAAAGCTGTCCTACGCTCCTGATGAGATGCGATTGGCTGTTCTCAGAGGTGAGCTGCACGAAAATACCGCATTCGAGATATTCCGGTTTCCTCAAGAGAGCTGGTGTACGCTTGCACGCTTCGTTTCTGGTCTTTCTACCGGTACGAAAAAGAGAAATGAAATTCTGGATATGCTTCTTTTGATCACTGACGGAGAAAAGGAGCGTGTTGATCGAATCCTCGGAGCTGATGAGATGAGAAGGATCGTCAAATTGGGCATAGATCCCCCTCAGATCGCCCAAAGAATATTCGAGTACGTCAAGGAGTTACGGTACCCCCATATGTTCGGGTACACGAAGCAGTTTTATAAAAAGCTCAAGCAGTTGAAGTTGAACCGAGGAGTGCAGCTCACTGTTCCAAAAGACTTTGAACAATGGGAGTTTACGATGAGCTTGAGCTTTTCGACGGTCGAAGAGCTGAAAAATCAGATAGAAGAATTGAAAAAGATCGCTGAAGGAAGCACTTTCTCAGAGCTCATGAGCATGCGGGTATAAAACCGGTCACGCTGTTGTATGATCCTCAAGGCTTTTATTGATTATTTCAAGAGCTTCAAGAAGGTCCTTTCGAATCTCCTCGATTTGCTGACCGTAACCAGTGTTCTTGTTTCCGAGCAGTATTTCCCACAACACTTTTTTCGCTCCTGAGATGCTATACCCCTTTGCGTAGAGAAGCTTCTTAATATTTTTTATGATAAATAGGTCACGAGGTGAGTAAATCCTATGGCCTGCCTTGTTCTTGAGAGGCTGGAGAAAGGGAAATTCCTTTTCCCAGTATCTGAGAATGTAAGGCTTCACCCCAGTTTTATGAGATACATCTCCGATTGAAAGAAATTCGATTTTACCTTTTTTTGATTCCAATTCTATTTTCTTCCCCTCGAAGCAACCGTTTTATATTTGATATGTGCCTGAGAACAATCACAATGAAGAGAAGGAGTGCAAAAAGTAGAGAATACATATCCTTTCCTCCCTTCAGGGAGAAAATGCTATTGGAAGCGAGGTAAATAGCAGCAGCGAGAAGTGATCCCAGGGAGACGAACCTTGTCGCAGCCACCACTGTGGTAAATCCTGCGAGGGCAAAGATGACAGAGAAGGGATTTACCGCGATCGCAACACCAAGCCCGGTGCCAACCCCCTTTCCTCCCCTGAACCTGAGAAACGGGGTGAAGACGTTGCCCAGAATTACCGTGATCCCGAACAGGAGCCGGAAAAGAGACTCCTCTTCGAACAGTCCAGCGAGGAAATAGGAGACAGCAAATCCCTTTCCTGCGTCTACTGCAAGCACTAAAAGCCCGGTGATTATACCGGCTGTTCTCAGAACGTTGGTAAATCCTATGTTTCCGCTGCCGTGCTCGCGTATATCTTTATGGTGAAACACGCGGATAATGATGAAGCCGGTCGGAATCCCACCGATGATATACGCGGCAATGAACAGAAGAGAAACCTTCAGTACCATTATTCTTTCCTCAGATGTACTTCAATCGGTACTCCGCCGAAAGAAAAGTTCTTACGTATTGAGTTTATCACAAACCTCCGAAAATTCTCAACATTCTTTCCCGAACCACGTATAAAAAATTCAAACATCGGTGGTGCAGTGGACTTTTGAATGCCATAGGTAATTCTGATATTCTGAAGTGAGAGATTCCGAGCGATCGCATTGAGCGACGATGTTTTTATTCTTTGTGTGTAATTATTGTTAACTTTTAAAATTAAATTCAAGAGTTTCTCTTTGTTGTACCCTGTTGCGGCTGATACAGTGAGAAATTCCGCAAAGGAAATGTGTGGGAAAAAATTGAAAAAATCTCTTTTAAAGTCTGCTTCATTCACTCCTTTGATAAGGTCCCACTTGTTGATGGCAATGATGAGACCCTTCTTTTCATTCACTATCAGGTCTGCAATTCTTTTTTCCTGATGGGTAATTCCCTGTTCCGCATCTATGACCAGGACGGTAATATGAGCGCTCTTTATCGCTTTTTCCGCTCTTAAAATACTGTAAAATTCAACGTTTTTTCTAATCTTTGACCGTCTTCGTATTCCTGCTGTGTCAACGAATGTGAGTACTGTATTACAGTGACAAATCGCTTCATCCACTGCATCTCTGGTAGTACCAGGATTGGGAGTGACGAGCGAACGCTCACTGTTTACGAGCAGGTTCAACAGTGAAGATTTTCCAACATTCGGCTTGCCAACTATTGCAACATGAATGCCCTTTCTATCAGGTCGAGACTCGGTCCACAAGATATTGTCTGTACCAGAAGAGAGCTCCTCATCAAAAGAAACGTGCTTTCGGGCTTCTTCAAGGCTATATTCATCCAAAACGAGCATCTCGTTTTTCAGTATATCGGAGATATGCTGTTTCAGGATACCAAAATTGGTGCCATGGCTCGCAGAGACCGGAATTGGGTTTTGGAACCCGAGCTCGAAAAACTCGTAAAACCCATCCATCAACTCTTCATTATCCACTTTATTGATCACGAGAATCGATGGCTTCCCGCTCTTTCTGATTGTCTCTGCAACTGCAAAATCTTCAGAATCCAAGCTGTTCACCTCGCAGGTCAGAATTACCACTGAAGATTGCGAAATGAGCTGTTCGTTGAGTACGCGGGTTCTTTCATGGATTTCTTCCCGTACAACAGAAAATCCTGCAGAATCGGCCAGTTTTAAGGTGCATTGATCAATTCTGAGCGTCTCGTAATTGATGTCGCGGGTCACACCGGGCTCTTCCGATATGATCGCTTTTCTCTTTCCAATAAGCCTGTTGAAAATGGAGGATTTTCCTACATTCGGCTTTCCAACGATCGCCACAATGGGCACCCTGTCAATACTATTATGCATTTTGTCTGAAGTAGTCTTCGAAATTTTTAAAACGGGTGAGCATTTTTTCGCGAAGGAATTGGCTAACCTCTTTTTTCGAAGTAATTGCCAGCGCGCTGGATGTAATTTCCTTTGCTTCGTCGAGTGATGAATGAATGAGGATGTACTTCACGATTGGGATGCGAATCGGACTCATGCTGAGCTTGCTGTATCCAAGTCCCACAAGCAGAAGCGCATAAAGGGGTTCACCAGCCATTTCCCCACAGATACTCACCTCAAGTCCTTTTCCAGAGGCTATCTCGATTATGGTCTTCAGCAGACGAAGGATTGCCGGGTGCGTTGGATCGTAGGCACTTGCGACTTTTCCGTTTCCCCGGTCAATAGCCAGGGTGTACTGTATGAGGTCGTTTGTTCCAACACTGACGAAATCGATCTCTTCAGCTATCCTGTCGAGAAGGATAATGCTTGCGGGCGTTTCGACCATGATACCCAGAGGGATGTGTTCATTATAAGAAATCATGTGAAGAGAGAGTTCTCTCTTGCACTCCTCCATAATGGCGCATATTTCATGTATCTCGTCCAGGTCGTTCACCATTGGAAACATAATTCGTACGTTTCCATACGCCGAGGAACGGAGTATTGCCCTGATCTGCTGTTTCAAGAGATCTGGATGAGAGAGGGCATATCTGATCCCTCTCCACCCGAGAAAGGGATTTTTTTCTTCAAAGTGAACCATGTACAGCGGTTTTTTATCTCCACCGATATCAATGATCCGTATGGTGACTTCGCTCGGATTGAGCTTTTCCACGATACGTCTATAGATGTTGAACTGCTCTTCCTCACCCGGGGCTCGATTGCGGTTGAGGAATATATATTCCGTGCGGAGAAGGCCAATTCCTTTCGGGGCATGCTTGTCTATGAAAACGAGCTCCTCTTCTACGTCGAGATTCGCGAACAGTTCCACTTCATACCCTCCCCGCATTCTGCAGGGCTTCTTTTCTATCTTTTTCAGGCTCTTTTCATATCTTTCATTTTCTCTCTCTTTGTACTCGTAAAGAGTTACCGTATCGCTCAGCGGATTTCGAATGACCGTTCCAATCGTTCCATCCACTATGATTCTTTCACCCGTCTCCGCGTGTCTGGTTATTTCGTCTAACCCGACTACTGCGGGGATTTCTAGATCCCGTGCCATTATGGACACATGTGAGGTTTTCCCTCCAATCTCGGTAACCACAGCTTTGACGTTGTGTCTGTAGAAATAAATCATTTCCGGTGGTGAAAGGGTATGGGCAATAACAATGGGATCTTTCACCATAATGGGAATTTCAAGTCCCTTGTCACCGAGCATGGTGTCGATGACCTTCTTTCCTATTGAGCGAACATCTGGAGCCCGCTCCTTGAAATATGTATTGCTGGATTCCTGCAATTGACCGGCGAGCTCATCGACGACTTGATTGAAAATCCACTCGATGTTGTAATAGTAGGTCTTGAGCTTTTGAAGTACCTTCTCTTTGAGCATAGGGTCCTCGAGCATCAGGATCGTTGCATCTATGTAACTCCCTTCAAGAGTAGAGTTTTTGGACTGTAGCTCTCCTCTCAACTCTTCGAGCTGTGATCGCGTGCACGAAAGGGCGGACTCCAATTTTCGAATCTCGTTTTCTATGGATTGTTCATTTCTCGAAATAGTATATTTAGGAATGATTGCGCTGGATGCCTTGAATACAATAGCAGTTCCAATTGCTATTCTACCGGAGGCTGGGATTCCTTTGAAAAATTCTTCCATGTGTATTCAGTTGATCTTCAATATGAGAATGAAATATCCTTTCCTCCAAAGAGGTGATTGCAGTTTCCAGAACGCTCATTTCATTCAAATCAAATATATATGAAATATGTCATACTTACAATTACCTTTTTCTTCATTGTTGTGTTCCTCATCTGTGGATTTATTTTTTACACCAGCTATATCATGTGGATGAAGACGAGGGATGATGTCCTTGCCAGGCTGTACTACCTGAAGGAAACACTCCAGGACGCAAAGGGTGAAACCATATCCCTTTCAGGAGACCTGAAAAAAAGCGATGAGACGGTGATCTATGACAGACACGAGAGGGTGATCGGTGCGTTCTCTCCGGGAGCGAGAAAAATAATTTCCTTTGATGATATACATCCACTTCTCATCGATGCGCTTCTGCTCATGGAGGATAAAAATTATTATTCCCACAGAGGATTCGACTTGAGGGGTATCCTCGGTGCTCTTGCTGAGAATATCAGAACACTCTCCTATGCCCGTGGAGGAAGCACTATCACCCAGCAGCTTGCAAAGATCCTCTTCACGAACAGCCGGAAGACACTGAGAAGAAAGGTATATGAGATCTTCTGCACGCGTGAAATTGAAAGGAGGTTTCGCAAGAAGGAAATACTCTCTCTCTACCTGAACTCCATCTATTTTGGTCACCACAATTACGGAATCGAGAATGCCGCTGAGTTCTACTTTCAAAAAGAAGTACTCGACCTCGACGTTTTTGAGATCTCAATTCTGATCGGATTGATACCAAGCCCCAACCGGTATTCCCCCCTCCTGCACCCAGAAAGGGCAAAGAGAAGACAGAAGATCGTCCTCAACACACTTGTCCAGAGTGGATTCCTCGAAGCATCGTCAGCAATTGAAGGTTATACGCCCTTCTGGGAGGACTTTGCACATATAGAGCGACGGCCTGCAGTTTCAATATGGAGCATGGAGAAAAACCGAGCGCCTTATTTTAACGAACACGTACGACAGGAGCTGGAAGGTACGCTGGGAAGAGAAAGAGTGAAGCAGGGTGGGCTGAGAGTGTACACATCTCTCGATATTGAAATAAACCAGGCTGCTGAGCGAGCTCTCATTGAGGGGTTAGAGCTTCAGACCCTTCGCACAAGAGAGATTGTGGGGGACGTCGATCAGAAGGTCGAAGGGGCTCTCATCGCGCTGGACGCACGAAACGGATTGATTCTCGCAATGGTAGGCGGGAGTGGGTTTACCTTCGATAACCAGTTCAACAGAGCGATCCACGCGAGAAGGCAGATTGGTTCTGCCTTCAAGCCCTTTATTTTTGCTGCTGGCATAGAAACCAAGGGGCTTCGCCCGGATTCAGTCTTTATGGATGAGCCGCTTGAAATTCCTGTCTCATCAGGGGTTTGGAGACCGAAAAATTATAATCAGAGATACTATGGAAGAGTGTCCCTTGAGTTTGCTCTCAAGAAAAGTCTGAACTCTGTAGCAGTGCAGCTTCTTCAGCAGGTGGGACCCGAAGAAGTCATCAACGTCGTAGGAAAGGCCCTGGATTTTGATGAAGAGGAAATCGCCGAACGGTTCGAAGTGTACCCATCGATCGCCCTGGGTGTATACAGCTTTTCTCCACTAGAGATCGCACGGGCCTACGCAATATTTTCAAACAGGGGAGAAAAAGTATTTCCTGTTGCCGTTTTACGGGTTGAAGACGAGAGGGGAGAATTGTTGCTGGACAATCAAGGGTCACTCAAAAAGAAGAGAACGGAGTATGACCTGAACAACAACCTCAGAGTTCTCACACTGGAAACTGCAGAGACAGTAAAGGGGATGCTCGGAGAGGTGATGAAAAAAGGGGGAACTGCACATCAGGCGGTTTCGTCAGTCGGGCTGAGCAGGATTGCCTATGGGAAGACAGGAACGACCGATGATTACACGGATGCCTGGTTTATCGGTTTCGACAGGAACATAATCGCAGCTGTCTGGGTTGGGTTCGATGACCCTTCCCATACCCTCGGAAAAGGTCAGGCAGGTGGTGTGGTCTCTGCACCAATATGGGCAAATTTCATGAAGCTGGCCCTCTGGCGAGGGTGACGGTTGTATATTGTGCGAAGGATTGGAGGGTATTTAGTGAGCGTTTTGTATCGAATTACCATGCTTTTTCTTTCCACCATTTTAATACTTATCACATCCTGTGGACTCAGGTACGAGAGAGAGCAGGAAGAGAACAACTCATTCTTTACTTCACAAACTGTTACCAGTGGAAAACCGATCCGTGCCTCCATTTTTCCAGAGGGAGATGTGGATTTCTACAGAATTTCCTCACGGCAGAACATACAGGGGGACATGATTGCGGATATAAGCCTTGAGGAGACCGAACCTCTCGATCTGGTACTCAAGATATACAGAGGAAGCAAACTGGTGAAGATCGTGAACGATTCAGATAGCGTCGATAGAGGCGAACGCATCGTCAATGCGCTCTTTCCGTATGATGAGATTATGGATGGGAGTGCGGTTTTTTCTGTTGAGGAGACAGGGAGAAATAGACCTGAACAACAGGGTGCAGGAAAAAAGTATGAATTGCGGGTGCAACTGCGTCAAAAAGAACAGACAGATGAGGGTGAACCCAATGACAGGGCCGTCGACGCCATCGATTTCGGTGCTTCTGGTACCATCCGTGGATATTTCAATCCTTCCGTTCACCATGACAGTGAGGGTGCACAACCGGAAGAGGACTGGTTTGCCTTTACCATCAGTGGACCCGATGAACGTATCATCCATATTGGACACACTTCTGTACCGGATGTAGATTCCATACTCTCTATTTTTGATGAGCTTGGATATCTCATCCGGAAATCAGACAGCCACGGAAAAGGAGAACCGGAAAAAATAAAAAATGTCGGGCTTGTGGGGGGAAAGTACTTGATTCAACTCAGATCTTCAGTTCCCTTCCAGCAAAATTACCGGGTAAGTTATCTTCTGAAGCTCGAACATGAGGCCGATAAGGGGATAGAATCAGAATCGAATGATAAATATCCATACGCAGATCTGATCCAATTCTCCTCTGACACCCGGGGATGCTTCAATCCGCGGGCAGACATCGACTGGTTCAGATTTATTATCTACGATCCGGGCCCACAGGTTGTGAGTGTACGTATGAGCCCGACTGCAGATATCGATCCAGTGATCGAGCTGTATTCCGCATCCATGGAACAGCTCGTTCGGGTCGACGACCGGGGATATGACGAAGGGGAAATCATCAAGAATATGGGTGTAGAGGAGGGTGTGTTTTACCTCAAGTGTTACAACAAGGATGAAGAGGTAGATAACCCTGATGACGAATACACACTTTTCATCGAAAAAGACAACTGGAATGATGAACAGGAGTTCGAGCGTAACGAAGATATGATGAGTGCAAATGAGTTGAAGATAAATGGTCTAAAGAAGGGGTATATCACGCCCCGTGGAGACAGAGACTTCTATCGGTTTCGGGTAACCGAAGCTTCGATTCTCCGTATCGAAATAACACCATGCGTGCTCCTCGATCTTGCAATTCAGATATACGATGAAAGCGGTCGGCTCATTCAGAGGATAAACGAAAATCCCGCTGAGGAAGGAGAGCGAGGAAGTATGTTTTTTAATACGGGTCTTTACTATGTCGAAATTTTGAGTAATAATATAGAAGAGAACTCGAGAGACACCTATTTCCTCAGGGTATATACACATCAGTAAGATGCCGTGCGCAGGATGAAGGCATGAGAAGGTTTCTCTGTGTCGTAATCACAGTTATATGCGCGTTTGTATTCTTCTCTTTTCTTTCCTATAAAAATCTGCATCATGAAGGTGAGATTACCATTTTCTTTGACAGGGATATGGATTCCAGCTCCCTTATCATGAGCGATGTAAAGAGCAAAATCGCGCATTTGGGGTACAAAGTGTATGCCTTATACTTCAATCCTGTAGAAATCGAACACTTCCTCATTACGAATCCATCTGCACTCTATGTCACAGATAAGGATCTTCACACAAATCTTTTTCAGCTACAGAAACACAAATATACATCAGTGCGGGTAGCGGTGACCTCACACAACAGTGATCTCCATTCCATTTCCTCAGATGAGCTCCGTGGTGCTGGCGCAACTGCAGATTTACAGACAGGCTCACTGGCAGATATAGACATGCTGAAAAAATTAATGAGACATCGAATTCCCTATGGGGTGATATCCTTTCAAGATCTCAGCCTCCAAGTGAAAACTCTCAGCGTAGACGGTATTTTTCCATCACTTGAAAATATAAGAAACGGGACGTACCGACATGTTCTGCATGCAACTATTTATTTCAGAAAAGACGCGACAGTCATGAAAAATCCGGAACTAGAACGCCAACTCGGATCTTGGCAGAAGGAGGCTTTCTCAATCATTGCAGGCGGAGATATCATGCTCTCCCGGGGCGTAAAGCCCTATCTACAGAAATTTGGCGTTCACTATCCTTTCGATGATATACGGACGGTAATCCAACCGCACGATATAGCATTTGCAAATCTGGAATCACCCATTTCGAACAGAGGGAGGATGTTTCATCCTTTCAAAGGTATTTATTTCAGAACGGACCCATCCGTTGTTGAAGGGTTGCATGCATGCGGCTTTGATGTGCTCTCTCTCGCAAACAACCATGCCCTTGATTGGGGTATCGATGCAATTGTTGACACCATGTCACATCTTGAAAAATCGGGTATACAATATTCTGGAATTGGTTTCAGCAGGAAAGAAGCGCTTGTTCCTGCCGTATTCACAGTATCGGGGGCACGCGTTGCTTTTCTCTGCTACAACGATATTTACCCCTTATTCTACACGGAATCCGGGAGAACGGTGAGGACCCTATCACTGAAGCTCGGAGAACTGAAGCAGGAAATTGATGCCCTGAAGCAAATATATGACGTGATCGTCGTATCGGTCCATACCGGTACCGAATATCTTCTTGAACCGGAAAAGGAAAAAATAAAAAAGATGCGGGCACTCGTGGATGCCGGAGCACAGGTTGTTCTGGGAAGTCATCCACATGTGGTACAGGGCATAGAATTGTATCGAGGAGGACTCATTGCATACAGCCTCGGAAACCTGATTTTCGATCAGAACTGGTCCACAGAAACAAGTCTTGGGCTGCTTTTAGAAATTGGTTTTCTAAGAAAAAGACCGATTTATTACAAACCGAGTGTTGTATCAATTGAAAGATCCAGGGCACATATTGTCGATGATGTGGATGCGGCTTCAGTATTTTCATATATTCACAGAAAGAAGGATGTGAGTGAGTATGTTAAAAATTAAATACACACTTATTTTTTCAATCATTGCAATTTGTGTTGTGTACCAGCTTCTCTCCTCTTTTAACTTGGTCCCGTATGTTTTCACCGGTCAGGATATGACTCTTGTGGTCATGTTACTGGTCGCCCTCATCGTTGTACTCATAGGTCATTCTCTCAGCGGGATGTCTCACAAACGCCCAAGTGCAGTTGAAGATATCGCAGTCGGTGGTTTTCCCGATACGATGCAGCCTCCAGATATCGAACTTGTCCATAAGTATGATGAAAAGAATTATTGCGGATACTTCATCGCAATGCAAAACTACTTTAGAATGTTTGCCGATTCAAAGGAGCTTATGGACAAACTCCTTGTTGCAGCAGCGAAAGTGACGCACTCTGAGAGGGCATCAATTCTCCTCTATGATAGAAAAAAGGACGAACTCTTCATAAATCGAACCCTCGGTTGGAATAAGGGTGAAATCAGGCTGATAAAAAACACAAGGATCAGACCGGGAGAAGGGATTGCCGGCAGGGTCTACCTCGATGGGAAACCGGTGGTGATGAATGAAACTGAATCCAAGGGTGAAATCGAGCTGAAGGGAAAATATCGTTCGGACTCCTTTGTATCCTTCCCGCTTTTGAGCGGAAGCGCGGTGATAGGTGTTCTCAACCTCACTGAGAAGGAGCAGGGTGTTTACACAAAGCAGGAAATCGAGATGGTGAGATTCATTTTGAACGAAGCGGCCATCCATCTCTCATATCTCATACGAATCACGAAAGAGAAATTATATTAATCACTTTACCGGCAGAGGGAAAAATATTAATTTTTTTCACAGCTTCAGAATAATTAACTAACAATATATGAGAAAATTAAAAGCTCCTCTCCTCATATGCATTGTCTGCGCAGCTCCAATACTACTATTCTTGTATTTTAATTCACCCCTACACGGCCCTGGTGAATCCCATTCCTTCACAGTGAATAAAGGGGAGAGCGTGAGGAGCATCGCGAATAAACTGCGTGCAGAAGGCTTCATACGATCCTCCCATTTCTTTCTCTCGCTTACACGAATAACCCGAAAGGCTCGGCTGATCAAATCCGGACAGTATGATCTTGAGGGTGGTCTGAGAAACACCCAGATCCTCCATGTTCTCTCTGAGGGTATCGTTGCTACCGTAAAGTTCACAATTCCTGAAGGATACACCATGAGGAAGATTGGAGACTATTTAGAGGAAATGAGAATCACCACATCGGAGACTTTCATCGAAGCGTGTTATGATACTGCTATTCTCAACAAGTATCAAATCCCCTTCGAAAATGCAGAAGGATTTCTGTTTCCTGATACTTATATCGTGGCGAAGGATCTGAGCGCAGGGCAGCTTGTGGAAATCATGATTGAAAGATTCTTTGTAAATCTCTATGGCATAACGGATTCCAAAAAAAGCGCTGAGGAGCTCAAGAAAGTGGTCATCATCGCTTCTCTTGTTGAGAAGGAGGCACAAATTGACGAAGAAAGGGAGCTTATCGCAGCTGTCTTCTATAATCGACTGAATAACGGAAAACGCCTTGAATCCTGTGCATCCATTCAGTACATCCTTGGTGAAACGAAAAAGAGGTTGCTCTACAGTGATCTGAAAATCGATTCACCATATAATACCTACCTCCATTCGGGACTTCCACCCGGTCCGATCGCAAACATGGGTTACAAATCACTTTTCGCTGCTCTCCATCCGGCTCAGGTTGACTATCTCTTTTTTGTCTCCAAAAGAGACGGCAGTCACCACTTTTCATCGACCTATGAAGAACACCTCAGAGCAATCGACAGGTACAACCAGACGGGAAGTATCACTCATCAGCTGAGTTAACTGAATGAAGGTGCAGTCCACGGTCTACGCACAATGAAAAAAATTGTCCCGGTAATGCTGAATGATTATATTTGACGGGGCGTTCACTTTAAAAAACTATTCAAGAGAAAAGGTGCGAATCTCTGAGGACACAATCAATTTGATCAAAGAGCGGGCAAATATTGTCAGGCTCATAGGGGAATTCGTACACCTCAAGGCGAGTGGAAAGAATTACAAAGGTCTGTGTCCGTTTCATTCAGAGAAAACCCCTTCTTTTACCGTGAGCCCTGAAAAAGGGATATTTCACTGTTTCGGATGCGGGGCCGGCGGAAATGTATTCACCTTTCTCATGAAGATGAAAGGAATCACCTTTCCAGATGCTGTCCGCGTCCTTGGTGAACGGTTCGGAATCCCGGTAGAGGATTACAGAGGCGCGTCTCAGGAATACGAAAAGCATGCAACGCTTTACAACCTCAACAACACCGCTGCGGAAATTTTTTCAAAAAACCTCTTTTCTGAGCGAGGGAAAAAGGCGCTTGATTACCTCAAGGGAAGGGGGTTTGATGAGCACATGGTTAAATCCTTTCGACTTGGATACGCCTTTGATAGCTGGGATCACCTTTTCAGACTCCTTCAAGCAAGAGGCTTTTCTGCAGACCTGGGAGAAGAATCCGGACTGATTGTAAAAAATAAAACGAACACAGGATTTTATGATCGTTTCAGAAACAGGATTATGTTTCCGATACAGGATAGTATAGAGCGGATAATCGGTTTCGGGGGGAGAACACTTGGGCCGACAGAGTCGGGCGTACCGAAATACATCAATACTAGCGAGAGCGCCATTTATCATAAGGGGAAGCATCTCTACGGCTTTCACAATGCTTCAGAGTATATCCGTAAATCTGGGTCGGTATTTATCGTGGAAGGGTATCTGGACACGATACGAATGCACAGGGAAGGACTGAAAAACAGTGTCGCTCCCCTCGGGACTGCACTTACCGAAGAACAAATTTCCTTCATAATTCGATATACCAGAAAAATCTATCTCGTGTTCGATCCAGACGATGCGGGGAAAAAGGCCACATTGAGAAGCATCAGTCTTTTCCACCGTCAGGGTATCGATCCGGCGGTTATCCTGCTTCCTATGGGTAAGGATCCAGGAAATTTTTTCGACGAGTATTCAATCGAGGATTTTACACTATTGGTCGATGGGGCTGAACCGGGGATCGATTTCATCGTTAAATTCTATACTCTTTCGAAAAATGAATACACCGCAAATGAAAAAATCACTATATTACACACACTGTCCGAATATTATGAGAACATGAACGACGATATCCTCAAAATCGAGCTCGTAAAGAAGCTTTCCTCTGACCTCAATGTTGCTGAACATATTGTCATGCGTGAACTGGGAAAATTCAGCAAGGCTGATGGAACATCGCGCCAAGTATCTGGCAGTACGTTCCTTCATCCTCAGCATACGGGGAAAATGGATAGGTGGATTCGTGACGAACAGTACCTGTTGCTTCTCCTGATCAGTAACCCACATCTATTTCACGTTGCATCAAGCAGGCTCGATGAGAATGATTTCCGGGGAAAATGGACGCGGACACTCTGGAATGCTCTGGAAAAAGCAAGCGGAAACAAGAGTTGGGATTCCGGAACTGTATTTGGATATCTGGAAAACGAGAAATATGTGGAATATCTCAGCGGCAAGCTGATGGAAGAGGAGCTGACCATCAATCCGGAGGACCAGATCATCGATGTGATCTCAAATCTGAAAGAGAGGAGGATTCGTGAACGCATCTGTGCAATAAACAGGCAACTGATGCATGCAGAGCTCGAGAACGATGAGGGTCAGACAAATGAACTCATTGTGGAAAAACAGGCCTGCAGATACGAGCTCGAGAAAATGAGAACACTGAGGTCCAGTAAATCCTGGTCATAGTTCACATTCATACCGGAGGGGAACACTATGTAGCGTGCGCACGCTGGTTTTACTCGAGAATAAAACAGGAGAATGGAGTTTCCTTGTGTCAGAAATGAAAAACCTTCCTGAAGTTGAATACTTGCTGAAACTAGCTGAACAACAGAATAAAACCATTACCTATGACCAGATCAACGACATCCTCCCACCTCACATTGTAAGCTCTGATAAAATCGACGAACTCTTCGTGCTGCTCTCGAAGGAAAATATTAACATAATCGACAACCTAGAAAGCAGTTCTGAACCCGAAGAAAAGGATGAGGCACTGGAAGAGGAACTTTCAGAGGACCTCAGTGAGGAGAAAGAGGATAAACGTATAATAAATTCAGAAACGACGTCGCATGTCGATGACCCCATTCGTCTCTATCTGAAAGAAATAGGGAAAGTGAATCTCCTCACGGCTCAAGAAGAAGTGAGGCTTGCAAAGGACATCGAAAAGGGTGAGGCGATTATCGAACACACACTTTTCAATTCCAACATATTTATAAGGGAGATTCTTCGAACTGTTGAGAGAATCAAACAAAAGAAGATGGATATCAATGGACTGCTCGAATACCAAAAGTATTACAGCATGTCCTCTGAAGACCGGAGGAAATTAAAAAGAAAGTTTTTTAATCTTGAAAAGGTCCTGAACGAAAAACAGATACTCTCCAATAGGAGCAAAGATGATGAAGATGTAAAAAAAGAGATATTCAAGGCGTTTAGACGCTCAAATATAAACAAAGAAGAGATTAACAGAATTGCAAAGAAAGTAGACGACTATTATGAAAAGAGCTGTGCAATCGAGCAATCTCTCTCGAATATTGAAAAACAGACTGGGAGAAGCATTCGAGAAATAAAGAACATCAATAAACACATCGAGCAGGGGAAGGGTATCGAATCGATCAAAGAACGATATTTTCCCTATGCCGATGAAATGAAGGAATTGTATGAGCAAATAAAGGCAGCGGAGGAGAAATTAAAAAGAGTAAAGGAAGAAACTGGAGAGACGATCACTCGAATACATAAAATTCATGAAGAGATAGAGGTCGGCAGGAAGGGTATCTGTGAGGCGAAGAACGAGCTCATTCAATCGAATCTGCGGCTTGTGGTCAGTATTGCCAAAAAGTATACGAACAGGGGACTGCACTTTTTTGACCTGGTTCAGGAAGGAAATATCGGTCTGATAAAGGCTGTTGAAAAATTTGAATATAAAAAAGGATACAAATTCAGCACATATGCTACCTGGTGGATCCGCCAGGCCATTACTCGATCCATCTCGGATCAGGCAAGAACGATACGAATTCCCGTACATATGATCGAACAGATTAATAAGGTGATCAAAGAATCCAGACAACTCATGCAGAAGTATGGGAGAGAGCCAACTACAGAGGAAATCGCCGAGCGACTTGGCTGGAGCACCGCCAGGGTAAAGGGAATCCGGAGCGTGGCAAGAGACCCCATTTCCCTGGAAACACCGATCGGTGACGACGAAGAGACTCTGCTCGGTGATTTTATAGAGGATAGGGAATCTGACAATCCTGCATCCAAGACATCCTACACACTGCTCCAGGAGCTTATCTGCGAGGTATTGAATACGCTTCCGGAAAAAGAGCAGAAAGTACTCAGGATGCGGTTCGGTCTTGACGACGGGTACTCTCATACCCTTGAAGAAGTAGGATACGTATTCAATGTGACCAGGGAGAGAATTCGACAGATAGAAGCGAAGGCTCTCAGAAGATTGATGCATCCGACTCGAAGTAAAAAACTTCGTGACTATCTTGAGAATTGACGATCTGTGCATATCCTTATCGATGATATATTGAAGATGCAATACCGTATCGATGCGTCGATAATTAAAGAAACACACAGGGGGATTTCATGTACCTGATTCTCATAAAAGACAACGGATGTCACAAGCTGATGGGGATTGCTGAGACTGTCGAAGAGGTAAAGATCTGCATTCAAAAGAACAATATTCAAGAAAAAATTGAAAATGGGAAGGCCTATCTCGTCGAAGGAAACATAAAGCTCATTCGACCTGAGACAACACCCGAGCTTCTGGATATCAAGGAAGTGCGAAAAAAGAAGAACAGCTACTATTGATGCGGATAAACGACATATAGTATCTGTAAATTTTCCTCTCTATTTCCATCGAAATTACTGCATGAGGAAGGACATTCCCATGATTTCATATCGAGAACTGTTGAGTTTTCACCTACCTGGCAGAACCGGTTTCGTGAACATCACGGATCGTGTGCGAACTGCGGTAAAAAAGGCAGGCATCATGGAAGGGTTCTGTCTGGTGAATGCAATGCACATCACTGCGAGTGTATTCATCAACGACGATGAATCTGGTTTACATCAGGATTATTCCAAATGGCTCGAAGAGCTTGCACCCCATGAGCCAGTATCCCAATATCAGCATAATAGGACCTTCGAAGATAATGCTGATGCACACCTGAAACGCCAGATAATGGGGAGAGAAGTGGTGGTTGCAGTGACAGAGGGGGAGTTGGATTTCGGCCCCTGGGAGCAAATCTTTTATGGCGAATTTGATGGCAAAAGGGAAAAGAAGGTGTTGATCAAGATTATCGGCGAATAATCTTGACTTGAAAATACACACAGAACAGGTTCAAGACGGCTGAAAAATTCTTTTCGTATTCTCTGACAATATATTATTTTCTAGTTGTAGATACAGAGAATATGCTTGACAATGAGAAGGTTTGTCGTATAATTGGAATCATTTCAAATATTTATTAATAATATATATTGACTGCTTTTCAAATTGTAATATATGTGTTAAATTTCAATATAGTTCGTTCTGAGCACAGGAGTTGATTACTCTGGTGATCATTGCTTCAGAATCTAAGGGATGAGAGATGAAGCTTGCCCTCGCTGGGAAGGGTGGAGTTGGAAAAACAAGCATTGTTGCACTCCTCGCACGGGTTCTGAAAGACAGGGGACAGAAAATTCTCCTTATCGACGCAGACCCGGACATGAATCTCGCAACGGTCCTGGGTATACCGCCCTCTACACATATTACACCCATAGTGGAGCTCAAGGATCTTATTGCTGAGAGAACGGGAGTTGAGGTTGGAATTCCTGCGCCCCTTTTCAAGATGAATCCACGGGTGGATGATATTCCAGAAAGATATTGTGTGGAATTCAAGGATATCAAACTCATGGTGATCGGCGCGGTAAAAAAAGGCGGAGCAGGTTGTGCGTGCCCTGAAAACGCGTTCCTCAAGAACCTCCTCTCCTATCTCGTGATAAACCGCGATGAGTGGGTAATACTCGATATGGAGGCTGGTATCGAGCATCTGGGAAGGGGCACCGCAATCGGAGTAGATCATATGATCGTCGTTGTCGAGCCAAACACGACGAGTGTCGAAACTGCTTTTCGTATACGAAAACTTGCAAAAGAAGTTGGAATTAAAAAGCTCAGCATCATCGGCAACAAAATAGGGTCTGATGATGAGAAGGAGTTCCTCAGTACGAGGTTGAAAGATTTCAAAATAATGGGATTTATCCCGTATTCTGAGGTAGTAAAAAAAATCAGTCTCAATATGATTTCTCCCATGGAGGTGGAAGCTGAATCAATCACTTCCTTCGGTAGAATCATTGACGATCTGACAGACAGTACGCACGAGAATAGAAGCGACGATTCCCTTGCTCGTAAACTTTTATAATGAGAGACTTTTTATCTTTGTGAGATGAGAGTAAAAGTCCTTCCTCATATAAAAATCCAGACGAGCAGTGTGTAAAATGATGAAGAGAAGAAATACGTCCCTTCAAAGGACAGTACACCGGTCAATAGGTTCTGAAAAAACAGCGAAACACATTAAGATCATTAATATACGGAGGTAGAGGATGGCGAAAGAGTTGAGGTTTGCGGACAAGGCGTCTCAAAGCATGATAAAACGGGCTGCCGAAACAGGAATAGATACAGTGTGGGACCGCTACGAGGCCATGCAGCCGCAGTGCGGATTTGGCGTTTTAGGCATCTGCTGCAAAAACTGCAGCATGGGGCCCTGCAGGATCGATCCCTTCGGTGATGGACCCCAGGTTGGTGTCTGCGGTGCCAATGCTGATACCATTGCTGCGAGGAATCTCGTCAGAATGGTCGCAGGAGGAGCCGCGGCACACTCGGACCATGGACGCGACATCGCACACACGCTTTTAATGGTGGCGGAAAATCCAAAAAGCGACTACAAAGTAAAAGACGAAGAAAAATTGAAGAGAATTGCGGAATTCTACGGAATAAAGACCGAGGGGAGGGAAGTCAGGGAAATCGCAGGGGACGTGGCGCGGGCTGCCCTTTCAGAGTTCGGCCAGCAGGAGGGCGAGGTAAAAATGGCAGAGAGCGCCCCACCCGAGCGTGTGAAGCGGTGGAGAGAGCTCGGAGTCATGCCGCGGGCCATCGATCGTGAAATCGTGGAGATCATGCACAGAACCCACATCGGCGTGGACACGGACTACAAAAACCTCGTGAAGCAGGGTGTGAGAGCTGCCATATCCGACGGGTGGGGAGGCTCGATGGTCGCCACGGAGCTCTCGGATGTCCTTTTCGGCACCCCCATTCCCATCAAGGCCACGGCAAACCTCGGCGTGATTAACAAAGATTACGTGAACCTGATCGTGCACGGCCACGAGCCAACCCTCTCCGACATCATCGCGACCGTGTCGATGGATAAAAAGCTCGTCGAAAAAGCTCAGAAAGCCGGAGCCAAAGGCATCAACCTCGGCGGTATCTGCTGTACTGCAAACGAGATCCTCATGCGGCACGGCATCTCAGTGGCCGGCAGCGTGATGCAGCAGGAGCTTGCGGTGCTCACAGGTGCGGTGGAGCTGATGCTGGTTGACGTGCAGTGCCTGTACCCGGGGCTCGATACGGTCTCCCGTTGCTTCCATACTCAGCTGGTGACTACCTCTCCAAAAGCGAAAATGCCGGGAGTCATGCACATCGAGTTCCACGAGGACCGGGCAGTTGAGATTGCGACCAAGATCATCGAAACAGCAATCGATAATTTCAAGAACAGGCCCAAAGAGAAGGTGTACATACCGGAACATACTGAGCGTCTCATCGCGGGGTTCACCGCCGAATCGGTGTTCAACTTCCTGGGTGGGAAATACCGATCGACCTATCGGCCCCTCAACAACGCGGTCATGGAAGGAAGGATCCGAGGTGCAGCGGGCGTCATCGGGTGCTCAAATCCGAACGTGGAGTACGAGGAGGGCCACGTCGAAATGGTAAAAGAGCTCTTAAAGAACGACGTGATCGTGGTGACCACGGGGTGCAACGCAATCACCTGCGGAAAGCACGGCCTTCTGCAGCCAGAAACCGCCTTTAGGCACGCAGGCAAGGGCCTGCAGGAAGTCTGCAGGGCAGTGGGTATACCGCCGGTGCTGCATCTCGGCTCCTGTGTAGACAACAGTCGTATCCTGAAGGTACTCGCCAATGTGGTCGCTGAGGGAGGACTCGGAAACGATATATCCGAACTGCCGGTGGCAGGGGCCGCGCCTGAGTGGATGTCGGAAAAGGCGGTCTCGATTGGTATGTACTTTGTTGCTTCGGGAGTATACACCATGATCGGGAAGCCGCTTCCGATTACCGGGAGCAAGAACCTGTACAACTACCTGACCGACGAGATGGAGAAGGAGTTCGGAGGAAAATGGGCCTTTGAAGAAGACCCGATCGAGGCTGCACACAAGATGATCATGCATATTGACAAGAAGCGGAAGGCACTGAAGCTCAAGCCGATGATCTATGAACAGACGTTTGCTCCTGTTGCCTGATGATTTTCTGATTTAAAAGCAGTATATTTGCAGTAGAGTGAGAAAAAACCTGTAATGAGGCTTGTAAATGGCGAGAATGATAGAGGTGAGAATTGAAAAATGTATGGCGTGTAAAGCATGTGAGTTTGCTTGCGCAGTCGCTCATTCCAAGACGCAGGACCCTGAGGCAATCATCCTCGATGGAGAGAAACCAGGTCACAGGATAAACGTGGAAGCCTACGGCCGCAATGCAATTCCGATCAACTGCAACCACTGCGACGAGGCTGCCTGTGTGCTGGCGTGTCCAACAGGGGCGATCTATCGAAACAGTGAGGGAGGACCGGTACTCTTCAAGCCGGAACGCTGCATCGGATGTAAGATGTGTGTTCAGTCATGTCCCTTCGGTGTCATCACCGTGAGTAGTGATGGCAAGGGGGTCTTGAAGTGCGATTTATGTGTTGAAAGACTCGCCCATGGTCAGGACCCTGCCTGTGTCGTTGCCTGTCCCACTGGTGCACTGCGCTTTATAGATCAGGAACAATCGAACAAGGAAAAGCGCCTGAAAACCGCACAGAAGCTCGTCGCAGCCATGCAGACACAGGATTCGAACAAGGAGAAGTAGGCGGTCATAGATGGTTGAGGTAACCGTATGTGTGGGAAGTTCATGCCACATCAAAGGGGCACGTGAGGTGATAATGCGCTTCAATGAGCTTCTGAAGGTGCATGGTCTCGAGCAAAAGGTCGAGCTCAAGGGTTCCTTCTGCATGGAGCGCTGCGGTGCGGGAGTCAACTGGCAGATAGATGATGAGCAATTCACCAGTGCCAGTGTTGATGAGGCAATAAAAACATTCTATGAGAAGGTGATAAAACCTCTTCTCTAGGTTCTCCTGCTCGTGGGACATTCCTGCATGGAGGGGGAGACCTGGAACATACTTTTAGGAATGTATCTGAGATGGAGAAAGAAAGTCAGGGAACTGCAGCTCATATAAGTGCAATTCTGGAACAAACCCCAAATGGTGTTCTCCTGGTTGATATAGAAACCCGGATCCATTTCGTGAACCCTTCCTTCAGGAAGATGTTTCACTGCGCGAATGAAGAGCTCATCGGGCAGCCTGCTGCAAAGTTTGTACACTCCGACTGTTTCGAGAGGGCAATTGCTGCAGGAGGAAGACTCATGGTGAAGGAGCACATCCCTGAGCACGGAGTGAGCTACCGTGTGGGACTTTTCCCCATAGAGGGCGAAGATTTGTACTGTGGTATTTTCATAGATATCTCAGAGGAGGAACAGGCTAAGGAACACCTGAAAGAGCTCAGAGCCCAGACACTGCAGCGAGCGCAGGAGGTCATATCACGGCAAATGCAAACCGCTCAGGAAATTGCACGGCTTCTTGGTGAAACCACTGCAGAAACAAAGGTCATGCTCGTAAAACTCATGTCCCTGTTTAAGGAAGAAGAAGGCGGGAAATGAGGCTGTACTACGAATGGGGCACAAAGCAGTTGAAAAAACATGGGGAGGAGCTCTGTGGTGACAGTATCGCAATTTCCCGTCATGCAGAATCGGTAACGTTGGCTCTCTCAGACGGTCTGGGAAGCGGGGTGAAGGCAAATATACTTGCCACCCTCACCACCCAGATCGCGATCAATATGTTGGTAAACGATCTTCCCATTGGGGAGGTAGTGCAGACCCTGAGTGAAACACTTCCTGTAGATCGGGTGAGGGGACTTGCGTACAGCACGTTTGCAATCGCGAAGTTTTTCAGTCACGGATCTGCGAAAATCGTCGAGTTCGACACCCCCTCTGCCATGATCCTCAGAGATCGTAAGATACAACCCGTTTCTTATGAGGAACGTACCATCGAGGGGAAAAAGATACGGGAAACCGTCTTCAATCTCAAAGCCGGAGACTGGGTGGTATTTGTTTCCGACGGGGTCCTCAACGCAGGAATCGGAGGCGTCTATCCCCTTGGATGGGGGTGGGAACTGGCTGCTCAATTTCTCGAGCAGCATTCGCACCATGAGTTGTCAGCAGAAGAATTAGCTGTAAAAATCGCTGAAGCGGTAAACAGCCTGTATGCCACCAAGCCGGGTGACGATGTGAGCATCGTCGCCATCAAAGTCCGGCATAAGCTTGCAATTACGGTGTTCACAGGCCCGCCTGCTGAGAGGAGCAAGGACCCCGAAATCGTTGACAGGCTCGTTCGTCGGGGGGGAAAACTTGCAGTGTGCGGCGGAACAACAGCGAAGATAGTGTCGAGATATCTCGGAAGACCCATTGAGGTCGATCTGAAAACCATAACACGTGATGTTCCACCGATCGCTCGAATGGAGGGCATAGATCTGGTTTCAGAGGGGATACTTACCCTCACCAGGGTGAGCGACCTTCTTCGTTCCGGTGCCGATAAAAAGGACGTGATGTTTCAAACAGACGGTGCGGCAAACCTTATACGGCTCCTGCTCGAAGCCGACCACATTCATTTTATTGTCGGGCATGCGGTAAACCCTGCCCATCAGAATCCCGAGCTTCCGAATCAACTCGGAATACGCATGAAGGTGGTCCAGGAAATCGAGGAAGAGCTTAAAAATAGAGGCAAGGAAGTGAGCATCGAATCCATATAACGGTATCAATTCACGGGGAAACAGAATGGGGAAAAAACTGATCGAGGAAATAATACACAGGTATGATGGTGATTCAGGGATGCTGATACCAATGATGCAGGACCTGCAGTCGAAGCATGGATATCTTCCCGCAGAGGAGCTGCGGGTGCTCTCCAAACTTCTGATGATCCCTCTCTCACGCATATACCAGGTCGCAACATTTTACGCATCTTTCCGGCTCGCACCCAAAGGCCAGCATGAAGTGACGCTATGTATGGGTACTGTCTGCTATCTCAAAGGAGCGGACAGAATATCGGAATCAATCTGTAAGGAGTACAGTATCGAGCCAGGGGGAACGACATCAGACAGATTGTTCACACTTCAGGCGGTTAATTGCGTCGGCGCCTGCGCACTCGCGCCGGTCATGATCGTGGATGGAAAGTATCATGACGGCGTTACTCCGGACAAGGCGCTGAAAATAATCTCCAAGCTTCAACCAAAAGAGAATAGTGAATCTGAAGGGGGCTGATGAAGCGTGCAGAAGACAATGGAACCGAAGACAAAAGCGAAGGTACAAAATCCGAAGGATCTCGAAAAGACGATGAAGGGGATCATCGCGAGAAAAAAGGAGGGAGAGAAGGTAATTCGCGTCTGCATCGGAACAGGATGCGCTGCAAAGGGATCGCGAAGACTGTACGAGCTTTTCTGTGAGGCGGCTGCGGAGAGTGGACAGGATATAAAGATAGAAACCAAGTGCGTCGGCTGTCACGGTTTTTGCGAGAGAGGTCCGATCGTGGTCATCGAACCGGGTAACATCTTCTATCAGAGAGTAGAAGAGCCCGATGTGGCAGAGATATTTCGTGAAACAGTGCTGGGAGGACGGGTGGTGGACAGACTGCTGTACGAAGACCCGACGAGCGGAAAAAAGGCAACCACAGAAGAAGACATACCATTCTACAAGGTTCAGCATCGAATCGTGCTTGCAGGCAATGGGGTGATCGATCCGACAAACATAGAGGACTATATCAGCGTGGGTGGATACAGCGCTCTCGCGAAAGCGCTCACTGACATGACCCCTGAGCAGATCATAGACGAGGTGGAAAAATCCGGTCTGCGGGGACGCGGCGGAGGTGGTTTCCCGACTGCCAGGAAATGGCGTTCGTGCCGGGAAGCAGAAGGCGAGTTGAAATTCGTGATCTGCAACGGAGATGAAGGGGATCCTGGCGCCTTTATGGACCGTTCCCTCATGGAGGGGAATCCGCACTCTGTGCTCGAAGGGATGATCATCGGCGCCTATGCGATCGGATCCTCTCAGGGATACATCTACGTGAGAAACGAGTATCCACTGGCAGTTGAGCACCTGAGAAGGGCGATCGAGCAATCCCGTGAGAGGGGCTTTCTGGGGGAGAACATCCTGGGAAGCGGATTGAACTTCGACATTCGGATCAACAGGGGAGGCGGTGCATTTGTGTGCGGTGAATCCACTGCGCTTATGGCTTCCCTGGAGGGTAGGGCGGGTGAGCCCCGCGCAAAATACGTTCACACCGTCGAGCACGGGCTAAGAGACCTGCCGACAAACCTCAACAATGTGGAGACGTGGGCGAACATCCCTACAATTATCACTCGCGGTGGAAGCTGGTTCGCATCCATTGGAACCGAAGGGTCGAAGGGAACCAAGGTCTTCAGCCTCGTGGGGAAGATTACGAATACAGGGCTTGTAGAAGTCCCGATGGGTATACGACTCAGACAGATCGTGGAAGACATCGGGGGTGGAGTGCAGGAGGGGAAGGCCTTCAAGGCAGTGCAGACAGGAGGACCATCCGGTGGATGCATTCCTTCTGAATACCTGGATGCCCCTGTAGACTTCGACGAACTCACAAAACTGGGTTCCATGATGGGCTCTGGCGGCATGATCGTGATGGACGAGGAAACCTGCATGGTCAATGTGGCAAAATACTTCCTTGGATTCCTGAAGGACGAATCCTGCGGGAAGTGCACACCCTGCCGTGAGGGTATTCCGCAGATGCTCCACATTCTCCAGAGGATTACCAAGGGCGAAGGTGAGGAGGGGGACCTTGAGAAGCTTGAAGTTCTTGCCGAGCTCCTGGCTGATGCAGCGCTCTGCGCGCTTGGAAAAACAGCAGCAAATCCTGTGCTCTCAACACTCAGATATTTTCGTCAGGAGTACGAGGAGCACATCCAGAACAAAAGATGCCCGGCGAAGGAGTGTCGTGGACTCTTCATCTACGTAATAAACGAGGAAAAGTGTACGGGATGCGGAATATGTCGCAGGAACTGCCCGGTCGAAGCCATCAGCGGAGAGAAAAAAAGCCCGCATCTCATTGATCAAGAGAAGTGCACGAAATGCGGAACGTGCATAGAGAAATGCCCCTTCACCGCGATCATGAAAGTGTAGGAGGATCCCGAAAGTGCCTGTTGTTACAATAGAAGGTATAGAGGTAAATGTTCGAAAGGAAGCGACTATTCTCGACGCGGCTCGAAAGGCTGGAGTATGGATCCCGACGCTCTGTTTCAATCCCTCTCTCCAACCGTCCGCGACATGCCGGTTGTGCATGGTCGAGCTCGACCGAGGAGGATGGAGCCAGCTGGTGACCGCCTGCAACTACCCAGTCCGACGTGATATCGTTGTGCATGTGAACAGTGAAAGGGCGATCAAGGCACGTCGTGGCGTGATGGAGCTTCTCCTGGCACGCTGTCCCGATTCGCTCGAGCTTCGGGAGCTTGCAACACGAATGGGAGTGAAGGGGACCCCGTACCCGAAAGTGACCGAGAGTCAGCGCAACTGTATTCTCTGCGGACTGTGTACCGGTGTGTGCGAGGAAGTCATCGGAAGCTCAGCAATCAGCTTCGCCGGAAGGGGAGTGGATCGGGTTGTTGCAACCCCTTTCAGGCTCTCCTCGAAAGATTGTATCGGGTGTGGGGCGTGCGCCGTCGTCTGTCCTGTTGGTACCATACAGATTCGCATCCACGAAGACAGCGGTGAGATAGAGATATCACCCTTTAAAACGAAGGTGAAGATGCTCACCTGTGAGGGGTGCGGAACCCGCATGGTGAGTGAGCTGGTGTCGCAGAAGATGAACGAACGGGTCAAGATTGATTGGGGGGAGTTTCGCGAACGGCTCAGGCTCTGTCCCGAGTGCAGACGAAAAAAAACCGCCGCCGCCATGCTCGCTGGAAAGGGGGAAATGAAATAGAAAATGATGAAAATAACTGCCTGTACAGCGAAGAAAATGACCGTTTCCAACACAGGGGCGGCATCCATGCATATAATTGCAGTACCACATACATCACACGTAGACCAAGGGTAAAGGAGTAAGGAAGATGTCAAAGATAATTGCAACCGCAGCGATACGAGGTGCACACACACTGTATGCACAGGCCGAGGAAGCTCTCGCAAAGGCAATAGAGGAGAAGGGAAAGGACACTCCAGTTGCCTATCCGAACACGGCATACTTTCTGCCGATCATGCTGCTCTTTCTGGGGCAGAAAGTCCAAAAGCTGGGTGACCTTCAGGAATCCCTCCAGGAAGCGAAGAAGCTTCTGAGGGACATTCCCTCCGACGAGCTCTGGCTTCCCTATCTGGGAGACACACTTGATTCAGGAGTTGCCACCCTCATCGCAGAGGAAACCATCGAGGTTTTAAAGTATGTAACCGGCCCAAATCCGGTCAATGGAATCTGGCTCGGATTTACAAGCGACAGCATACTGAGGACGCAGGGTATCAAGCTGGTGGACGGGAGAATGCCCGGGTTCGTTGCAATCGCGGGACGCACCGAGACAAACGAAGAAGCGGTCACCCTCATCCGCGGGCTTCAATCACGGAACATACTTGTATTCATGGCAGGCCACGTGGACGGACGGGCAATTGCCGAGCAGCTTGATCAGGAGCGTATCGAGATGAACTGGGATACTTTCCTGGTGCCTTACGGTAAGGAGATCACCGCCGCGGTGCACGCGTTGAACTTTGCAGCCCGTTCTGCAATGACCTTCGGGGGAATCGCTCCCGGAGACATGAAAGCAGCACGGGATATCCTGCTCTACAACAAAGACAGAGTGCACGCCTTCGTCATGGCCCTCGGTGCTGACTCAGACGTCAATGGAGATCAGGTGATCACCGACGAAAAGTACGCAACCGCTGCCGGTGCGATCAATTACGGATTCCCGGTCATTTCAGATGTGAATCTTCCTGAGATTCTTCCCACCGGCATCTGCACCTACGAACACGTCGTTTCGAACGTCAAGATGGACGATATCATCAGCAGGGCGATCGAGCTCAGGGGATTGACCATCAAGCTCGAGGAAATACCCATACCGGTCCCCTACGGTGCAGGGTTCGAAGGAGAGAGAGTCCGGAAAGAAGACATGTATGTACAGTTCGGCGGCAAGTACACCGATGGCTTCGAGCTTTTGAGGATGAAGCCGATGGATGAAGTAGAAGACGGAAAGATCGAGGTGATCGGCCCTGAGATCGACGACATGAAAGAGGGCGGGGCATACCCTCTCGGGATTACGGTGAATGTAGCCGGGCGTCAGTTCCAGGAAGATTTCGAATCAGTACTTGAGAGGAGGATACACGAGTTCATCTCCTGCGCAAACGGCATATTCCACATGGGCCAGAGAGCCATCATCTGGGTGAGAATCTCAAAGGATGCACAGAGCAAAGGATTCAAGGTCAAGCACTTCGGTGATATCCTCATTGCCAAGATCCATGAGGAATTCAGAAGGATAGTGGACCGGGTGCAGGTGACCATTTACACAAAACAGGAAGATGTGGGAAAGCTCATCAATGAAGCGCGTGACGTGTACCACCAGAGGGATGACAAGATCAGCGGCATGACCGATGAGGATGTCGAGGATTTCTACTCCTGCACCCTCTGCCAGAGCTACGCGCCGAATCACGTGTGCATCGTGACGCCACAGCGCCTCGGTCTCTGCGGTGCCTACACATGGCTTGACTGCAAGGCGTCACACCAGATAGATGCCCACGGGCCGAACGAACCGGTCAAGAAGGGGGAATGCCTCGATCCGGTAAAGGGGCAGTGGAAAAATATCAACGATTACATCGAAGTCAAGTCAAACGGCAATCTCAAGAAATTCAACGCATACTCCATAATGGAGGAACCGATGACCTCCTGCGGCTGCTTCGAATGCATCGCAGCGGTCGTCCCGGAGGCGAATGGGATAATGATCGTAGACAGGGATTACAACGGCATGACCCCCATCGGTATGACTTTTTCCACTCTCGCGGGGCAGATCGGCGGGGGAATTCAGACTCCCGGCTTCACCGGGATCGGCAAGCTCTACATCTCGTCTCCGAAGTTCATCTCCGCGGAAGGCGGCCAGAAGAGGATCGTGTGGATGTCCAAGCAGCTCAAGGATGAGGTGGCGGAAAGGGTGCAGGTGACGCTTGAAAAACAGGGCATTTCAGACCTCTGGGAAAAGATCGCGACGGAAGAGAACGCGGAGGAGCCGGAGAAGCTCTTGGAGCATCTGCAAAAAGTCGGGCACCCCGCTCTTGAAATGGATCCGCTGTTTTAACCTTTCAGGACAAAAACTTCGCTCTTCTTTTCCACTCAAACTGGAGAGCGAAGTTTCAGTCACTCCATGGGGAAGCGCTGGTATCCATACTTTCAGCTTGTTATTCGGGAAAAAGTTGAGTAATATATATTGGATGTCTCAAAAAATAAAGAACAGGAGATGAGAAATGGCCCTGACAGGCATGCAAATTTATAAACTTCTTCCGAAGACCAACTGCAAGGACTGCGGTCTTCCTACCTGTATGGCGTTTGCGATGCAGGTCGCTGCGAAACAGAGAGCGCTCACTGATTGTCCCCATCTATCTGAAGAGTCAAAGGCTGCGCTCTCAGAAGCTTCCGCCCCCCCGATGAAGCTGGTGAAGATCGGAGCTGATGGGAAACAGTTCGAGATCGGACAGGAAACCGTCATGTTCAGGCACGAGGAAAAGTTTCACAGACCGTGCGGGATTGCGGTACGCATACCCTCATCCCTCTCAGACGATGAAGCGTTGAAAAAAAGCGAAGGGATCAATGGGGCGGTGTTCCAGAGGGTCGGTGAGACACTCAAGGTTCAGCTCGCAGCAGTGGAGGTCGACGGATGCAGCAATCCTGTAGACAGGGTGAAAAAAATCGCAGACAAGAGCGAGGTGCCTCTCATACTGATCGGAAATGACCCCGGGGTGATGAAGAGCGTCTGCGAAGCGGTAAAGGACGTAAGACCGCTTATCTACCGGGCAGATGCATCGAATATAGACGACTTCGCAGATATTGCTTCTTCGTTGAAGCTCCCGCTTGCCATTTTTGCCGAGGGTCTCGAACAGCATGCGGATCTGAGCCAGAAGGCAAAGGAGAAGGGGGTTGATGACATACTCCTCTCCTTTGATTCAGGAAAGCTCGGAGAAACGATTCGTATGCTCACCATTGCGCGCCGGGCAGCACTGCGGCAGAACTTCAAGCCGCTGGGATACCCTTCGATGGTTGAAATAAAGGCTGATGATCCCAACGACGAGACGGTTATTGCTTCAGCATTCGCTGCGAAATATGCGGGGATAGTCCTCATGGACAGTCTGGAATCGTGGCAGCTCTTACCCATCCTGGTGGTGGTACAGAATGTCTACACCGATCCACAGGTGCCCAACACGGTGGAAGCAAAACTCTACGAGATCGGGAACCCGAACGAGAACTCTCCCGTGATGTTTACCACGAATTTCTCACTCACCTATTTCTCAGTCGAGTCGGAGGTGGAGAGGAGCAAAGTCCCGTCCTACATCTGCGTGGTGGAAACCGAGGGGCTCGGGGTGCTCAACGCATACGCAGGAGACAAAATCTCCGCTGAAAAGGTGGTGAAGACGCTGGAGGCCCAGAAGGTGGCCGATAAGGTGAAGCACCGAAAGCTCATTATTCCAGGGCTTCTCCCGGTATTCAGAGCGGAAATCGAGGATACCTCGGTGTGGAAAGAGGTAATCATAGGTCCTGAATCCGCCAGAGAAATTCCAGCTTTCCTGCAGAACAAGTGGAAATCGTAAGATGAAGGAATGTACTGTTACCTTTCAGCCGCAGGATACGTCTGTAACGGTGGAAAAAGGCACCTCTCTCCTGATGGCAGTGCAGAAGGCCAAGATCACCATAAACAACCTCTGCGGCGGCGATGGTATATGCGGACGTTGCAAAATGATCGTGAAGGAGGGGGACGTATCGGGAGGGATATCCGATAAGTTAACTCGTGACGAAATTAAGCAAGGCTACGTGCTGGCCTGCATGACCAACGTGGAAAGCGACCTGGTCATCGAGATTCCTGAAGACACGCTGGCCAAGGAAAGAATCAAGGCTGACAGAGATGCGGACAGATTCAGGGATTTCGAGCAGACCTACAGCATGAAGTACACACCCTCTCCGCTCATTGTCAAGCTCTACCTCGAGCTGGAGAATCCATCACTCGAAAACAACACCGCTGATCATGAGCGTCTATTAGAAGCCATCTGCAAAAAGCTCAACGTCTTTGGCTCGATGCAGATGGGTCTGAAGATAATGAAGCTCATTCCAAACATTCTGAGAAAAAACGGCTTCGGTGTCACCGTTACCCTGGGACTGAGAAAAGATATCGGTGAGATTATGAACGTGGAAGGGGGGAATACTGAAGACAGGAACTATATTGCCATTGTGGATATGGGTACCACGACCATCGTGGCTCATCTGGTAAATGCAAATACCATGGAGACCGTAGACGCGAAAGCGACGTTCAACTCTCAAGGGATATTCGGCAGAGAGGTGACAAGAAGGATCATATCCGCAGAGAAGAAAGGGCACGATGAGCTTCAAAAACTGCTCATCGAAGACATAAACGGTCTGATCAGAAACCTCGCCGAATCAAACAGTGTGAATCTAAAAGACATCACTGCAGTCGTATGCGCAGGAAATACTGCCATGGGTCATTTTCTCCTCGGGCTTCCCACCTCCAACATCAGACGGTATCCCTATGTGGCCACGTCTGTGGAGCCGCCGCCGCTCAGGGCAGCGGAAGTCGGCATTCAGATAAACCCGCGGGGACTGCTCTACTCCCTTCCGGGGGTAAGCGCATGGGTCGGGAGTGATATAACCGCCGGGATTCTCGCCACAGGTATTCACGAGCGAGACGAGATATCCCTGCTTTTGGACATCGGAACGAATGGCGAAATCGTAATCGGGAACAGGGAATGGCTCATCGCAACATCGGCATCAGCAGGACCGGCGCTGGAGGGTGCGAGTGTCGCCTGCGGGATGAGAGCAGAATCAGGAGCGATAGAACGGGTGTTCATTCAAAACGGAAGCATCGAGTACTCCACGATAGGAAATAAGACCGCAAAGGGAATCTGTGGATCAGGCATCATCGACGCGGTGAGTACGCTCCTCAAGCTGAATTATATCAACCGTTCCGGTAATTTCATCATGGATGACTCTGAACATATTAAAGAGATCAAGGGGGTAAAGAGTTACATCCTCACAGATGGGAAGAAGAGCAAAGAGAACAAGAGGATCTACATCACCGAGTCGGATATAGAGAATGTCATTACCGCAAAGGCAGCCATATTCTCTGCCATGAAAATCCTCCTGAAAAGATTGGATTTGGATTTCTCTGATATAGACACATTCTACATTGCAGGAGCGTTCGGTACGTACATCGGTATAGAGAATGCCATATCCATCGGTCTTCTCCCCAATATCAATAGAGACAAGTTTCGCTTCATGGGCAACACCTCTATCCGAGGGGCAAAGATGGTCGCCTTCTACAAAGAGGCATTTCAGGAAATTGCAGCAATACGTCACTCGACAACCTATTATGACTTGATGGGCGCAAACGACTATCTGGATGAGTTCAGAAAAGCACTCTTCTTACCTCACACCGACATTGAAAAATTTTCTATGAGCGAGGCAGGGTGACACAGAGCTTTTGAAATTCTCATTTAACGAAGTGAACACGACATGGCAATAAGCATTGCAGTAGCAGGAAAAGGAGGAACAGGAAAAACAACCCTCGCGGGTCTGTTCATACGGGAGCTCTGCGAACAAAACAAGGGACCTGTGCTTGCGATCGATGCAGATCCTGATTCAAACCTGGGAGCACTGCTTGGAATCAAGGTGACACAGTCCATTGGCGATCTGCGTGAGGAAGTCCTGGAAAATCTGAAAAATTTTCCCGCCGGACTCTCCAAGGCCGATTTTGTCCAGGCGGGGCTCCACCAGATCATCGAAGAGGCGGAGTGCTTCGATCTGGTGACCATGGGACGGGGTGAAGGTGCGGGATGCTACTGCTATCTCAATTCCCTCATCAGGAGATTTTCAGAAGAGCTGTTTCCCCTGTACAGATGGATAGTGATGGACAATGAGGCGGGTCTGGAGCACATAAGCAGGAGGACCACCTACAATATTGACGCGCTTCTGGTGGTGGTGAATGACAACCCTATCTCGCTCAACACCGCAAGAACCATAGAAAAAGTCATATCTCAGTTGAAGAACGAGATCAAAAAAGTATATGTGGTCACCAACATGGTGCGGGATAAGAGAAAAGAAGAGCTCGTGGAACGCATCCACGATTTGCAAATGAATTACCTCGGGGATATACCCTATGACGAAGGGGTGGATTCCGCAGTCTTTCACGGCCAGTCACTCCTCGATATTCAAGACTACTCAGCAAAAACAATTTTAAAAAAATTAATTGCAAAAATAGGAGGAGAAAATGCAGATACCTGACGTAAAGGAGAAGTGGACTTCGAAAATCAATACCGTGACCATCGGCGCGACGAAGGACCAGGGGGGTACCAGGGGAAAAACGGTGACTGTTGGTGGAGGGAGTACGCTCCCTTTTCTCACCTTCGAAGGTGAAATCCCGTACAAACCTGTGATTGCAGGATTTGTGGCGGATATGGTTCCTGACTGGCCTGAACCGATATTAAAATCAATCGGAGATGAGGTGAACTCCCCGGTCGAGTGGGCGCAGAAAAACGTACAGCAGTTCGGTGTCGATCTGATAAGCGTAAAGATGATAGGCGCGGACCCAGCGATGAAGGACAAGAGCCCTGAGGAATGTGCGAAGGTGGTTGAACAGCTGCTCAAAGCGGTCGATGTGCCGATCATCATCTGGGGCTGCGGGGACGATGAGAAGGACAACCATGTGCTTCCTGAGTGTTCACAGGTGGCAAAGGGCGAGAACTGCCTCATCGGATCCGCAAAGGAATCAAACTACATGACGGTGGTCGCCATCTGCAAGGCGGACAAACACAAGATCATATCCGAAGCGCCCGTTGACATCAACATCGGGAAACAGGTGAATATTCTCCTCCAGGATGCGGGATACGAGCTCAAGGACGTGGTAATGTTCCAGACAACAGCGGCACTGGGGTATGGGTATGATTACGTGTATACCATCATCGAACGGTGCAGGGTTGCGGGGCTCAAGGGGGACAGCCTCATGTCAGCGCCCCAAATTTGTGATGTTGCCGGAGAGACGTACAGGGTAAAAGAAGCGGTTGCAGACGACGACATTCTTCCTGGATGGGGAAAGCTCGAGAAGCGCGGCCCCATGTGGGAAGCAGCGTGCGCCGAAGGATATCTTCAGGCCGGCGCCGATATCCTCATAATGGCTCACCCTGCAGCAATGAAGAGTATCCAGAACACGATTAAAATCCTATTCTGAGAAAGGAGATTCCACATGATTCTCATCGGTGAAAGAGTGAATGCAGGATTCAAGGATGTCAAAAACGCAATAATAAATAAAGATGCCAAGGTGATCAAGGATTGGGCGCGGAAGCAGGCGGACGCAGGCGCGAGCTACATCGACGTGAACCTGGGAACCGCCTCGAACAAGGCCGAAGATCTCTGCTGGATGATCGATATGGTACAGGAAGAGGTGGACACCCCCATATCAATCGACAACAACAAGCCGAACATGCTGAAAGAGGCAGTCAAAGTGTGTAAGAAACCGCCTCTGATCAACTCAACCACTGCCGTAGAAGAAAAGATGAACCAGCTCTTTCCAATAGTTGCAGATCATAACGCATCGATAATTGGTCTTGTGATGGACGAGGCGGGAAGCCCCGCAAACGCTGACAAACGGGTTGAAAACGCTGGAAAGCTCATGGAGAAGGCCATGGAGTTCAACATTTCCCCAGACCAGATTTTCCTCGACCCCATCGTCATGCCGCTGAACTGCATGCAGCAACAGGCGAAAGAAATTCTTTCAGCCGCGAACCAGTTCAAGTTGTTCAGTGATCCTCCCTGCCACATCGTGTGCGGTCTCACAAACATCTCGAGCGGCGCAAAGCACACGCATCTCATAAACAGGGTGTTCATTGCGATGATGATCGCCAATGGGTGCGACGCTGTTATCTGCAACGTCCTTGACGAGGAGCTCGTGAACACGATACTCACCGCTGAGCTGATCATGGAAAAGACGATCTATGCGGATTCCTACATAGAGGCGTTCAGGAAAAAAGCGAAAGTGTAATCTTCTCTCATATCGAGAAGATACATAAGGGGGAACATGAAGCTTCTGATACTGAAAAGTGTTCCAAATCATCTGCTCGAAGAAGAATATACCGTTTCAATGAACACCTCCTTTGCTGACCGTTTCATGAATCATCTGAGAGGCAACTGTGATGCATGTGAGAGAAACTGCACTGGCTGCAGGGCTGCGTATCATCTTAATTTTTCTGAATCCATTAGAGGAGTGATCAGGTTTCCCGCCATTCTTCCTGCCATTATCGATGAACCGGAAGAATTCATGCCGGAAGAGATACCTCGCCATGATATTCTGATTTCCATTGCCGTAAATGAAGAAATCTTGTTTTCCTTTTTAAGAAGACACGCGATTTCAAAAGGGGTTATCGTTCCGATCGAGGAGAGCGGGTGGATTTCACCCTATGGTCAACGCGTCATCACGGAACTCTGTGACCAGAAAAAAATCGAGATCGCCTTTCCAAAGCCCTTCTGCTCATTTGATCCGAAAGAGGGAATATTAAAAGAGTTTAAAACACTGTACCGGATTGGGAAACCGAAGCTCGACATACATCTGGAAAAAGGAGTCATTGTGAAAGCAGATGTTGTATCGAGCGCACCCTGCGGCGCCACATACTTCACCGCGAAAGGGCTCACAGGAAGGAGTGTCGATGAAGATCTGGTCTTTCTCATAGACAAGTTTTTAAGCAGCTACCCATGCACTGCAAGTACCGATCTTGACAGAGAACTCCAGGATTCGATCATTCACCAGGCAGTAAGGATACAGAGGGGAGTTTTAAGTTCCATCGAAGATTACCTCCCAGCGCAAGCGCTGGAACGTTGACAGCTCGATTACAGGTCATGAATGATGTTTTCAGATGACACAACGCCGATGGAAATGTACAGGCGCAAACTGAGTGCTGTTCTGAGCGCAGATGTGGAGGGGTACAGCCGCCTCATACAGGAAGATGAGGAGTTGACAATCCGCACACTAACCACCTATAGAGAAGCAATCCGACTACTGGTGCAGCAGTACAGGGGGCGCATCGTTGATACCCCTGGAGACAACATCCTCGCAGAATTCATTAGCGCAGTCGAGGCGGTAAATTGTGCGGCTGAGATACAGCGTGAGATTGCGGAACGAAACGCGAAGCTCCCGGAACGCTGCAGGATGAACTTCAGAATCGGAATCAACCTCGGAGATATCGTTGAGGGAGATGGAAAGATCTATGGAGATGGTGTAAACATAGCTGCCCGTATGGAGAGCATCGCCGAAGGCGGAGGTATCTGCATATCCGGTTCTGTATACGATGCCGTAGAAAACAAGATTGGTCTTGCATATGAGTACCTCGGAGAGAAGGAAGTAAAAAATATCTTGAAGCCGGTGCGCGCCTACCGTGTTCTCTCTTTTCCAGGTGCTGCCGCGCACAGGGTCATACGAGCGAAACGTTTGATGGGAAAAAAGTGGCTCATGGTGATGTTGATCGCTCTGTGTGTGGGGGCGGCAGCCATAGTGATATGGAGTGTCTATTTCCACCATCCACCGTTTTTAACTGAGACGCCGGAAGAAACGAGCATGGCGCTGCCTGTCAAACCTTCCATTGCGGTGCTTCCCTTCGAAAATATGAGTGGTGATACCAATCAGGAATATTTGAGCGACGGAATCACCGAGAGTGTCATTACTACACTTTCCAAGATACCCGATCTGTTCGTGATTGCTCGTAACTCCAGCTTCATCTATAAAGGAAAGCCGGTAAAAGTACAGAAAGTGTCAGAGGAGTTGGGTGTTCGGTATGTTCTGGAAGGGAGCGTTCAGAAGACTTCTGATCGAATCAGAATCACGGTCCAGCTTATCGATGCACAAACCGGAAGCCATGTGTGGGCAGAACGGTATGACAGGAAAATGAAAGACATTTTTTCCATTCAGGATGAGATCACCATTGAAATCACCCGGGCCTTACGAATCGAGCTTCTGGAGGGAGAACAGGCCAGACTTTGGGGAGCAAAAGAAACCAAAAACCTCAAGGCATATGAAATAGCGCTTCAGGCACGAGCGTTTTCCAATCGTGGGACGAAACAGGACAACGCTCGTGCCCGACAGTTGTATGAGGAAGCAATTGCCCTGGACTCGGAGTTCGTGAGTGCATATTCAGCACTGGGCTGGACCCATTTTTGGGATGCACGCTTTGGATGGAGCGATTCAAAACAGGACTCTCTTAACTGTGCATTCGATCTTGCCCAAGAAGCAATTCAACATGACGAGGAACTTGAAGATGGCCATCTTCTCCTTGCGGCAATCTATCTCCTAAGGCAGGAATGGGAACAAGCTCTTTCTGAAGCGCAGCGCGCATCTGCTCTCAATCCGAACGGTGCTGATGCCTATTCGGTTCTGGCCGGTATTGTGAGCTGTGTCGGTCGGTGGGAAGAAGGTATACTGTATGTTGAAAAGGCAATACGCCTTAACCCATTTCCGCCTGTCCACTACTTTCACTGGCTGGGCCGTGCCTACTTCATGACCGGGCAATATGAAAAGTCAATCTCAGTCTGGCACAGAGCACTCCGGGTAAATCCAGATTATCTTCCAGCCCACAGTTTTCTTGCCGCCTGTTATATTTCACTGGGACGTGAGAAAGAAGCTGCTTCTGCTGCCGCAGAAGTCATGAGAATAGACCCGGAGTTCAGGGTCGAATCCTATGCGGAGATACTCCCCTATAAAAACAGAGTCGATAGAGAACGCGAGCTCAGCGCACTTCGAGAAGCAGGTTTACCCCAGAAATGATCAGAGTATTTCCCATGAGATGAATTGAATGCAGGTTGAGAGGTAAGAGAAAAGAGTAATCTTCTCTCTACGAGTCAATCACACGTTCACTTTCTTATAGTCCCTTATTCGGTCTATTATTCCCTGAACGTCGACATATTTTTTTATGAGCTTCGTAGCCTCGTGTATCTTGTCAGAATCCTCGGGTCGTATCTTCACAATGAGATTGTTGAGACTCTGTGCCGTTTCATAGGTGTTCTCGTGAACGAGGATGATCGGTATGTTTGTTCTTTTTATCAGTTTCAATATTGTTTTATTCGGCATTATACCCCCCGTGAGTATAATCCCTTTCACACAGTATGCTTTTGAGATTCCTATGACGCATCCGCTCATGGCTGCAAGTATGAGATCTTCCCTGTTCCCAGGGGTTATGAGCAGTTCCTCTCCGTGAAAGTAATCCAGGGCGGTATGGGTGGGCATTGCGCCAATAAGTATCTTGCTTACCGAATTATCGAGCCCCTTTTCGCCACAAAGCAGCTCGCCTTTGATGTCTTCCAGAAGCTGACGGATTGTGGGGCTTGAGAGTTTCGGATTGAAGGGTACGATTCCAAGTACATCGATACCGTGCTTCTGAAAACCCAATCTCACAAGCTCATTTATCTTATCGAACTTTTCCTGGATTACCTTGTTCACGATAACACCGAGAAGCTTTGTTCCAGACTTATCGAAGAGCGCTTTGTTCAGCATCACCTCATCGATTGGTCTTCCAATTCCCCCACACGTCACCAGAACTACCGGTGCATGGAGAAGCTTCGCAACATCGGCATTGGACAGATCGATCACAGAACCGACTCCCGCATGGCCAGTCCCTTCGATTATCATTAAATCTTTACCGTGTGAAGCTCTCAGGTAGGACTGCTGTATCTTTCTTCGAAGCTCTTCAGGGTTCCCATTGAGTATGTATTCCTCTGTGAAACCTCTCGGGATCGCCACAGGGCTCATATCAGGAAGGTTCCCTCCGATCTGAAACACCTCATTCATTAGATTTGCATCTTTATCGATGTTCTCACCATCAATAAGCCTCACCTGCTGGCCGACAGGCTTGATATATCCCACATTTTTAAAGTAATCCCCGATCGCGCTGAGTAAGCCGAGGGCAGTTATGGTCTTTCCGTCATTCTGGCGTGTGGCAGCTACATACACTCTCATTGCCGATTCTCCTTTGAACAATTCATTGACACTTCACAACCGGTAATCCAAGATCCACAAGCTCCTGTCTGATACGATCTGCATTCTTCTCGTATTCGTTGTTCGAAAGCATTCCTGTCTCTACATCATAGCAGTCCTGATACTTGAACCCCTTTGGAGGATCCTTGAGCAGTTTTTCGTACCTGTCGAGAAGCTTCAGCACAATAGGATTTGCTTCTTTTCTGGTCAATTTCGAGGCAGCTTCTGCAACCTCGATGTTCAGCACATGGTCGAGGGGGAGGAGGCTGTCCGGTTCCACCGCGATGGAGGGATGTCCCGAAAGCATGTTGCCGCCCGATGTGATCACACAGGTATGATACGCTGCCATCTCGTAGTAGTAGCAGTCAGTTCCTGCTCCTCCTCCGAGGTAGGGAAGGTTTACAGTGGGATAAGGCGCATTTCTGTGCAGTGCCTGGTTGGCAACTGAAATGATCCAGAGTAGAGGCCCAGTCGAAGAAACCCGTAGCTTCGTATGCAGTGGCGCATTGTAGTGATAGGTCCCCCTAAAAATCAGAATACCGAGAAGATTATAGACAACAGTCGCGATCACATTCCCTTCAGCACCGCCGTTGTATCCTCCGAAAAGGGGAGTTGATGTGGAACCGATATTGGCCCCAATGCTCGTGTAGAAGGCCACCTTGTCCAAAGCCTCAAAATCAACAACCATTTCTGCAAGAGAATCGACGAGATATCCATCAGAGGGCCTGAGTCCGAACTGCGGGTGTGAAGCTGCGAACATGGAAATCGGACCTGTTGCGGTAGAAATGCCATTCAGGATTGGGAGTCCAGGTCTGCCTGCCCGTCTGCATGCCTCTCTCGCCATGGTGGCGGTTTTAATTGCCGCCAGGACTTCCTGGGGGGACCTCACCCGTGCGTCCTTTCCCTTTATTCTTATCGATGTGGGGATGGACAGGGAGTTCGCTTTTCGTATATTGGCAAGCCCTTCCACAATGGACATGAATACATCCTCGGAGGTTGTATAAATGCCTCCGCCGCAGTGGTACCAGGGCATTGAGTGCTCATCGGGCTTTCTCGAACGCATGACTTTTCTATCAGGACCCTCCCCAAAGGTCGATTCTGCAGGGGCTTTACTCGCTGCCTGGAGAATCTCATCTCTGTGAAACTGAACAACCCGCGAAGTATCTGGACAATATGCCCCGACCCGGGAGAAGAACTCCAAAGCCGCTTCAAAAACAGTATCCGCAAGTGCGTCATCTGAAGGAAGGGGAGTCTCCGGATTGTATTTTATTTTATATTTCTGAATGACCTTGTTCAGTTCCGGAACGTACAGTTTCAGATAAAAATCCTGGTCTGACATAAGCGGTCCTGTGACCGTTCTGTCTATTACTTCAAAAAAACTCAGCATGCTCATACCTCCTCTTTTTAAATGAAAGTTCGGGGAGAATATCCGCGCGGATTGAAAATCTTCCCGGATTGAAAATCCACCGGTATCACTTCTTTTTTCCGAGAATCTCGCCCAGCCTCCGTACAGCAATTTGTGCATTTTCGGCGTAAAGGTCGGCTCCAATCGTCTCTGCCCATTCCGGAGTGGTTGCACCACCCCCTACCAACACAATGTAATTTTCCCGGATACCCTGCTGGGTGAGCGCGTCGATGACATCCTTCTGCCCCGGAAGCGTAGAAGTGAGAAGGGCAGAAAGCCCGATTGCATCCGCCTCAACTTTTTTTGCGGTGTCTATAAAAGTGAAGAGATCTACGTCTTCTCCCAGATCGTGAACCTCATATCCTGCAGTTCTCATCAAAAGAATGACTATATCCTTTCCTATTTTATGAATATCGCCCTTCACTGTGCCAAATACAACGATCCCCTTTTTCGTTCTTTGTGTTCCCTTCTCTGCAATCTTTGGTTCGAGAATAGACATGGCCTTCTGAAAGGTATTTGCAGCCATCATCAATTCAGGCAGAAAAATTTCATCATTCTCATATCTCTCTCCGATAACATCCAGCCCTTTCACCAGCCCGTTTTCAACTGCCGTTAAGGGATCAATGTCGCTCTTTAAAACCTCCTGTGAGATTTTTTCAGCAAGTTCCTCATCGAACTGAATGATGGCATCCTTCAACTTCTCAAGGATTTCCCCCTCTTTCATATCCATTCTCCTCTCATCTGATTGTTTAATAAATAGTAATAATAAGCAAATGTTTGTCAATATAATTATTGACAAAGGTGAGAAAAATTGTTACTTCATGATCTGCAAACAATTGCAAAAGAGGAGCAAACGCTATCATGACAGACCTCGATGGAGTAATCGATAAAATCGATGAGTGGAAGGGAAAATCCCTCGATGTAGAGGAGCTTACCGCAGGAATAACAAACAAGAACTACAAAGTGACCGTAGAAGGGAAAAGCTATGTCGTCAGGATACCTGGGGCAGGAACAGATCTTTTTATTCAGAGAGATATAGAGCTTCATAACACCCTGGAGGCATCCAGAGTGGGTGTTGGCGCCCGCGTATTCAAATATTTCAAAGAAAGCTGTATCGTCATTTCGGAATTTATTCATGGTGAAGTAATGTCTGTACAGCGCTTCCAGGACCCCTCACGAATCCTGAGGGCGGTAAAAGCGATCTTTCAGGTGAACAATGAAGCTGAGTTCACCTCAGAATTCATCATGTTCGACAAGTTCAGAGATTACCACTTTCTCGTGCAGGAACATTCAATGAAGCTCCCGGATCAGTTCAATGACGCGGTGAAGATCGTGAGAAAGGTGGAAAAAAGATTTAAGGTCAACATGCCCGCGCTTCTTTCCTGCCACAATGACCTGCTCGCTGAAAATTTCATTGACATGGGTGACAGAATGAGGATCATCGACTGGGAGCTTTCAGGTCGGAATGAGCCCTGCTTTGAGCTTGGCGATTTCTCTGTTGAGCAGGGATTCGGAGATGATGTTGATACGATGATTATAGAAAACTACTTTGGTCAATTCGACGAAAGTAAATATGCTCGAATGAAAATCTATAAATCCATGGCGGATTTATTATGGACCCTCTGGGCCATGATTCAGAATCATTATTCAAAGCTCGAGTTCGATTTCTGGGCATATGGGATAAATCGTTTTAACAGGGCTATGAACGCGGTGAACTCAGGAGACTTTTCACGATGGCTTGCGGTTGCCTGAGTACACGCTTCTTCGGAGGCCTTCATGCATATACCTATCGAGGATGTAATCAAAAGGATAGAGGATTGGAAGGACAGAGAGGTTCGATACGAACCTCTCGGCGGTGGGATCACAAATCATAATTATGTCGTCCATGTGAATAGCAAACCCTTTGTCGTTCGGATACCCGGAGCAGGAACTGAGCTCTTCATCGATAGGGACAACGAGCTCGACTGCGCCATTGCAGCGGGTAAAACAGCAGTCTCACCTGAAGTGATATATCATCTGAAACCCGAGAACATCTCAGTCGTACAATTTATCAGGGGAAGGACCCTTACCACAGCAGAGATTTCTTCCAGCAATCAGCTTATAAAGAGAATCGTGCAGGCGATAATGACAATCCACGATAAGGCAGTTTTTCACAGTATATTCGATCCCTTCGATACGATCAGAAGATACAGGGGATACGGAAAGGAGTACAACGCTCCTTTACCGGATGATGTAGAGTGGATGTTCTCACTTGCTGATTCCATCGAATCTGCAATGGTCAGAAACAGGCCGCGCAACGTCGCGTGCCACAACGACTTTCTTTCTGAAAATTTCCTCGACGATGGAGAAAAAATCTGGATTATTGATTGGGAATACGGGGGAATGGGCGATCCGTATTTCGATCTGGGAGATTTTGCTGTCGAACATCCTTTCAGCCGGGAGCAGGAAAAGATGATCATAGCAGAGTATTGCCGGGGAAAAAATAGGGGACATAGTGCCAGTCTCTGTCGAATGCTCCTGTACAAGATTGTTTCCGACCTGTGGTGGGGCATCTGGGCCATGATTCAGCACACGGTATCAAAGATCGACTTCGATTTTTATACCTACGGAAATAATCGTTTTGAAAGGCTTCGCAGAAATGCGAAAGACTCAAATTTCGAGGCATGGCTTCAAGAGATTTGATCCCACTCAATTCACTTGACGAATGCTGTATAGACAGCTATAATGCAATACAATCGATAGCTCAGCTATCAAATACCATAGCAAAAGGGAGGCATTTCAATGGGTACACAACAGACATTTACCAAAATGTCAGACGCAGTTGCAAACGGGGACACAGATGCCCTTCTTTCGGCAATAAGGAGTGTATTGGACACGGAAGACCCTCTCGTTATCATCCAGAAGGGAATGATGCCGGGCTTGAAGCGGGTGGGCGATTTGTTTGGGAGAGGAGAGATCTTTCTTCCAGAAATGCTCATGGCTGCAGAGAGCTTTCAGGATGGAATGAAGCTCATAGAACCAAAATTGGTCTCTTCAGGAAAGAAGCTGGAAAAGACCGCGACAGTGGTATTCGGGACAGTTATGACAGACATACACGAAATAGGAAAGAACATCGTTATCACCCTCATGAAAACCCATGGGTTCGAGGTGCACGATCTCGGAGCGAATGTCTCTCCCACGACTTTTGTACAAAGGGCTGAATCTGCTGGTGCTGATATTATCGCCATGTCCTCCCTCATGACTACAACGATGACCTACCAGAAGGACGTCATCGACTATCTGAAAGAGAAAGGTCTCAGAGACAAGTATATCGTACTCGTTGGCGGTGGTCCGGTGAATCCCGAGTGGGCGGAGCAGATCGGTGCGGACGGAACGAGTGATTCAGCGGTAGGTGCGGTTGATGTTGCTGAACGATTAATTGCAAATAAAAGGGGAGGGAAATAATCATGCTAAACTTCATTGACGTACTTGACAGGGCCGCAACCGGGCCAATGATGACGCAAAAGGAGTTTGACGTAAAGGTATTCATTCCAGCCTTGAGAAAGGTGTTAAAAAAATACGACATCAAGTTTGACAGGAAAGAAGTTGTCAATTCCAACGACAGCATTGCTGACCGAGTATTCGAAGCAGCAGTTGAGTTCTACGCAGAGTGCGGGACTTACATCACCGACACTGAAAGGATAATCAAATTTACCAAATCTGAAATTCTGGAAGCGGTAGAGGATGCACCAAAGGAAGCATACTTCGGCGAAGGGCCTGACAGATGTGTGATGAAGGGAAGAATGCCGGATTCCGAAGAGCTTGCCCACTGTCATGTTGGTTCGGGTACAAACACCACTGAGGAAGTTGCCCTTCGTCTTGTTGAATCCTATGCGAGGATAAGCAAAGCGAAGACAATCAGTATTCCGATCATCAATACCCTCGGACACATCAGAACCGCAGCAGGTGCTCCGACGGAGATTTTTGCCGGCATTCGTGCAATGCAGTACGGACGAGAAGGGTGCAGAAGGGCAGGAAGACCAGGGCTCGGAATCATCGATCACGTTTCATCCTGCGCCTCAGGTGTTTCCTCAATTGCCGCTTCCGCACCACAGTTCGGTGCCCGGCCCTCGGACGGGTGGCTCGTTGCTCCCTTTGCAGAGCTGAAGACCGACTATTCCTCACTCAACCAGACGGCATACCTCACAGCATGGGGTGCAAATATCGGTCAGGAGGCAGGGCCACTCCTCGGGGGATATGCAGGGGGGGCAGACGGCCTTGCGGTAGTAAATACCGCCTACAGTCTCCATGGAATTCTTGTGATACGAGCGACCTATCACCTGATCTACCCAATCCATATGACGTATGTGTGCTCTTCGGTCCCAGAGGTCCTGTGGGCTACTTCGGTGAGCACTCAGGCAATTGCCCGCAATATGGGAGTGCCCTACTACACACTTCTCTATGCAGCAGCAGGAGCAGCGACAAAGATGTATTTTTACGAAGCTCTCGCCTGCCTTCTCATGCTCATCGCGTCAGGTTCAGGGATAGAGGATGTTCATCCAGGGAAAGCGAAAATTACAAACGGATGCACCCCGGTGGATATGGAGTTCACATGCCAGCTGGGGCATGCCTGTAAGGGGATCACAAGAAAAGAAGCCAACAAGCTCATCGATAAGATTGTTCCTAAATATATCGACCAGATACCCAACCCTCCACATGGTGAAACACTTACCGAGTGTTACGATCTTGACTTTTTCAAGCCACGGCCACATTTCGAGAAGCTCTACAACGAATTTGTGAAGGAAGTAAAAGACGATTTCTCTATCCAGCTCTATAAATATTGATTCGATAAGCGACAAGAAGGCCTGGAGATACATTACCTCCAGGCCTCATTTTATGTTTAGCCTGATGACCTGCTCGTGGGGAACTCCCTTGCCATCGATTGCACCTATCGTGAGAACAATGCCATTGGAAAGATAGCTGAGCGGAATGATCATATTTTTCGATATGTTCTCAAAAAAATCCGAGGATTCGAGACTCGAACTCCAGTAATACATATGAATGAGGACATATCGTATTCCCATTGCGCTCTTCAAATAGATACTTCCTTCTGAAATCCCGAATATGCAAAATATCTCATCGAGGAACGACTCGGTGTCATACTGCCTGCATATCTGCTCCTCATGACTGCATTGATGAAAGAAGATCTGCTCACCCTGAACAACCAAATAATCCCCACTGTGATATCCCATACTATTCAGATACGACTGCCCCAGATCGAAACTCTTCACCACATGAACAGGGAGGTCACCTGTAGGGATCTTTATGATTCTCCCATAATGCTCCTCAAAATAGGTTTTAATAGTCCTATTTATTTCTTCACGAGCGTTCATGTCTCTTTTGTGCACCTTCAACCTCAACATCTCAGTTCTGACGATTTGGGCTCTTCTTCTGGATATATTCTGGAAGACAGTATCTCTAATCACACTACCTTCATCAATGAGAGAACGTGCAATGAGAGAATCATCCACGGTTGCGAGGATCCTCTGTAATTCGCGCTTTCCCATCAACGGAAGCATGGAGAAAAGAAACAAACGGTTTGTGACGAAGTGTGCGAAGGAGGGGTCTTCACTATAGAGACTGGTGATGATCTCGATTTCGTCCTCTACTGATGCCATCCGTATTATGTTCAAAAGGTGAACGAGTCCTCTCTTGTATTTCACTGGATGGGGGAGGCGCTTGATGAAGTCAGAAATGAATTCCATTCCGAGATTATCCAGATCTACGTATTCTTTGAAGGGAATGTAGTTTTTGTAAATGTAGCGGCTGATTTTTCCCGCTTCAATTGGAGAAATAATACTTTTGCAGCGACAGCAGAAGAAACGAGTATTTTTTTGAAGAGCTCTTTCAGTATCGAGTTGATGCGTTCTCTCGCATACAATAATGTAGGATGATCGATATCTTCTTTCCTCAGCAGTCATGGAAATCCGGTACACTCCAGGTTTTTTCATACGCAGCATGAGGGAAGATTCTGAGTGCCTGGAGAGATTTCCAACCATACGCTCGTATACTGGTGTCCCTTCTTCATTGATGATGTGCACTACGGCATGTCTGTATTCTTTATCAGTGCATGCTATCCGTAATTCTGTAGCCTCATGGGTGGAGATCGGAAATCCGTATTGAAATGAACAGGGAAGCACATTGTCGAAGTTGACCTGGGGAATAAACTTACCCTTTACTCTATAATCGATCCATTTTCTCTGAAGAATCGCGGGATAGAGGTATACCTTTTCTCTCCATGGGTAGCTGGAAGTAATTCCTCTGATGTCAGTTTCATGATCCTTGAACTCCAGACGGACCGGTTTCCAGTTGCTCGCAGTAAGCAGAAAGATATAATAATTTCCAATATATATTGAATAAAAATACATGAGTATTTTCCGATATTAAAAGTAATGATCGGAAGCAAATCTTAATGCGGCAAAGCCGCGTTCTTGATGAAAAGGGATTTTCCTGACTATCCGGCAGAAAAAAAAGAATTCAGGTACTATCACAATTATACTGAAAGCGTGTATATTCGCAATGAAGAGATTACTCCCAGTAGTGTATATCATACTACTCCTGTTTCTGCATAAGGGAACAGGTGTATGGGCCTTAGATGATGACTACTACCTCCAATTGTTGAAATATGGAACCGATTCTGATATCGAGAAGGCATTTAATCAGGTGAAAACCAATTTAGGGGAGAGGGTAAATAGAAAAGTGCTCAATATTTTCAAGGAAGAGCATGCAGAAAAAGTATACATGAGCATTGTCTTCTACATCAATTTCATTGGCTTGAATGATGCACATGATGTGCTCCTTCAGGAACTGGAGAAAAGGGGGCGGAGCGAAGATTATAGGGAGACGGTCATTCACACAATCGGTCGATTGAAAAACAGTTCGTCACTTTCAACGCTCCTCTATTTACTGGGCGATACTCAGACCTCGATAAGAGAAAAAAAGGCAATCATCGATTCTCTGGGAGAGATAGGCGAGATCGGTGCAGAGGATATTCTCATGAGAATTGCGCAGGATCAATACGAAGAAATTGACGTGAGAGCTCACGCAATCCTCTCTCTCGGTAAAATACAGAGTGGGAAATCGCGACCACTGCTGATGGATATACTGCACAATCCGTATGAGGAAAAAATAATGAGAATGTATGCAGCCTCAAGCCTGAGTCAGATAGGGGGGAATGACTCACTTGAGGCACTTGCAAAGGCGATCAATGATGAATCTCACGAAGTTGCCGAATATGCAACCAGCGGTATTGCCCAGATGAAAACCGAAGAAGGCGGTAAAATACTCCTTCTGGCTCTCCGTTCAGACTATGACAAGGTCCGTTACTATGCAGCCATAGGTCTTGGAGACATAGGCTTCGAAGAAGCGGTGGACTCCTTGAAATTCAGAGCAGACCATGATACAAATGATCTTGTGAGAAGGGAAGCGAAGAAATCCCTTGAGAAGATACTTAAAATCAGACACTCTCAGGGGGAAAATGAAGGTTTAGAATATCCAGAATAATCGCTATATTTAATTTTAAGGAGGATGAAGAAAGGTCCCATGCAGAAGATCTATGAACTCATGGATATTTCAGATTCTGCCTATATAATGCACAGGGGAAAACTCGTTTTCGAGATCAGCCCAAAGGACCGGTATCATCTTGAAGGAAAGGAAATCATATTTGGGGCGGAAGAGCCCTTGATCGCCTTTAAGCTGAATAGGGAAGACTACTTTCGTTTTCAAACCGTATATGTTGAGGAAGGTACTTCCTATGATAAAATTCCTCTCAAAAACCTCCAAAAGGTTATTTCTATTTATAACATCGGCTACAGTATTACAAAAAACATCGCAAAATCTGTTGAGATCACGAATAAAATGTATATAAAGAAGGAAAAGCATTTATCAGGAAAAGAGATGGCTTCAAAACAGTATGCTCTTTTGTATGCAGAAGCGATCGATGAGCTGAAGAAGCAGAGTGAGAAAATTCGAACTGGTTGGTTGAAAGAGCTCGTGGAAAGATTTGCCGACAGTCTGGTATATATGAAGGGAATCGCCTTTCAGAAAGAAACCCCAAAATCCGAGTTGAAACTCGATACCGAACAACTGGTCGAATTCAACTTCGACCTGGGTACAGGGGCGCTGCTCTGCGAAGAAGGAGACAGAGGAAACGAAATGTTTATTCTGAACAGAGGAAATCTGGAGGTGTACATAGGGGGGAAAAAGGTTGCGAACATTTATGAGAGTGGCACCGTAATCGGAGAGATGGCTCTGTTACTCGGTGAAAAGCGAACTGCGACGATAAAATCTCTCACCGATAGCAATATCACGATCATAAAGCCTGAAAATCTTAAAGAAATTGCTCAAAACAACAGAGATTTCTTTCTCAACATAGCCGTCAACTTGTCACATCGTCTTGAGCATAACTGTAGCATGATACGGGAAATTGATGAGCTCTTCGTAAACGCAGAAGATTCTGAAGCAATTGCACCCCCGGAAGAACGGGTAAATTACAAAGAACTCCTTGTACTCCTGAGTGAGCTTGAGAAATACGAATCCAAATACAAATTCCCCTGGATGAAAGAACTGCTGAAAAGTATACGGGAGAAGCTTTTGAAAATAAGAGAATCTTTTTCTTAAATGAAAGGAATAGTCATGGAGAATGTAAAGAAACACTGGATGATCACATTGGTACTTTTTTTCTCTATTTCTTCTTTATTCACATTCGTATTAGTGAAAGATAACATTGCGATCAGGATTGAAGAGTTCCAATTTTCTGAAAAGGGTTCAGATATAGAGTCTAAGCGTATCCTCTATAACTACCACCGTGTCAGCGACAACGAATCAGAAATGACACAGTTTATTGATGCTCCGCAATCTCCAGTGGAAGAGCGTACCCCACAAGAACCTTCGAAAAAATTCATCTATCACAAGGTGCAGCAGGGTGACACTCTATGGAAAATTGCACATTATTACAACATCGCGATTGACGAAATCATTCTACACAACAACATTAAAAATCCTAATCTCATTTACCAGGGTTCGATGTTAAAGATCCTTACCAGTTCATAAGATCCCGGAATTTGCATTGACAATAGAGCGAATATTCCTTAAATAAGTGTGTGAAGGAATTGATCATGAAGACAACCATTCTCGTTTCTATATCCCTTTTCATGTGTCTTTCTCTTTGCGCTGCGCTTGAGAACGAGGATCCGGCGTGGGTGTATAGGGGAAGGGGAGAAAGATACTACAGGAAAGGGGAGGTTGGAAAGGCAATCGTTGAGTATAAAAAAGCAATCGCCGCACGCACCAGAGAAAACGGTGAAGGCATTTATCCCGAGGTGAATCTCAGATTATCGGAGATATACCTCACAGAGGGTCTGTATGATCTTGCAATGCTTCATGTCACTCGTGCAGAACAAAAAAGGGATGATCTCGAGATACCTGAAACCATATTTGATGTTCTGTACAAGAAGGCTGAGATTCTTTTTAAGCTGAAAAGGTACAACGAGACAATTGCCGTGTATGAGTCTATCATCAAAGAGGACGAGAACTGGAAATTCTATTCTCGACAGAGTCCATATACGCTCTTTGAAGGAACTGTTGCTGATCCGGAATTGCAGAAAAAGTTCGGAAGGGCCTATCTTGAGGTCGGACGATTGAAATTCTTAAGCAAGAATTACGACAATGCAATTCCATATTTGAAAATGGCGATATTGTATGGATATAAGAGAGAGGAATCACTGAACCTTTTAATAAACTGTTTTATATCTCTCGATAACAGAAATCTTGCAGAAAAGGCAAAAAGCCTTTACAGCAGCAACTCATAGAATATGAGGGATAAAGATATTACCTCTGGAGAAAGGCTCGTGGTGATGTGCGTCGGAATTTTCTGTGCGCTACTTATCACCTCGTGCGGAATATACGTTGTTTCGAATGCTCTGAATCCCCCATTCGCTCAGGAGAGAGGCGGTAACAACTATTTGAAGTTCTCTGGAGATAATCCAGAGAGCTATTTTGCAGGGTACGTTCTCTGGTACAAGAGTATTTATGACGAAGACTTCCAGGTGTGCGAGTATAATGGTACAATCTCACTACCCACTATTGTAAAAGGTGTGAATCCCATTACGATAACCGTATATTTCGAAGATCTCGGTCACCAGACTCTTGGGAAAAATTTCAAAGAGATCCTTGATGATCCAGATTATGATGAGTACAATTTTCAATTTGCGGTTTCATCTTACGGTGAAAACGGAGAAGAGAGTGAAAAAGTGCTGTTTTGATGTGAAGATTCGGGAGGAGCTCAATGGAACCATGGCTGTATAATCTCATTGGGTACGCGCTCTATATTCTTCTCGGATTCCTGAGCACTATCTTTGTGTATTTTATCCTGAAGAGAAACGTACTGGGCAGGTTTTGGGCTGCCTTCGTTATCGGTATCATCGGAGCTGTTCTGGGAGGCTTCATTCTCGATGACATTTTCAAAAAATTGACCGAGATATATAATATCAATGTGCTTGCATCTGTGTTCTTCAGTTGTGTGCTCATCTGGTTCTATAGTGTTGTCGCACCGGGTGGGAGAAAAAAGTAAAATGCATTAGACTTCTTCTATTGAGGAAAAAGATATTGGGAAAAGGCTTATTGCTCATACTGATTCTGATCTTCATTTTCGTGGGTATCTATGGGGTTTCCTATTTCCTAAAACTGCAGCAGGCAGAACAGCAGGTCAACGAGGCAATCGTTCATATTTCAGAAAATGATTATAAGAAAGCCATTGATCAATTGAAAGACGTAATATCCGCATATAAATACCCTGTTGTAAAAGCCCCTGCAATGTTTCTCCTCGGTGAAGCCTTTGAAAGAAATGGTGATTATGAAAACGCAATCGAAACCCATCAGAATCTGATTGCAGATAGTTCGCTTGTGCAAACAGGGAACTGGTATGTACAATCGGTTATATCCCTTTCAAGACTTTACAGACAGGGAGTAAGCACCATAACCTCTCAGAAGACCGAGCTCCTCGAGGAATACCTTTCATCAACGATTGTATCAATAAGGGAAAAAAAGAGAGTCCAGGAACGCGGTGAATCCATTAAGGATGAGTTCTTGGAATTACTGCACGCACTAAAAATATTAAATTATACACTCATGGTTGAAGACATTTCTTACGACGAATTATTAGTTGATTTAAACACAGAACTCGGACTTCTTAATATACAGAAAAAGGAGTATGAAAAAGCTGAAGACATTCTCCTTAAGCTCAACACACCCCTTGCCAGATTCGGACTTGCACGCCTCTATTTGGAAACAGGTAAGGAAATGAAGGGTATAAAGCTACTGGAGGAGCTCTTACAGTACGACAATACTGGAAAAATTAAAAGTTATTACATTACGAGCGTATTACACTATGCAGAAAATCTTTATAACAACAAAAAATATTCTGAAGCTATCCCACTATTTAAAAGTATTGCCACCCTCGATAAAAATTCAGAACACTCCGAACTGTCTCTTTTCTATGTTGCAAAATATTATTACACTGAAAGAAAATACAGCACATCCCTCAGCTATATAGACTTGATCCTTTCCAACTCTGTTGTATCCAAAGATGAAGAAGCGCTCCTCTTAAAAGGGTATATCTACTATGACAGACAAGAATTTCTCCAGGCGTTGAAAGTGTTTCACAATTTTCTTAAAACATACCCTTACAGCGAGAGAACAAAGACAGCATATGAATGGAAATCCTTGTGTGAGAGAACCTTGAAATACTTGGGTTGATGAATAACCTACCCCCCGCAGAAATCCCGATCACTCATTCGCCATGAAGTCTCAAACCTTGCACTTTATCCGTGGGGAAGACCTCTCAAAGATGCAGTACGATGAACATAGGATGTAAAATATGAAAACAAAATCATGATTTCCCTTGTTAAATATCAATATATAGATCACTTGATTTTATGATGAGTTTATTATACCTTTATCTAAACATCTGCGAATAAGCTTCAAATATTACATACATCTGCATTCAGGATTCTCAACAAGAGCGGTACCGTTCATTATACTAAAAATCAGAGGTTAAAGCCATGGAAGATATCGAAAGGGACAGGGCACTGGAAACTGCATTATTGAGCATCGAAAAGCAGTTTGGAAAAGGCTCGATAATGAAACTCGGCGAGAGAAGGACTGATCTCAATGTCGACGTGATTCCTACTGGATCTCTCAGCCTCGACATTGCACTCGGAGTAGGGGGAGTGCCGAGGGGAAGAATAATTGAAATCTACGGCCCTGAATCCTCCGGGAAGACAACACTTTCCCTTCACGTTATTGCAGAAGCGCAGAAGCAGGGTGGCATTGCCGCATTCATAGATGCAGAACATGCGCTCGATCCGAAATACGCACGAAATCTTGGGGTCGATATTGATAATCTACTTGTCTCACAACCCGATACCGGTGAGCAAGCCCTCGAAATCACCGAATCACTTGTGAGAAGCGGTGCGCTTTCTGTGATCGTTATCGACTCTGTCGCCGCCCTTGTTCCACGTGCAGAAATCGAGGGTGATATGGGTGATGCTCACATGGGGCTCCAGGCAAGACTGATGTCTCAAGCGTTGCGAAAGCTTACCGGAGTCATAAATAAATCAAAAACCTGTGTGGTTTTTATAAATCAGATACGTCTCAAGATCGGTGTTTTATTTGGAAATCCTGAAACTACCACAGGTGGGAACGCCTTGAAATTTTATTCAACCATACGAATGGACATAAGAAAAACAGAGACAATAAAGCAGGGGACAGACGCAATAGGAAATAGAGTAAAGGTAAAAGTTGCAAAGAATAAGATTGCACCACCGTTCAAAATTGCAGAATTCGATATTATGTTTGATAAAGGTATATCCAAAGAATCAGAAATAATCGATGTAGGAACGAACATGGGTATCATCCAGAAGAGTGGAACGTGGTATTCTTATGGAGAAGAGAGAATTGGCCAGGGCAAGGAAATGGTAAAAAAGTTTCTTTATGACAATCCCGGGCTGAAAGAGGAAATCGAGAAAAAGATATTCGATAAGTATTTCGGAAAACCAGTTGAGGAGAAAAAATCAGAGGATCAGGGACAAAAGGCGGTTTTGGGAAAGAAACAGTAAAGGAATCTCAGAGGGGGAAAGAATGATCAGGGTGAGCATCTTGGGAGCTGCAGGTCGGATGGGAAAAGAGAATATCAAGACCTTCAGTTCCACCGAAGACGTTGAAATAGTGGGTGCAGTGGAAGCCCCACAATCGAAATCATTGGGACATGATGCTGGAAGCGTCGCTGGTATTGAAGCTATTGGAATCGATATAACATCGAATTTACGAGAGGCAGTTCAGAAATGCGACGTCTGCATTGACTTCACCACTCCCGAAGCGACCATGGAAATGCTTAAAATCGCCAATACCTATACGAAGGGTGTCGTGATAGGGACTACAGGATTTACCTCAGGGCAGATCGAAATTATAAAAAAACATGCAGAGACTATTCCTATTCTGCTCGCCCCGAATATGAGCCAGGGTGTGAATATCCTGACCCATCTTGCGGGTAAAGCCGCGGAACTCTTGGGTGATGAATATGATGTGGAGATTACTGAAATACATCACAATCTCAAGAAGGATTCTCCTTCGGGTACCGCATTACAGTTTGGAGAAGTCATTGCACAGAAGCGTGGTACCACACTGGCACATGTAGGAATCTTTGGTCGTCACGGCATCATTGGAGCGAGAAAAAGGGGTGAGATCGGAATTTCGTCAATCAGGCTTTCTGATGTAGTTGGGGATCACACAGTCATGTTTGGAGGACCAGGCGAGAGAATAGAGCTAACCCATAAAAGCACAAGCAGAATGAACCTTGCTTCTGGAGCGCTCAGGGCGGCACGGTTCATTTCAGGAAGGCAACAGGGATTCTTTTCCATGAAGGATGTGCTCGGCATTTCATGAAGAAAACCTATCTCGGACTCGGTTCGAATCTCGGTAATAGGGAGAAGAATTTAATAGAGGCTATTTATCTGATACGCGCTAGATTCAAAATAGTGGACTACTCTTCGATCTACCAGTCTTCCCCAGTGGGGTACGAAAACCAGGCGAGTTTTCTCAACATGGTTGTGGAGGTCGATATCGATGGAGTCACTCCTCAAGATCTCCTTTCATTTGTGAAAGAGACAGAAGTGCAACTTGGGAGAAGAGAAACATTTCGTTGGGGACCGCGAGTTATAGATATAGATATCCTTTTTATCGAAGACTTGTGGATGACATCTGCTGAGCTCACAATACCCCATAAGGAGCTCTTCAATAGAAAATTTGTGCTCGCCCCTCTCTCAGAAATTACCCCATTTTTAGAATTCAACGATGAAATTTACCGAATGAAAGACTACTTGCGTCGTGAACCCGCATCTTCACAGCATGTTTCTTTATATAAAAAAAAGAAAGAACTACTCATCCATGACGGACATTTCTGATACAATCACCTACCAGGTGAAGATTGAAAATTTCGAAGGTCCATTTGATCTCCTTCTCTATCTGGTTAAGAATTCAAAAATAAACATCAATGAGCTTTCAATATCAGAAATCACCTATCAATTTCTCAATTTTTTAGAGAAAAGTACCGAAATGGACATGGAAACAGCTTCTAGTTTTATTCTAACCGCTTCAATACTGCTCTACCTGAAGTCAAAAACACTTCTGCCCCAGGAAATAATTTATGAGGATGAGGAAAAGGATGATCGAAGAGAATATGTTGATGCCATGATTGAATATCAAAAATATAAAAATGCGGCGCAACAAATGAAAAAAATTCTGGAAGAAGAAAAAATATTATTGCGACAGGATTCACAGTTGCTGATCGATTTCAATGACAGGGAAAATTGGGAGGAAGCTTCTATAGTCGATCTGATCATCGCCTTTTCGAAAGTCGCAAAGTATGTGGACAAGTCTGCGTTCAGGACTGTTGAGCTTGAAGAGATATCGATCGACGACAAGATCAACGAAATAATAGATTATCTCAATACAAGAGGAGAGATCACTTTTAATCACCTCTTTTCTGACAATTACTCAAAATATATCCTTATCATCACCTTTCTCGCGCTTCTCGAACTGGTAAAAATGAAGAAAGTGTGTATACTTCAACACAAGCTCTTCGGAAGCATCAGAATAGTAAGGAGGGATTGAAAAGTAATTGGAAAACCATGTCGTGTCCCAGATGATCGAGGCTCTTCTCTTCCTCGAAAACAGGCCGGTGAGTATCGGGTATATCGAAAAAATAGTGGGAAAGAGCAGAGAAGAAATACAAAGGCACATTTCACAAATCGTTGAAAAATACGCACGTATCGGTTCTGCAATTTCGATTACACAAAACGAAACATCCCATTTTCAGATGATTATACATCCGCATCTTTATGAGCACCTTGCAAAGTATTACGACTCAAGGAAAAGGATGCGGCTTTCCTCTCAAGCGCTGGAGACACTTGCGATAATCGCATATAAACAGCCGATTACAAGGATAGAAATAGAGAAAATACGGGGAGTACAGGTTGGATACATCATCCGTATTCTCCTCGAACATAAGCTGATAAAAATCCTGGGAAGGAAGGATGTGCCAGGAAGACCGGTACTGTACGGAACGACTGACACCTTCCTAAAATTTTTCGGGCTTTTGAGCTTGAAGGACCTTCCTCCAGTGAGTGAATTCGAAAAAATCTGATTATCCTAATGTCCTCTCGAGTACAAAAACTTATTGCTCAGTACGGGTATGCTTCCAGAAGAAATGCAGAAAAACTTATCGAGGCAGGCAGGGTCCGTGTGAATGGTGAACTGGTCACTGAACTTGGAGTGCGAGTACCGGATTATTCAATCATCGAGATAGACGGCAGAGTCATTAACAGAAAGATAGACCGAGTATATCTTATGTTACACAAACCAGAAGGATATATCTGTGCGCGGAAGGATCCCTTTGGTAGACGATTGATCTATGATTTAATCGAAAAATCAATCAGAGAGAAAGGAATATTTTCTGTTGGCAGACTGGACTTCATGTCAGAAGGTCTCTTGTTGCTTACAAATGACGGTGATTTTGCGCACAAAATTCTCCATCCCGCAAGCGGTCTCATCAAGCGGTATCAAATACTCACAAGAAAAAAGATTCCCTATAAATCAATTGCTGCTTGGAAAAATGGTAAGTATATTAATGGGATAAAGTATACAGTGGACGATATCACACCCATAAGCGAAAAAGAGGTTATTATTTCTCTGATTGAAGGAAAAAACAGAGAAATAAGAAAGCTTTTCGAAAATGAGGGTATACGGTTGAAGAGTCTCCGTCGTATTTCTCTTGGAACGATTGAACTGGGGGATCTTCCAAAAGGAAGGTATCGGGAATTGACCTCCAATGAAGTGAAGAAACTCACAGAGGAAACAAAAAAATAAAAAAGTATAGTTCACGAATGAATTACCGAATATGATCATCGCAGTTGATGGCCCTGCAGGAGCCGGAAAAAGCACGGTCGCCAGGAAAGTAGCGAAAATATTGAAATTTTATTATCTTGATACTGGTGCCATGTATCGTGCTTTCACTCTATTCGTGCTCAAGAAGGGGATATCTTTGCATAACCTCGAGGGGATTCAAAGGCTTCTGGATGAATTTGATCTACGGATGTATGAAGATCGCATTTACATCAGTGATAACGATGTAACTGCTGAAATCAGGAGCGATGCTGTCACGAAACATGTGAGTTACATATCGAGTCTTAATTTTGTAAGAAAAAAAATGGTTGAACTTCAGAGGGAAATAGGTAAAAATAGAGATACTGTGGCCGAAGGGAGGGATATCGGTTCTGTTGTGTTCTCAGACACAAAGTACAAATTCTATCTCGATGCATCCATTGAAGAGAGGGCCAGGAGAAGATTGAGAGATGAAAAGAATCCTGAAGGAGAGACAGACCTTGTTTCTATTATCGAGAAAATACGAAAAAGAGATGAATATGACAGCAGCAGGGAGCTTTCCCCTCTACGCAAGGCTTCTGATGCCTTTTATATAGATTCGACACACATGAGTATTGAAGAAGTATGCGACTTGATCATCAAGCAAGTTCAAGAAAACAAGAGGAGTAGCTGAGCATGGAGAATGAGAGAGGTTTAGATAACGAAAAGATTCCTTCAAGCGGCGAAGAAATCGTGAAAGAAATCGTGAATGATGAAACCCCTGCCGAAACGTTCAAGGAGGAATTTATTCAGGATTTGTCCTCTATAGTAGAGGGAGAAATCGTCGAAGGAACAGTCGTGGCTGTGTCTGATGACTCCGTTTTTGTGGATATTGGCTATAAGTCAGAAGGAGAAATTCCGCTCAATGATTTTACGAAAAAACCGAAAAAGGGCGATGAGATAAAGGTAATGATCGTAAAGAAGGAAAGCAGGGACGGTCGACTCATTCTCTCAAAAAGGAAAGCTGATGAAGTGGTCAAATGGGATCAAATCGTCGCCTCATATAAAGAAGAACATCCGGTGAAAGCGAAAATTGTGGAAAAGATAAAGGGAGGATATACAGTCAATCTTGATGGATACAAGGCTTTCCTGCCACTGTCACAGGCTCCACTTAAAAGAACGGAAGATCCTCAGAAATACGTTGGAAAATTTCTTGAATGTAAAATCGACAAAATAAACGGAAAAAACAACATCGTACTCTCCCATCGAAAATACATCGAGGAAGAGAGAGAAAAAAATATTATCGAATTTTTCGATACAAAGCTGGAAGGGGATACGGTTGAAGGGGTCGTAAAAGATATTGTCGGATACGGCGCATTCATTGATCTGGGATGTATAGATGGTCTTCTCCATGTGAATGATATATCATGGGGGAGAGTCACAGATCCAAAAAAACAACTGAAAAAAGGTGAAAAGCTACAATTGAAAATTCTCTCTCTTGACAGAGAAAACAGAAAAATCTCCCTCGGATTAAAACAGATGTATCCTGATCCCTGGGACTCTTTCGAAGAGAGATATGTGAAAGGTGGAAAATATACGGGAAGGGTAACCAAATTAACGAACTTTGGTGCATTTATCGAATTGGAGAAGGGAATCGAGGGGCTTCTTCACGTGTCCGAACTTTCATGGACAAGAAGAATAAATCATCCGAAAGAAATCCTCAAACTGGGCGATATCGCCGAGATCATGGTGTTAGACTATAACCTTAGTAAACGCACTGCCTCTCTCGGGCTCAAACAGGTACTTCCGAATCCGTGGGACGATGTTGAAAGTCAGTATCCAATCGGCACCCGAGTTGATGCGAAAGTATCAAGAATGACCAAATCAGGTATCATCGTCGAAATGGAAGAAGGGATAGAAGGATTTCTGAATGTGGCTGATATTTCATGGACCAAGCAGGTTAAAAATCCTTCAAGCAGTTATAAAAAAGGGGACACTATTGAAGCAATTGTGCTGGAAATTGATAGAGAGAACCAGAGGGTACAACTCGGAATGAAACAGCTCACGGAAAATCCCTGGACAAGCCTGAAACTCAAATATCCGAAAGGAAGCATCATTAACGGAACGATATCAAGCATTACAGATTTTGGTGTGTTCGTGAAACTGGATGAGGAAATAGAAGGATTGATACACATCTCACAGCTTGCAGCCGGTAAGATTGAAGACCCGGGAAAGCAGTTCAAAGTGGGGGAACAGATAAAAGCAGTGGTCATTTCGATTGACGAGGATAAAAAGAAAGTAAGTCTCAGTGTGAAGGAGCTTCTCACACGACTCGAGGAGAAGGAAATACAAAAGTATATCGAAGATGACACGAAGAAAACCGGTTCGGTTGCTCTTGGAGAGTTGATAGATCTGTCAAAAATAGGGAAGTAAATGATACTCACAAAGAACCAGAATGATTTTGAAGAAATCATTAAACTCAGCACCCTCATTAACTCTACATTTGATATCAACGAGGTTTTAAACAGAATCATGGACTCTGCCAACAAGGTAGTACGGGCGGAGGCAAGCTCTCTTTTACTTATCGATGAAACAGATAATACCCTCTATTTCCATGTTGCCCTCGGCGATAAGGGCGAAGAGGTAAAAAAATATACATTAAAAATGGGAGAAGGAATTGCTGGCTGGGTTGCCAAATACTCCAAGCCTGTTCTCGTTCCCGATGTACAGCAGGATAAAAGATTTTTCAAGGATATAAGTAAACAGATAAATTTCAAAACGAAGTCGATCCTTTGCGTACCGCTGAAATTGAAGGAAAAAACCATCGGTGTACTTGAGGTAATCAACAAAGTTAGTGCAGACTCGTTTACCGCAGAAGACCAGCAGTTCCTGGAAGCTTTTTCCAATCTTGCGGCTATCGCTATCGAGAATGCGAGAACCTATCAGGACGTAAAGTTCGAAAATATTAATTTGAAAAAGGAGCTAGTCGATGGAAAAATGCCCTCCAAATTCATAGGAGAGTCGCGGCTTATTAGGGAAAAACTCGAAATGGCTGATCAGGTGGCTGAGACCAACACGACAGTACTCCTGCTCGGTGAAAGCGGAACAGGAAAAGAGCTCTTTGCAGAACACATACACTACAGGTGTAAAAGGAGGAGTAAACCACTCATAAAGGTCAATTGTGCGGCTATCCCGGATACCCTCATAGAAACAGAGCTGTTCGGGCATGTGAAAGGTGCATTCACAGACGCTGTATCAGATAAAATGGGAAAATTCGAGCTCGCAAATGGAGGTACCATTTTTTTAGATGAGATAGGTGAGCTCTCCTATTCAGTGCAATCGAAATTGTTGAGAGTGCTCCAGGACCGGATCATACAGAGGGTAGGGGGCACTACCTCGAAACAAGTTGATGTACGTTTAATTGCAGCAACCAATAAGAATCTGTATGAAGAAGTCAAACAGGGTCGGTTCAGAGAAGATCTCTTTTTCCGACTCAATGTCTTTCCAATTTTCATACCACCTCTGAGGGAAAGAAAAGAGGACATTCCCCTTCTCGCAAACTTTTTCCTGAATAAATTCAATCAAGAACTTAAAAAAAATCTGAAAGGATTTTCAAATGAAGCAATAAATATCCTCACTGGATACTTTTGGCCTGGAAACGTAAGGGAATTGCAGAATGTGATAGAACGATCCGTGGTTCTTTGCAAGGATGAGACTATCACCCGAAAGGATATATACCTCGGGGACGAAAGCCTGAGTGTAAGAGATATGGACGTGGAGCCTGTGCATTCTTTGAAAGAAGCAATAAACGAGTTTAAACGCACCTACATAGTCAGGGTGTTGGAAAAAACCGGGTGGAAACAAACAAAAGCTTCCTCAATATTAAAGATTCAACGCACCTATCTCTCTCGCCTTATCAGCGAACTGAAAATCAGTAAGATCTAACCCAAAATACGGAGCCGTCAATGGCAAAGAAAGAGAAAGATCAACGTACGCATGAAGACATCTTCATAAAGATTACGAGAAAAATCGAATATTTCATCATAAAGCATATAAAAATCATCGCGATTTCACTTTCTGTGCTGGTAGTTCTCCTTGCCGTGTACTTCACGACAGATTATGTGTTAAAGAAAAACGAGCAGAGGGCACAAAGTGCATTTGAAAAGGTATACCTGGCTTATGCCGAAAGCACCGAGCAAAAAGATCCTCCAGAAGAGGAGACTGATGCAGAGCTCCTCGGTTTCATCGAGGACTTTGAGACCGTAATCGATGAGTATCCGCAATCGAAAGCTGCCGCAAAAAGTGCACTCTATATAGGGGACATCCTTTACACGAACGGACAATATGAAGAAGCAGTGCAGTACTTCAACGAAGGGTCATCCATCAAGAAAAATTACTATGTATCCCTGTTGAGTTTGCAAAGACTCGCGAGCAGCTATGTGCAGCTTGAGGAGTATGAAAAAGCAATCGAGGTGTACAATCAGATCGAAACCCGGTTCAATGAAGAATACATCATTCCCACCATCATTTTCTTCAGAGCGCAGCTCTTTGAGAGAATAAACAGGCTCGAGAAGGCTGACGATGAATACTCAAGAATTGTCGCTGAGTATCCCTGGAGCGGCTGGAAAGAATTCGCAGAAAAACGCCAGCTCCTTTTGAAGAGTTACATGTAGGCCAATTCACCTCCCACGGAAAAACGCACGCAATACATGTAATTTTTTACAATCGATATTATAATTAGTGTAAACAGTTCAACAATCCAGGAAAATACGAGGAGCGAAAAGACATGGCAAAGGTGAGAAAAATTCGGAGTAAAATTCTCAGTTCGAAAAACATGAGTATTTTAATCGGTGTCATAATTATCGCAATCATCATAGTGCTCCTGAAAAACACCATTATCATCGATGTAATAGAATCAAAATCGATGAATCTCAATTTCTTTATGACCGATGTCTTCCATAGACCAGAGGAGATAAGCGAAGGAGTATACAGGATAAGTAAAGCGAAGGGAATTCGAAACGACATCGTGATCTTCGGATTTGATGAGAAGAGCCTTTCAGAAATCGGCCAGTGGCCTTGGAAGAGAAGTGTATATGCGGATTTCCTTGATTTTCTACACAGTGATGCGCAGAACAAACCGATCGGGGTCCTTATTGACGTGCTTTTCACAGAAACATCGAGTCAAGACGAGGATGCATCGCTCACCCAAGCCCTTTCGGAGTATAGAAGAACCACAGTGATTGATATGTTTGCAGATGTGAGCAACCAGATTCCGAACGTGAGCCCTGAAATACAGCAGAGAATCGAGATGATGATCGGCCGTGGAGTTCCCTCCCAGGACGAATACACTCAGGTAGTGAACATCGTCACTCCACCCATCAAACAGATCATCGAAAGCGGAGTAAATATCGCACCGGCAACATCTCTCTACGGTATTAACCCCCGTATTGCAGCCAAGGAAGCTGATCAGACTGCGAGGCGCTTTGCCATAGTGGTAAAGATTGATGAAGAGTACTACCCGTCGACAGTTCTTTGGCTCGCGATGATGTACTATAATGTAGATATCGATGACGTCGAGGTACAGATGGGCAGCCATGTCATTCTGCACAATGCAACCGTACCTGCTGAGGGAAGTGCACCAGCAAGAAAAGGAGAGGTGTACATACCCATTGACAGTCAGGGGACTCTTCTTATCAACTTCTACGGAAGGCCAGGAACATTCCAGGTGAGATCCTTTTCAGATGTGGTTAACAAAAGGGTGAGCACACGCTACTTCAAAGATAAGATCATCCTGGTGGGTGTATATGCAGAAGGGTTACAGGACATCCATCAGACTCCTTATGGCCCGATGTTTGGAATCGAAATGATTGCAAACACCGTCACCCAGCTTTTAAATAGAGATTTCATACGGTTCTCAAGGGATTATATCGACATATTGCTCATTGTCTTTTTCGGTCTTTTTGTCAGTTACATAGTCGGGCGCAAGTCCATTCTCTACAGCTATGTTGCAACCTTCGTTCTCGCTGTTGTGTATTTCTTCCTGGTCATTTTCCTGTTTGATCAATACAGGTATGTACTGAACCTCAGTGCTCCTCTCATTACCGCCATCGTTACCATGTTTAGCATGATAGTATATCGTATCTTGACAGAGGAAAAAGAGAAAAAAGTAATACAGAACATGTTCTCCAACTATGTAAGCAAGAGTATTGTGGATGAGTTGCTGAAACACCCTGAAAAACTCGAGCTTGGAGGGGAGGACAAGGAGATTACTGTATTGTTCTCGGACATTCGCGGATTCACCACATTATCGGAGAAGCTCACCCCTCAGGCGCTCGTATCACATCTCAACGAGTATCTTTCTGCAATGACTGACATTATATTTAATTACGAAGGTACTCTCGACAAGTATGTGGGAGACGAAATAATGGCTTTCTGGAATGCGCCACTTGAGCAAAAAAATCATGCCGAATTGGCCGCTCGTGCGGCACTCGAAATGATGAAAAAGCTTGGAGAGCTGAACATTGAATGGCCTGAAGAAAAACGACTGAACATAGGAATTGGATTGAACACAGGAATCATGACGGTTGGCAACATGGGATCTAAGAGCAGAATGGATTATACTCTCATGGGTGATAACGTAAACCTCGGAGCACGTCTCGAGGGGACAAACAAGATATATGGTACGAACATCATCGTCAGTGAGTTCACATTCGAAATGATAAAGGACAAATTTATCTGCAGGGAACTCGATAATATCAGGGTGAAGGGCAAACACAAACCAGTCAAAATATTCGAAATAATGGATTCTTTCAAATCAAGCAGCGCAGCTGTATCAGAAACGAGCAGTATTGCAGCGAGCCCTGATGAGGCGGCAAGTTAAATTCCGATTGACTATTGAATAAAAAAATCGTACATTATTTTCCATAATTATTTTAAATCAAATGATTTCCAATCATTTAACTGGGTGAGGAGATTGGAACATGCCGACCTATGAGTACAAGTGCAAGGGGTGTGAGGAAGCATTCGAAATTTTTCAGAAGATAAGTGAAGATCCGCTAAAATCATGCCCCGTATGCGGGGGTGAGTTGAAACGGATCATAAGCGGTGGGGCTGGCATCATTTTCAAGGGAAGCGGTTTTTACACCACTGACTATAAAAACTCCTCAAGTAGTATTTCTTCTCCATCTTCTAAAGAGAAAAAAACCGAAGAAAAAAAATCCGAGCGTAAGTCTGAAAACACGAAGGAAGAAACCAAGAAACAAACTGTCTCAAGCGACAATACATAATCATCAAAATCTGTTTAAAATCAATCATCGATATCCCTTCGTAGATTCTTCATCCGATATCAATACAATCCCAATGGTGATACTCCTAATATAGTAGCCCAATACAGTAGTACACACTGCAAGGAAATCACGCGTAATTTATTTCCTATAAGATATATTATGTCTACTAAAATGTTTCGAGTATCGGAGAACGAAAATTCAAATATACATTTTTCTACATCACCCCTACTTCATAAATACAAGTTCATTTTTCTCGTTTAAAAGTATAAAAAAATATAGAAGCTAGAAAATATATAGGTTATTAATTTTTATAAATACTATAATATTTCTAGAATCAGATACATCTAAATACAAGTAATTGGGATTTTCTTTTGAAGCTCTGTGTACTGTTACTTTGTATTCAGACTATCAAGGTAGGATTGAAGTAGAATCTGAGCAGCAATTCCGTCTATGACTTCCCTTCTTTTTTCTCTCTTCATATCAACATCAAGAAGTGCTTTCTCTGCAATGACAGTGGTAAATCTCTCATCCCATAAAATCACTTCTTGAGAAAAATTTTTCTTCAAACTCTCTACATACTTCAGAACCATTTCACACTCAGGTCCATGCTCACCATCACTTCTCACAGGAAGGCCAACAACGAAAGCCTCAACGTCTCTTCCTTCGAGTACTTTCTTCATTTTATTAAAACAGTAACTATTGTTCTCCCTCTTTAAAACAGTGAAAGGAAAGGCAATTTTTTTTTCTTGATTACAGATGGAAAGACCGATTCTCAACTCTCCAACATCAATTCCGACCAGAATGCCCATGTCCCCTATTCCTGGCTGTTTTGTATAACGGATTTTGGCGATTTGAGTAATATGCCCCGTTTCGAACTCTCAATAAAACGGACCAGCATCTGTATATCATTGGAATCTGCCATCTGTTTCAGTTCCTCTAATGCATGAGAAATGCTGTAGCCTTTCCTGTAGAGTATTTTGTATGCAGCTTTTATCTTTTCCCTTCTTTCCGCGTCAAATCCTTTCCTCTTCAACCCTACCAGATTGAGACCTCTCACGAGTGAAGGATTTCCATCGACCATCATGAAAGGGGGGACGTCCTTCGTTATCTTCGTGAGAATACCACATATGGAGTAATGCCCAATCCTGGTAAATTGGTGTACGATTACGTAGGCGCTCATGAAGGTGTGATCGTATACCTCGCAATAGCCTCCGATGCTTGCACCGTTCACCATAATGATGTTGTTACCGAGGATACAGTTGTGTGCAATGTGTACACTCACCATGAGATAATTGCTGTCACCAATCACCGTACTGCTCCCTGGCTTCGTGCCCCTATGGATATTTACAAATTCCCTGATAATGTTATTGCTCCCAATTTTCACAAAGGTCTCTCCACCCTTGAAAGAAATGTCCTGGGGATTATTACCGATATACACATGCCCACTAATCTGGTTACAATCTCCGATTTCTGTGTTCCCAGTGATGATAGTCCCTGGTCCAATGGTATTCTTGTTTCCGATTTTGACTGACCCATCTATTACCACATACGGACCAATTGTATTGTCAGTACCGATGATCGCATTTTTATCGATCAGTGCTGTATCATGAATTCCCATATTCGTATCCACCACTCTCTACAGCAGAATCACCCCTTCACAAAAAATAGCTGTAAATGCATTCTTGAAATACATCATCGCTCTATCATTGCAACCATATCCGCTTCGATTGCAAGTTTGTCAGCTACGAACCCTTTCCCGTGGACACGCGCGACTTTCCCGCCAAATCTTTCGAGGGTTACCTCTATCCGTAATGTATCACCAGGCACAACTTGATTCCTGAACTTGACCTTGTCAATCGACATAAAATATACAGGTTTCGACTGAAGTTTGTGTTTGTGGATAACGAAGAGTGCTCCCGCCTGCGCCAACGCCTCTAGTTGCAGCACACCAGGCATCACAGGATAGTCTGGAAAGTGCCCCATGAAGTAGTTCTCATTTCCTGTGACATTCTTGATCGCTGTGAGTCCGTCTTCTTTCATTTCGATGACTTTGTCAATGAAGAGAAACGGGTATCTGTGGGGCAAAAATTGTTTGATCTCTTCGATACTCATGACCGCCCCGGATTCATCCATAGAAAATCCTCCTATTCATTTTGAAAATTTATTACATCAGTCGCTCAAATATTCAGATCCATTCTGGACTTCCCCGAGCTCGAGAGAAAGCGGAGTGAGGGGGTCTTTATTCTGTAGATCGAGAAGTTTTTCGTCTAACCTGAAAAATACCTTATCGGTGAGGTTGATGTCATCACTTCCATACACGAAGTTTCCTGAGTTATCCAGAATAAGGTTGAAACCCTCCAGCTCACTCGTTTTTTTTATCGCTTCCATGATGTCCCTCTGTACAATCTGATAAATAATGTCATCTCTGAGCTCTTCGGTATTCAGCCATACCGCCCTGTTATATCTGAGCATATTCAACACTGATCGTTGATTGCTTATTTCATTCTGGGATTGTTCCCTCTCCTGACTGGACAGAGAGAAATAATTTACATTGTAGTCACTCAGAAGCTCCTGGATGTAGCCCTCCCGGATCGTAATTTGAGTCTCAAGGTATTTTTCAGTATAAACACTTATGATATTATCCAGATCAATGTACCCCACCCTCACGAGTGTGATCGGCAGGGCAAGAACTGGGAGAAATATAAAGATAATCACACACACAAAATATACTTTCCTTCTCATGGGTACTATCCTCCTTTTCTTAAAAGAATCCAGCCACAGCGAAGACGAAGTCCCAATCCTGCAAGAAATTCTGACTGTTTGTCAACTGCAACTTATCGACCGATTCATCATACTTGAATCTCCTCGTCAGATAGAGACGGATCGGAAATCCTGGAATGACGAGGCTCACCCCGAGGCCAACGCTATAATAAAAGTCCTTGAAATCAATGGCAAAATCCTCGGGCGTGTCATATAAACCGCTCAAATCGAAGAATGTCAAACCCCAAATGAATCTCTCCTGTATGGGGAAACGGTGTTCAAGGCTGAAATTCAGCTCTGACCTCCCTCTTTTGGAGTACAGAGACTCAAACTGACTCGGTCTCTGCCATCCTCTCCCCTCATTCCAGCAATCAATCCTGATATAGTCAGTATCATCGATTTGCAGAGGAAGACCCAACCAGGGATAAATAAACCCGAAGTTCAACCTGGCCGAAAGAACGAATTTCCAGAATGTGCGTGCATTGACGTTCATGTCGGTATTCAAACGGAGGAAATCGCTGTATCCTCCGAGTGGGCCTCCGAAGAAGGTGAAATTCTGTGACAGGTAGGTTCCCCGTCGGGCAAAGATAGTGGAGTCTCTGGTATCCCTATACCCTGTAATGCTCAGGTAGTTCTTCCAGTACCAGGGCCATCCTTCTTCGTACTGCTCTCTCAGGCTTGATTCAAATGGAATGTCGCCTGGATCTGCAGAGTTTCTAAACACCGAAAATCCGATTTCAGATTTAATTCCGTAAATCGACGCAAACCTCCGGCCGAGTCTGACCGCAAGTTTAAATGTCTGATTTATATATGTCATGGTTTCTGCATCTGAATAATCATAGGTAACGGTACCATCCATGTTGTCTACCCAGGTCACACCATCAGGAACCTCATTCCCATAGGGATCAGGAGTCCACAGCCAGGTCTTATCATATACGTACACCAGATCGCCCTCGATCTCTCCGTACTCTGTTTTTGAGTATGAGAGGGTAAGCCCAGCAGAAATCGGTTTGTTGAACAGCCACGGCTCGTCTATTCCCAGTTCGACTGCCGTTCGTGTAAATCCGATTTCCACCTTTTCGTAGAGCCGCAATCCCCTTCCAAGAAAATTGTTTGCTGATACCTCTTCAAAGAGAGATATCCCATACCCTGAAGTGGAATAGCTCAGACCAAAGCTGAATAATCCGGTACGCTGCTCCTGTACGTCGAAAATAAGGTCTACAAGACCGAGTTCCGATCCAGACTTTATATCGACGTTCACACTCGAGAAATATTGAAGATTGTACAGTTTCTCAATTGAATTCTGTATCTTCATCGAGTTAAAAATTTCACCTTCCTGAATCTGGATTTCCCGTGCAATGACAAACCTCTTCGTCTTTTGATTCCCGGTTATAAAAATGGTTTCAACGTGCGCCTTGTTGTTCTCGGTGAGCTGTATGCGATAGGATACAACGGATTTTTCAGTATCTCTTTTTTCATCGACGTTCATTACATAGTAGATGTATCCATTCGCAGCAAGCAGATTGCGTATGGACTGGACCGAGCTCTGCCATGCACTTTGGTTAAACGTGCTATTTTCCTTTAATTTGACAAGCGAATAAAGCTCATCATCAGTAAATATTTTGTTTCCGGATATTTCCACTCCCCCAAAGGTATACTGCTTTCCCTCCTGTATATATATGGTGAGGACCATTTCATCCCGGTTTCTTTCCTCGTTTCTGCTGTAACTTTTATCCACCTTGACTATTTCTGCATCGATATATCCCAGGCTCCCGTAATACCGCAGTATTTCCCTTTTATCAGTTTCGAAAACGTCTTCTTTAAAAAATCCACGGGAAAGCATGTACCCCCTTTCTTTGGTTTTAATTTTTTGCCTCAGTTTTTCTACGTTCATCGCTTCCACGCCGCTGAATTGAACTGAGGTGATAACCAATTTTTTACTTTCTTCAACAAAAAAGAACAGATCTACCCCGGGTACTTTTTCTCCTGTTTTTTTATCTTTTTCACTTGTTTCCTTCAATTCATAGCTTACATCTGAATTCGGAAAACCTCTCTCCTCATATAGAGCACCGATTTCCGCTGCATCACTTTCAACCTGCTCTTCTCTGAATACTGAACCGCTCTTAAGAAGGATCCTGTCCTTAATGGCCCTGTTGGAAACCCTTTTATTTCCTCTTATCACTATATCAATGACCGTTGGAAGCTCAGAAAAGAGAAAAGTGACGACGAGTCCTTCTTCCTGCTCGATCACGTCGACTTCGATGTTTTCAAAAAGCTCCAGATTGTAGAGGGCCTTAATATCTTCGTCGATCTTCTTATAGGAAAAAGACGAACGTGCTTTGGTCTCCACCACACTCTTGACGGAATACAGATCGGTTTTCACCAGACCTTCAAATTCAACCTCTGCGATTCTCCTGCCCTCATAGGGGTCATCTGCAAGAGTCTGCAGGGGGAAAAAAGATGTAAAAAAAACGACGAGCACAAAAAACAGGGAGTGAAGTTTCATTCAGCGATATCCCCCTCGTTCAAAAAAATGCTTGATTAGCGGAGAATTACTGCGGGTAATGTACAGGAATTGTTATAATATAACAAAAACGATACGAAATCAATTGTTATTGCGATTTAATCCTTATCAGTTCCGTTCTTTTTTTACTGCTCTTTTCCACGGTGAATCTGTATCCCTGAGTTTCGATGTATTCCCCTTTTTTCGGTATTCGCCCGAGCATGCTGGTCATTAGACCGTTTAAAGTGGTAAAATCCTCTGACACGATATTTATTCCCAAACGGTGATTGATTTCATCAATTTCCAGATCACCGGAGCATAGATATTCATCCTCCTGTAATGTAATAAAAATGCTTTGCTTCTCCGATGCAACATTGATCTCTCCGATGACCTCCTCACCAATGTCGTATATGGTTCCCATACCGGTTACCCCTCCGAACTCATCAACTGCAAAGAATACCGGAATATCCTTCTCATAGAGCTCCCTGTAGAGCTCGTTGATTTTTTTATTCTCAGGAACAAAGAAGGGTTCACGAACCATGTGCTGGAGCTTGACGTTTTTCTCTATCTTGAGCAAATCGCTGACATAAATAACACCAATAATGTTAAAAATTCTATTCTCATATACCGGAATATAGTATTTCTTATGTTCCCGAATGAATTTGAAGCAGGATTCCGCCTTCTCATGAACTGAGAGAGCACGAATCTCAACCAGAGGAACCATTATATCTGAGAGCCGTTTTTCTCCAAAATCGAGAGTCTCCACAAAATATCTGCTCTCCCCTTTAATTGCGCTTCTCTTCAATTGCGAGGTGAGAAAAATCTTCAAATCATCCTTTTTACTGAAAAGATGAGGGATCAATCCAGTATGCGATGTATCAACGATGCGTATGAGAACCTGGGACAGAAGCGAGAAAATTTTACCAATGGGATAAAATACAAAGTAAAAAATGTATAGTGGATAACTGAACAGGAGCACCACTTTCAAACTTTTCCGGATACCGATGTTTTTCGGTACTATCTCACACATGACCAGGGAAACCAATGTGAGAAGTACAATGGAGAGAAACGGAACCGGCTTTCCCATGAATTGCGCGAGAACAAACGCAGTCATGTTTGCCGACATTACTAGACAAAAATTTGTGCCCACCAGCGTGGTTGTCAACAGACGATCGGGTTTCTCAATAAGGTAATATGCGATTACTGCACTCCTTTTGCCGCGCTTTCGCAAGTTGTTCAGCTTGAATCTGTTTGCTGAAATAAATGCAGTTTCTGTACCGGCAAAGAATGCCCAGAACAGAAGCAACACTACTATAATAACGATATTAGTTGTCAACTTTTTCAATCTCCAGCAATGCTATCTGCCTGTTATCGCTCTTTACTACCTTGAACAGATATTCCGGGACCAAACTCCATATGGTACCCTCTTCCGGAATCTTGCCAATCATGTTGATTATATATCCACTGAGTGTAACTGATTCAATTGGCAGGTTGAGGTGAAAGTAGGAGTTTATATCAGATAATTTAGTATTTCCCATAACCTGCCATTTCCCAGTCATTGTTTCCCTGATCAGAGATTTCAGGCGCAGATCCTGTACAAATATGGAATCAAGTATGTCCTTCAAGGTGACGAGTCCCGATGTCCCGCCATATTCATCCAGCACGATGGCAATGAATTCGTTTTTCTGCTTGAAGTCATTGAGGAGTGAAAAAATGGACTTCGATTCAGGCACAAAGTAGAGAGTTCTGAGCCGCTCTTTGATATTCTTCTTTTTCGCATCAAGAAGGTCTGTTTTGAGAAGGTAACCGACAATGTTGTCTATGTTTTCCTCGAAAAACAGGACCGTTGAAAAAGGAATCCGCTGAATAAACTTCTCTGTTTCTGTCCAATATCCGTCAATGTCGACTGCTTGCATATCAGATCGAGGAACCATGATATCGGTGACGGGTTTATCAATATGGCTGATCAGGTTTTTCAAGACCTTGATAGATACTGTATCGAGACCGGCGCTTGAGCTCACCTCAACCGCCGATATAAGTTCATCCTTTGATAGCCCGGGTGTGAGTTTTGTCTCTTTTCTGGGCCGAATGAGCCTGCTCATGATGAATATGAGAGGAAAAAACAGCTTGTTCGCAATTTCAATGAGACCAATGAATCTCATCGCAAAGGTGGTTGGTTTTGAAGCAGCGATCTTTTTTGGAATTATTTCCCCAAAAAGCAATATTAAAAAGGTCATAATAAAAACCGAATAAAAAAGGGGATGATGAATGAAAAGTGTACCCGAAAGTCGCTCCCCGAGGATTGAGGCACTCAGATTCACCACCATATTCCCGATGAGGATAGTGATGAGTGCTTTCTGGGGATTGTCGAGATAGAGCAGGAGTAAGCTCACTTTTGTGCCCCGTTTTTGCGAGAGGTTCAGCTTCTCAACTTCAGAGATAGAAAAAATGGACACTTCTGAGCCGGAAAATATAAAGGACAGTATGAGGAACAGCAAGATAAGAGAGATTTCTAAAATCTGTTCTACCATCATTTGAGGGAAAAGCAACATCTCCTAACCGTGAGCAGTATAAGGAAAAACGAATGCAGTATAATCGCTTGTACAGTTCTCAGGGTTAGGATGGGACGTCAGACGGATTCAACCTTCTCGAGTTCCTTTTTCCTTTTCTTCTTATTTACATCTCTGAAAACGATTTTTCCCTGTTCCATATCGATCATAATCTGACTTCCGTGCCTGAATGTACCCTTTAGTATTTCGTTTGCGAGTGGGTCTTCAAGCTCGCGCTGGATAGTTCTCCTCAATGGGCGAGCGCCATACTTCTCATCATATCCTTTGTCAATCAGGTAGTTGCGAGCTTCTTCAGTAATTTCAAAGGTCATATCTTTTTCTTTGAGCTGGTCCTTACTCTCTTCGAGCATGAGGTCTATGATCTGACCGATATGAGGCTTTTTCAGAGAATGAAATACAACGACCTCGTCAACTCTATTGAGGAACTCGGGATTGAATACCTTGTTCAGAGCTGATAGTGCCTTATCTTTCAGATCAAGAAAGTTATTCTTCTCATCAGTGACCATAAACCCAAGGCCAGTTCCTTTATGTATCTCCTTACTCCCCACATTTGAGGTCATGATAATTACGGTATTCCTGAAATCAACCGTATGACCCAGGTGATCTGAGAGCTGTCCCTCTTCGAGAACCTGAAGAAGCATGTTAAAGACATCTGGATGAGCTTTTTCGATTTCGTCGAACAGAATAACACTGTAGGGTTTCCTTCTGATCCTTTCGGTCAGCTCTCCTCCTTCTTGATATCCCACGTAGCCTGGAGGAGCTCCAACAAGCCTGGAGACGTTGTGCTTTTCCATGAATTCGCTCATGTCGATCCGGATCAGCGCATCCTCGCTCCCAAACAGAAACTGCGAAAGGGTCTTCGCAAGATAGGTTTTTCCTACTCCAGTGGGACCAAGAAAGATAAAAGATCCTGCCGGCCTCTTGGGCGATTTAAGCCCTGTCCTCGATCTCCGCACAGCCCTGCTTACCGCTTCAATGGCCTCATCCTGTCCGACTATCTTCTTATGGAGTTCTTCCTCCATCCTGAGGAGCTTCTGCGATTCACTCTCTACGATTCTCACAAGGGGTATACCTGTAAGCTCGCTCGTTACCTGATATATTGCTTCCTCATCAACCACAGGCTTTTCCTGGTTCAATTCTTTCTTCCATTCCTCTTTCATTACCTCGAGTTTCTCTCTGAGGGTGTTCATCTTGTCCCGCACCTTCGCTGCTTTTTCATAATCCTGAATCTCCACAAGATGCGTCTTTTCCTCCCTCAATTTTTCAATCTCTCCCTCAATCTCCTTAAAATCTTCTGGTACCATCGTGTTTTCGAGCCTTGCCTTTGAACCTGCCTCATCAATAAGGTCGATTGCCTTATCTGGAAGGTGCCGGTCGGTAATGTACCGATAGGAGAGATTTGCAGCGGTGTTCAGCGCCTTCTCTGTGTAGAAAATTTTATGATGCTCTTCATATTTCTGTTTGATGCCCTTTAAGATTTCGATGGTTTCCTCTATTGTCGATTCATCAACAATGATCGGCTGAAAACGTCTTTCAAGGGCAGCATCTCGTTCGATGTATTTCTTGTATTCGTTCAGGGTGGTTGCACCGATGCACTGCAATTCACCTCTCGACAGTGCAGGTTTGAGCATATTGGCAGCATCGATTGCACCCTCCGCCCCTCCTGCGCCAATTATGGTATGAAGTTCATCTATGAACAGGATAACGTTCCCTGCTCGCCTTATCTCAAACATGACTTTCTTGAGCCGCTCCTCGAATTCTCCCCTGTACTTCGTCCCGGCAACGAGTGAGGCAAGATCCAGTGTAAGCACTCTTTTATTCACAAGTGTCTCAGGAACTCTCCCTAAAACGATGCTCTGTGCGAGCCCTTCAACAATCGCGGTTTTTCCAACTCCTGGCTCTCCGATGAGCACTGGATTGTTCTTTGTTCTCCTGCAAAGTATCTGTATTACCCTTTTAATTTCCTTCTCACGCCCTATTACAGGATCAAGCTTTCGATCTTTCGCAAGGGTTGTAAGGTCTCGACCGAACTCATCGAGCGTTGGTGTTCTCCGATCCACCTTTTTCTTCAGATCTGTTTTACTTGTTCCAAGCAGTCTGTTTATTTCTTCCCGGACATCGGAAATTTTTATTCCTTGCTTCTCGAAGGCATTGAGAATCACGCTGTCACCTTCCCTGATGAGTCCGAGAAGCAGATGTTCGGTTCCAATATAATTGTGACCCATATTTCTCGCTTCATCTGCACTGAGTTCCAGGACTCTCTGTGCCCTTGTTGATGGTGGAACATCCCCGAGAAGAAGAATTCCCCCGGTTTTTTTCGTGTTCGTGATAATTTCTTCCCTGAGCACATTGAAATCAACACCGAGGTTGATGAGCGCCTTCACCGCAACACCTTCACCCTCTCGGATGAGGCCAAGTAATATGTGCTCCGGAAGCAGCTTATCGTGGTTGAGCTTCTTTGCTTCTTCCTGTGCCAGTATGTTAATGACTCTCTGAGCCCTTTCTGTCAATCCCTTAAACATTATATAACCTCTTTTAAATAATCTCGTAAAAATTGAGCTCTCAACTCGTCTATATTGAAACTCACATTCCCCTCATCTCTTATATTATACCTCTTTTTAAGATGATAGTCCTGTATAAAGTGAATCAGCAAATTTATATCTTTGATGGTCAGGTAGTGAATTATGTTCAAGCTGATTCCCAGTCTGATGTTTGAAAGCAGGTCAAGTGCCTCATGAAGCGATATTATCCTGGAAGAAAGCACGATTCCGTAGCTTCGCCATACCTTGTCTTCAACAAGGCTCTTATTCGATCTGTACATCCTTTCTCTACTTTCCCTCTCACACTGTATTGCCCTTTGGAATCCCTTTAACGAACTTTCATACATACTTTTTTCCGAACATCCTCCGCAAAACTTGTTGTAAACCTCATAGTATCCGTCTATCCAGCTGCTCCTCACCCCTAATCCCTGCTTTTCAAACTCTACGATTATTTCGTTGATCTTGCTCGAGAAAACGAGTCCCGGCAGGTGGAGAGTTATGATCAGCTCTACACCGGACCCGGATTGATTCGGAATACTGGTAAGATACCCGAAAGAGCTGGAAAATGCAAAATCCAGCTCATTTTCCATGCTCAGCATTAATTTTTTTCCATACAAATATATCTCTTCACACTGGTAACCAGACTTCTGTGTAATGAGTTCAACATGATCAGATACATTCAAGAGAAAATAATAGCGCTGATCGTTTGAGAGAACCAGAATCCCACCCTGCTGCTTCTCGTTTTTAAGGATGTTTCTTTCGAAAAGGATCTTTCTGTCAAAATCTGAAGAGGAATCAAGACTATATATGGAGAAATCTTCCAAATATTCATTGCTTTTAAGCACTTCTATGACAAGAGATTCTACTCCCTTTTTCTCTTTGAGCCCCAACTTACTGGGAAACAGAAATCCTTCAATATTTCTGAGGAACCGCGTACTGCTTTTTAACACTATGTCCGAGGTATCCTTCGCTACCGCATTCCAGATACCCTCACTGATTGCAAGTTCCTCAATTTTCATTAAACAGATTTTCCTTCTCGTACTGCCTGATTTTATCTCTCAGGACAGCAGCTTTCTCAAAATTCTCTGATTTTATCGCTGCTCTGAGCTCCTTTTTCATGGAGCTCATTCTTTCTATAATGCGGTTCGAAAATCTCTGCTTTGAAAACTCATACCCCTTGAGTTCCATTTCCTTCACAAGATAATCGGAGAAGGTCTCGTAACAATGAGGACAGCCCAGAGGCTTACTGTCGCGAAGTTCTCGAAGGGTGGTTCCGCACACCGGACATTTGAGATGAGCTACCGATCGTTTTCCTTCGGTTTTTGACCTGATTAGACCCTCGAGTATATAGTGAAGCCTGTCATCGAAACCGTTGGAAAGTTCCTGCGAATGGGTTTTATTTGCACATTCTTTACAGAGATGCATAAGTTCAATATGACTACTGATAATTTTCGGCACATGATACACTGCAGAGTGCTTCATGCAAACCTGGCACACCATTGCATTTTCCTCAGTTACAAATATATATTAAATGCCCCCACCGAGCAAGTCATTTAGTACACCAAAGTTAAGCTGATAGACAACACTCGCCTCGTTTACCATTCCTTTATTGTGACTAACTACTATTAAAGTATTGTTCAATTTTTTCACTATATCAAACAACAAAATTTTTATTCGTTCTGCTGTGTACTCGTCAAGGTTTCCAGTTGGCTCGTCAGCAAGAACTATTTCCGGTTCGTTTATCATCGCACGGGCAATTGCAACCCTTTGACATTCGCCCCCCGAGAGTTTATTTGGCTTCATTGATTTTTTATCCTCAATATCGAGGAGTTTCATCAATTTTATTGCTCTTTCATATGCAGCTTCAACCTCATATGCGTGTATCAGTGAGGGCATCATGATATTCTCAATGGCGGTAAACTCAGAAAGAAGATGATGAAACTGAAAGATAAAACCGATATATCGATTGCGAAAGCTGGAGAGCTCCTCTTCAGTAAACTCGTCGAGCTCATTTCTCCTGATGATCACCCTGCCTTCTGTTGGTGTATCCAATCCACCGATGAGATTCAAAAGCGTACTTTTTCCACATCCGCTTTTTCCAACCACCGCTACAACTTGACCAGAATATACGGTAAGATTAAGACCGTTCAGTACAGTGAGGTAAGAATCGCCGGTTCTGAAGACCTTTTTTAGATTTTTCACTTCCACCACAGGAGCAATTGTTTCCCCCATTTCTTGTTCTACTCCTCATTCGTATCGAATAGTCTCAATAGGCTTCATAAGGGCTGCCTTTCTTGACGGATAATAGGCTGCGGTGACGCTGATGACAATTGCAAGTATCGAGACAATAAATACATCCCAGAAATGTATCTCTACGGGTACCCCTTCGAGATAGTAGATTGAATCTGAAAGAATCTCGAAATCCTGTAGCGGCAGTATGTTAAGAGGTGATAGAAAGAGCATGTAGAAGAGTCGCCTGAGTCCGTTCACGATCAGCTCGAAAAGTGAGAATATGTTCTCGATGTTGAGGGTGAGGAAAAAGCCAAGGAATACTCCAATCGCCGATCCGATGACTCCCATGTAAAATCCATCTATTACAAAGATACGGGTTATCAGCGAAGGTGTCGCCCCAATAGCTCTCAGAATGCCGATTTCTCTTTTTTTATCCATTGTCGTCATGATAAGAGAGCCAATGATATTAAACGCACCACTCACAATAATGAGCATCACGACGAACCCGATTCCTACTTTTTCGTTTCGGAGCGCTTCGAAAAGAATTCTGTTTATATCCATCCAGGTGAGAATATAGAAATTTTCCAGACCGCTGTTCCTCATCCAGTTTACAACTCTGTCAGCCTTGAAAATGTTTTGAATTTTTAATCCAATTGTGAGTTCTTCTTTTTCAATTCCAAACAGTTTATACGCAGATTCCAGGTTAATGTATGCCATGCTTTTATCATATTCCCAATAGCCTGTTTTAAAAAGACCGACAATCTTGAATACTTTGAAATTTGGTTTGGCGAGAGAGAACTCTTCACCTTGAAAGGTCAGTATAGAAACAAAATCCCCAACCTCCACACCAATCTCCCGTGCCAACTCCTCACCGAGTAAAACGTGATTGTCAGCGCTTAGATCAAACTCTCCTTCTGGAATCTTGATCTCCCTTCTGAATCCCTCGTCAATCTCCAGTACATTTTTTGGAAACGCCTTTATGATTATTCCCTTTGTAAACCATTTGCTTTTAAGAATTCCTTCTCCATCGTAGTAAGGAACCACTGAAATTATATCTTTATTTTTAGACAAAATGTATTTAATATTATCAAGAGAGAAATTTTCAGTATAGTGAGACTGCAATATAACATGATAAGTGTTCGTCTCGAGTATCTTTCTTCTAAAAGTATTGTGAAAACCATTCATGATGGAAAGGACCACAATAAGAGTGATCACACCAAATGAAATCATCAAAATGGAAAGGGTTGACATCAATGACCATTTTGCCATGAGATACCGTTTTGCAAGGAAAAACGCAAGCTTCATTTTCATAGGAAACGGGATACCTCGACCGTATTCAGTTTTCAAGGAATAATATACTATTTTTTCCCTGATAAAAAAAGAAGGGGAGAAAAGTTGTCCGATTTTCTCAACTTTTCACAGATAGATCTCACAGAAGACAATTATCTCATACTCAAAGGGCGCATAAAAGCGGTTGAAACAAATACCTACGGACTTTTTATTATTTTTTTCGATGAAAACAGGCGAAGTGTGGAGAGACTCACCGTTGTTGCATCACACTACAGTTCTCTCTTCGAGGTGGACCCCGAATCTCCCTGGTATATGCTCGAAGAGAACCTTCTTGACCTGAAATGGAAAGGAGACATAGCGGTAAATATATCCCTCGATCTGCAGAACTACATGGAAAATGCGCTGGCACAGGATAGAGGTGATGAACTTTTTAACTACGTGAAGAACCACGAAGTCACAAAAATAGAAACACTGCTTCAGGCTATTCTTATGAAACCACTCATGGACAGAAACATTATTATAAACGTGGATTCAGAAGTCATAAGCAAGGAGAATACCCATGCCGTGAGGGCTGAGCGGAGCAGAACAACAGTTACACATTCCGAAAAGGAGAACATCCCTGACGTATCGGATTCAATCATCAAAGGGGCAGACATTGTCGATGCTGAACTTGTGCTTGCTCCAGTGAGCGGAATACCAATCAATGAGCTCGCAATAGGCGATAGAATCATGGTGAAAATCAGCGCTCATTCCACTTTAGGCAACTACTACATCGATTCCTTCGGAGCACGTGTGGACGGGAATATCATACCGGTTGCTGCTGAAGTCATTGACATCAATAGGGGAAAAGACCGGGAGTACATTATTCTATGCCAACTGGATGAAAATGTATACGGAAATATCATCGAAAAGGAGCAGGTACGGGTAAAAAAATACGATGAGCTTCTTCTACCGCAACCAGTCCATCAGGAGAACTCTCGAGCACTCTTGAAAGGGAAACGATCATTTACCCTGTTCATCGTTATCACAGGGAGCCTCATATTCATACTTCTCTTTGTTTTTCTCCTGCTATGGATGAACAATCTTCTCTGATCAGAATGTCTTCTTAATAAACTTACTTATCCAGGTATCTTTCCCACGAATGAGGTCAGTGACTTTTTCTCCTGACAACTTGTTTCCGTCTTTGTCCGCAATGATTCGAACAAACGGATTCATTGGAAATCGAATGTTTATTCTCGTAATCACAGCGAGCTCACCACTATTGAGAAGTGCAATAGAATCTTTTTTAAAGATATCGGTTACCGCAGAAATGAATGCCAAGAAGATTTTCGGATCAAAATCTTCTTTTTTCCAGGTAAGCAACTCATCCTTGGTAAAGTGAATCGAAATATCATTGCCGTACTTTATTAGACTTATCTGGTTGTCAAAGGAATCACAAATAGCCACTATCCTGCTCGAAAACTCCATCTGTTCGAGACTTATCCTGTTCGGATATCCGTCGCCGTTCGCCCGTTCATGGTGCTGCAACGATGGCATCACTGACGAAGGATCGATGTTTCTCACGGTTTTAAGATATTGAAACCCTTGCACAGTGTGATCTTTCACAGACTCCCCGGAGCTTCCTTTCGGTAAGAATAGGATCCCTATATCATGCAGAAGAGCGCCACATACGATATTCAGTATATCCCTCCCCTTGATATTCATGCTCAGTGCAGTAAGCCCGGCGAGGATCCCCGTATTCGCGGAATGAACCTCGAGACGATACTTGTCTCTCCCTCTGGAAACATGGAGAGTAGCCTCTTCCTTTACATTCGAAATATAATTGACGATAACAGAAGCGATCTTCAGGATTCTTTCTATATCGATCTTTTTCTCACTCCCGATAAGGGCAAACTCTCTGTAGAGAAGTGCGACAATATTTCCATAAATCGTTATATCCCTTTTCAGTGGGTAACCCGTTTCCCCATTTCGAATAGGTTCCTTCTGTTCCAGTTGAGTACCATCCTCGACTGACTCAATAACTTTTAATTTATCCGTGACAGCTCTATGACCATTCTGAACGCTGGATGTGTCAGTACCGGAGGGCGCCACGGGTTGATCGGATAGATCGAGGAAAGGAGAATCGTCATCCCATAAATAAAAGGATTTGAAATTGTACTGCTTCGCGCGCGCTATATCGCTCTCCGAAGGGGGATGATACTTGGCGAAAACAATAAAATTATCAGGGATAATAAAATATCTGGTGACTACTTTTCCTGCGCTGAAATCCGTCAATGGAACTGGTTCCATACCTATTAATCTAGCATAAAGCGAGGATAATTCAATTTTTTTTTCCCAGCCTGTGTATGCTGTTTCTGTTGAACAAAACTACAAGTACTACTATATTTACCGTAATGAGAACGATTGGAGTGGAATACTATGAACAACGATCAAAATGAGAAAAATTCAGAACAGGATAGGATGAGATTCATCGATCGGGAACTACTCGAAACGAGGACCATAATCATCTCACAGGCGATTGATGCATCAGTTGCCAATCAAATATATGCCCGTCTCATTCTTCTCGAAAAACAAGACCAGAAAAAGCCGATTATCATTATCATCAACTCTCCTGGAGGGAGTGCAGATTCTGGTTTCGGAATATATGATATGCTGAAGTTCATCAAGCCTCCGATTATAACGATCATCGCAGGCCTCTGTGCGTCTGCTGCAATCATTATTTTCCTTGCGGGAGAAAAGGAAAAAAGATTCGCGCTACCGAACGCTCGATTTCTTCTGCACCAGCCATCCACCAGTGCGGTTGGGCCCGCAGCAGACCTTGAAATTACCGCAAATCAAATTTTAAAAATCAGAGATCAGTTCAATCAGATCATTGCAGATGAAACCGGCCATAATATTAAAAAAATCACGGAGGATGCAAACAGAGATTTCTGGCTGAATGCAAAAGAAGCAGTGGAGTATAAACTCGTTTCACATATCCTGATGAGCAGAGATGAGCTCGAAAAGTTAACGAAGTAAAGAGAATCATTTCTCCCAGTCGTCGATGACCAGATGGAAGAGATCATTTTTCTCCTCATCACGGTACCATCTTACGACCTTTGCAACTATCTGACCACTCTCGCCTATGGTAACTGGAACATTGTTAATCTTCAGCTCAATGCCCTTCGCATTTGCAATACTGAGCCTGAGGGTTTCCTGCGCAGTAACGTTGAGTTCATCTCCGTTTTTCAATAATTTCTCTTCCTTTTTTCCATTATCGACGGTAAAACCAAGATAGGCTGTGGTAAACCCTCTCACACTCATGGTGATCTCAGTCTTTTCATAGCTGGAAACGATCTGAAATCCGGTTTTGGGGACCACAGGGATTGGTGAAGTAAGCTCATCCTCTTTCACTATCACGACATCGGGAGGACCGCTTCCCTCCTCCCCCGTTGTTTTTTCTTTCTGCAATGGGCTCATCTCTTTCGCAAGTAAATCAGTTTTATATAACCGCTTCAGGGTCAGGTTAACCATGCCTTCTCCAAGTCTGTTGGGTCTTACGAGGAGATCTTTCCTTCCATCCCGATCAAAATCTATTTCTACATACTCATCGGAATCGAGGCTAAAGGGAATAGATTCGACCGAGAAATCAAGATTTTCATTAATACCGTCTATCAAGATACTGTATTTCCTGTCCCCAAGTGGGAATTCTATGCGGTCACCTTTTTTGAAATCCCTAATGACCTCTTCCTCCTCGAAGGGAATAATATTTTCGTCGGCCTTTAGGCCCTGCTCTTCCCTGCTTTTTTTCTGCGATTCCTCTCCCTTTTCCCTCCTTCTGATGATTTCCTGCTCACCCCTTCTCCCGGAAAGGGAAAAAAAGAGCGCTGTGGCGACGATAATTACAGAAATAAGAGCTAGGAGAAAATATTTTCTCGTGTTTCTCGGCCGTGCGGTAAGTTGCTCAATTGGCGCTGGTTGTTCCTGAATTTTATAATCCCTGTACTTTCGCACCATTTCATCAGGGTCGAGCCCCAGGAATTGGGCATAGTTCCTGAGAAATCCAATAAGATACGTTTCGCCGGGAAAAATATCGAAATTTTCATTCTCTATTCCAAGCAGGTACTTTTTCGCAATCTTCGTTTCTCTTGACGCATCCTCGACTGTCCTTCCGGATTTCGTTCGGGCATCTCTGAATAGTGGTCCTATCTGGTTCATTCCCTTCCTCTATGAACGAACTTCCCACCTGGACTGTACTTTGCCAACCCGCGGATCAATCTGTAAATGGGACGATGATGTTTCTTATGATCTGTGCATCAGCGGGAACATCAAAATCAAAAATATAGTCCGGAAGCTCCGTATTTCTCTGAATATTAGAAAAAATCAAGCTTACATTATTACCGGTTTGCGAGTATCCGTTTGACTGCAGAATCAAGCCGTCTTCAGCGACCCAGAGGTCCATTCTTTTGAAACCTACCTTTGGAGTCGTCTGTGTAAGCCTGAGGTGATATGCCCGTGTGGATTTATAGGGTTGAAGAGTACTGGTATCATAGAAAGAAAAAGAGTACTCCTCGAACAGCCTCATGAGACCTTCTTCCGAAGTCGTTGCAAGAATCGAGGATTCCGTGTCTTCTGAGAGGAGCTGCTGAACAACTACCTTGAGGTATGGTATGTAAATATAGAGAAAATTTCCATTCGATACTATTTTCTGATCCTGAGGTTCTTCAAAAGAAAGGAGTATTTTATCCGGTTTTTTATACTGGATCGTGCCGTGAGAATGGGAGTCGCCGTTTATCCACTGGAAGTCAGCCGTATAATCAACGATCAATTCAAACTGCTGTACCATCTTCTCCTTGATATAGTTCACCGAAATTATGTCAATACCCTCAGACTGCTGCGCCTTCTTCTTTTTATCCGTATCGAGCTGGGCAGAAAGAGGTATGGAAAGAGAAAGGAAAAAAAACAGCAGGGTTACAGCTTTCTTGAACACAAATTCCTCTCGATTTTTTGGAACTCGAGTAACACATGTGGGTACTTATAAACGATTCTAAATATACAATGGTGATTTTCTTTTATCAAGAAATTAATATTTCTGTGCCTGTGCGTTGCTTCTTTATGATATTCCCAAACCGGCACTTTCAAAATCAAAGTTCGTTTCGTGCATTACTCAATCAATTCTGTCCACAAATATTTCTCGTGGTTTACTCCCTCGAGGAGGACCTATTATTCCTCTCTCCTCCATGAGCTCTATGAGCCTGGCAGCTCTGTTGTATCCAATTTTTAGTCTTCTTTGTAAAAATGATGCTGATGCTCTATTTGTCTTCAGTACTATTTCGACTGCATCATCAAACACCGGATCGTTTTCATCCAGGGCAAAAGCTTCGGGGCTTCCGAAATCGAATATATCGTCTCTGTACTCCGGAGTACTGCTCTTTCTAAGGTCTTCCACAACCTCTGCTACTTCCTCCTCTGATATATAGGCCCCCTGTATCCTTCGAATATTCAGGCTTCCAGCAGGTGAAAAAAGCATATCCCCTCTCCCCAGAAGCTTCTCAGCTCCGATCGTATCGAGAATCGTCCGTGAATCCGTCTTGCTCGCAACCTGGAAAGCGATTCTGAACGGGAAGTTTGCCTTTATAAGGCCGGTGATGACATCGACACTTGGTCTCTGGGTTGCCATGATGAGATGTATGCCCACTGCACGCGACATGGCCGCAACCCTCACCACTGCATCCTCTACCTCTTTCTGAGAGGCAGCCATGAGGTTCGCAAACTCATCGATGATTATGATGATGAAGTGCATCTTCTCCCTTACTTTCCGATTGTATCCGGTGATGTCTCTTACATAGTGTTCATCGAGCAATCTGTATCTGTTTTCCATCTCGTGAATAACCCACCTGAGTGCTTTCGATGCGTTTCTTGGATCAGTGACAACCTCGGTGAGCAAGTGGGGAATACCGTTGTATATCTTCAGTTCCACCATCTTCGGATCTATAAGGAGAAAACGGACTTCATCCGGTCTTTTCTTGAAAAGCATACTCACGATAAGCGAATTCACGCAGACGCTCTTTCCTGAGCCTGTCGCTCCTGCGATGAGCAGATGTGGCATTTCTGTGAGGTCAGAAACAACCACCTTCCCTGAAATATCCCTCCCCAGAATGAGCGGGAGCTGCCCGTAGGTCTTTGCCTCCTCGAGAATATCTCCAAGGGTAACGATCTCCCTCTCATCATTTGGGATCTCAATACCGACTGCCGCCCTACCAGGAATCGGTGCTTCTATTCGTACCCCATTTGCTGAAAGACTCAATGCAATGTTGTCACTCAGATTTACGATCCTGCTCAGTTTAACACCAGGAGCAGGTTGGAGCTCGTACCTGGTAATGACAGGCCCTCTAATTATTCCTGTGACCTTTGCATCGATCCCGAACTCATTCAGCGTTCGTTCCAGCTCCCGTGCCTTTCTTGTTGTCTCTTTCTCCCTCTCTCTGATATTCAAATACTTTGATTTCTTCAGCATTGATGCATTCAATTCGACCTTTATTTCGCGACGTCGCTGTTCGATTCCTGCATCATTTTCAGACAACAGGTACTGTCCGGTCCCCTGCTCGAAAGGAGTACTCTCTTCTTGTTTTTCCCTTTCACGCCGTAAAGCTGCTTGCTCCTCTTCATTCATGTAGACCTTTCTGATCAATGGGAGTTTTTTCCCCCTTTTCTTCACTGCAACTATGGATTCCTGCGCTTCATCGTCGAACACTCGAAATTCTGCTTTTTTTCTATTTGATGCACTTTTTTTCTTCTGCTTTGAATGAACAGCGTTTCTGCGGCCACCAGAAAATATTCTCTGGAGAGGATTTTTAAAAAGAAGAATCAGCGATACTGAGAAAAGAGTGAGAAAGATTATGAACACTATATCCTTTCTCACATTGCTACTCAGCCGAAGTATGAGTATTTTCCCGAAAAGCCCTCCTCCCTTATACAAGGGCATATCAACCGGTCTCGAGAAAATGCCAAGTGAAAAAATCACTAGGAAGAAGCTGAGAACCAGGTATCCGATGGTGCGCATAGGAGAGAGCTTCTGCAGCAAAACAACACCCGATACGATGAGCGCGAGTGTAAGTATAAAGGAGGATCTTCCAAGAAAGTAGAACAGAAAACCAGAGGCACTCACTCCTGTCCTACCAAGAAAATGTGTGACCTTTTGTGCGGGCTGATTTGAAAAATAAAGAGAGTCATTCGGATCAAAGCCGAGAAGTGTAAGGAAAAAAAACAGCCCAATTGCGATCAGTACCACACCCACAATCAGGACGACATTTGTATTTTGTGTCCTTTTCTTCCTACTCATATTGAGCTATTACCCTTAGTTGAATATTTACATACAAATCCTCTACTCACCACGGGGATGAGTTATTTGATCAAGAATATTGAGGCAATACTTGCCGCAAAACAGTAAAAGGAGAATAGATAAATCTTACCTTGCATCACGAACCTTATTAGCAGACGCAGCGCCGCGTATCCTGAGAGTAATGAAACTGCAAAGGCGAAGAGGAGATACCTGTAATCTATCATCATGTTCAGCGTTTCATAGGTTTTCAGGTACTCATACAGTGAAGCCCCGAATACAGAGGGTATCGCAATCAAGAAAGAAAAGGTCGCTGCAAAGGCGCGTTGTGCGCTCATAAACAAACCCGCAGCAATCGTAGTGCCCGATCTTGAGACGCCAGGAAGTATGGCAAATGCCTGAGCTGCACCGACAGCAAAAGGATAGACGAAAGGAATGCTCTCAATGCCCTTCTCTCCTCCATGGATGAAGAACGTAATGAGTAGAATCATACCGGTAAAAGTGAGAAACAGCGGCACGTACTGGGGTCTGTAATAAAAACCCTCAAGAACATCCTTACACAGTATTCCAAGCACACCGGTGACACCAACAGCTATACAGATGTACAGAAGCAATCTCAAGCTCCCTCTTTGGTTCATATCCCACTTCTCACCCTTCCCTTTCACCACCCACAGCACGAAATCTCTCAAGATCTCTCCAATGACGTTGCGGTACACGACGATCACTGCTATGGTCGTACCAAGATGAAGTATGAGATCGTAGAGTATTGGCACATCGTGCAGCCCGAGTACATGCTGAAGTAGCACGAGATGTCCCGAGCTGCTGATTGGAAAGAATTCCGTAATCCCCTGTAAGACCGCAAGAACGAGCGCATCAACAAGTTTCATCTACATATTTTCCCATTATCTACCGATTATAAAAAAAACAGACCATTGAGTGCAGGAAATCAATGAGAAAAAGAACTGTCAAACACTTCTCCCTTTTCCTATTCATGATGCTGATCTCCAGTATATGTATCGGCTATTCGCAGAATATCACAACACATTCCCAGGATCTATCAAATATAGAGGTTTCAATCGGATTTTACAACAAGCAGATGTACTACCTCCAGGAACCGATTATTGTGGAGTTTAAAATCATCAATCATGGCAGTGATCCGTATCTTTTTATCGCTTCATACAATAAGCTGTTCACCTTTGATTTTGAAATATCGACTCTGAGTAACAGGAAAGTTGAACACTCTCGATTATACATCCTTCAGCGGAGGCAATTCGAACCCATTCTAAACGATGAAATCACGCTCAAACAGAATGAAGTGTACGGAGTTCGTGTTGATATAAGCGAATGGTTTGATTTTCAGAAGCCGGGAGAGTACATCATCAAAGGAATATTCTACCCAAATCTCATCACAGATCCAAATTACATGCTGATTTCTGATACCGAGCTCTATCTCCAGTTGAATCCGCCCTACACAGAACGATACAGAGAAGAGGTCAGAATCAAAGAAATTCAGAAATTGAAGGCGGAGAGTCTTCCACCTTACGATGTGGTAGATTTCGCCCTCAATGCGCTCATGGACAAGGACTTCGAAAAATATTTTCTTTATATAAAAATGGACAAATTCATCATGCAGTTTACAAATGCTCGAAAGAAATACATGAATGCGAAGGACATAGACAAGCCAGCGGTAATCGAAGAGTTCAATCAGTACCTGCAGGGGAACAATAAGCTGGAAAACATCCCATTTTCCGACACGATCCCGACCAACTTCGAGATAGAGGAAACCCACATCATAAAGCGTGACGCCAGAGTCGTGGTCAATGAATTTTTCGAGTACGGCCAGGTGCGAGAAGTAAAACGATACACCTATTTCCTCCATAAGTACGGGGAGCAGTGGTTTATTGAGAATTACGAAGTCGTAAATCTTCAGTAAAAAACTTCAAGACCCTATTTTTCGATTCTCATCTCTAATGTATTTCACCCTTCTGATAAAATTGATTATATTCTTCTGCACACATTTATTTCTCGTCCAGTAATTGGAGAAATCCATATGGAAAAAAAAGTAAGCTTCATACCGCTCAACACCCATTCTTTTCCGAAGAAATTTTTCCTCGACAACACTGAAGAACCTGTTCTCTTTCGAGACATTTTTCCATACACCGAGGTTTGCAGACTTCCCTTTGATAACACCATAATTCCAATATGTCCTGCAGAGAGTCTCTATATTAGCGATACGACCTTCAGAGATGGTCAACAGGCTCGTCCGCCCTACACCATAAAACAGATCGTTGACCTTTTTAAATTACTCCATAAACTTGGCGGCTCTGAAGGAGTCATACGCCATTCTGAGTTCTTTCTCTACAGCGATAAGGACAAGAAAGCTGTTGAGGAGGTGCTCGCCCTCGGGTATCGACATCCCAAGGTAACAGGGTGGATTCGTGCAAATAAGAAAGATCTGAAGCTCGTAAAAAGCATGGGTCTTTCTGAAACAGGAGTCCTGACTTCCTGCAGTGACTATCACATATTTTTAAAATTACACAAGAATCGAAAACAGGCGATGGAAGATTACCTCGGGATCGTGAAGGAAGCATTGAACAACGGGCTCGAGCTCCGCTGTCATTTTGAAGACATTACACGAGCGGATATTTACGGGTTTGTCATTCCCTTTGCTCAGGAGCTCATGCGGCTCCGTGAGGAGAGCGGAATCGAAATAAAAATCCGTCTCTGCGACACCCTCGGTTATGGAGTACCCTATCCAAGTGCCGCACTCCCGAGAAGCGTTCCAAAGCTGGTTCGGTCGCTGATCGACTTCGCAGGAGTGCCGGGCGAGTCACTGGAATGGCATGGCCACAACGATTTTCACAAAGCGCTTACCAATTCTTCCACCGCGTGGCTCTATGGATGCTCCACCGCAAACGGGACGCTCCTTGGTTTCGGAGAACGTACAGGGAATACACCAATAGAAGCCTTGATAATCGAATACATCTCCCTCACCGGAAAAACGAACGGAATCGATACCACAATCATTACTGAGATCGCAAATTACTACGAGAAAGAAATCGGAGAACGCATTCCAAGCAATTTCCCGCTTGTGGGATCCGATTTCAACGCCACCCGTGCTGGTATACATGCGGACGGGATGATTAAAAATCCTGAAATTTACAATATCTTCGACACCGAAAAAATCCTCAACCGGCCGACTGAGATCATCATAAACGACAAATCAGGTTCTGCGGGAATCGCTCAGTGGATAAATACTCACATGCGGCTTACCGGGGAGAGCAGAATCATCAAACAGGATCCGAGTGTATCCCGTATAAATGCCTGGGTTCAGGATCAGTACAACAAAGGGAGAGTCACATCGATTTCAAACGATGAAATGGAGCATGCGGTTCGTCATTTTATGCCCCACCTCTTTATTTCTGAATTCGACAGGATCAAGAAACGTGCTCTTGAGATGGCTGAGGACATCATCAAAAGCGTTGCCGAAAGCCCGCAGCTCAAGTCAATGGATCCTGCAAAGATAACCCCTATGCTGGAAAAGCTTGTATTCGAACACAAGTTCATCCAATGGTCCTATGTGACCAACCTGGATGCAAATATCATTACCCCTTTCATAACCCAGCCAAATTTGAAAGGAAAATACAAGCACGCAAAATTACCAGAGGATTTCTCGGATAGATCCTGGTTTGTCAATCCTCTCGAAGACGGGAAGGTGCACGTCTCCAAGTTCTATGTCTCCTATATCACAGACGTACTCTGTCTCACCGTTTCTGCCCCGATCTTTGGAAATGAGGAAAAGATCGCCGGGATCGTCGCTTTTGATATCCAGTTCGAGGATCTGGTCAGGGCAGAGGATCTGGTTTGAATTCGTTCAAACTCCCCTGCAGCTTTCAATCGCCTTTTTATCTTCAGCTATCAATCATAGTCAGAATCATGAATTTTGCGACTGTGCCGATGTGTCCTCCCGGTGAGAATAAATCAGATGCTCCAAAACTATTTTTCCGCCTTTAGATACTTCGCAAGAAATTCTTTTGTTTGTAGAATTGCATCGGCTGTCGCTTCAGGGGTGTACTCTATATGGTGACCTAAAAATTCGATATTCAATCCTTCTAAATCGAAAGAATGATAGGCATTCGGATATATTTATAATGTGAATTCACATGATGATTCTTTTAACCCTGGAGAATCTCGCAGCAATTCACATGAGCTTGCAGGGCACATTTCATCTTTTTCTCCGCTTAAGATAAGCAATGGGGTATCGAGATCAGATAGCATATCACACCAGGGATAAAAGGCAATCGCAGCCTGGAATGCTGTTGAATCCGTATCTCTATACAGACCATCTACTATTCTCATTACAGCCCATCCCCCATGCGACCACCCCATAACGGCTAAATTCTTTGAATCAACAAACGCAAGTGTCGCACGATAGGATTTTACAGAATAGGCATCATAGGATCTCATCAAGCTGTTCACCGCATAATTATTATCGCATACAGTATCGTAGTTGCGGGGACCGTAACTATCCACCTGCAGAGAGACATAGCCCCAGCTTGTCAGTCTCTTGGCCCATGCTTCCTGTTGTTTTGCATCATTTTCATTTTTTAATCCGCCACACCCGCAGAACAGAACGACAGCAGGAAAAGGACCGTCCCCAATCGGTTTATTCAAAATACCCCGTAACTGCAATTTATCTCCCCCCACTGTTCTTCCTTCAAAGCCCACCCATTCTGCTGCCCACGAGCAGGAACACAAAAATACGAATCCGAAAACGAACGTTGATACTCTCATATGCATTTTCCTAGACATGGGATATACCTCCTTCTTTTTCTATTCCCTGCAGAGATTCACGAAGGAACGTATGTACAAACAGCAACCAATTATTTCATAAATGTAATGTAGATGAAAATCTTCTGTAAGTTTCATCAGATATAATTATATGTGATGTTCATATTATTCGTATTCAGATGAAATGATTGTTCATAGAGCACAAGGAAAATTGCTTTGGGTCTAATTAAGAACCGCATAAGGAGGAAAAAATGAGAATCGATATGACCTATTCTGATTGGTTCAAGGAGGTGGATGAGGACATACGACATATTACTGGAACCGGTATTGTATGTGTTCATAAGAAGAGATGGCATGACTGGTATGATGACGGCTATTCTCCATGGCAGGCTGCAGAGACAGCTCTCATGAATGAAGGATTCCACATCGATGAGAACTATTATTTTGGTTAACGAGACACCACCCCCAGCTGTGTATTTGGACTGGAAAAACAAGCAAATCAATGCATGGAAGACATATTCATAGCAGAGAATAAACTCGTGGCTGGTAAGAGAGTTCCGTTATTCATTGATGTTCGACAATGCAAACTGATAATAACCGAATCCATCAAGTACTGGTCAGATGAAAAAGTTGGAGCATTTGTGAAAGCTGTCGTATTTCTCATTAGTTCTCCCCTGCACAGAGTACTGGGAGACCTCTATGTCACCATCAGTAAGCAATCTCGTCCAAGTATACTCATCACCACATCAGAAGCAGAGGCGATCGATTGGATAAAGGGCTTTATTAAATGACTTGAAGTACACCCTCACAACGAGGTTATATGAAGATCGTTTATTCCTCTATATTATAATGAATCAACCAACTCACCGTGCAGATCATAATCATCTTTTT
>Ga0180438_10000318_pt1 | contig 96922 bp, 79 predicted proteins | sample SS_ome_12_FD_132455 | JGI IMG/M metagenome (GOLD analysis project Ga0180438, IMG submission 132455) | Hypersaline lake sediment archaeal communities from the Salton Sea, California, USA - SS_3_D_2 metaG | ecosystem: Environmental > Aquatic > Non-marine Saline and Alkaline > Hypersaline >... | reverse complement strand
GAGAGGGATCAGATAATAGATCTCTATGTATTTTAAAGTATCTTTTTGAGGGGCTTACACGAATTGATACTGATGGAAAAGCGGTGCTTGCTGGAGCAGAATCTGTTGCTGTATCAAATACAAATACTGTTTACACCTTCCGATTGCGACCATGTAGATGGTCAAATGGTCAACTCGTCACTGCTCATGATTTTGTATGGAGCTGGAAGAGCCTGCTTGATCCTTCGCATCCTACGAAATACTCCTACATGTTTTTTATTATTAAAAATGCACGGCGAGCCAGAATGAACGAATGTTCTCTTGATGACGTTGGTGTTGTTGCTATTGACGAAAAGACATTAGAAGTAGAGTTAGAACATCCTTCTTCCTCTTTTCTTGAGCTCATCTCATTATCACCTTTCTCGCCCATCTGCCAAGCATGTGATAAAAAAGGTTCGGATTGGATTCAAAAAACGGCTCCCTCATATGTTTCAAATGGGCCATATATTCTAAAAACACATCAGCCCTCTCGCATCTCTCTTGAGAGAAATCCCCATTACTGGAATAAGACGGAGACTCGAGTACAAAAGCTCAATTTTCCAATCATTTCTGATCCATATACTGCATATGACCTCTTTCAAAAAAGAGAGCTAGATTGGTATGGCAATCCTTTTGGGGAAATCCCCGCGGAAATTACAAATCAACTCGATACCACTCATCAACTTATAAAAAAACAGAGTGGCAGGCTCTTCAGGCTAAGCTGTTTTACTAATACCCCCCACCTCTCTTCTGCAAAGATTAGACGAGCAATCGCCTGTGCAATTAATCGACAAGAGATTTGTTCTTCTTTTCTTTGCGATACAGATGTCCCAGCAACAAGTATTATCCCATCCCAGCTCTCACAATTAGAAGGGGCAACATTCGAAGATAACAACCCAGATCTTGCTGTAGAGCTATTTAAAGAGGGCCTTTCCGAATTAGGGTATACAAATGACTCCTATCCTCCCTTGATACTCACTCATTGGGCAGATCCTTCTATTCGTCTTATCTCTGAAATGATTAGCCTACAATTACAGTATACGCTTGGTGTCACTGTTACCCTAACCTCTTATGATTGGAAGAGCTTTTTATCTAATATTACAAATGGAAAATACCAATTAGCTTTAACGAGCTGGTATTCACCTCTGAAAGATCCAATGTATACTTTGCAAGCATTCGATCATAATCTCTTCGGATTTAATGAATCCGGATGGAAATCTCACGAATATTCAAAACTTCTCCACCTAGCCAATACCTCTACTAGTACAAAGCTTAGAGCAAACTACTTGAAGCAAGCAGAACTCTTGATCATGGAGGAGCTCCCTGTTATTCCGCTCTTCACAGAAACTTGTAAGTTCGTAAGTGCTCCACAATTAGACGCGAGCGTTATTGCTGACATAGAAAGCTCCGAACTCCGGAGATCTTTTAAGAAGTAGCGTTTCTAGAGAGATCAAACTAGTAAAAAAAGAACCCTCGCCCTATGGTAGCGCACGCCATTTGGTCTATTACTAATTTTGTGAGAATGATCTTGTGATACATATATTTCTTGAAAGAGTTACTTGCCAATATTCGGGATATAGGAGTAGCATAGTTGTCAAGATTTCTCTGTATCCATGAGATGGAGATTATTATGAAAAAGTCAATTTTATATTTTTTTGTTTTACCTTGCCTCCTCTTGGGTCTCTCCGGGTGTTCATGCTCGCCTACCAGAAATAAAAAAGAGGCTCGACTCTACCTACAAACAAGTCCCATTTCATTAGATCCGCGTATTGGTGGAAACCGAATGTCGTTAACTGTGACGCGTCTCCTTTTTGAGGGACTTTTTCGCATAGATCAAGATGGAGGCTACAAAGAAGCTCTTGCCAAAAGCACTACTATTTCAGAGGATGGCCTTGTCTATACGTTCACAATCCATCCCTCTAAATGGTCTAATGGGGAAGAGGTTACAGCACATGATTTTGAATATTCCTGGAAAACCATACTCGACCCCTCCTTCCCGAGCTCTTTCTCCTATGTGTTATACGACATAAAAAACGCTGTTGAGGCAAACCAAAGTAAGTGCTCGCTCGATGAGGTTGGCGTAAAAGCTCTTGACTCGCACACACTACAAATTACGCTGCGAAATCCTGCCCCTTATTTCTTAGAGCTACTTGCCATGCCAATTTTTTCTCCAGTCTGTCGTTCTCATTGTCAAAAAGGCGAGTCGAATCCCGAATATGTCTCGAATGGCCCCTTTATTCTTAAACAGTATGACCTAAACTCTCAGATCTTCCTCGAAAAAAACCCCCTTTATTGGAACCAAATCAAACCAAAAATGGATAAGGTATCGTTTACCATCATTGAAGATGCACAAACGGTCTATAATATGTTCTGTAGTGGAGAGCTAGATTGGTTTGGAGATCCATGTGGAATTATTCCCTTAGATATGCTCAGTGAGATGGATCCAAAAACCATTCATAAACAAGATATTGGTCAGTGTGTTTGGCTCCGATGCCAACTGAAAAATCCTCTTCTTCGCTCAAAACATATTAGAAAAGCACTTGCAACAGCAATTGATCGAGATGTTATTTGCAATCAACTTCTCAAATGTGGAGAGCTACCAGCAAAAACTATTCTCGCTAAATCGCTTTCACTCCTAACAGACGCTCCTTTCAAAAATGGTGACGCAGAAGAAGCTCGTCATCTTTTTGCACAAGGACTTGAAGAGCTTGGACTTACAAAAGAGACCTGCCCACCTCTCTCTATTCAGTATAAATGCGATGATCAGTCGTTAAGGGGGATAGCAGAGCTTATTAGAGACCAAGTTAGCTCTACTTTAGGAATCAACGTCACCCTTGAAGATTGCGACTATGGGACGCTTTTAGCACGGTTTTTCTCTGGTGACTTTCAGCTCTGCCTTCTCGATTGGTTTACCTTCTATCAAGATGGTGGCTACTCATTAAACTGGTTTAAACATGAGCGCTGGGGAGATCCTATCTTCAGGGAAGCTCTTGATAAAGCAGATGCCTCTGTAAATATAAATGACAGAAAAAAATATTTAAAAGAGGCTGAAGAAAGATTCACAGATGAGCTGCCTGTTATCCCAATAATCCACAAGAACTGTAAGTACCTAAAGGCCAGCGAGTTAGAAAACGAAGCTCTGTCGGCAGTTGGTCAGGTGGATTTTATGTATGTAGATAAAAGCGGGTAGGTAGGTAAGACCCGCAAAAGATCTCCTCTAAAAAAGAGTTAGTCTTCCTCTTTGGTGCAAATTTCTATTATACTATTTCCCTAAATTTGGTAAGAACGGCTGAAAGCCTTTGTTGTTCGAGACCAACAATAATAGGGAAATAATGGCACAAAAAAACACCTCTCTCATTGCCCTGCGCTCAGTTGTGGCCTCATTTATTTTCAATATTTTTATGGGCAGCGTCTACATTTGGAGTGTTTTCGTTCCTGTATTGCAAGGTTTCCATGGTCTTTCTACCGTCCAAGCAAATATAATTTTTGGCACCATCAATATAACAAGTTGTTCTGGAGCTCTATTTATAGGGATGCTTCTCAAAAATCGCTCTCCTCAAGCTGTTGCAACTCTCGGTGCCCTTGTATTTGGGGTAGGATATTGCATTGCATCTCTTTTCCACGGCTCTTTTTACTCTCTTCTCATCGGCATCGGGCTTTTCTCCGGATTCGCAATTGCAACGGGAATTATGACGGCCATTTACGTTGGAGCTAAAAATTACCCTCAAAAGAAAGGAAAGGTCATTGGATTGCTTGTCTCGGCAAATGCTTTGGGCTCTATCGTACTTACAAAAATCTCAAGTCTACTTTTAGAGGCTAGAGTCGATGTATTACAAGTCTTTGAAATAATCGGTCTTTCTTCTCTTATTATACTCTCTGTCTGCGCCCGGTATATTCGGGTTATACAAAGAGATCGTATCGAATCAAGAGCGTCTACTTCCCAGTCGTACCGATCAAATTTCTCTCAAATTGCCTTCTTATTTCTGTCTATGTTTGCAAATGGTTTTGGTGGATTTCTTATTATCGGCAACCTTCTCCCGCTTGCTCTCGGGGCACATCTTGATACTGCACTAGCAGTAACAACTATTTCTCTCTTTGCATTTGGAAATATGTGTGGCCGATTTTTCTGGGGTCTCCTCTATGACCGTCTGTACAAAAAAACCCTTATACTCGCGCCACTTTTCAATGCACTTTGTTTTTGGGTATTTACCTTATCGCCATCTCCTCTTACCTTCATGTTCATAACATTTTGTACAGGGTTTTGTTTTGGCAGCTCCTTTTCTATTTATCCCGCCCATGTTAGTACACTCTTTGGAGAAGAGGGCATCCGGCGGTTCTATCCCTTCATTATCCTCGGCTGCGGCCTCTCCGGAATTATTGGCCCTATTGTTGGGGGCTGGAGCTTTGACACCTTCTCCTCATACGTTCCCTCTCTCTACATAGCGACAATTCTTGCTCTCATAGGCGGGGCAATACCGAGATTCATACAAAGCCGAAGAGATGTGAAAGAGCTGTTGCCAACATAGTACTAAAGAACGTACCATATCAGCTTGTATCTTCTTTGGTAACAACTCGTTATGAAATTTCCAATTTTCATCTCAGTCCTTATTTCACTGTGTTGCGGCTGCTCTCGCCCTCACAAAAATACAGATAAAAAGCACGTTCGACTCTATTTACAAACACATGCACTCTCACTAGATCCTCGTATTGGTGGCAATCGAGTATCATCACATGTAACTCGTCATCTATTTGAAGGCCTGTTTCGAATAGATCGGCATGGAAAATACAGTCCAGCACTTGCCAAAAACGTCATTATCTCACAAGACAAGTGTCTTTATACGTTCGAGCTTCACCATTCTAAATGGTCTAATGGAGAGGATGTTACAGCATATGATTTTGAATACGCCTGGAAAAGCATTCTCGATCCATCGTTCCCATCTGCTTTTTCCTATCTATTCTATGACATTAAAAATGCAGTTGAAGCATACCAAAAAAAGTGCTCTAGCGACGATATTGGCATTAAAGCTACTGATTCTCACACACTACAGGTCACCCTCAAACATCCAACTCCTTTTTTCCTAGAACTCGTTGCTAATCCCCTCTTTTCCCCTCTACCTCGCTCATATTGCCAAAAAGAGAATTGGTCACAGAAAGTTTTCCCAGACTACGTTTCGAACGGTCCTTTTATTCTCAAAAAGCACGATTTGAAATCTCAGATTATTCTCGAAAAAAACCCTTTTTACTGGGGACGCACTCCTCCACAAATAGATACGCTCTCATTCACAGTCGTTGAAGATCCTCAAACAGCATACAATATGTTCTGTGTTGGCGCTCTCGACTGGTTTGGCGAGCCTTGTGGCCCCATACCTCTAAATATGCTCAATGGATTGGATCCAAACGCTCTTCATACACAAGATACTGGTCAATCTACTTGGCTCGAGTGTCAGATAGACAAACCCCCTCTTAATTCACAATTAATTAGAAAAGCGCTGGCTACTGCAATTGATAGAGATGTTATTTGTAATCAGTTCCTTGAGTATGCGGAAACACCTGCATACAGTGTTCTTCCTAAATTTCTCACTCTTCTTTCTGCCCCCTCTTTTAAAAATGGGGACGTACAAGAAGCCAACCTCTTGTTTGAAAAGGGACTTAAAGAGCTTGGGATTACAAAAAAGAAGTGCCCCCCACTTACTCTTTTGTATACGTCCGATCAAACTCCACAAACAATGGCTGGTCTTATCCGAACACAGCTTAGCGAGGCTCTGGGAATCGAAATTATCCTTGAAGAGTGTGATTACCACACCTTTTTATCCCGTATTTGTTCCGATGATTTCGAGCTTGCCCTTTCCAACTGGTTTTCCCTCTACCGAGATCCTATGTACACACTAAACTGTTTTAAACATAAAGAGACCAAAATGATCGGACCACCCTGGGAAGATCCTATCTATATAGAGACCCTCAACAAAGCAAGTGCCGCTATAAGTGATAAAGAGCGCCAACAATACTTAAAAGAAGCCGAAGAGAGAGTTGTAGACCAACTTCCTATTATCCCCATACTATACAAAACCCATAAGCATCTAAAACCCAATCATCTACACGGATATGCACTATCGGAAATTGGGCAGATGGATTTTACGTGGACAGAAAAGAGCTCTTAGAGCCTTTCTATGCGGTTTCAAGAGCACATCTCCTACCTTTTCAACAGGATAAATCTGAAAAAGCTGCTCTAATCTCTGTTTGAGAGCTTTAACAAAATGCTCTTTTGAAGCAAAGTATGATGAAAGGCGATTGCAAAACTGAGCGTGAGAGCGCTCTTTTCTATAGACAGGTTGGCGCTTTGGAATGGAAAGTAGTGACATCGCCTCTTCTTGCCACGACCACAAGAAAGAGGTATGGTGAAGAACTCTTTTGCTGGCAAAACATTGCGCATTACCCGCGATCTTGAGATTGTCGAGTGCAAAATCCTGCTCTTCTAATTGTAAAAGGTGAGGAGTAAAAACAGGAGAAAGGAGCTCGTGCATCCAGAGCATCGTATTGTGCGCATTCGGAGAGCTGAGCTCTTTTTCATCGAGAATAATAGTAAAAAAACAGGTCTCTCTATCAACGACAACCGTTCCACCACCACTAAAGCGCTGGATAATGGCGGCTCCCATCTTTTTTGCCCGATCTATCTCGACAACTTCATGAGGAGTTGCTGATACCCCCATAACAACTGCCAGATCAGAGCCTCGATTTATAATACACCAATTGCCCTCTCCAGCTCGTAAAAGCGCTTCCTCAATACGAAGCTGCTCAAAAATGGGCAAATGATCAAATTCTAATACGTTTATACCGCTTCTAGAGGGCATGAGAGCCTCTTTAATGCAATCATGAGAACAGAGATATCTGCAGGAGCAATGCCGGGAATACGGGATGCTTGTCCTAAATTGTGGGGGCGAACAGAAGTAAGCCGCAACCTGGCCTCTGTTCGAAGTCCATTAACTAGAGAGTAATCAAAATCTTCGGGCAGGCGAATCTGCTCGACACCCAAGAGCCTTTCTACCTCTATCTTTTGCCGTGAAATATACCCTTCATATTTTACTGCTATCTCTATCTGGTTATTTATCTCGAAGCCATAATCATTAAAATCGTCTGGGAAACGAGTGTGCAGCTCTTTATAGGAAAATTCAGGACGCGCAAGAAGTTGTGCGCATGAGCACGATTTTCCATTAACTGTTTTGTATATGTTGGAAAGCCGTTTAGGCTCTTTTTCAACAGCCATCTCTTTTTTTACTAAGCGGTCATATTGCTCTTGAGAGATCAAACCAACTTCATAGCCTTTTCTACGAAGTCGAAGATCAGCATTATCTTGGCGAAGAAGAAGTCTATGTTCTGCTCGACTTGTAAACATTCGATACGGCTCATCAACACCCTTTGTCACAATATCGTCGATCATCACACCGATATAGGAAGAATCGCGTGTGAGAATCAATGAAGGCTGCTCCTTACATCGCAATACAGCGTTTATGCCAGCGACAATACCCTGTCCTGCAGCTTCTTCATATCCTGTTGTCCCATTTACCTGTCCTGCAAAGAAAAGCCCCTGAATCTTTTTCGATTCAAGAGAATAATCGATCTGTCCACTTGGAACATAGTCGTATTCAATGGCGTAGGCTGGGCGAATAATCTCAGCATTGCGAAGAGCTGGAATAGAGCGCATAAAGGCGTACTGAACATCAAAAGGAAGAGCTGATGAAATGCCGCTTGTATAGACTTCTTCTGTATGTAATCCTTCAGGTTCAAGGAAGATTTGGTGGCGATCTTTATCTGAAAAACGGACCGTTTTATCTTCAATGGAAGGGCAATAGCGAGGGCCAACACTTGTAATCTGTCCAGAATATATGGCAGAGCGCTTAAGATTTTTAAGGATGACCTCTTTCGTCTTTGCATTCGTATAGACAATGTGACACGAGATCTGCGGTAATCGTGGCGCCTTTTCATCAAAGGAGAACCAAACAGAATCATCTCCTGGCTGCTCTTCAGCCAAAGAGTAATCGATGGAACGGCTGTGAAGACGAACAGGAGTTCCTGTCTTTAATCGCCCAAGTCCAATACCGTGTGCTTCTAAACTCTTCGAGAGTAGCATCGATGCAGGCTCTCCGCATCTACCACCAGAAAATTGATTTTCACCTATGTGGATAATGCCCTGCATAAAGGTTCCGGTCGTGATGATAACTGTTGAAGCCTCAAAGCGAACACCCTCTTGGATCTCAACACCGCGAATTTTTCCTTCTTCAACAACGATCTTCTCAACAGTACCCTGTTTAAGCTCGAGATTGGGCATCTTTTCGAGTGCATGCTTCATCCACCCCATATAGGCAGCTTTATCAGCTTGCGCTCGTGGAGATTGAACAGCTGGCCCTCTCTTGGTATTGAGCATGCGAAATTGAATGCCTGTATGATCGATAGCCTTTCCCATAATACCGCCGAGCGCATCGATCTCACGCACAATGTGGCCCTTGGCTATCCCCCCGATAGAGGGGTTACAGCTCATCTGCGCAACTGTATATGGATTGATGGTCAAAAGCAGGCTGCGCGCGCCCATCTTGGCAGCGGCATGCGCAGCTTCACAGCCAGCATGTCCTGCTCCAACTATAACCACATCATAAAGGCAGGGATATCGCCAGACCATAACTACTCAAACTAAAAAAGTGGGGCGCCCTCTCATATAAGGACGCAAAAAGAAACTTACCCCTGATTGTGACCCTATCTCTCTCATAGGATGAGCGAAGGAGATAAGATACGAGTGTTGGGACGAAAGTAAGGTTTTTACCCTTGCCGAGGAGCAACACGAAGTAGATTATTTTCTGCAGCCATTCCATGAGGGAGATAGGGTTATAATCAGGGGTTAGACTATTTTGTCTTATGTCGATTCATTCGGCTGCGTTTTTTTCTCTTATGCTTTGCCATTTTAGAGCGACGCTTTTTCTTAACAGATGCCATCGAGGTTGTTTCTCCTAATAGTCCTAATGTACCGGATAAGTATGACAAATCAACGGTTGCTTTTCAAGAAAAAAGAGAGTCAGCCATAAGACCTGCCAAAACATTACTGTTGCAACAATTTTCTATTGTTCTATAATGTCCCTTTAAAAAAAATTAAATAATCTGGGTTAAGAAACTAATGTACGCAAGTTCTTTGTGCGCGAGTTCTTTGTCTGCCTCCATTTCAAGAGTCATCCCTCTTCCCTCCGAAACCCTTAATCAGAAATTTTGTTCGGAATGTGAGGAAATACAGAAAACTAATTCAACAATTTTGCTTAACAAAATATTTCACAAATATTTGAAATATACTACTACCGAGAACTTTGAACCTATTCGAAATATAATCGCTGGAGAAATTAAAACGATCCGCCCCCCTTGTAAAAAAATCCACAAAAGATTGCTTCTCTACGGCCCCCCCGAAATTACATCAAGAGAGATACGAGAGCTCTCTGTTCAAGAGAGACGTACCCCTCAAGAAGGAAAAAGCACGTTCTGGAAAAAAGTAGCCAAAAAAAAACTCTCTCGGCAAGCGGGAAATATTTTTGGGTTAAACCATGATTCGTTTACAGAAATAAAAGCGTGGATCCAAGAGCAACGCGCTCTTTTAGAAAGCGGCAGTCAACACCCTAATCCCAAAGCATTAAAAGCATTACTTGCGCAATCCCAAAAAAAGCTGCTTGAAGGCCTACGAGAAGCAACTATTCCCTTCTCTCGATTTAGACTGTATCAAAAAACTCTCAATCTGCAAAAGATCGCCGCTTCACTGCAAACTTTTGCTCTTGCAAAATCTATTGAAAAACTCTCAGCTGAGCAGCAAAGCAAACTCGATGCCATGCCAAAAGAGGTATTACAGTCAGATGATCTACTCTCTTCAATAGCAGCATATAAAGAAATAAAAACAGAACTCTCTCAAAAGATTGCGAAAATCTCTTCTCAAATTACCCTACAAACGGAAGGGATCGCTGAAGGCTTTCCAGAGGCTACAGAAGCTGTTCTCTCTTTTGTGCAAAAGAGCATTCCAAAACTTCTTACACAACATCTAACTACAAAAGAAGGTCTCTCTTCTTTCTGTGAAAAAACATGGAATTGTGTCTGTGAACTGCATCTAAGAAGTCCCTTTCCAAACAATATTGAACTCTACCTCAGAGCTAAGGTAGCAGAGGGTGGCTGGAAAAATGTCTATAAGTTTACCTATCTTTATGGCCCAGGTCAAAATGGTCCAAGACAGTTTGCCCCTCTCATAGCGTATGCAAAACTCAAGAGATTCTCAACAACAGGACGTTCTGCTGATCAGCCTGGTTTTAGAACATTTCAAAACGAGCAATCTACTTGGCAAACCCTTTTAGACCATAAAATTCGCTCTATCCCCAACATGAAACCAGTATTTAAGAGAAGAAATCCAGGAGAGCTAAAAGCATTTGCCATTGAGTGGTGCTCTGGAGGCTCTTTGTATTCTCGTCTTAGAGACAAAAATCTCTCCTTACAACAAGGTCTCAACATAGTCCTACATACCGCTTATGCTCTCCAAGATCTACATAAACATAAATGTGTGTACCACGATCTTAAACCCGACAATATCCTTCTTACTAATACCAACGCAAAACTCACTGATTTTGCTCTTTTGGGTAAAAAAGATATAAAAGATTCTGGAATTCGATCAACAGCAACATATACACCTCCCGAACAACTTAATCCGTCATGGATTGCAACGCCATTTATGGATGGATGGCAGCTTGGTCTTATCCTTTTTGAAATAAAGTATGGATATGGGAAAAATACATTTGGTAGCTACTATAACAGACTCGATAAGGACGAAAGAGATGCCTTCCTGGCTGATTCCGAAAAGATCGACTTTGAAAAAATGAGTGCGGGCTGGGCAAAGTCGAGAGAAGAGATGGTCTCTCAACTTGATCTAACCAATCGTCTAGACAGATTGATTTCTACGCTCCTCTCAATGGAACCTGAAAAGAGGTTTTCGATTGATGGTTCAACACCATCGCACTCGATTGCACCAGTTATTACAGAGCTCGAAAAAATAATTGCTGAAATTTAAACCCAAGTTGCGTGATTATCCCTCTTACAGGCTGGCTGCGGCAAACAATCTACTTCGCGAAAGCTCTTCGGCTTTGGTTAAAAAACCTTGTCTTCGTCACAACACTTGTATCTTGTTTCCCTCGCGTAGCCTCTAAGGAGGGATAATCACGTAACTTGGATTTTTAACCCCTGATTGTGACCTGTCTCCCACGTGGGCTGGCTGCAGGAGATAATCTACTTCGCAAAAGCTCCTCGATAAGGTAAAAACCTTATCTTCGTCGCAATACTTGTATCTTAGCCCCTTCGCTCAGCCCACTATAGAGAGATAGGTTACAATCAGGGTTTTAATGCCGTCCCTCTACAACCTTTGGACGCGCCGCAACCCCCTCAAGCTTATCCATATGAGCAAACAGATCTAAGGACTCGCCTCCTGCATCCGTTTGCTGAGCTGTGATCGAAATATCAACACCTAATGCCTGCAGCTTTTCTACAAGCCTTTCATGACCTCTGGCGATAAAATCCAATCCTTCAACAGTGCTCTCACCCTTGGCCAAAATAGCAGCCATAACGTAGGCAAAGCCAGCTCGAAGATCGGGAATCGAAATAGCGAGCCCCTCTAAAAGAGTTCTACCACGAACAATAAGGCTGTGCGGATGGGCATGATCATTAAAGCGACAAATCCTTCCACCAAGACACTGACGAAAAGTAGAGATCTCGGCTCCCATCTTTTTAAGCGTGTCGACATATCCCAAGCGGTTTTCATAGACTGTCTCATGAACAATTGAAGAGCCAACCGCTTGCGTAAGGAGCACGACAAAGGGCTGCTGCCAGTCTGTCATAAAGCCTGGATGGACATCAGTCTCGATATGAAGGCCACTTTTTAGAGGATGCTCTGTCCAAAACTCAATCCCATTATTTTTAACAGAAAAATACCCCCCAATCTCACGGACAGCATTCAAAAAGGTGATAAGATGGCTCTGCTCTGCCCCTTCGATAAAAATGCGCCCACCAGAGGCAAGAGCAAGCATAGCAAATGAGGCGGTCTCTATCCTATCTGCCATCAAAAAGTGCTCTACAGTCTTAAATGAGCGCGTTCCCTGTATAATGATCTTGCGATCTGTATCGAGAACGATATTTGCTCCAAGCTTCTGCAAAAAGAGAATGAGTTCGACAACCTCTGGCTCAATTGCCGCGTTGGTGATCATACTGGTTCCACGGGCTGTTACAGCAGCTAAAATAACGTTTTCTGTCGCCCCAATAGAGGGGTAGGGAAGCTCTACCAGAGCACCATTGAGCCCTTGAGGAGCAAAAGCATGAAAAGAGCCCTCCTTTCTGGCGCTTTTTATCTCAACACCAGCTCCTAGAGTTCGAAAGGAATCAACGTGAAAATTAACAGGACGCGCATCTTTAGAGACTCCACAAGCCAAAGGAACCACAATATCGCGCTCAGAACGGGCCAGCAATGCCCCCACCATTAAAATTGGAAGGCGATTAGACCCTGAAAACTTGTGAGAGACATAGGTTGTCTTCAGATCTTTTGTCTGAACCTCAAGTACCTTTGCCTCTTTATCCCACAAATACTCCATACCGACCTCATGACACATTTGCAGTGTCATGGCCACATCTTCAACATCAGGAACATTGAGAAAGACACACTTTTTATCTGATATTAAAGAAGCAATAATCAGTTTTGTAATTGCATTTCGTGCCCCTGCAACAGCAACCGTCCCCTGGATCGGCTTTCCGCCAACTATCCGTAGTGTTTGCATATCTTCTCTTCTAAACTCCTCTTAAAAATTAAGCGCATTGTAGCAACTTGAGACTCAATGCTCTACTAAAAAGACCTGTGTATCTAATTTCAGTCCATTCAAATCTGTTTTTTGCTTAACAATAAGTAGATATATATGTATGGTCTGAAAGACAATACACCTTGAGAGGAGGAACATATGCTTAAAAGATTTTCTTTTCTATTTGCCCTACTGCTTACTGTTAGCGCTCTTTTTTATGTGCAGAGCAACACAAAACCAAAGAGCAAAAGTGTGCTTTTATCTGTTCTCGCAAGAAATAAAGCCCATGTTCTGCCTAAATACTTAACGTGTATTGATGAGCTAGAGTATGACAAAAGCGCGATCACCGTCTATATCAACACAAACAACAACGAAGACGAAACAGAAAATATACTCGAGAGTTGGCGGGAAAAAAACAAATCTCTTTACAAGGATATTATCTTTGAAAAGCACCATGTAGAATCCCTTTCTCAAACAAACCCTCATCACTGGACTTCTGAGCGTTTTTCAGTACTCGGACAGATCAGAAATCAAAGCCTCCAAAAGGCACAAGAGCTGAAAACCGACTACTATTTTGTCGTTGATTGCGATAATTTTATTACCCCCTGCACACTGCAAACACTCATTGAAAAGGATAAGCCGATTATCGCTCCCATGCTCAAGTCTGTACCCCTACCAAATGATCCCTATAGCAACTACTTTGCTGACATCTCAGAAAATGGGTACTACAAAGACCACCCGGAATATTGGGAGATTCTCAATCGATCAAAACTTGGAACTTTTCAAGTACCTGTGGCTCATTGCACCTACCTCATTAAAACAGAATGCATAGATCAACTCTCTTATGCCGATGGAACGCGTGACTACGAGTTTGTCATCTTTTCCAGAGTTGCTCGACAAAATGGTGTTGATCAATATATCTGCAATGAGAAAGATTTTGGTACGCTTATTCATATGACAGGCGAACCAACGCTCGAACAGGAAAAAGCCGCTATTGCGCATCTAGTAAGATGAAGCGAATGCTCATCTGCTTGCTCCTTTTGCCACTTACAATTTTGGCAGATGGACCTGTGATTTCCTGCAGAGAGTTAGAGTTTGGAGCAGGATTCTTTTCTGTTTTCCAGCGGTTTATTGCTGCACTCGATGATTACGAAAAAGGAGAGGTGAGCGGGTTAGAGATAGATCTAGGAACAACGGGCCTCTATTACGATGCAATAAAGGGGCCCAACTGGTGGGGGTACTATTTCGAGGAGCTTCCTATTCAAGTGGACAGCTCCTCTCCGAAAGTAGATATTAGAGAAAAACTCGATGAATACACCACGCGAGGGATCGTAGAGATTCCAAGCGAGCGCTGTAACTATCTTGCTAACAAATACTTAAAGGTTCGCCAAGAATTTCTACAAGAAGCGGATGAGTTTATCAAAAATAACTCTAAAGATACCCACCTTATCGGAGTTCAATACCGTGGCACCGATAAAATGAATGTTGAAGCTACCTATATCTCTCAAGAGGCGGCTGCCCTTCGAATTAAAGAAGAGCTCTCTCGCATGACAATACCGCAAAATTTCAAAATCTTTGTGGCAACCGATGATCAACTCTTTTTAGATGCGATGAAAAAAGAGTTTAGCAACAAAGTCTGTTATTTTGAGATGGAGCGCTCAAGACATAAAGAGCTGCCGATTCATCTCTATGGACGCTCGAGTGGCTACATAAAAGGCAAAGAAGCGCTTCTAGATTGCCTCGTCCTCTCAAAAAGCGACTTTCTCTTTCGCACCTCATCAAATTTAAGCAACAGCGCCCTGATATTCAACCCCTCGCTCCCTTCATTTCTCCTAAACAACGGTGTTTTTGGGGATAGGTAGGGAATACTTAGGGCAACAAACAGCCTGCACAGATTTTTATTCAAAAAAGCGTTGTTTTCCGGTATTTTTTGTGCTAGAAAGCGGGGGGTTAAATTTATTTCACAAGAGGCTTTTTATGATGGTTCTACAACGGTTTCTTTGCGTTTTGTGTCTCTTTTGGACAGGAATCGCTCATGCTCTTCCAAGTGATCCTTATGAATTGTTCCAAACAATGATGGGTCAAACAGGCGAATGGGACTGGAAGGGACTCTCTCAAGAACAAATATGGGATAATCCTCATGTTCAAAACTGTGCAGGACAACCATTTAATCATTACATGGAAGCAATTCAATACCTCAAACAAGAGCCTATAAATACAATTCCTAAAATAATTCATTTTATCTGGATTGGGCCAAACCCCTTCCCTCAACAATCTATTTCCAATCTTATCTCTTGGAAAAACCATCACCCAAATTGGAAATTCTTTTTTTGGACGGACGACCCTAATAGGCCCCCCCCTATTGAGGGCATGCAACAACGGCTTATTACAGATTTCGACTTCGGACCATTACAACGCTGTATTGAAGGGTCACAGAATTGGGGAGAGAGAGCTGATATTATGCGATATATGATTATATACAAAGAGGGCGGTATTTACACCGACCATGACGTAGAATGTATACGCCCCCTTGATCCACTTACAAGCCGATACGATTTCGTAGCAGGATATGCAGCGCTACATAATTATCACTTTTCTCTCAACAGACCCTTTTCCCCAAACAATGGTATCATAATCTCTCGGCAACATCATCCTATTATGAAAGAAACTATTGACCGTCTTGTTGCCAGGTGGGATGAAATGACAGAACTATTTCATGATCGCTTTGGAAGGGTTATGTCTCGAAGCTTTGATCCTTTTACTTACTGTTCTACACACTTCATAGACATCCCCGGATATCGTAATATGCTTTTACCTGCTTCTTATCTTCATTCAGCTTGGAGCTTTGACGAACAAATACGGCAGGAACTGATAGAACAGGGGCATGTATATGCAATTCACCGATATGCGGGTCTTTGGTAATGAAAAAGGGTAGGTAATGAGAGAAATTCTTGTCTGTTTGTTATTATTTTCGTCAACTTTTGCTTTAGAACAGGTTCCAGTTGCCTCCTGTTCAAATTTTGATCGCGGTTTCTTTAGCGGTTTTCATACAGTTATTGGGCTACTCGATGCGTATGAAAAAGAAGAAATTTCGGGAATAGAAATTGACCTTGGGACTACAGGACTCTATTACGACAGTACAAAAGGACCGAATTGGTGGGGATACTATTTTAAACCGCTTTCTATACCTGTACATAAAGAATCTCCTCGTATACCAATTTTAACTGGCACATATGAAGCGTATTCCTTTCGAGGAAATAGAGATTTATCCAAAGAACGCTGTTATTATCTTATAGAAAAATATATAAAAATCCGGCCTGAAATTTTGGAAGAAGTGGAAGAGTTTTTAGAGAAAAACATGAGAAAATCTCATTTTGTTGGGGTTCAATATCGAGGTACTGACAAAATACAGACGCAAGAAGCAAATGAACTCTCTGTCGAAGCAGCAGTTTTGAAAGTTAAACAAGAACTTTTTCATATGGAACAGTTTCAGGAAAATAAAATTTTTGTGGCAACGGACGATCAGTTTTTTTTAGAGGCTATGCAAAAAGAGTTTGGAAAAAGAGTCTGTTATTTTGAGATGGAACGCTCGACGGATAATCGACCCATTCATTTTTATGGACAGTCAAGTGGATACATAAAGGGGAAAATGGCTCTCTTAGATTGTCTTGTACTATCCAAGAGCTCTTTTCTCTTTCGGACCGCATCAAACTTAAGCAATGTATCTTTGATATTTAACCCCTCACTTCCATCATATCCTTTAAATCAAGGATGGGGGGGAGAGAGGGCATAAGAAGTCTGTACTTTCATTCAAAAAATTATTAATGTTTAAAACACAAGACGATTATGCTGAAAAAATACCATCATTTTCAAATCGATCTAATTTGGTAGGACGTGTTAGCAAGCCCTTTTTACGACCTCCTCTTTTCGCTCCCTTCCACGCAGCACCAAAACAATGAATTGCATATACGTAGCCTTGTTCTTTGAGCTCTTGTAGTACTTGTTCGTCAAAGAAAAAGTATGACTGGAGAAAACATACCGGTAAAAGAATATTGCGATATTTACCGGTATCTATAAAATGCGAAGCACAGTAAGCAAAAGGATCAAACGTAGTTTCAAAAACCCTTTCAACTGCACTATACGAACCATTTCCTGACCATTTTTTACAAATTCCTTCCCATCGAGAAATGATTCGCTCAATAGTTTTTCCCAAAATAGCATGGTGTGGACATGAGAGGATAATACCATTATTGGGAACAAAAGGACTGTTGAGCGAAAAAGTATAGTTATGCATCGCCTCGTATCCAGCAACAAAGTCATAATGACTTACAAGTAAATCAAAAGATCGTACACATTTTACATCATGGTCAGAGTAAACCCCCCCTTCCTTGTATAAGATCATATAACGCATCAAGTCAGATTTTTCTCCCCAACTTACTGATTCTTCGAGGAGCGCTTGAATCGGTCCGAAATCAAAATTCGAAACAAGCCGCCGCTCTATACCCTCAATTGGAAGAGGTCTGTTTGGGTCATCGGTCCAGAAAAAAAATTTCCATTTTGGGTGATGCTTTTTCCAAGAAATGAGATTGGAGATGGACTCTTCAGGAAATGGCTTCGGTCCAATCCAGATAAAATGAATAGTCTTGGGGATCGTATTTATAGGTTTTTGTTTGAAATATTGAATGGCCTTCAAATAATAATTGAACGGTTGTTTGGCCTTATCTTGAACGATAGGAATATCCCATAACTGCTCTTGTGAACACCCCAGCCATTCGCACATACCTTTTTGACCCATCATAGTCTTAAACAGCTCATAAGGATCGCTAGGAAGAGCGTGAAGCGCTCCTATCCAAAAGCAACAAAGAACAAAGAATCGGCAAGTAGATAGCATAAAAAAACCTTACCCCAGATTGCGACCTATAATCAAATACTAATGATTCCTCTAAAACTCTTCTATATGAAGATGACTACCATTAATGCTCTACCAAAAAAATCTCTTTATATGAGTGATCTGTTGTATAACGCAAAACAATCCTGCCTGTCACCTGAAAAGGAGGCTTTGAAAGGTCGAGGCATCTAAACTGTCCAAGGGGTATATCGCAGTTGAGATTCAAAGGAGCAATATGGAGGGGTGAAACACAATTTGTAAATAAGCAGTACTTTATGTGTCGAGTTCTTTCCAACAGCCCTTGTATATCTCTGTTGGGAAGATGCATAAGGACATCTTTGCAAAGGGCAAGATCTGCTTTGGGAATCTTCATATTTAAGATATCTGCTTGCTTGAATTTTATATGCTCACTTCCAAACAATCTACGGTCTTTTTCAATAACGCTTTTAACAGCATCATATCCAATATAGAACCTATCTCCCCAATCAATGTGTTGAGAAAACTCCCAATCTCCACACCCGAGATCAATAATTGTCTTAATGTTTTTTTCCTTGAGAAACTGTTCTATAAAATGCATATATGGCCGAGCATTTTGAACCGTTGAGCCTCCCCCTGATGTCCCTTCCCCCCGTGCATTAACAGACCATAAGCCGTGCTCATAAATTTTTGAAAAGACCGCCTCAGGATCTTCTTGCTGAGTAGCACTAGCCTGCTCGTGTGCGACAAGCGGACGTGGACAAATAAAAAGAACACACATACTTATTGCAAGGAAATAACGACACATAGCTTCCTCCATTTTTTTGATTTTTTTCACCCTACACATAGCCTTACATTGAGCACAAGGAAAAAGCTATTTCAGTAAGCTGCGCACAAATACCTTATGTTTCAATCTTTGTCAATATCTTCGAAAGACAAAGCCTGAGATTTCCCAATAGGTAAATTACGCAAGTGTACACGCTTCACATCAATGATTGAATTCTTCAATGCCGGGGATAAACAAAAAGAAACCTTCCGCGAATATTTATATTGACTATCTGTCATCGATCAACTATATAAAAAAAATTTGCAATATAACTATATGGAGATTATATATTATGTCATTTCTACGCTTACTTCTTTGCACTCTTTGCTGCTTTTGGATAACCGCTCTTCATGCTCTTCCTGACGATCCTCATGAGCTGTTTAAGATCATGATGGGTCAAACAGGCGTATGGGACTGGATGGGATGGTCACAAGAACAGCTATGGAGTCATCCGTTTGTCCAACAAAACGTTGAAAAACCGTTTGATCATTACACAAAAGCTATTCAATGTCTCAAAAAAAGATCTGTTCACTCAATCCCTAAATCTATTCATTTTATCTGGATTGGGCCAAAACCATTTCCGGAACAATCCATCTCCAATCTCATTTCCTGGAAAAAACATCATCCAAATTGGAATTTTTATTTCTGGACCGATGATCCAGATAGGCCTATCCCCGTCGAAGGCATGCAACGACAACTTGTTTCGGATTTTGATTTCGGACAATTTCAGCCCCTTATTGAAGAAATGACTAATTGGGGGGGGAAATCCGATCTTATGCGCTATATGATCTTATACAAAATGGGAGGCATTTACACTGATCATGACGTAAGATGTATACAACCTTTTGATCCGCTCATAACCCATTATGACTTTGCTGTAGGATATGAGCCACTACACAACTACAGCCTTTCACTCAGCACTCCCTTTGTTCCCAACAATGGTATCATCATCTCCTGTCCACATCATCTTATCCTAGAAAAAACTATTGAGCAGGTCTGTGCTCGATGGAATGAAATTGGAGCAAGATTTCCCGGAGGAGACATACAAAGCGAACATCAGAAATTTTACTGGCGCACGTTTGATACCTTTGCCTATTGTGCTTATCACCTCATAGATGACGGTAACTATCAAAATATCCTTTTACCGGCATGCTATCTTCAATCGGGATGGTTCTTTGACAAACAAACATTTCATGAACTCACGGAACAGGGTCATGTATATGCAATCCATCTTTTTAATGCCTCATGGGCGACCGTAAAAAGAACTACAAGTAAGTCACAGCAAATTTTACAAAGAAAAAGACACATCCTTGGCAGCCGGCCCTTTCAAAAACCATCAGCCTTTTTGACGACCTCCACACTACGATGTAAAAAAAATAGAGCCTTGAACCGTTAAAACCTATTTCTGATGTTCTCTCTTTGCGTTTATACCCGTTTTTAGAAGGTTCTGCCCCAGAAGCTAACCCCTGATTGTCACCTAATTTCTCTTGGTGGACTAAACGAAGTAGATTGTTTCCTGCGGTCAGTCCTCATTTCACTGCCACCGATTTCGCGAAATTGCAAAGCCAGTCTAGTTATCGCCTGTTTTTTCGTCGAGTAACAGGCAAAGAGCTAACAGGTAACAGTTGGTACGGCAAAGGAGCACTCTTCACAAATCCAAGGGATCTTGGATACAGCCACCACAGTATCACCTTGTACTTGCGTGATCTTACTAATTGTTTTTTACCGAAAACCTATTGACTTATTTATAAAGAAATGCTTTTTTAAAGAAAAAGACCAATAATAGAGGAATAATGAATATATTTATTGTGTTTTCTTCCATATTAATTCCCTGTAGTATTTTCGCAACAAGCGATCGGCTCATTTTCCACCACATCCCCAAAACCGCTGGATCAACAACCACAATAATACTAACTAAACATTTTACTTCAGAAGAAATATGCCCAGAGACCTTTCAATATCAAATAAAAAAACAAACCCTCCTCAGAACTTGCTCGATATAAACTAATATGTGGACATTTTCTCTTTTCTCGCCTCAAAGATCTTCCCGCAAAACGTGTCACCTTTTTGAGAGAGCCTATCAAACGTGTTTTAAGTACCCAGCGGTACTATGAACAAGGGCGCGATGTTTATATGAGCTTGAACCATATTTTCCCTCCAGGGGAGCCCCCTATGAAGATACTACGAAACAATCAGTGCAAGTATCTTTCAAGTTTGGACATGTATGATCCAAATATCTCCGATGAAGAACATCTTAAAAGTGCGAAATACAATCTAGAACACAACTTTTTCTTTGTTGGGATAATGGAAGATCTCGACAATGGGATCCCGATACTCTGCTCTCTTCTCGGATTCGCCATACCTTCTACGGTTCCTAAAGTCAACACAACCATAAAATCAAAAGAGAACTACCCAGAAGAGCTTATCCAAGAGATCAAAGAACGAAATTTAGCAGATATTGAACTCTATAGGTTCGCAAAAAAGCTCTATGAAAGAAAATATAAGCACTTGGCTCGCTTTTTACCTATTCCCCACATTTTTTATCCCAAACAAACAAAAAACAAAAAGAACTCTAGGGTTATTAAAAAACACCGTTTAAAGAAACGGCAAAACATAATGATTGTGCCCGCTTTGTTTAACCCAAGCTGCTTACTTACATCATGCTTGAACATAGAATGTACAATAGTGGAAAATTAAGTGTGGCGAAACCACAAAATACCGAAAGAAATTAATTTGCAAGAACTTATGTACAAATCAAGCAGATTGCCTTTCCCACGAAGAGACATCATGGGCACAGATAATTCCCGCCATCACAACAGCCTCTACACCACCGCCATATGAGGAGGCACTAGCCAAATAGAGGCCCTCGATAGGAGATTTGAGAGCGGGTCGTTTTGGCACCGCTCCCTGATCAAACGTGTAGATAGCTCCTTCTGGGACACCGGTCAACTCTTCGAAGATCTGGGGAGTAATAACACTCTTTGTTTTTATTAAACCCCTGATTGTGACCTTCTCCCCATCGTGGGAGACAAGGTCACAATCAGAGGTTAAACTTTGCAGATTTGGAATGGTTTTCTCAGCAGTCTTGATAAGATCTTGGGCTTTGGCCTCAGAAGAGTCCTCTCTTGAAGGAAATTCCGAAAGGAGAGCAGATCTCATAAGGGTAAGTGTCGATGTATGGGGAGGACTAGAGAGCGGATCTTTCGCTGTATAGATCATATAGAGTCGATTTTCCATATCCTTGACCAAAGAAGTCATTGCCTCAAGCTCTTTTGTGAGACCAAGATGGACGAGTAAACTCGATTTTCCCATAGGAAGCTGAGCAATCTCGGAATACATCCCCGAAGGCAAGTCTCGTTTTTCAATGAGCTTTTCATACAGCGTTTTAGCATTGACATTGGCAATAACAACAGGAGCTACATATTCAGTATCTTGAACACAAACACCTCTGATCTTATTGTCTGATATAAGAACAGAAGTAACCGTATGTTCTGTCAAAACAGTACCCCCATTTTTCTCTATGCTCTCTTTAAGAAGAGCGCATAACCTTTGTGGACCACCCTTTGGCCTATATCCTCCGTAAAAATAATACCCAAATGTTGAAGCAATAACAGTTGTAGCAGAAGTAACAGAGGCTCTCGCGCCGACATATCCCAACAACCCACAAAGAATACGTTTTATCTCATCATTTTCAAAATATTCATCCAAAACGCTCTGATAGCTTCTATCCATCCACTCGAGCATATTTACATGCCTTTTTGGATAGAGAGAAAGCCATTCTTTGGGCATTGCCTTTACTAAAAAAGATTGGCGTAGAGGCACGCCCCATGTTGAGGTAACATCCTTATCAAAAACCTCATCATAGACAGCTTTAGCTTTGGCAAAAAATCGATCTATTGCTTCGGAGTGCTCGGAAAATTTACCTTTAAGCACCTCCTGGAAACTTTTTTCCTTAATATCAAGCTGCTGCCCATCAATAAGATAACGGACACTATTTCGAGTAAAAAGATCTTCTTCTTTGATACCTATTCTCTTTAGAAGATAAGAAATACACCCTCTCTCCCAAACACCGCTTATATCCTCAGCTCCATAGCTAAAGTGGTAGCCATCTTTGGTATATCCAGAGGCAAAGCCTCCAAGAGCGGCATTTTTCTCAAGGAGTAAGACGTTATACCCATTTTTGGAAAGCACTACCCCAGAGGCCAATCCCCCAAGCCCACCACCAACAATGATTATATCATGCTCGTTCTTTGCCCTCTCTCTATCCTTGTCGACAGATGCTTTCCAATCGCCAAGTGCAGAAATATCGTAGCCAGACAAAGCTGAAGCCATCACCAAAAGACAAAAAAGGAAATATTTCATAAGTGTCACTCTACTGTCATAGATTTCGTGAGATTATAAGCATTAAGTCTATATTAACGCCTCCTTTATTATTAATTGTTTTTACGTCTGTTCAAGGTGAAAAACATTGACTTATTTATCAACAAGTGATTTTTTAAAGAAAAGATCAACGTTGATTAAGATAATGAATCTATTTACTGCGTTTTCTTCAATACTAATTCCTTGTGCTCTCTTTGCAACAAGTGATCGGATAATTTTTCACCACATTCCTAAAACAGGTGGAATAACATTCAGAAGTATTATTGAGAGCCAGATCCCTAAAGAATAAATCTTTCCAATATATTTTCAATTTCAAATAAACAACATGCCACTCTCAACTTTTTTGCCATATAAAGTGATTAGGGGCCATTTCCTTTTTTCTTACTTCAAAGATCTACCAGGAAAACGCTTTACATTTCTAAGGGATCCTATTGAACGTGTTTTAAGTGCCGAACGCTACTCCAAAACAGGGCGCAATACCAACATGAGTGTAACTCATCTTTTTCCCCCAGGCCCTCCTATAAACGTGCTACAAAACAACCAATGCAAGTACCTTTCAAGTTTGAACATATATGACCCAAATATTTCCGATGAAGAGCATCTTAAAAGTGCAAAATATAATTTAGAACACCAGTTCTTCTTTGTTGGAATAACAGAAGATCTCGACAAGGGCATCCCTATACTCTGCTCTCTTCTTGGATTCGATATACCTTTTGAGGTTCCTAAACTCAACACCACCACGACACCAGAAGAGGGGTACCCAGAAGAGCTTATTCAAGAGATTAAAGAGCGAAATTTAGCAGATATTGAACTCTACAAGTTTGCAAAAAAGCTCTATGAGAGAACGTACAAGCGACAATCTGCCGTTAATACGGTTACTCCACGGTCACGGATTTCGCGAGATTGCGCGGCTGATCGATGTCGGCGCCTCTTTTCTTGGCACAGTAGTAAGCAAAAAGCTGGCAAGCGACAGAGGCAAGGATAGGAGAGAGCTCCTCACGGGTTTTGGGGATCTCAATAGAGTCGTCACATACTTTAGAGGCATTTTCATCGCCCTTGAAAGTGAGAGCGATAATGGGGCTGTGGCGCGCTTTTGCCTCCATGATGTTGTTAAGAGTCTTTTCGTAGGTAAGCTCTTCAGCACAAAGGGCAAATGTAGGGCATGATTCGTTTAGAAGGGCGATAGGACCATGCTTCATCTCACCAGCAGCATAACCATTAGCATTGATATAAGAGATCTCTTTTAGCTTCAGTGCTCCTTCAAGACACGTTGGATAGAGATAGCGCCTTCCAATAAAAAAGAGGTCATTACATGCGGCGTATTTATTGGCTATCTTCTCAATTTTTGGAGCAAGGGAGAGGACCTCTTGAACCTGTTCAGGGATCTTTTTAAGAGCGAAAAGAAATTCCAAGCCTTCCTTTTTGCTCATATAGCGAAGCCGAGCCATCATGAGAGAAAAGAGTGTAAGCACTGTCAGCTGGCTGGTAAAGGCTTTTGTTGAACAGACACCTATCTCAGGCCCTGCCCGTAAAAAGAGGGTCTCATCCGCCTCTCGGGTAAGTGACGATCCTTGCACATTACAAAGAGCAACAATTTTAGCTCCCTTTGCCTTGAGCTCTCGAACAGCTGCCAGGGTGTCCGCCGTCTCACCAGACTGACTTATAGCAATGACAAGGGTTCCTTCCTCAACAATCGGGTTTTTATACCGAAATTCAGAGGAGATCTCGACTATTGTTGGAACTCTAGCCATCTCTTCGAGCATATAGGAAGCAATAAGCCCTGCATGAAGCGATGTGCCACAGGCAACAATAAGAACACGTTTAACATCTAAAAGCTCTGCGCGATCCATCTCCAAATCATCGAAAGAGACCGTGCCATACTCTTCAAAAAATCGAGAGAGCATAGCGTTTCGTATCGCTTGGGGCTGTTCATAAATCTCTTTGAGAGTGTAGTGCTCAAAACCGCCTTTGGTCAGCTCTTCGGCGCTGTGTAAAAGCTCTTCTACTTCACTTGTAACAGGAACCTTTTCTGCATCAAAGAGCTCTACATCCTTTGCTGTTATCCTGGCAACTTCTCCATCATTGACGTAGATAACCTCTCGCGTATGATGGATAAGAGCATTGTGATCAGAGGCCACAAATGTCTCTCCACCGCCCGTTCCAATAATCAATGGACAGCTGTTTCTCGCGACAATAATCTCTTCAGGATGGTCTTTATGTAAGACAGCTATAGCCCATGCCCCCTTAATCAATGAGACAGCCTCTTGCACAGCATGCAAAATATCGCCCTGATACAGTTTTGCAATAAGATGTGGTATCACCTCTGTATCTGTCTCTGAGACGAAAGCAACTCCTTCTCTCTCGAGCTCCTCTCGAAGCTGTTGGTAATTTTCAACAATTCCATTATGAACAACAGAAATAGCTCCTGAAGAATCTCTCAACGGATGTGCATTTTTTTCTGTAACGTTGCCGTGTGTTGCCCAACGAGTATGCGCGATAACAGCTTTAGCACTCTTCTCACCGATCTTCTCTTGCAAATTTGGGAGCTTGCCAACCACCTTGCAGCAGACAAGATCTTCTCCTTTAATAAAACTTATACCTGATGAATCATAGCCGCGATACTCCATAGCTTTTAAGCCATGAAGCGCTAAGCGAACGCCATTTCTCGATCCAACATAGGCAAAAATACCGCACATAATCTATTTTCCTATTCCTTCTCGAACAATTCCCGCAAGACGCTCTGCATGAGAAGAGACAACCCCTCTCTTTGGCCCTTCAACCATAACTCTAAAAACCTGCTCTGTCCCAGAGTAACGAAGAAGCACCCTTCCAGATACTCCTAAATCCTTTTCTACCTCTTGCAATGTCTTTTCAAGCCCCTTTATCTCTTCAATAGGAGGCTTTGATTTTACTGGAACATTGATCAAGATCTGTGGATACTTTTTAAAGGCTCCAGCAAGCTCTGAGAGCTTACTTCCAGTTTCGATCATAATTCGCAATACCTGCAAAGCCGAAACTAATCCATCTCCTGTTGTATTGTGCTCAAGAAAGATGATGTGGCCACTTGGCTCTCCACCGAGATTCGTCTCCGATTTTACCATCTCTTGCAGCACATATCTATCGCCAACTTGTGAGATAACAACATCTATTCCCATCTCCTTCAGCGCGTTGACATATCCCAAATTACTCATCCCTGTTCCAACAACTCGTGGTGACTGCAGCATTCCTTTATGAAACATGTTTTTAGCACAAATTGCCAAAATAGCATCTCCATCGACAATTTGCGCATTCTCATCGATCATAATAACCCTGTCGCCATCCCCATCTAAGGCGATTCCAACATCCGCTTTTTTATCGATAACAAGCTTTTGAACCTTTTCAGGGAAAAGCGCTCCACACCCATCATTGATGTTTTTACCATCTGGAGTATTTCCCATAACATGGAGTGTCGCATCGAGCTCTCGAAAGACCAGTGGCGCCACTTTATAGGCCGCACCATTAGCACAATCGAGTGCTACAGAAACATTCTTTAAGGAGAGATTTTTAGGAAAAGTGGCCTTGATAAATTCAATGTATCGCCCATCAACATCTTTGATACGAGCATTTTTCCCAATCTCATGCTCGCTCGGAAGAGACCCTTCAAACGCCTCTGGACCCTGATTAATCAAAGCCTCCATCTCTTTCTCCCACTCTTCAGAGGGCTTAAACCCTTCAGAGGAGAAGAATTTGATTCCATTATCACAAAAAGGGTTGTGCGACGCAGAGATAACAATACCAGCATCTGCTCGATATGCCTTTGTGATAAAGGCAACAGCAGGAGTCGGAAGAGGTCCTAACATAAGAGTGTCCACACCCATCGAACAAAGACCCGACACCAATGCATTTTCAAACATGTAGCACGAAAGTCGCGTGTCCTTGCCCACCACCACTCTATGCTTCCCAGAGCGCTTTCTCAAGCTCATTCCAACAGCTCGTCCCAGTGCCAGGGCCATCTCAACCGTCATAGGAAAAAGGTTCGCTCTTCCTCTAACACCATCTGTTCCAAATACCTTTCTCTTTGTCATTTCCAAGCCTCTTTGCTCTTTTTTCTCAATTCTTTAACAAAAACCATTTTCGCATTAAACCCCTGATTACGACCTATCCTCCCACATAGGATGGCTGCAGAGAATAATCTACTTCGCGTTACTCCTTGACAAGGTAAAAAACCTTGTCTTCATCGCAACACTCGTATTTTATCCCCTTCGCCCATCCTATGTGGGAGGATAGATCACAATCAGGGGTTAGAATACAGGATCTTTAGAAAAATCGGGAATGAAGATAACTTCAAAGACTCTTTTTTTTGGCTCTAAGAGAAACAAGATATAACTTGGGTTTAAAAAGCTTACGTTGCTCATTAAAGCTATTCTTATATACAATATTATTTTTCCCTCTTGGGGTTAACAATTATAAACCATTGTTCTTTTTATCGTGCGTCCAAAAGTTTATCACAAATCAGAACACAAAATTGTAAAAGAGCACATAGACTCTCATGCTCTCTCTGCTATAGAAACACTGCAAAAGGCTGGCTATACTGCCTATCTTGTTGGCGGTGGTGTGCGGGATCTTTTATTGGGCGTTCGGCCAAAAGATTTCGATATTTCGACATCAGCGAGGCCTGATCAGATAAAGAGACTCTTTCAGCGCCAATGTCTTCTGATTGGAAGGCGGTTTCGCCTTGCTCATATTCGCTATGGCAATAAGATCTTAGAAGTTTCAACCTTTCGCTCTGGCAATACGTCGAGCTCCTCTCTGATCATCAGAGACAACCATTGGGGAACAGAGGAAGAGGATGTGATGCGCCGCGACTTTACGATGAACGCTCTTTTCTATGATCCTAAGAAAGAGATCGTTTTAGATTATATACACGGTGTTGACGATATCTCCCACAAACGGCTCAAAACGATAGGAGATCCCGATCTTCGCTTTAAGCAAGATCCTGTTCGCATGATTCGCCTGCTCAAATTCCAGGCCCGCTTCGGTTTTCACCCTGAAGAAAAGACGCTCGCAGCTCTTCGTGCATGCAGAGAAGAGATTGTAAAAAGTGCTCCAGCACGGCTTTTGGAAGAGATTTTTAAAATGCTCGAATCTGGAAAGTCCGCCCCTTTTTTCCGCCTTCTACGAGAGGAAGATTTTTTAGAACTTCTCTTTCCCTGCTTCCAGCACTTTTTTACAGGCCCATCTCAAAAAAAGGCCTTTTCCTATCTGCACACAATCGACACTGCTAAATACGCAATACGAAGAGAGGTCTTGATCGCAAGCTTGATCTTCCCCATCTTCGAAGAGGAGATAGAAACGCTCTCTCTTGATAGAAACTCTTCCCTTCCTATGCGGGAGATCTCCTACCTTGCTAAAACACTTCTTCATGGAATCAGCACCTCTTCGTTTGTTCATCTTCCAAAAAAGCTGCTCGGTTACGTCTATCTGATCATTGTCAACCAATTTCGATTAACACCTATTGGAAGAGAGCCGAAATTTCACTCTCGATTTCAGACAAAAGAGGATTTTTCTCTCGCTCTCCACCTGTTGCGGATTCGGGCAAAGATACAACCCGATCTCGAATCTCTACTTGAAGAATGGGAGAAAGTCAGGCAAAAACGATACACACAATAAAGGATCTTATGCAGTACTCAATTGTTATCCCAGCTTTTAATGAAGCAGAAAATATCGCCACCCTTCTCTTTGAAATTAAGCAAGTTATGGAGCCTCTTGGAAAAGATTGGGAGGTGCTTGTTATTGACGATGCCTCAACAGACAGAACATGGGAAGTCTTAGAAGAGACAAAGGAGAAAATCCCGCAGCTTCGCGCTATACGCCATGCACAGCGATCTGGGCAATCCTCTGCTTTTGAAACAGGATTTCACAATGTTCGAGGAGAGTGTACCATCACTCTCGATGGCGATGGACAAAATGATCCCCACGATATCCCAAAGCTTCTTGAAAAGCTTACTCCCAACATAGGCTGCGTTTCGGGAATTCGGCACAATAGACAGGATACTCGTCGCAAAAAGATGATCTCGCGCTGTGCCAATAATATTCGAAGGTTCTTTTTGCACGATAACACTTCAGACACTGGCTGCTCGTTAAAAATCTTTCGAACAGAGGCTCTTAAAAATATAAAAATGTACAAAGGTCTCCATCGCTTTTTGCCTGCTCTTATTATAATAGAGGGCTATGAAGTTGATGAGGTTCCTGTTAACCACAGAAGCCGCAAGCACGGCACAAGTAAATACAGTATTGTAAATCGCGGTGTTTCCACACTCACAGATCTTTTTGCTGTCTGGTGGATGAGACGGCGCCGTGTGCTTACCTCTACCGAGAAGAAATTGCCATGAATGTTGAACAGATAGAAGCACTACGCTCTTTTCTTTACCCCTTTGGATTTCTCTCTTCGATTGCCTTTGGCCTCCGGTTCCTTGTGCAATGGTGGGCAAGTGAGAGAAAACAAAAATCTGTTGTACCAAAACTCTTCTGGTACCTTTCCCTAAGTGGTAATCTTCTCTTAATGTTCCATTCTCTCATTCAAGTTCATTTCCCCATGTACATACTCCAGTCGCAACATATCATCCTCGCATGGCGAAATTTAAACTTTATGGGCAAACGTCCTGTTCGACTACGCACTATTATCTCTCTTCTTCTCTTTATCGCCTTAGCCGCAACCTCCCTTTTCATCGCCTACCAAATGGCAATCGGAACAGGAGATGTTCTTTGGATCCGACCACTGGGAGCAAAAAGATCCGCTCCTACATGGCTCCATATTATCGGCTGCATTGGAATTGGTGCTTTTTCTTTTCGATTTTGGCTCCAATGGTGGGAGGCAGAGAAAAAGGCAAAGAGTCTTCTTTCTGAAAAATTCTGGTGGATAAGCCTCTTTGGTGCCTTTGTGGCAGCCTTTTACTTTTATAAAACTAGAGATTTTGTCAACATTGTCGGCCCTCTCTTTGCTCTTGTTCCCTATGTCCGCAATCTCATGTTGTTGAAAAAAGAGAAAGTCACCCCATGCGACATTGCCATCATCTCTGGAGAGACCAGTGGCGATCTTTTAGGAAAACAGATTGCGCGTGAGCTATTAGCCTCAAGGCCCAATCTCTCTTTATGTGGCGTGGCAGGCCCTGCCATGAGAGAAGCGAGAGTGACTCCATGGATGCGTACAGAGTCGTTTCAGGTGATGGGCATTGTAGATGTTATCAAAAAGCTTCCCTTTCTAAGCTACTCCATCTACCGTCTTGTCCGAACAATTATGCGAAGTAATCCTAAAGCGGTCATCCTTATCGATCAGCCCTCTTTCAGTTTAGCTATTGCCAAACGCCTTAAGAAAAAGGGATTTTCTGGGAAGATCATTCAGGCTGTTGCACCAACTGTCTGGGCTTATAAACCAGAAAGAGCAGATATTTTTGCTACCTACTTTGATCTTATCCTTCCTCTCTACCGTTTTGAAGAGGAACTCTTTTCCAAAAAGCTTCCAACTGTTTGGATAGGCCATCCAATAGTTCATGAACTTAAAAAACCTGAAGCTTCCAAAGAGAAAAACACCCTTGCGCTTTTCCCTGGAAGCCGTCCTGCAGAGATACGACGAAACCTCCCTCTGCAATTAAAGGCTGCAGCAGCTATTGTAAAAGATCATCCAGATCTTCGTGTTGCCATCTCTGTCGGCAAAACGATCTCACAAAGCTACATCAAGACTCTCGTCCCAAAAGGGGTAGAGCTTGTCGATTTTTCCGATCGCTATGAACTGATGAGTCGATCAAAAGCAGCAATTGCAAAGCTTGGAACTATCACTCTAGAGCTTGCCCTTTTCGATGTACCGGTTGTCTGTTGCTATAAGATAGGGCGCTTTACCGAGTGGTGGGCACGGCGATTCTTAAAACTTACCCCTCGAGATTTTGCTCTTCCCAATATTTTATATGGCAAAAGGGTTTTACCAGAATGCGTCATCCCTCCAGTTGCCGCTCAAGATCTACACAGGGAGATTATGCCCTATCTCGCTGGAGAAAAATCTCTGCCTGAAAACTTTAGAGAGTCGCTTATAGAGCAGATAGATCCACAGCATAAATCCGAAGGGTTTATTGCTCAGGCAATATTGGAATCTTTGTAGGATGATGCACAAAACAAAAAGCTTTTGGTCTCGATGTAGAGCTATTTTCCTTAAATGGCTCTATCGTCTCTATGTTTTGACTTTGCGCATCACAATTTCAGGGCTTGAAAATACGGAAAAAGCTCTTCAAGAAAGCCCTTCTGGCGCTATTTTTTTACTCTGGCACGACAGCCTTATTGTTTCACCTCTTCTCGACAAGCTTTTTAAAAAGCACTCCCTCTGCGCTTTGATCAGCAAAAGTCGAGATGGCACTATCCCTTCAGATTTTGCCCTACAGTTTAACTTTTCCGTTCTCCGTGTTGGTCATAAAGAGAGAGCACAGGCACTTAGAATATGCTGCAATCTCCTCTCTCAAGGCACAAATCTATTGATCACACCAGATGGCCCAAGAGGCCCAAGAAGAGAAATCAAGCCTGGCGCCCTCTTTGCCGCAAAAAAAGCTCAAGCTCCTCTTATTCCTATTGTCTACAAAGCATCTCGAGAATGGCGCCTCAAAAGCTGGGATCGCTTTCGAATCCCTCTGCCCTTTTCTCGCGTGCACATAACCTTCCTTCCATCTGCAACAGCCTCAGACGAAACCGAGACCATTATGCAAAATATGATTCAAGAGTAGAGAAGGTAGAAAATTCCTTTTCAAGCTGTGAGATAAGATCACAGGAGAGAGCTGACTCTGCTTGAGAAATCGCTTTTAAAACAGCCTCTCGAGAACTATTCCCATGACATTTGAAAATAGTGCCGCGTACGCCAGCGAGCAGAGCCGCCCCCGGCTGTGTTTGAGACAAAGAGGACTCTTTCATGAACGAAATCATCCCCTCCGCAGTTTTGAGAAAAATATTGCCTACAAAACCACTTGTTACTAGTATGTCGACAGCTCCTGCAAAGATCGCTGTAGGCTCGACATTTCCTACGTAATTCCACCGATCTATTCTGTTTTGTGATAGCCAACTGTCGAGCTCTTTGAGCTCACGAGTCCCTTTACCACTTTCCTTTGCGATATTCAAAAGACCAAGCCTTGGAGAATTTATATTATCAATCTTTGCAAAGCTTGCTCCAAGAGCAGCATAGTGTAAGAGATCTTTAGCCGAAGCACTTACAAAGGCTCCTACATCGAGCACAATCACTTTTCCAGTTTGGGTAGGCAAAACAGTAAGCAGAGCAGGGTGGCGAAGAGAGGTAAATCTTTTAAGATAGATAGAGGCTCCAGCGACAACCGCTCCAGTATGAGAACAGGTGACAAGAGCTGAAATTTCACCAGAGCGTAGATCGGAAAGAGCTCGAATGAGTGTAGAGTCTTTTTTACTTCTAACAGCTGTGAGCACGCGATCATCCATGGTGATCGCATCGCTGCAGCGCACACATTCAACGGTTGTTGAAGAAAGGCTTGATGTCACATAAGTGCGAATAGAAAAATCTGCCTCTTCACATGCGTAAAGAAGCTCTCTTTGATCGCTATCAGAGCCTCCTAAATCAACACCAATTTTCTGTTGCATAACAGGTGTTTATTCAGCAGCGACGACTTGTCGTCCCTTATAGACCCCACATTTTCCACAAGCTGTATGTGGCATCTTTTTTGTTCCGCATTCTGTACATGCAGAAAGAGACCTCGCCTGCTTTGCGTTATGTGCTTTCTTGGTGTTTTTTCGAGCATTTGAATGTCGATTTCTTGGTACTGCCATCTTTTTTCCTTAACTTAGCAAGTCTTTAAACGGGGTCTGCATCTCTTCTTCAGACCGTATAAATTTTCGTACAGAATCAAAATTACTACAGCCCCCCTCCCCACACTGCGCGAAAAAGGGAATCTCTAATAATATTGCCTCTCGTAAGGGCTCTCTTATATCCCAGCTGCCCCCAGAAAGCTCTCTTACGACCTCTTCGTGAACCCATTTGGGCAGATTGACCGTGTATTCAAAGGGCTCGTTACAAACAGCACAAGGAAGACTAAACGAAACTGAAACCCTGGCATCGACGAGAATCCAGTTATCAGCTCGGTAAACCTTACCGCATACTAAAACTTCCGATATAGCGGTCAGCTCATCATGATCACTTAGTTGTAAAAGCGAAGAGTCTACCCTCTCATCTAATACAATTTCATTGCCACAAAGAGCATCATCAATTTGAATGCACAATTCATCTGTCATAGGAGAATAAGTATAACGTATCTTTTGTCTTTTTCGCTAGAAATTGGCTAATTTGCTTAGCTCTTCTACGCTTTCTTGTGCTGAAGGCCGTCTGTCTGGATCAAAATCGAGCAGTTTTTCGATAAGTGGCCGCACTGCACACTCTTTTTTGTTCATAGTTGCTACAATTTTTCCATGAATAGTTTGCCAGGTCTCTTGTATCTCAGGAAATTTTGAATGATCTTCAAACTCATTTTTTGTACTTGATATATGTTTTGATATTGATGAACGGTACAAGTTACTCTTTAAACCATAGAAGAGATCCAATAAGATAAGTCCAAACGCCCACATATCATTTGCCGGTTCTACTTTCCAAAGAGAAGAGAGCATCTCTGGAGCTGCATAAGCATACGTTGTTATTATTGTACTTAACGTCTTTCCTTCACTGGTTACTCGGCCAAAATCTGCTACAAGAGCCCGAAGTTCTTTGCTTATTAAAATATTTTCAGCTTTTAAATCGAGATGGACCTCATTTTCAGCATGCATCTTCTGTAGCGCCGTAGCGATATCGATAGCTACTTGGAACCGCTCTTCATCTTTTAACACTCGCCGATTTAGCACTTTGTGTAAATCTCCTACATCGGCCCAAGGAGATCGTAATGCTTTGATCTTTTTGCTATCTTCTATCTTTTCAACCTCAACCGGCATTCTGCTGCCTTTAAGGATAATATCCATCGAAAGAATCTGTGCACATTTACGCATATTTTGTACAGTCGTATACTCTTTTCCCATCTCTTCGAGATTACTTTTTATATCTTTTCCATCATAGATCTGAACGGGTTTATAATATGCATAGGAGCCCTTGTCAGGGCCACATATAACAATCTGCTGTTCTACTGCTTTTATACGGCCTGAAGATCGAGGAATCCGGAGGTACACTCGAAGTATATGGTCTTCAAATCGGGACTTGAGCCACACAGTCTTCTCATCAAGCGGATGGTATTTTCTAATCGCATCCTCTCCTTCCTTTGTTTTCTCTATCATCTCTTTTATGTTAGCCCGAACAAACCCCCAGATCTTTCTATCACTATCTGGAAGAGTAGCGTGGAGAGAGGCAAATGCTTCAGACAGGTTGGGCAAAAGAGAAAGCTCTTTCTGCCAACAATACCCCCAATTTCCAAAGAACTGCCTGATCTGTGTTAAAGCGCGTTGAAAGCGGTTTGCGTTTTTGAAAGCTTGATTTCCCAAATCATCTAGATCTTTAATTTTTTCTAGTATTTGATCAAAAGAACTCTTTTCTTTTTCAGAAACTAAATGAGCGAAGATCTCTGCCTTTCGTACAAGATCCTTTATTGCTATGCTTCCACTATAGCCCTCTTTACGAATGCGCCTTCCTCCACATTTGCCAATTGTGGCAGAAACTGCTTGCGGACCAGAGAGCCACGTAGAAAACCCTTCGATCGAAGTAATAGAGTAAAAACTAGTGATACTTTTCATTGAAAAGATGCTCCAGCTCCTCTGCAACTTCTTCTGCCGGCAGCCTATTGTCTGGATTGAGGTCTAAAAGCCGCTCAATAATTGGTGATGCAACACAGTCGGTATCCAATTGAGATACAATCTCTTCCTGCAGCTCCTCGATTAAAGCCCGTACCCTCGCAAAATCTCTTGCTGCTACAAAATTGTGCAATCGGCCTGAGCGATCTCGATGCAGGTATAGATTTTTTCCTTTGCCCTGGAAAAGCTCCAACAAGATAAGTCCAAGTGCCCATAAATCAATAGAAGGGCGTTTTACCCATTTTAGACCACCATCTTCTCCTGTCTTAAAAATCTCTGGCGCGGAATATTCGTAAATACTGATCAGCCCTGTTGCAACTTCACCTTCCTGGCCTGTTCGATCATAATCACATATATCAGGTCTCAATATTCTTTCTTTAGTTTTATGCAAAAGGATATTTGAAGGTTTCATGTCTAAGTGAACCAAGTGTTGTCTGTGTATGGATGCTACACCTTTGGCTATACCAATAGACATTCTATGATGTTCCTGTTGTCGCTCTCTTTGCTCTTTATCGTTTAAAGGATGAACACCACCTTCCTCACAGGCACGGTCTAACTCGCTAAGCTTGTCTAAGCGGTCTAATAGATCCCCTTCATCTTTCCATTCAGATTCTGCTCCCTTGAGCTTTGTCTTATCTTTCCTGCTATAGACCCCTTCCATTTTTATAACGTTTGTAACATTACCCACACTTATAGTTCTAGAGTGTTTGCATTCTTTCTTTATTTTATCACGATTAAACTCTTTTTCCTCTTTTGCTTCGCCACGTGGTTTTGAGTAGGCAAAAGATCCTGCACGAGGCCCAAGTAGATAAATCTTTTGTTCTACAAATTTTGTAGCCCCTTCCTCCCATGGAAGCCTTAGATAGATACTTGGAGTATTCTCTGTGACTCGAAATTTAAGCTTTGCTTCTCCATTTTCGAGCTGTTTATCTTTTGTCCAAACAGCTTTTGTCACTTTCCTATTTTCTAAAAACCCCGCTACCATCTCTTTTATATTCTTTTGAACAAATTTCCTGATCTCGATTCTCTCACCACGAAGTTCGGTATTTAATCGCCACAGCGCTGTAGATAGGTACTGCATTGTAGAAAATACCTTGCACCAATCGTACTCTCGACTACCAAAGAATTGTCTAATCTTCGTTAGTATGCGCTGGAAACAATTTGAGTTTTCGAGCTGTTGATTACTTAGCCGATCTAATCCCTGAATCTTTTCTACGATTTTAAAAAAATCTCTCTGCTCTTGAGTAGAGGAAATTTTAGCAAATAGGTAGTCAGTCTTTTGTATGAGGCCTTTTAGGGCAATACTGTCGCTGCACCCCTCTTTCTGAAAGCGCCTGCCACCAAACGTGCCGATATAACTGGATACCGGAGTATTACCATCAAGCCACGTTTGTAGCTCTTGCATACTGCTGACAGATTCTAAGGACGTAGCAATATTTTTCATATATGTCGCCTTATATCTAAATTAGGCCATTATTGCCTATCTTAAGAAAGATAGGCCCCAATATCTTTGTTTGGCAAGAAAATTAATGTAAAAAAGAATTCTTTTCTAAAACATATTAATACATTCTCTTAACCCCTCACATATTAAACAGTAACACCTTCAAAACAGCTGGTTGAAAAAGTGCTTTCTCGGGTATCCTTAGAGATTCTAGATTGTACTTTTATTGTTTTTCATATGCCGGTGTGGCGGAATGGTAGACGCGGTAGACTCAAAATCTACTCTGGGAAACCAGGTGCTGGTTCGAGTCCGGCCATCGGCATATTTTTTCTGAAACCCAAGTTGCGCCCTATTCCCTATCTAGGGGTGAGGGAGGGAAATAGAATACGAGTGTTGCGATGAAGGCAAGGTTTTTAACCTTGTCGAAGAGCAACGCAAAGTAGTATCTTTTCCGCAGCCAGCCCTAGATAGGGAATAGGGCGCAACTTGGGTTTGAAGGATTTTTTCGAAAAAATCTCCCTATCCTTTAGCAAAAACAAATAAGGATGAATGATGCACGAGATACTTTTTAATGTTGAATCAAAGCAGATTCGCTACGCCATCTTAAAAAATGGCAAATTACAAGACTTGGTTGTAGAGCGAAAACGAGAGCGACAGACAACAGGAAACATTTATAGAGGAAGGGTTTCCAATATCCTACGAAATATCCAGTCAGCCTTTATCGATATTAGTGAAGGCGAAAATGGATTTATCCATCTCTCCGATATCGTAGAAAATACACGAAAACTCGAAGAGATGTTCGATATGGATTTTGGAACAAACCAAGAGTCTCTTAAAGAAGAGGCAAACCTCATGATCGATCAGGTTCTTCAGCCTGATCAATCGGTCATTGTCCAGGTCGTCAAGGAGCCAATTGGTACAAAAGGAGCTCGACTTACCTCTAAAATCTCCCTTCCCGGAAGATATCTCGTTTTGTTACCAAATTCTCCCCATCGAGGTGTATCAAAGAAAATCGAAAACAAAACTGTTCGAGAGCGCCTCAAAAGAACTATTCGCTCTTTTGACCTTCCCCACGAAATGGGGGTTATTTGCAGAACAGCTAGCCAAACAGCCTCTTTAGAAACGCTCTCTCTTGAAGCCCAAGAGCTGCTTACAACATGGCAAGGCATCATCGAAAAATTTAAAAGCTCCTCAGAGCCAACTCTTCTGTATGAAGAGTCCGATATTATTAAAAGAGCCATCCTTACAGCTGTTGATAGAAAGCTCGACAGGGTTCTCATCGATGACTACTCCATCTATCAACAATGCAAAAAGCTTTATACTCCATACGCTACAGAACATCCTTTAAAAATAGAGTTTTACCGAGATAAATTCCCAATGTTTGAGAGGTTCGGTGTTGAGCGTGAGTTGGAAAAAAGTCTGCGAAGAAAAATATGGCTACCAAGCGGAGGGTATCTTTACTTTGATCAGACAGAAGCAATGCACACAATTGATGTTAACTCTGGACGAAGCACAAACATTGAGTCTGGAAATGTCGAAGAAACTCTTGTTCGTATCAACCTAGAAGCTGCCGAAGAGATCTCTCGCCAATTAAAAATCCGAAATATCGGTGGTCTTATCATCTGCGATTTTATCGATATGAGAGCTCGAAAAAATCAGCGACGTGTCCTCGAGCACTTGAGAGAGTGCATGAAAAACGATACTGCACGGTGCACGATTTTAGGGATGAGTGAATTTGGTCTTGTTGAAATGACTCGGCAGCGCAGTCGAGGAACACTTCTCCAATCTATTTATACTAATTGCCCGTATTGCAGTGGAACAGGCTCTATAAAAACTTATGAGAGTGTCCTTATCGATCTCGAGCGAGATCTCAAGCGCCTTATCCAATGCGAAGAACAGTATGCCTTGAAAATAGTTGTCCATCCAGAGCTCTATAAACATACACAACGATTTGACAAAGATTTTCTCTCTCAAACTGCAGAATCTTTGAATGCAAAAGTTTCATGGCAAACAGATGATAGCCTTCATTTAAATGACTATCACTTTCTCTCTTCGATTACCGATGAACCACTAAGTTAGAATCATCTCATGGATATAGAACATCTCTCTCGACTAGTAGTCGATGCTCATTTTCCCCATACGATGGAAAAGATTCTTATCCATTTCCTGCATAGCTATGAAGAGGCGACGTATCGCTCTTCAAGCGAAGAGATCACATCGATAGTTGAGACCTTTATCTCTCTTGCCAAAGAGCAGCTTAAGCATCCATACACCTTCTCCCACTACCATCTCGCAGAACATTCTCCTTTTGATTTTTACGATTTTGCTCTCAAAATGGTCTGCCCTCTTGTTGATTGGGACCGCTCCTACATCTTAGGAAAAGAACATCTGCAAGGAATTATTTCAAAATTAAAGCAGGGCGAAAATGTTATTCTTCTCGCAAACCACCAAAGTGAAATCGACCCCCAGGCAATCAATCTCCTCGTCTCACCTCTCTCATATGAAACAGCCTCCTCGATGACTTTTGTAGCTGGCCACAGAGTAACCACTGATCCTCTAGCCGTTCCTTTTGCAAGAGGAACGAATGTGTTGTGCATCTATTCAAAGCGATATATTGACCAACCTCCAGAACAAAAAGCAGAAAAATTGCAGCACAATACAAAAACACTCTCCCAAATCGACTCGCTTTTACAAGAAGGAGGAAACTGCATCTACATAGCGCCAAGCGGTGGTAGAGATAGATTTGATGAAAAGGGCAATCCTAAAATTGCTCCCTTTGACCCACAAAGTGTAGAGATTTTTCGTCTGCTTGCACAAAAGGCAAAACAGCCAACGCATTTCCATCTGCTTGCTCTTTCAACTATCAATCTTCTTCCTCCACCAAAATCCATTAATGTAGAGCTTGGAGAATTGCGAGAGGTCTCCTTTAGCCCTATTCGTCTCTTTTTTGGCCCGCCATTAGATTTCGATGAACTCACTACCTCTTCAGACAAAAAAGTTCAGCGAAAAGAGCGTAGCTCCTGGATGACTGCAGAGATTGAAAAGATGCACGATACCCTTATGAAAGACTAATAACTCCATACTTGCCATCAAATCCGGGCTCTTTGCTCACACGCCCTCCACGAATCTTTGTAATCGCTTTGGCAAGCTGCGGATATTTTTTCATTTTTTCTATCGGTGCATCGTGAAGAATGTAGAGCTCACTGCCGATCTTTGAGATGAGCTCTTCATAGAGAACAAAAACCTTTTTGGAATGGGTTGTATACCCCAACAGTTGAGAGAGTAGATCAAGAAGGGGTACGTGATAAGAGCAAGAAGTAGCCTTAGGACGCCTTCTATTAACAAGCTCTTCTACGCGATGTAACACGCCTAATGTCAAGGACTTACGACAGCAAGGACAAATGTTGTTTCCTCGTTTAGCTTCCTTTGGAGAAAGGGAGAGATCGCACTTTCTGTGGCCATCAAAAAAGTATTTGCCAGCTTCTGGAAAAAGCTCGAGAGTACTAGCGCCTTTCTGTATTGCTGCTTTAATAGCAGCAAAGGAGCGCTCGCAGGAAAAAACAGTAGCATTACGCCCCATCCTTTCCGGGCAATGGGCATCGGAAGCCGAGATAAGAGAGTAGCAATCGAGTGAAGAGACCCTTCTATTCATCGGAGGGTCCGATGAGAGCCCTGTTTCAATAGCAGGGATATCGCACGCTCTTTCTCCATAACACTCTTCAATAGAGTCAAAACCTGATTTTGCTCCCAACACTCCATACCACGGCGTCCAAATATGCGCAGGAATAAGAAATGCACCAACCTCGAGAACAGCGTCAAGAAGATCCTCTGAACTCATAGAAAGAATGGGTCTTCCATCTGAATGAAGCTTTCCAAAAGTTTTAAGCCTTTTAGAGAGCTTTTTTACACTTTGGAGATCGGGGAAAAAGATGAGGTGGTGGATCTTTCTTGTCTTCCCCTCTTTTTTGTAGATAGTAGCAACTTCTGTTTGGAGAATGAACTGGATAGTACATTTTGGAAAAGAGAAGAGACCCCTATCTGTTTCCTGAAGTGTTTTAGAGATCTGAGAGAGCCATTTGGGGTGGAGAGCGTCACCAGTTGCAACAACGGAAAGGCCTTTTTTCTCAGCCCACAAAGCTATTGTTTCAAGGTCCATGCGCGGACTCGTAGCAAGCGAGTATTTGGAATGGATATGAAGATCGGCATACCAGCGCATAAGAGACTTCTAAGAAATGTGTCTATACAATAGTAGCTTAAAAACGCTATTTTGGTAGAGTGGCGAAAAAAACTGGAGACGTATGGACTACCTTTCAGGAAAATCAGTTCTTATCACCGGGGGAACCGGCTCTTTTGGACAGGCGTGCACTAAATATCTGCTTCAACACACCCCTGTAGAAAAGGTTATTGTCTTTTCAAGAGATGAGTGGAAGCAATGGCAGATGCAGCAAGATGACCCGATCTTCTCTCACCCGAAAATTCGTTTTTTTCTCGGAGATATCAGAGATCTTGCAAGGCTTACATTGGCTTTCCGTGATGTTCATGCTGTCATTCACGCTGCAGCTTTAAAGCAGGTTCCAGCTGCTGAATATAACCCGTCAGAGTTTGTTAACACCAATGTTATAGGGGCGATGAACATCACAACAGCAGCTATTGACTGCGGTGTTGAGCAGGTTCTCTCTCTTTCAACAGACAAGGCTGTTAACCCTCTAAACCTTTATGGAGCAACAAAGCTCTGCTCAGATAAGCTCTGTATTGCTGCTAACTCCTATGTCGGTAAAAGCGATTTTCCTAAATTTTCCGTTGTTCGCTATGGCAATGTTCTTAAAAGCAGAGGCTCTCTCCTTCCTCTTTGGGAATCACTTGTACAGCAAGGCGCAAAAACTCTTCCTATTACTGACATGGAGATGACAAGGTTTTGGATTAGCTTAGAAGAATCTGTAGAGTTTGTTCTCTCTGCCCTTGATAAGCAAGGAGGCGGCGAGATCTTTATCCCCAAATCTCCAAGTGTCAAAGTCCCAGATCTTGCTCGAGCGCTCTATCCAACAATTGATCTAGATGTTGTTGGCGTACGTCCTGGAGAGAAAATCCATGAGACGCTCATCTCGAAAGATGATGCGAGAACAACATATGAATTCGATGATCACTATAGGATTGTCCCTGCCTTTACCTACCACAAAAAGGAGAATCTGCTTCGATCTATTAAAAAATCTAAAGGATTGGTTGCTCCCGACTTTTCTCTCTCTTCAGATAACAACCCGCAGCTGATCACCTCATTGGAAGAGATCAAAAGCTTGGTATGTTAACAGTTATTGGCACAAACCATAAAAGAGCTCCTCTCGTCATCCGAGAAAAGATTTTTGCTGTCTTCTCTCTCCTCTCGAAAAAGGGGATTTTACTTTCAACCTGCAATCGCATCGAGTACTACTTTTATTCAGAAGATTGTGCAGTGCAACACGAAGAGATCATTCAATTGCTACGAAAAGAGGGGGGCGATGGCGAATATCTATACACCTTTTTTGGTCAAGAGTGCGTGCACCACTTGGCAAGGGTGGTTTGTGGTCTCGATAGCCTCTTTTGTTTAGAGAGTGAAATTCAGGGCCAAGTAAAAAGAGCGTATGAATCAGCTCGAAAAAAGGCCTCTCTTCCAAAACCACTTCATATTCTCTTTCAAAGAGCTCTTCATACAGGAAAGATCATAAGGCGCTCCTTTTCTCCTTCAAAAGAGAATCTTAGCGACCACGTCGTTGATGCTGTACATTCCTATCTTGTAGGTCGAGGTCAAAATACTGCTCTTTTGATCGGAGCCTCCCCCATCAATCTCCAAATTGCACAGCGCCTACAAAAAGAGAAGGTTGAAGTGACATGTGCCAATAGAACCAAAACGTCAGCAGAAAAATTTTCCCAGAAAATCGGGGCAGAGACACTTTCGTGGGATCTCATACAAAAAGCCTATTGCCATTTTCCCTGCATTATTAGTGCAACTCGAAGCCCTGAGTATCTTATAACAAAAAGGCAGACCTTCTCTCGGCCACAGCTTTTTATCGATCTCGGTGTTCCCAGAAACATCGATCCCTCTATTGCTTCTCATCTGACCCAAGTGATGAATATAGAGGCCTTTCTTCCAACCTCCCATGGCTCTTCTATCCTGCAATTAGAGAGAAGCGTCTCTCGCAGAAGTACGCAGGATTTTTTCTCTCTTTCAAATAAATGCTACACAAGCTAAGAACAAAATAAATCAAAAAATTTATTTACTGAGGGATAATGGAATTACATCGAACTAAGGTTGTTTTAATTGGCGCCGGAATGGTCGGCATGTCCTTTGCCTATACGGCAATTGCACAAGGCGTCTGCTCAGATCTTTTACTGCTTGATATTGATGAAGAGATGGCCTATGGCGAAGCGCTTGATTTGCAGCACGCTGTTCCCTTCTTTTCGAAAAATACCAGCGTTTCTTCTGGAAACTACAGCGATTGCAAGGACGCAGATATTGCAGTCATTGCAGCGGGAAAATCACAGCTTCCTGGAGAATCCCGACTCGATCTGGTACAAAAAAATGCTGAGGTTATACGTTCTGTTGTCACCTCTCTTACAGCTTCAGGATTTTCAGGCATAATCGTTGTTGTCACCAATCCTGTTGATGTTATGAGTTACGTTGCCATGAAGAGTTCCAACCTCGGACCTCACAAGGTTCTCGGATCTGGAACTTCTCTTGATTCAGGAAGACTTCGCCATGTTTTAGCAGACAAACTTAATGTTGCCCCAACCTCTGTCCACACCTATATTATTGGCGAACATGGAGACTCTTCCCTTCCCACCTATTCCTGCTCAACTGTTGGAGGAAAACCGATTCTCGACTATGTAAAAGAGGGCATTCTCACTGAACAAGATCTAGAAGAGTCATATACATATGTCCGAGATGCAGCTCAAGAGATCATCAAAAGAAAAAAGGCTACTTATTACGGCATAGGAGCAGCACTTACAAAAATCGTACAAGCTATTGTCCGAGATGAAAAGATTATCATGCCGCTTGGATCCTATCTAGATGGAGAATATGGAGAGCACGATATTTATATCGGAGTTCCCGCCATCATTGGAAAAGACGGTATAGAGGGAGTCATCGAAATCCCCCTTTGTTCTAAAGAAAAAGAGCGTTTTGCCGCCTCCTGCGACATTTTGCGCTCAGTCATGCAATCTGTTGTATAAGGAAAATCTTTATGGTTAGTCCTACAGGTCCATTAAAAGGAAAACCCTTTATTCGTCAGACCCCATCTGGCTTTTCTGTTAAGTTCGGAAAGAAGTGGTCTGTTGTTCCACGAACAACTAAAGCAACAGATGTCAAAAGCGTCATGAAGCTTTGCAATAAAATCATGAAATCAAAGGACAGTACTGCTGCTTTTCACCGTCTTACAGATCTTCACCACCACCTCGAACAGTTGAGCCGTACAAATCTTTCAGAAAAAGACCTTCAACAGGTACGAGAAGCAAAAAAAGTTGTGCAATCACTCTCTCTTGCCACTCTTGCAGGAGAAAAGGGGGTTGTCGATCTGGATAATATGAAGGCTCTTCTCACTTCCCTAAAAGGGCTTCCTGAAGAAAAACGTTCTGAACCAGCACGCAATGCCCTCTCTGTCTTTCTCGATGGAATTCTTGCAGGGGCGTATGGCAAAAAGCCCATTGATGCTTTCGCTATCGCCGAAAAGTTTCTCAAATTCTGCTCCAAAGACACCACAGTTTTGTCGAAAATGTGTGTTACAGAGATGAAATATACGAGAAATATTGAATTTCCCAATCAACTTTCCCATATGTCCCGCCTTCTTAATTCCATTGCAAACGCTCCTCCAGAAGAACGTTTCAATATCTCTCGCAATACACTCTCTCCCCTTCTCAATAACATACTTCTAGAAAGATATGGCAGGGAAACTGACAAAGCCTTCAACATTGCAAAAGGGTTTCTCCACTTCTGCCCCGATGATGCTGATGTTCTTTCGAAAATGTGTGTTGTAGAAATGAAACATAAGGGAAAAGCTGAAATTCCCCATATGTCTCGCCTTCTTAATTCCATTTCAAACGCTCCTCCAGAAGAACGGTTTTCTCTCTCTCGCGATGCACTCTCCGATTTTCTCCTGGGAATTTTTCAAGGAAAATATGGCGATAAAGCTGAAACAGCTATCGCTGTTGCAAAAGGACTTTTCCACTTCTGCCGTAATGATTCCAGTATTTCCGAAAGAATGAAGCTTGTAAAAGACCAATTTAACCTCCCCGAAGAAGTAGAGGTCAAAGCCCCAACTACCAAGCCCCCAAAAGCAAAAGCTCCTACTGTCGAAGGTCCCGACCCCCTTAAACACATGAAAGCCAAACTGGGCAGCACCATTCAAAAAGTGATCTTAAAAACGTTCCCAGCCCGAGCTAGCAAAGCACTCTCTCCTTTTCTCGATGAGATACTCAGTGGAAAGCATGGCGACAACCCGGTTGAGGCTATCGCTATTGCTGAAGAGTTTCTTAAATTCTGTCCTGATGACCCCGCTATTCTCGCAAAAATGTGCGCTATTAAGGTGAAATATTCAGATGAACCATTAAAAGAAGTCCTTGAAAAAAATATTCCAAAAACGTCCGATGGAAAACTTGATGAAGAGATCATGTTTCAAGGATTTAACAACTTTCTTGAAATGATTCTTGATAACGTACAAGGAAAGCGGTTTGGAGAGAGAATTGTTTCCCTTGTAGATAAGATGAATATGTGGAAACAAGAGTTTGATATAACAAGCCCTGTTCTACGAGATATCAAGCGTGTTCAATCAACCATCAACTCGCTCTTAGAAAAGGGTGACGGTTTCACTGTACCACATATGTTTTCGGAACAACCTATTGTTTTCTCCGAAGATGAAAAAGAGAGAGACGAAAAGGTAAAGTCTGCGATCACAAATACTTTCGGACGAACCACTGTTTTCAAGGGTGATGAAAAAATTGCTTCTAAATATCCTGAGGATCAAGAGGCTAACGCCCTTTTTTTCCAAGAACAGCTCTCTGAATTCTACAAAGATAAGAATGTCCCAGATCCTAAAAAGCTTGCCCAGCATCTGATGCTGAAAATAGCCAATGAGTACACCTTCATAACCAACCTACAGCAATTGGTTTGGCTCGATCCGGGTGGTTATAATTTTACAATAAAATTTCCAGCTCCAAAAGATCCCTCATTTCATTTTGCTTTTGAAAACAGTATGGCTATAGTTTCTCAAACACTCGTATATGAAAAACAAGGTCTGGAAGTGGAACCCGAACTCTTCGACGTCACCCGCTCTATCTCTCTCGACCCAAACAACATAACGTCTGAATGGGAAGAGGTGATTACGATTACTCCTATAAAGCCAGAACCAACGGAAGTTGCATAAGGGTCTCTCTAAAAATCCGCATGGCCGGGATAGCGGGGGAATGGGATGACATCTCGGATGTTGTCAAGGCCTGTGACCATTCGAAGAAGTCTGTCGAAACCTGCACCAAAACCTGAATGGGGAACAGAGCCATACTTTCGAAGCTCTAAGTACCACCAGTATGGTTTGGGATCAAGGCCGAACTCTTTGATCTTACCTTCTAAAACATCAAGGCGATCTTCTCTCTGGCTTCCTCCAACAATCTCCCCGATTTTGGGAACCAAGATATCCATCGCAGCAACTGTTGTGCCATCGGGATTATCCTTCATGTAAAACGCTTTGATATCTCGAGGATAGTCGGTGATAACAACAGGTTTTTGGAAGAATTCTTCCGTTAAAAACCTCTCGTGCTCTGTCTGAATATCCTTTCCCCACTCTACTGGAAACTCAAAGGATTTACCTGACTTTTGCAAGACGCGAACAGCATATGTGTATGTTGTCCTTTCAAATGGGGTGTCAACGGTCTTTTGCAAAAGATCGATGATGCCTGGCGCAATGAATTGGTTGAAAAAGGCCATATCATCAGCGCAGTTCTCGAGCACATATTTGGTGACGAATTTGATGTAGCCTTCAGCGCAATCGATACAGTCGTTGAGATCAGCAAAGGCCATCTCAGGCTCAATCATCCAAAATTCCGAGAGATGGCGCGGTGTGGTCGACATTTCTGCTCGGAATGTGGGGCCCAACGTATAGACATCTGAAAGTGCGCATGCATACGCTTCAGCGTTGAGCTGCCCTGAAACTGTTAGAAATGCTGGCCATCCAAAAAAGTCTTTCGAATAGTCGACAGAGCCATCTGGCATTTTGGGAACATCGTTGAGATCAAGGGCGGTTACTTTAAACGCCTCTCCTGCCCCTTCACAATCAGCAGCAGAGATGATAGGGGTGTTCAGATAGAAAAATCCCTTTTCTTGAAAGAAGAGGTGAGAGGCAAAGGCAACAGCATTGCGAATCCGTGTCACTGCACCAAAAGAATTTGTTCTAGGGCGAAGGTGAGCAATTGTTCGCAAAAATTCGAATGAGTGCCGTTTTTTTTGCAGCGGGTATTTTTCTGGATCTGCTGTGCCCAAGACTTTTATGGTGTTGACCTGCACTTCAATTGGCTGTTTGCCAGGGCTTTCAGCGATCACACCAACTACTGCAACAGACGCCCCTGTTGTTACCTTGGCAAGCTCTTTTGCATGCTCTGCAGTATCGACAACAACTTGGATGTTGGCAAAACAAGAGCCGTCATTAATTTCAATAAAGGTAATATTTTTTTGCGTTCTAAGCGTCTTTACCCACCCTTTAACGGTGTGCTCTTGTCCGATTAGTGATTTGGGGTCTGCAGCTTTAAGTATCTGCCGTATTTTGGTCCGCATATGTAGATCCTTCTAGGGGATTTGTCGTTTTAACCAGGCAATTTCCCCTTCCCATATGCTGTCCCCACCTGGAGTCTCGAGGTACTTGGGAAGAGAAAGGAGCCGAGGCTCTCTCATTATAGCAGAAAAGCCCTTTTTCCCGATGAAGCCATCGCCAATTGGACTGTGTCTATCTTTATGCTCTCCAATCCCAACTTTCGAATCATTAAGGTGAAGTGCTTTGAGATATTTTATCCCAATGACTCGATCAAACTCATCCAAAGTCTCGGAAAGAGCTTTTTCAGATCTCATATCATAGCCTGCAGCAAAGCTATGACATGTATCCATGCAAACACCAATGGGAATTTTTTTTCTTACCGCCTTAATAATGTAGGCGATCTCTTCGAATCGTCCCCCAATAGTACTGCCTTGACCTGCCATGGTCTCTAGCAAAAGTAGCAAGGAGGTTTTCTCACACAAATCCTGTATAGATAAAAGCGAAGCGATAATTTTTTCCAAACACTCCTCAATAGGAGAATCGAGCGCTGCTCCTGGATGAAAGTTTAGATACGAAAGGCCCAAAGCAATACACCTTTTTATCTCCTCGCGAAAGGCCGTAACGCTCTTTTTATATACATCTTCTTTTGGAGAGCCTAAATTAATGAGGTAGCTGTCATGGCTCATCACATGGGTGATACTGCTGTTTTCTAATGTCTTTCTGAAAAGATCGGCCTCCTCTTTGGGAATTGGCTTTGTCATCCATGTTCGTTGATTAGCAGTAAAGATCTGCATTGTGGTTGCGCCAATTGCCTCTGCCTCCAAAATTGCATTGTGCACTCCTCCAGCAATAGACATATGAGCACCGAGTAATGTCTCTTTCTTCACCTTTTTGTCCTCATTTCATACATGATTGCTCTATGCTCAACCAGATTGTCGTTTTCCGACAAGAGATCGTTTGCTTCAAATAAAAACTTTCTATAGAAAGAAGAAAAGCGCGATCCCCCTTGGGGAGGAAAATTCTAATGTGCGAAATAGGCAAATCTTCTATAAATTGTGACTTATTTACAGCCCCTGATCGTAACACCCTCTCCCTCATAGGATGGCCGAAGGAGATAAGATACGAATGTTGTGAGATGGTAAGGTTTTTAACCGAACCCAAGGAACTTTCACGAAGCAGATTATTTCCTGAAGTCATCCCATGAGGAAGATAGTGTCACGATCTAGGAGTACAAACCCTTAACAAAAATATTTTGGACCTATGAGCGACCCAAAAGAGATCTTTGATTCAAACATTATCGACCGTTACGTTGAGCGCCTTGATTGGCAGGTCAATGAAAACAGTAACATGACCTTCTCTTTGCAAGGACTTCACAATTATATCAGCACTGAGGTGAGTGAAGAGTACTGGCTCAAACAGATCTATCCAGAGGACATTAAAAAGGCCCATGAGCAGGGTGATTTTCATATTCACCAGCTCAACTCTCTCTCTGTCTATTGTGTTGGTTGGGACCTAGAACAGCTTCTAAAAAAGGGATTTTGTGGTGTTCGTGGAAAGGTAGAGAGTAGACCACCAAAACATTTTCGCTCTGCCCTTGGACAAGTCGCAGACTTTTTATACACTCTGCAAGGAGAATCTGCAGGCGCCCAATCCTTTTCTAATATCGATACCCTGCTCGCCCCCTTTATCTATTACGATGAGCTCTCGGATGAGCATCTCGAACAGGCTCTCCAAGAGTTTTTGTTTAATATGAATATCCCAACACGCGTTGGATTCCAAACTCCATTTACCAATATCTCCCTAGACCTCACTATTCCACCTTACTTAAAAGATAAGCCCGCTATCATTGGTGGAAAGACAAAAGATAAAAAATACGGAGAGTTTCAAAGAGAGGTTGATCGATTCAACAAAGCATTTGCCAAGACGATGATGAAGGGCGATGCTCGCGGAAGAATTTTCACCTTCCCTATTCCAACTTACAATATTACGAAAGATTTTGACTGGGATAACCCTGCTATCGACCACCTTTGGGAGCTTTCTGCAAAGTATGGAATTCCTTATTTTTCCAATTTTATAAACTCCGATCAAACCCCAGAAGATGTTCGCACTATGCATTGCCGATTGCGACTCGACAAAAGAGTGCTAGCAAAGCGCGGTGGTGGTTTTTTCGGTGCCAATCCAATGACAGGATCTATTGGGGCAGTAACCATTAACCTCCCACGGATTGGGTTTGCTTCATCGAATGAGGAAGAATTTTTCCATCGTTTGTATGACTGTATGGTCTTGGCAAAAGAAAGCTTAGAGATCAAACGCCACGTCTCAGAAGAGTTTACAGATCACAAACTTTATCCCTACACAAAACACTATCTCAAGCCAACCAAAGATAAATACAACGGATACTGGTTCAACCACTTTAGCACTATTGGCATCTTAGGAATGAACGAGGCCATCATAAATCTGCTCGCCACCACTATCACAACGCCAAAAGGACAAAAATTTGCCAATCAAGTGCTCGATTTTATGAACGAGGCGCTAAAAATTTTCCAAGAAGAGACAGGCCACCCCTTTAATCTAGAGGCCACCCCTGCAGAAAGCACAGCCTATCGACTTGCTTGTAAAGATAAAGCACTCTTTCCCGATATCATCGTTGCCAACGAAAAAGAGTATCGAAAAAACAACGCAGCACCATTTTATACAAATTCGTCTCAGCTACCTGTAAATTTCACCGACGACATTTTTGAAGCTCTTGAGCTTCAAGATGAGCTCCAATCAAAGTATACGGGAGGAACTGTTCTTCACTTTTTTGCTGGGGAGAGAATCGCTGATCCAAAAACTGTCAAACAGCTGGTAAAGAAAATCTGCACCAACTACCGCCTTCCATACTTTACCTTCACACCAACCTTTAGCATCTGTCCAGAACACGGCTATTTAAGTGGCAAACAGGTACTTTGTCCAAAATGTTCCTCTAAAAGCGAAGTTTACTCTCGAATTGTCGGTTATGTACGCCCAATCGAGCAGTGGAATGAAGGGAAAAAAGCAGAGTTTTCCATGAGGAAAAATTTTAGAGCCCACCTTTCCGAATAATCTTCTGGGCTCTTTTCAGCCCTTTTTCTTTGAAAAAAAAAGAATGCTGGATTTTCTTTTTCGATCTGTTGTAGGATTTGGCTCCTAAAACCTAAGTTGCGTCCTATCTCACCTCTTAAGTTGGAAATAGTGCGCAACTTAGGTTTAAAAAACCCGAAGTCAGTGAACTTGCCGACTCCCGGATAAAGAAAAAATTTTAACTGCTTAAAACAATTATTGGGAATATTTGTGATCGAGAAAGCCCTAACCTCTTGATTATAAAGGTATTAGAAAATACTCGATCGTTGAGATTTGCTTATATCTGGCATAAAAAAAATGAATTTTTGTGGATTTCCGATTCCATATACACTCCGATTAGAATCAAGCAGTAAATCCCATGTAGTTTTTAAGGGAGTTGTCCCTTAGCAGTAACCAAGAGGTACCTTTATGGCGCACAAAAACCCATCCGCAAAGCTCGCAGACCTTCCAAAAAAGACATCAGAAAAAATGAGGCGCCATTCCCGCCTTCCATTCATGAAAACGCAACCAGATCCAGCAAACTCCTCAAATGCTACTACTATGGTCGAGCAGTATGTGCGCCGACTCGATTGGCAGGTATCGGAAAATAGTAATATGACCTACTCCCTACAAGGTCTTCACAATTACATCAGCTCGGAGGTGAGTAAATCTTATTGGCTCAAAAAAGTCTATCCCGAATCAATCCGAAACGCCCACGAAGAGGGTGATTTCCATATCCATGATTTAAACTCGCTTTCTGTCTACTGTGTTGGGTGGGATCTTCAGACTGTACTCACAGAGGGATTTTGCGGTGTTCGAGGTAAAATTGAAAGTAAGCCTCCAAAACACTTTCGAGCAACACTTGGACAAGTGGTAAACTTCCTCTACACTCTGCAAGGCGAAGCTGCAGGAGCACAGGCTTTTTCAAATTTCGACACTCTTCTTGCCCCATATATCCGGTACGATAACCTTACAGATAAGCAAATCAACCAAGCGTTGCAAGAGTTTCTCTTTAACATGAATGTGCCAACACGCGTTGGCTTTCAAACACCCTTTACAAACGTTTCTCTAGACCTTACGGTTCCATCCCATTTAAAAGATCAGCAGGTGGTTATCGGAGGAAAACTGCAAAAAGAGACGTATGGGGACTTCCAAGAAGAGCTTGATCGATTCAATAAGGCCTTTATTGAAGTTATGTCGGAAGGTGATGCGAGAGAGAGAGCGTTTACCTTCCCTATTCCAACTTATAGTATCACCAGGGATTTTGATTGGGACAACCCAACCCTTAAAGGGTTGTGGGAGCTCACAGGAAAGTATGGTGTTCCAAACTTTGCCAACTTCGTCAACTCGGATATGAATCCCGAAGATGCTCGCTCCATGTGCTGCCGTCTTCGCATCGATAATCGCGAGCTGCGCCGCCGTGGTGGTGGTCTTTTTGGTGCAAGCCCCCTTACAGGATCAATCGGCGTTGTCACCATTAACCTCCCAAGAATCGGTTTTCTCGCCTCAAGTGAAGAAGAGTTTTTCAAACTTCTGGAGCAAAGGATGGAGCTGGCCAAAGAAAGCCTGGAGATTAAGCGTCGCGTCCTTGAAAAGCTCACAGATAAAAATCTGTACCCATATACACAGCACTATCTGCGCGATATCAAAAAGCGCTTTAAGCAGTACTGGTTCAACCACTTTGGCACAATCGGGATCATAGGAATGAATGAGGCCCTGCTCAACCTTTTCAATACCCCAATCACAACACCACAAGGCCAAGCCTTTGCTGGAAAGACACTCGACTTTATGCGAGAGATTTTAGTCCGTTACCAAGAAGAGACAGGTCATCCATTTAACCTTGAGGCAACACCCGCAGAAGGAACCTCGTATAGATTAGCTCAAAAAGATACCACCCGATTTCCCTCTATCCGTGTTGCCAATGAGCAGCAGTATCGAGAACATGGAGCCCCTCCATACTATGCAAACTCCACCCAAATCCCTGTTGATTTTACAGATGATCTCTTCGAAGCACTCGAATTGCAAGATTCCTTGCAGTCAAAATATACTGGGGGAACCTCTTTGCATTTTTATGTTGGAGAGCGTATCTCCGATGCAGAGGCTGTTAAAAATCTGATTCGAAAGATCTGCCAGCAGTACGAGCTACCCTTTTTCACTTTTTCTCCAACGTTTAGTATCTGTCCTAAACATGGATATATACCAAATGAGACTCACACCTGTCCTAAGTGCGGAGAGACATGTGAAGTCTACTCACGAGTTGTTGGATACCTACGTCCTGTAGATCAGTGGAACAAGGCCAAGCGCGCTGAATTTTCTGTACGGAAAAATTTCGCCCTTTCTCATGAGGTGCGAACCTAAAATATGAAATTAGGCGGTTGGCAACGATGTTCTCTTATTGATTTTCCAGGCAAGGTAAGTGCGGTTCTCTTTACAAAGGGGTGTTCCTTCCGGTGCCCCTTTTGCCACAATCCCGGCTTGGTCGTACCCCAGCAATTTGATAACGAACACCTCTCTGAAGAGACAGTCTTTGAGTTTTTAAAGGAGCGTCAAGGCAAGCTCGACGGTGTTGTTATCAGTGGAGGAGAGCCGACTATCCATCCCGATCTTCCTGATTTCATCCGAACGATTAAAGAGCTCGGCTTCGCAGTAAAGCTCGACACCAATGGAGACCATCCAGATATCATCGAAAAGCTTGTAACAGAAAAGCTTGTCGACTATTGGGCAATGGACAGAAAGGCCTCTTTACCTCGATATGAGAAAATATCTGGGGTAAAGATCGACATCGAAGATATTGTTAAAAGCTCAAATCTCATTATAGATTCGGGTGTACCATATGAGTTTCGAACTACCCTTGTTCGAGAGCTCCATCCTAAAGAAGAGCCCATGCTTATAGCACAAGAGATTCAAGGGGCAGATCGCTATGTTCTCCAGCAATTTCGCCCTCTTATAACACTTGATACAAATCTGCAAACAGCCTCTCCCTACTCAGATGAAGAGATGGAAAGCCTGTGTGAAACAGCACGCCCTTTTGTCAAAGAATGTTCGTGGAGATAAAAAATCTATTACTATTTTATACAAAAATGATAGAATTATAGAGGAATTAAAACAGGACCTCTTTTATGAATGTTAGTACTACTTCTCAAGTAAATCAGAGCGAATTTCCTTCCTTAGAATCAACAGCACCAACAAACGAGAATAAAGAAACGGGATTGTGCCAAAAAATACGTCGCGTATTGAGAAAAATTGCAAAAGTTTTTGCCTATGTTATCAACACTCTTTGTGGCCATCTTCCCGGCACATTAGGCAGGCTAAAACAAAAAAATCAACGCCTTAAACAAGAGCTTGCACAGCTAAAAACAGAAAAAATAACTCTTGATGATAAAATTTCTAAGCTTACTATGCAGCTAGTTGTGCTTGAGAAAAGCAATACAGCTCTAGAAAAGCTAACAACCCCAGTCCGCTAACCGCTAATTGTAACCTAATACCCCGGGTTGCTACCAATTTTTCCCGTTAGCGTCGCAGATTTAGGTTAGATTTCGCAGATTTTTTTGAAGCGCAGGGCTTTGCCCTGGGCGAAAAAAAAGATGTGAAAGATGGCTTAAATCTGTGACGCTAACGGGAAAAATTGGTAGCAACCCGGGGCACTAGACTAAGCAGTGTTGTGCGACCTTAGACAAGGTTTTTTAACCTTGTCGAGGAGCAATGCAAAGTAGTATATTTTCCACAGCCTGCCCCTAAAGGGGGATAATCACGCAACGTGGGGTTACACGCACAATGAGCCGATTAATCAATCAGTGTCGATGGTCCTCATCGAGAGAGACCACCTTTTCCGAATGTCGCAAAAAGTATTGGTACTCTTATTACGGCGCATGGGAGGGCTGGCCAAAGACTCCTTATGACACAAGGCCCTCCATCGATCCCTTAGCACGATACCTTTATACACTAAAGAATATGCAGCCTCTTTGCATGTTTATGGGATCAGCTGTTCATAAGACAATAGAGTGGTGTCTAAAAAAAATAGAAAAGAGCAAGCAGGCTCCACCTCTAGAAACTCTATATCAACATATAACTAAAACTATTGAGACAGGCATCGAAGATTCTACGAGCAAACGGTGGAAAGAGCGTCCAAAACACCATACCAATCTTCTCGAGCACTATTATTCTCTGCCCTTTTCTTTTGAAGATCAAAAAGCCATTCAAGAAAAGGCTCGCCTCTGCATAAGTAATTGGTATTCTTCTCCTTGCCTTCAAAAGCTCGCACTCAGTCCAAAGGCAACTTGGCTCGGCATAGAAGTTCCGCTCACTTTTTCTCTTGAAGAGGGTATTGAAGCTATCGTTGTCTATGACTTTTTTCTTAAGTGGCAACAAGAGACTCCAATTACGATCATCTTTGACTGGAAAACAGGAAAGCGCTCACCAAAAATAGAAACGCAGCTTCTCTGTTACGCACTTGCTGCTGCAACTGTCTTCAACACCTCTTACGACGCTCTTATTCTCTCGCCCTTTTATCTCGCAGAGGGTCCTGATGGTTATGAAAAGATTGGTGCAGAGCAAAAAAGCTCTATCGATCTCCAAAAAATCGCTGCTCTAAAAGAAAAGATTATCGCCTCTGCCAAAGATATGCTCGCTCTCCACCCAGAAAAAGATCCTTGTGGAATCGTCCCTACCCCAGATCCTGCCTCTTTTGCCTACACAGAAAATAGAGGGTCATGTCACCGCTGCCCCTTCCAAGAGATGTGCCAAAAGGTGCAATACCAAGACCTTTCCCTTCAAAAGCTGCGCGAAACTGTTTCTAGTTTTTCTTTGACAATTTAATTCTCTCTTGGGAGAGTGCGGGTTAAGTACCCTTTCTGGAGCTAACGCATGACGCCTATAGAGCAAGCTTCTCCTAGTCTACCCTATCCTCTTGAACAAGAGCCACCTCGTGCTGAAAACCGCTCATGCTTATGCCGTCTCATCTATAAAATCGGAGCACTCATCGGCAGAATCTTCGACGCTCTCTACCACCTATTTCCAGGAAAAGCGGGGGAGACGTTTCGAGAAAATAGTCGGCTTCTTGAAGAAATAAAAGTCATAAAAATCGAAAATTTTAAGCTCAGTAACGACCTTCCGTTCTTCAAGTCAGCATACGCAATCGCTCAAACAATCAATGATGGGCTCAACAAAGAAAAAGCGACTCTTGACACCCGTGTAGAGGAGCTTACACGGGAAAAAGAAGATTTTCAAAAAAAATACCAAGACGAACATAAGCAAAGAGTCTCCCTTCTTGAGAAAAACTCAGAACTTAGTAAGAAGATTACGAGAAGAGACACCAAGATCATCAACCGTAACGAAGAGATAGCCCGATTAAAACAAGAGGCAGAGCAAAAAGAAAAAGAGCTTAGAGAAAAGGTTCGAACTACATATCATCAACATCGAACATCAAACTCAGCAGAGTTGCCAATCTTCATGCGCACTGTTTCTGGTATCTTGCCCCAGTTTAGCTCTACTCTCTTCCAAGACGCCTCTGCTCCACCTCAAACTGTAGTAGTTCGGGGTCGTACAGGAAGCTACGCCCCCCCTGTTTCTCAAATCGACTATAACGGGTAATTACGCTATCCTTGGCTAAAAAAAGGCAAGGTTTAGAGAGTGGCACTTGATTACGTACAACTCTATATGCGTGGGACAGAGCACTGGGGATCTATACAATCTGTTCTTTCCATCTGCTTTTTAACTCTCGCTCGTATGGCTCCTGTAATCGCACTTTCACCCTTTTTTGGAGCAAGAATCTTACCTAATCCCGTTAAAATAGGAATGCTCATCTGCTTTTTAGCGATGATCCTCCCAAAACTCATCTTTTCTATAACAACGCCGCTTCACTTTGACCTTAACCTACTGACATTGATGTCTAGAGAACTTCTTATCGGCGCTATCTTTGGCTTCTTTTTAGGATTGCCTTTTTTGATTGTCTCTTCAACAGGGGTTTATGTTGACCACCAACGAGGTGGTGCCAGCCTTATGACCAATGACCCAACAATCCAAAACCAAACCTCTCCTCTTGGAACACTGTATAACATGACACTGATTGTCACCTTCTGGGGACTTGGGGGGCCAATTCACGTTCTCAATATCCTCTTCGACTCCTACGACCTTATTCCCCCAGACAAATGGGTCGCCCCCCTCTTTCTTGGAGAGCATAGCCTTCTACATGATAGGATCATCCATGCCCTCTACATATTTGCTTCTGTCTCTATTCAATTGGCGATGCCTGCTCTTCTCGCAGTTCTTATGACCGACACCTTCCTTGGCATTGCCAATAGGCTCGCTCCCCACGTCCAAATTACCTTCCTTGGCATGGGATTAAAGTCATGGTTTGCTCTTCTTATCGTCTGCCTTGGCTTTTTACCGTTCGCAACACAGCTGGGAAAACAGATTGAATCATGGCTTCGCGATTTTAAAGAGATCGTCTACGAATGTCGCTATCCAGATAAACCGGAAAAAACAGAAAAAGCAGAGGCTATTGAAGAAGAATGAAATTTTCTCACACCATTTTGTACGTCAAAGATGTAGAAGCCTCTACAGCATTCTATGAAAAGGCTTTTGGCCTAACCACACGTTTTGTTCATGAAGAGAAATGCTATGCTGAGACCCTAATTGCTACACAATCTCCCTTGTTAGGATGAGCGAAGGAAATAGGATACGAGTGTTGTAACGAAGGCAAGGTTAAAAACCTTACCAAGGAACAACGCAAAGTAGACTATTTTCTGCAGCCATCCTACAGGGGAGATTGTGTAGCAATTAGGGTCTAAGATGGAAACAGGGGCTGTTGCCCTTGCCTTTGCCACATATGATCTGGCTGCCATGGCTATGTCAGACGGAGTTATTCCTCATAACCCATCTCAAAAGCCACAGGGGATAGAACTTGCTCTTGAAACAGAGGATGTCGATACCGCCTACGCGCATGCTGTTTCCTGCGGCGCCCCGCCTGTCACAGAACCTACCGACATGCCATGGGGACAACGATTGGCAAGGGTGAAAGACTGTGATGGCATCTTAGTTGAGATCTGCTCGCCAATGATCTGAAACAGCACACTCTTGCTTTTTATTCTGCTCCCCGTGTATTCAAAAAAAGAATAGGTAGTCGGTCCTGAACAAGGCCCCTGCGAAGAAAATGAGGAGATTTTTTTCTCAACTGAATTTTTTCGACAAGCCAATAGCCCGTGTGCTATTGGCGAGGAGAAAAGGTTCGGTTGAGGGAAAAAGATCTTTGTTTTCTTCTGCCGGGAACTTTTTCAGGGTCGACGAGATAAAAAACGGTTCCAAAATGAACAAACAAGCAAGATGTCTGATAGCATTGTGCTTTTTTCCTTTGTTACTCTTCATTTTTTCATCTATCTATGGGCGAACTAAATCCCCTTACAGTACTGCGACAAAAAGCCCCCAAAATACAGTAGCACTCACAATTTCTAATACCACAAATGTCCACGTAATCTTGGAAATTAAGCAATTTTACCGAGGAAAAGCAGACTCGTACAAAATACAACTGCCTAAAATACACTGCTCCTTTGAACCCAAAAAAACTACAACCTTCTTACTCCCTTTCAAGGTCGGTACTGACAAAAAACGTCTCTACTTTTTGGCACGAGCGCTAACAGATGAAAAAGGTTGCGAAGAAGGGCTGTCTGCATTTTCAATTGACCTAATCCACCCAGCAAAACAACCTATTCTTGGCAGTCTGCGCGAAGAGACAGAGACTGTGCACTTACATGTTAAACCATTTAAAAAGACATTTCAGAAGATAGTTTTAGACCTATCAAAACCAAAAAGAGCGCTCACATCATAGAAGCTGCGCGCACACATCCTGCAACTCTTTAACAAAAGTATCGATCTCGTCGATGGTATTATACACACCTAAAGAAACACGAAGAGCAGCGGTAAGGCCAAACTTGTTAAGAAGAGGCTGACAGCAAAGATATCCAGAACGAATCGCAATACCCTTGAGGTCAAGAAGAGTAGCTACATCAAGAGGATGTACTCCCTCTATCACAAAAGATTGCAAAGAGGCTCGTCTTTTTGCAGTCCCAAACAATCTAACATTGTTTATTTGAGAAAGACTCTCTTTTAAATGGATTTGGAGCTCCTTTTCCCAAGCACAAACCTTTTCAAGGCCTACTGCTTTAAGATAATCACACGTTGCCCCAAAGCCAATAGCTTCAGCAATTATCGGTGTCCCTGGCTCAAATTTTAAAGGAAGCTCGCCATATGTAAAGTCCTTAAATGTTGCTGCATCAATCATATCGCTTCCACCACGAGTTGGCGGTAGCTTTTCAAGAAGAGCTTCTTTGCCCCATAAAACACCAATTCCCGTAGGGCCGTACATCTTATGAGCAGAAAAACAGAAAACATCACAGCCAAGCTGTTGTACGTCTATATGCATATGAGGAGCGCTTTGAGCACCGTCGACAACAAATATTATCTCTTCATCAAGCATTTTGGCAATATTCTCAATAGGATTTATTGTCCCTAAAACGTTTGAGCAATGACAAAGGGAGACAACAGAAATATTACCACTTTTAATCATCTGCTCAAGACTTTCTAAGCAAATCTCTCCTTCATCAGTAATGGGAATCACCTCTAAAACGGCTCCTGATGATTTAGCTGCCATTTGCCAGGGAATAATATTTGAATGGTGCTCCATCTCCGAGATAAGAATTCGGGAACCCTTTTTGATAAAGCCTTTTGCAAGAGCATCTGCAATGATATTGAGACTATCGGTTGTCCCTCTTGTAAAAACAACTTCTGAAACATTGTTTGCATTGATAAATCGGGCAACCTTTTCTCGAGCTTTGTCGTAGAGCTCTGTCGCTATATGGGCTGTTGTATACACAGAGCGATGCACTGTAGCATAATTTTCACCATAGAAGCCTGAGATAGCATCGATGACCTGTTTTGGTTTATGAGTTGTCGCTGCTGAATCAAAATAGATCAAAGGATGTCCATTGACCTTTTTTGAAAGTGCGGGAAAGTCATCTCGAATATTACGCATTGAGCATCTCCTCAAGAGCCTTTTCTAAAGAATTTTTGTCCGGAAACAGCTCCATAATCTCTGCACAAAACCCTCGTACACATAGCGATCGAGCCTCTTTTTCAGAAAGGCCTCGACTTTTTAAATACCAAAGAGCCTCTGATTCAAGCTCTCCCGTTGTCGCTCCATGTGTCGCCTCAACATCATCTGCAAAGACATTGAGATAGGGTTTATTAGATGTTTTTGCCCTATCATCTACAACCAAAAATCGACTGAGTTGTTGGCTTTTCGATTTTTGAGCCCTGACATTGACAAGACTCTCCACACTCGACGATCCTGCTACAACACTTTTAAAAAGCTGGGAAGAGGAGCTCTTTTCTCCTTTATGCTCTATTGAAACGCTGTTTTCATGCTCTCTCTCTTTTCCAGCAAGAGAGAGTGCTTTGAGATCTGCAGAAGAGCTCTCTCCTTCTAAAGAGATCACGGAGGTTTTTTTAGAGACAGGAAGAGCTGTTGCACTCACACAGGAAAGAGCGGCCTCTTTTTCAAGAAAAGCAGAAAAATGAAATTCGCTTTCAATATTTGGTAAAAAGGGCTCTAGAAGACTGTGTGAAAAAGATCCCTCCTCTTTTACTGAGACAAGACGGGTAGAGTTAATAGAAGCAGAAGATCGACTCGAAATTCGTTCTCGAACAGAAAGAGTAGAATTTTTGCCCACATTAATGTGGATAGAGGGAGCAGCACAAGCTGCATTTATTTGATAAACGATTTCAATAGATTCTAAAGAGTTTCCATCTGGAACCTCGATAAAAAGCTGCTCCTGATTAGCATACACACCATCAAAGCAATCGATGCTCCACACTCCATTAGTATAAAAAGCATTTTGGAGCTTTGAGTATGGAGAAAGACGTGTTTCTTTACGAAGAGTTGGTATCATGAAACACCCACCTTCAACCAATCATAACCATGCTCTTCTAAATAAGAGGCAAGACAGGGTCCTCCAGATTCGACAATACGGCCTCCAATCATAACGTGGACACAGTCTGGCCGTATGTAATCAAGAAGCCTTTGATAATGGGTTATCAGCAAAATAGCTTTATCCTTCATGACGGTCTTTATTCCGTGTGAAACAACTTTGAGTGCGTCGATATCAAGACCTGAATCCGCTTCATCAAGAACAGAGAGAACGGGCTCGAGAACAGCCATCTGCAAAATCTCATTTCTCTTTTTCTCTCCTCCAGAGCAGCCGCTATTGATTTCTCGATCGAGATCGTTTTGATTCATTCCTAAAAGAGAGAGTTTTTCTGTCAAAATTTGCTCACACTCTTGTTCAGAAAACTCTTCTCCTGCTGCCTTCTTTTGAGCGCGAAGGGCAGCCCGAAGAAATGCGCGTGTTGTTACACCAGCAACCTCTATTGGATGCTGAAATCCTAAAAAGAGTCCTACGTGAGAGCGCTCTTCTGGAGAAAGAGAGAGAAGATCGCGCCCTTGATAAAGGATCTCTCCGCTTTCAATAGTATATTCTGGATGGCCAGCGAGAATTTTACCAAGTGTCGACTTGCCTGTTCCATTGGGTCCCATGATCACGTGTATCTCTCCCTCTCCTATTGAGAGTGAAAAATCTTTTAAAATAGGTGTAGAGCCAACAGAGGCAAAAAGGTTAGAGATAGAAAGAAGAGGCGCCATATTATCCAACACTCCGTTCAAGTTTAAGAGCTAAGAGCTGTTTTGCCTCTTGAGCAAATTCTAAGGGCAGCTCTTCTAAAACACGGCCACAAAAGCCGGATATTATTAAGGAGACAGCATCATCTTTACTCATGCCTCGAGAGCGCAAATAAAAAAGCTGCTCATCACTGATCTTCGAGGTCGTTGCTTCATGTTCCATCTGTGTATTTTTTGTTTTTGCTTCAATCGTAGGAAAGGTATGTGCTGAACACTTATCTCCAACAAGCATCGAATCACAACAGGTATAGTTTCTAGCACCCTCGGCCTTTTCATGGACACGAACTGTTCCTCGATAGGTATTTTTAGATCGATCCGATGAGATGCTTTTAGAGATAATAGTAGATTTCGTGTTTTTTCCTTTATGAATCATCCTTGTGCCGCTATCTGCCTGCATGTGACCATTGGTGATAGCAACAGAATGAAATTCACCTGAAGAGTTATCTCCTTCTAAAATACATCCAGGATACTTCCAGGTGATAGCAGCTCCTGCTTCTACCTGTGTCCATGATATTTTCGACCCTTTTCCTGCGCACAAGCCTCTTTTTGTGACAAAGTTAAAAACACCCCCCTTACCACTCTCAGGATCACCAGCATACCAATTTTGCACTGTTGAATACTTTATCTCTGCTCTTTCAAGAGCAACAAGCTCGACAACAGCAGCGTGTAGCTGATTGATGTCGTAAGCTGGCGCTGTACAGCCTTCTAAGTAGCTGACATAAGAACCCTCTTCGGCAATGATAAGTGTTCGTTCAAACTGCCCCACATTGCGATCATTGAGACGAAAATAGGTGGAAAGCTCGATAGGACAGCGAACTCCTTTGGGAATGTAGACAAAAGAGCCGTCGGAAAAGACAGCGGAATTTAGAGCTGCAAAAAAGTTATCGTTAACAGGCACAACAGAGGCCAAATATTTTTTTACTAATGCCTCATATTCATGCACAGCCTCTGAGATGGGACAAAGAATAATGCCTTTAGCTTTCAACTCCTCTCGAAAAGAGGTTCCTAAAGAGACAGAGTCAAAGACAACGTCAACAGCTGTTCCTGTCAATCGCTCTTGCTCTGCTCTTGGGATTCCCAGCTTATCAAGCGTCTTTAAAAGCTCTGGATCAACTTCTTTTTTCTTCGACTCTTTTTTCGGAGCTGAATAGTAGCTAAGTGCTTGATAATCAATCTCCGAATATGAAACATTGGCAAAGTGTGGCTCTTTCATTTTCTGCCACAAACGATACGCCTTAATGCGAAAGTCGAGCATCCATGAAGGCTCACCCTTTTTTGCAGAGATCGCCTCAACAACCCCCTCATCAAGCCCTTTGGGAAGGGTATCAGCCTCTATCTCTGTAACAAATCCGTATTTATATTCAGACGGCATAATTCCAACCAGAAACTAATTAAGAGATAATTTTACACTAAGAGGGTGTTTTATAAAAGAAGTGTAATAGGGGTCTCTTACTATCTTCGAGTTGGCTGTGTTCGATCGGTAATGGGAAACACAGAGAGTTCTTATTTCTGAGCAAATTTTAAGAGCATCTTGTCAATATTTACATCTGACCACTGCTTGGAAATAAGGGAATAGTAAAGTCTCCTAAAGATACGCCAAGGATCTTCTCAAGAAAAGCCCGACTGGTTCGGAAATCTCTGCCTTGGGATCTAACACAACAGTCTTCCACCAATTGATAAGAGCCCCATAACGAGTTTTGAATTCAACAGGATCGTAAGACTTTACTTCCCAGGGAGGAATGAGCTGCTTGAATTCCTTGTATCTCTCTTTTTGCAAATTGGGATTTTGGCGAGAGATTTTCGCCCAATGGCCAGAGTCCTTTATCAGTTTCTCTCGCCCATCAGGGCCCTCATACCCCTCTCCACCTGAATAGTTTTTTCTCTCATGAGGAGGAACGGCTTCTAAAAAGGCATCATATTTTCTTTCAATCAAATCAAAATCCATTTCCCACCAATTGCCAAACATTGTATGTAACTGCTCATATTTGACGAATGCTTCACCAAACTGTTTATACCTTTCCTCAGAACCCGATGAGATAAAATTCAAAAATTCATTTTGTTGACAATCAATGGGTAATTCATACAAAGCTTTTCTTACTTTCCCAAATTTTTCAGCTACCTTTGTAAGGGAGTCTTTAAGAACATTAAACTCACCATTTCTTAATTTTTCCCTAATATGGCTCCAATCTGAGCTATACCAATCAAGTTGGAATTTTTGCTCCTCTGTTTCGGCTGGAGAATCCAAGAAAGAGAGAAGTTCTCTCAAATTTTCTTGGTTCTTAGTAAGCGTATGTAATGTCTGTGTTTTGCTACCAGCACCCATCATAGGGAGTAGTCCCAATAATGCCCCTGCAGTCGAGGCCTTACGATTTTCGCTCACTCTTGGATCCTTAAACACTCCCACAACAATTCCCTGTACAATCTTCTCCCTATCCTCGTATAATTCTAGAGTGCAAAAATTTATCCACTTATTGATCTCCTGCTCTGCTTCCGCTAAAAACTGCAACGCTTTTTCACACCAACCCTTCAAATCAAAGTCATAAGAAAAGGTTCTCTTCCTTGGCGCCCCTTCCAACAACCATCCAAATTCCGGGTGATTAAGGTAGTTCTTGCCCAATGTATTCCACTTTTCCTTGGCCATATCATAAGCCAAGCACTGGGGAGACTGGGGATCCGGGAGAAGCGGCCCCATCTTTTTTGCCTGACGCCGCGCCCATATTCGAGATCCGAAACTTATACCCAACATTATCGGAGCACTTATCAACAAAAGAATCCAAAACGGTACACGAACAATACGACCGAAACGTTTTTCTCCAGGCTTTGGGCCAATAAAAAATTTGCGGATCCTATTCACTTGATAACAACCATCGTGGGCTACATGCACTGCGGCTCTCTTAAAGGCATCTTCAACAGATCCACTCTCCCCGCTCTGTAAAAGGATTACAGCCTTAAGAATCTGTGCTGCTATATGGACATCTTTGTTCACAAAATAGAGGGTGTCTGAACAGTGTTCCGACAACCTTTGGTTTATCTCCTCTCTTTTTTGTTCATCAAAGAAAAGAGATTGCTTACATATATTTTCTAAAAGACTCTCTGCATCTACCCCTTCCGCTTTTATTCCGTAGTCTTTTTCTAAGACGTTCTGGATAGCTACCAGATGTTTATCAGAGATTACAGGTATGTATTCCTTTGAAACAGTATATTCCACTAAACGTTGTGCTTTTTCACGCTCTTCTTGAGAAGCTTTTATTGTATATTGAGCCACATCACATATACGAGCCAAAAAGCTCTTTATCTCTGCCTTTTCTACCTCAACATGATAGCGATTTTTCATGATTTCTAGAGTCATCTTCACCTGTCGATCAAGAACCTCTGGTATCTCTCTTGTGGTTTTTCGACCAGACAAGCTTGGTACACCTTCTCCCTGGGAAACCTTCAATGTCTCTTCACCCACATCTCCAACTGAATCTTTTTTAGGTTCAGGGAACGATGGTGGTTGTACACTCTCCGGTTCGCCAGGCCGACCTACAGAACTGGTCATAATTCTCTCCAAATAAAAAGACTCATTTATTCGATAAATATACCATTGTTCTTTTTTTTACAAAAGAATCCCAGACAAATTAACTAGTTTTGATTTTCGAGCAAAATGGGGTCGAAAGAAAAAAAACTACACTTTCTTACATATTAAGAAATTGCAGTTTTGAGCAACTCTCTATTAACATAGAGTACGACTTAAGATTTTTAAAAACGCTCGGCCAGAATGTTATGAATTGTTCGTAAAAACAATACTCCACGAAGATCGTTTTCCATCTGCTTCCTGAGAAATACCGTTTACTTGATACTCTCCATTATTAACCTTGGTAAAGGTCTCGGATCCACATAGTTTTTCGACTCCCATAATGTAATGAGATCTCTTACTGGTTGCTTGGAAAGGAGGAAGAGCCTACAGGCTTCATAAGAGTAATATTCCACGAAGATCGTTTTTCATCTGCTTCCTGAGAAATACCGTTTACTTGATACTCTTCATCACTGATCTTGGTAAAGGTCTCAGATCCCCTATAATTTTTCGACTTCCATGTAGAGAAGACCTTCTTTTCAGTAAAACTAAATTTTCCACGTATATTCCCATACGTATAATTTTGTTCTTTCCACCTAATCTCATCGCTACTGATTTGCTCATCTATACTACGAATAGTTACAACACTCCGATCGTGATTGTTATTTAATACCAACGTACATATTAGCATGTAAATATCGCCGACCTTAGTATAGCGCATAGTACTTTCCACATGAGAGGAGTATGGGTCACACATACAGCACCCCTCACCGATCCAAAGAGATCCATCAAAAAGCGGGTGTCCTTGTACTAGCCCCATTTATACCTCCATTTTATTAATTTATTTCTTAATATAAACTATATAAGGCGCAAATATTGTAACAAAGACAATGGTTTAAAGATACTTACTCAGGGGGTTTATTCACGCCTTGTTGCGTAAAGACAATTTTCCACGAAGACTTTTTTACTCCTTGAGAAGAACCCTCTATTTTGTATGTTCTATCATTGAGCTTGGTAAGGGTCTCTTTTCCACTGTAACTTGAAGAATTCCAAATAGAAGAGATCTGTTGTTCAGCAAAAACAAACTTCCCGTACACAAGGCCATACATAGCATTCTGCTCCTCCCACTCCGCCTCACAACCACCAGCAAGCTTCACAGTACGAGTATTTATAAAAGTCATTTCACAATCATTATTAAAGACCGACCTAGTGCTCACTGTGCATGTATCACCGTTTTCTTCACAACATACAGTCGTAACTACAGGATAGGAGTGTTGTTCACACGTATACGTGCCATCACCTTTCCAGAAAGATCCGTCAAAAAATGTATGGTCTTGTATCGGCCCCATTCATACCTCCTATTACATTTTGGCACAGAAAGCACAGGATATAAAGTTTCGATGAAACAGCTTTCGCGTTGTAGATTATTTGTTGCAATCGGCTCATGCGCTGTAAATTATTCTACAAAAAGGTGCTCTGCTCGCTTAACACTAACTCCCAGGAATAGGTGTTGCCCGATTCTTTTAAAGTCCCGGTTAGGTCGTAGTTTTGATCGTCGATTTTGGAAAAAGTTTCACATCCCTCACCCTCAAGATTTTGCGACTTCCAGGTAGAGGTAATTGCATTTGTGGTAAAAGAAAATACTCCATCTATATGTTCAGCGCATAAATCAGCATGCCACTTAATTTCTTTGCCAGATAATGAATTTTGCTCTAGAACCCAATGGATGTTGTTCGTATCCTCAATAATATTGTCTCCTTGAAAAAAGACCTTTTGGACATTTACTGTCCGGTTTCCGTTATCGTTGTTACACGAAAACCTCATGACTAGTTCACAGTGCTCATCCAAAGAAGAATTATACATTCCTTTGCCGACCCACTTACCCTCTTCCACAAAAAGTCTGTGGCTTTGTATTGGACCCATTTTACGCCTTCTCTTTTTTACGCTTTAGCAACAGCCTCTTTTTCCTGAATCAATGATGCCATAAGCGCATCTCTTTGTTCTCTGTAGTGTTCGCCAAGGATTGGGTACATGATGTTGAGCCATTTTTCAAGAGGATCGAGACGCACGCTAAATTCGTACTTCATTCTCTCTATGACATTGAGATTTGTAGCCTTAAACATATGGCCTGTATCGATGTAGATAGCTCTATCAGCTGTAAAGCCCATGTTGTTGTTGCGAATTAGAGCATCATCGCCATCTACAAAGCCCTTACAAGATAATGAAAGAAGCAGCTCAATGATGTGGTTGATTCTTTGCTTTGCGCCAGAAAGATCCCCTTTTTCCATCAATTTTGTCAGTGTTGGAATCACATAGGCGGCTTTTTTCTGCACAATAAAGCTGGCATCATCACCGCGAATTCTGTGGGACTGGCCATTGCGATCAACCAACTTAATGCCTTTGAGTTTATCATCCGTTCTATTCAAGTGGATGTAGATAATACCTGTCTCATCTTGAAGCTCTTCAAAAGCCATCTTAGAGCTAGAGAAAACCTCTTCTCTGTGACGAAGTCTCTCTTCTCTCTTTTCTTTTGTCTCTTTTGAAAGAAGGTTTTGCAAAAATCCTTTGTCAGGATTCTCTTTCATTCTGCCTAATTGAACAAACTTAAGGACATACTTTCCGTCTTGTGTCTCGAAGACAATAACCTGCATGCCTCGTCCAAGCCAGTTCATTGTTTGCTGTGAGAGAACGTAGAAAAATTTGTCGTGATTAGGAGAGAGCTTTACATCCCATTCTGGTCGAGGGGGAAGTTTAGACTGAATCTGAGAAGGGTTGAAGAGTCTGGCAGGTCGTGAGAGCTGAGCAAACTTTTCCTCAATTCTGACAAATTTCATGGTCATATAGCTGAGCATCAATAAAACAGCTACCACCACACAAGATTTCACAAGAGTTTTCATATCTACCTTCTCTATTTTGGTTAACACTGCAGCAATTCTAGGCTTTCAGCCCCATCACAACCGTTTTTAATAATTTAGAACAACAATGAATTATCCAATCACTGCAACACTTTTTAAAACGTCAAGGGAAGATTCTACTAAAAAGACGCTTTTTCTTGGGAAAAAGATTTCTCGTGAGCTATTTCTTTACAACCCAAGTTACGGTCTGGTCCTCCTTTAGGAATTGAGTGAAGGGAATAAGATACGAAATGAAAGCCCCTTGCTAAGGTTTTTAACCGAAGCCAAGGAGCTTTCGCGAAGTAGATTATTTGCTGCAGCCATTTTATGAGGAAAAGAGGGTGGCAATTAGGGTCTTAGGTGTTTTCAGCGTCTAGTGTTTCGATATTTTGCTGGACGGCATGCCCCTATTGTTGGAGTTGCAGCTGCTCCAGCTCTGCTTGTACACCAGCCACTATCGGACCGACATCTTGTTGGAGAACTGCCATGACAATGTCGTGTCGAGTTTCGGGATCTACTTCTTGTAGAAAATTAATAGTCTGCAATCGTAGGGAGTTGTGCTCTTGCAGCAGCTCAAGATCATCTGCAAAACCCCCTATATTTACTGATGGTGGTTGGATTGAAAAATTCATAAAAAGATTCTTTTCTTAACGTTTTAAAAACAATATATTATCTCATCATGCTTTTTTTGCAAACAAAAATTATAAGAATTTGTTAAAAACTAAGTTATTTAAAGACTAATAACAACAACCTGGGAAGCAGGCAGATATCCTTTTACATCCATCGAGGTTCTAACCTCAAGCGTCTTATTATCTGCATGATATGAAACAATAGAGACCATCTCTCCTGGAGCAAGGATCGAAAGAGACTCTGCCTCTTTCTTTAATGATGCTCGAAGAGAAGCTTCCTTTATAACAACAGCCCTCAAGGGAACAAAGAGCGCATAAAGACCGATTGCCAATATGAAAAAGAGTGTTATCAACGCTGAGATGCGCCAGATCCACCGAAATCCATAGCCAGGAAGCCAAAGATGAATTGAGAAAAAGAATAACGTCGCCATTATCAAGCCAATAGAGACAAGCCCTCTCTCAAACGGAGAGAGCCATCGAACACCTAAAAAATCCACCACAGGAGCATAGATCTGTTTGCCTTCTACTTCTGCTTGCTGCAATGCAACGCTAAGGTTTTTGAGCACTCTTGGACTTCGAGGAAGTTGTACTTGTGCGCGTCTATAGTAAGCAATTGCAAGCCCCAAATCATTTAAATGGAAATAAGTATTTCCAATATTGTAGAGAAGATGCCCAGAGGGCATATCTTCTTCACAATCGAGAAAGATTTTGAGAGCTTCGTTGAGAAGAGCTGTTTTTTTATCCGCTTTTTCTTCTCTTAAGGCAGCAGCATAGTTTTCTACTCCAACTTGTACATCTGTCGCACAAAGCGATGAACAAAAAAGTAGTATAGTCCAAAGTGCTCTCATCGTGCCCTCTCAAGCTGTTGTAATTTATGATATACAATCGACGCTTCGTCGAGAATCTCTTGCAATTTCCCTCTTTCTTGATGATAGAGGTTTCGATCAATGCTCTGTAAAAGCGACTTTACATCAGAGAGTATTCCCTCATCGCGAATGGTCTCTGGTGTTTCTAGCACTGTTGGAGTAAACCTAAGCTCAAAGAGCCGCAGATAAAGCGCGTTTTTTAGAAGTTGCAAGCTCTCCTCTCTTTTTGATCGGCGCATCATAGCTTTATAAAAAAGCTCTCGACTCGTCACAGGTTTCTCACCCTCTTTTTGGATTTTTTCATGATAGAGCCACTCTACAAAACCGATTGCTAGAGCAACAATAAGAGAAAATCCAATCCAAACGTAGGAGAAACTGTGGTCCACCATCATATCGAGATCAAAGATGGGCGCTAGAACCTCTGATGGAGCGCTCTCTTCTTCTTCTACAAATTCAGCAGTACTCACATTGAAAAGAACAGGGGGAATGGTTGCTTGCAAATACCTCTCTGAGACCGGGTCAAAAGAGGCAAAGAGAAATCCCGGAACCCTAACCTTCTCACCAGCTATTTTAGGGCGAACTTCTAGTACAAACCGCTTTGTTCCATTCTCTATCTCGCCCACAGGAGAGAGCCCCTCTGTAGAAAAGAACTCTTTTAATCCTGAAAGTTGATCGAGAGACGGAAAGAGAACAGTATGAAGCATTCCTCGTCCCGAAATGCGATATTCAATACGCACTTTTTGTCCAACAGAGACATTTAATCCATCAAGAGAAGAGACCCTCCACGTAAAGCTCCCCAAAGCACCGGTAAACTGATCTGGACGACCCTTATCAGGAAAGGCAAGAACCTCTATCTCCATGGGGGACGCTTTTGCTCGCATCAGGGGAGGAATTGTTCTCTTTTTTTCCCCTCGTACTCTCATGCCTTCAATCAAAGAACCCTCTGTGGTTATTTTCATGGGGGTTTTAGCATGAGCACGCTGGGAGATTACCTGCACAGGCATACCCTCTACCCGCTCTTCCCGAACCTCGACAGAACCTATTGGAGAAAAGCCGTTCACCGACAAAAGAGGAAGGCTTTCTTTAAAAATTTGCATTGGTTCTGAAAAAAATATGCGGTATTCAAAGAGAACCTCTTGACCAGGAAATATCTTTGAGGGTGCTTTGAAAGAAGCTTCTAATCGAAAATCTTCTGCAGAAACAGCCTCTTGAACATGAATGCTAATAGCGCCAGATCTATAGCGCACATCATCGATCCGAACAGAGACAGGCCCTATAGAATATATGCCCGCAGAACGCGCTGAAAGCGTTGCTCTAAATCGATCGACAACAAGCCCCTCTTCTCCTTTAAAGAGTTTTTCGGGTGCCACGCTCTCCTTTTGAACAGCTTCGACATGAAGCTCTTCTTCATCCAACATAAACGACTCTACCTCTATATGCTTGCCAGGTTCGTGTACAATGGTGATATACATCGTTATCTCTTGCCCTTCGACAGCACTCTCTGGTGGAACGCGAAGGGAGATATCTGGTGGTAGATTTACAGAAAGCGCTGACAAAGAAGAGAAGAAAAGTAAAAAGAAAAGCAATCGATACATAAAAATTACTCCCAAAGCGCTCGATCTGAGCGATCCATCTCCTGATATAAACGAACAGCATCCTCTTTGTAAAAGAGCTCCTTCGATACAATTTTTGGCCGAGCGTACACCTGCTCCTCCTCAAAAAGGTCTCTTAACTTATACAGCACCCCTACCGCTTCATCAATCTCTCTTTCTGCTCCTTTTTTCTGAGAAATCAAGGAACAAAGCTCTGACCACTCTTTCAAAAGCGAGAGATACTTCTCCTTTTTCGATGAAGTAAAAAGCTCTGCTCCTCCTTCTAACTGCTTTTGAAGAGGAGCTTGTACGTGCAATACAAGGGGAACAGCCGCTCTCTTTTCAAAGAGCGCTATTGTGTTCTCAATCTGCTCTTTATAATTTTTTTCTTTTTCTACAGCTATCTTCCACAAGAGACAGGCTATTATCGGAGACGTGCTCTCCAGCCTCTTTTCAAGAATTTGTGAAATGGCATTAGCAAGTGGAGATGCGCTATCTTCTTTTATCACTTCTTCTAGAAATTGGTATGCCCTCTTATTCCACTCTTGAGGCCCTTTTTGCAAATGGGAGATCATATGATCAAGAGCTTTTTTGGGCTCTTCTTTATACCACGCAAAAAAGTTCTTTTGAAGAAGCGCCTCAAGGGGCTTTTCTTTTGGAGGGGAGCCTCTAAAATCCATCAAATCCCACGCTACAGAGGCAAGGCTTTTCCTCATAGTAGGTGTAAGAGATAGATCTATCTGTTGGCTTATCACACGACACAACGTCTCTTTTTTTCCCTCAAATTGAACTACTGGCCAAAGTAGAGACCATTCATACCAAAGATCGGACCACGAAAAAAGCTTTTCTGCCAACTCTCTCTGCTCTTTTGGAAGATGAGAGGCCAGCTCAGAAATTTTTTCATAAAGATACTCGAGCTTATCTTCACCTCTAGAAAAGAGAAAAACCTCCCCAGAATAATGAGAGCCCTCTTCAAGTAGAGAAAAAATAGCATTTGGAGAGTGCTCAATCAAAAGCGATATACGAGAACGAAATGGATTCTTCTCCAAAAAAGTCTCTATCTCATTTTGTTCAAACCAAAAAAGGGTGTTTGCCCAAGCTTTCGTCCCAAGATCTACAAAAGGAGCTGTAGCGTACAGCTTTGCAGCAGTTTCAAACTTCTCTGAGACAACAGGTCTTCTTTTTAACCACTCTTCTAGCCATCTTTTATACTCTTTCTTCTCCTTTAGAAGAGCAATGAGAGAAAGACCATATAGTGTCTCCTTCTCTTTTCCCTCTATCGGTTCTATTTTCAACCATTCGACAGCCTCGAGATACTGCCCTTGAAGGTAGGAGAGAAGAGCTCGTGTATAAAGAATTCTCTCTCTCGGCTTTTGAGCGGAAAGTGTAGAAAGTAGCCCCTCTATCTTCTTTTCAGCTGCTCTCCACTCTCCTTGGCCTGCCAGTTCAATAGCAGTTCTACACGAGCGATTCGCCTCCTGTTCTGAAAGGCAAAAGAGGGGGCTCGAACAGAGAAAGAGCATGAAAACAGGTGCTTGATACCCTCTCCACATTACAAAACCTATCCAAGCAAGAATAGTGCTTGTAGCAATCAGAAAAGCGGTTATACCGTCGACTCCTTTTTGTTCGGATGATCGTTGCAACTGACTTGAAATAGTTGCTACCAAGCTCGAAAAGGAGACCTTTTTTTGCCAGAGCGATATTTGAGGGCCTCCTGGACGCACCACAATCGATGTTGTTACTCCTTCACCCTTTGACAACTCTCGTCCACTAATAATAACAACCCATGGAGGAGCGCCCACCTGACTCTTCTCAACCTCTTGTGCAATGTCGGAGAGTGTACGAGAAGGATGTCTTTCCTCCTCTATTCCATCCAATAAAATGTGAAAAAAGAGCCTGTCTACTGTTGGAGGAACAAGAGGCGTTACTCCTTTCTCTGAGAGCTCAAACAAAGAAAAAGAGACCCCAGGAAGCGCCTCTACAAGGTCATTTGTCATTGACTTTACTAAAGAAAGAGAGCGTGCAGGATCAACAACAATAGCAACCCCTTGTCTTGGCTCTTCTTCTTGCATGTTCCATGTGGCGAGAAAGAAGGCAAAAAGAAGAGAGAGCATTGAAGAGAGTAAAAGTGCTCGGTACAAAACCCTTTTCATCTTAATCTCAGGAGCTATTATTTGATGCAGTCTCTTTCGAACACGCCTGCTCCTTTTTACAAAAAAGAACTCTCCTATAAAGAGACAAAGGACTAAAAGGAGAACAATAACCTTCATTGTACAGCCCTCAAAATAGTGCTCTCTAAAAGGCGGGAGAGGCAGCAAAAGATAAGAGCCCAAGCAAGAAGAACCCATCCTAAAGAAGAAGAGCGAACCTCTTTTTCTACCTGTTGATACTCTTCCTTTTTAGAAACACGAGAGAGCAGTCCTTCTAAAGAGTGCGTTAAAGAGACTTCGCCATACACTCCTCCTGTTGCTTGTACAAGCCTTCGCAAATTCTCCCTATCAATAAAGGGCATCCTTTCGTAACTCTTCTTGTCGATGTTTATATAATGAACTCGAACACCTCGTTGACGAGCATATTCAAGAGCTCTTTCATATGGCATTGATCGAAAGGGATGGGCCTTATCTGCAGGATGGGGCTCTTCAAGACCGTCTGTGATAACGATTACTGCTTGTCCAACGAAATGGCTCTCTTTTTCTGCTTTTGCAAATTGACGACATGCCTCAATGAGACAGACGCTCTTAAAAATGGCATACCCAAGTGCTGTTCCATTGAAGCGATCCTGTGTCTCTGGGGATATCTGCGCCAAATTCTGCTCAAAAAACGCTCTATCTCGAGAGAGAGGAACGCGCACCATTGCAGCCCGTGCAAAGCTCAAAAGACCAAAGAGATCATCTCCTCTTTCACCTTCGAGAAAGCCTTTTACACCCTTTTTTACTGCATCCATCTTTGAAATATTGCCTAGAGGCTCATTCATTGATCCAGATCTATCAATAACAAAAAAGAGGGCTCGAGAGGAGGTAGGAGTGGGGTAGACCCTACTCTTTTCTGAAACAAAAAGCTTTTCCAAAAGACCACTTCCAACACTCCAATGAATAGCAGCCCAGCATAAAAAAAAGATCGAGCCAACAAAAAGCATTTTGGAGACTATTTGAAGAGGGCCTTTATATTTTGGATAGAGATGAAGATGTGGTAATTGAATTGTTGTTGATACTTTTCTTTGTTGCAACTGAACAAGAGTACATCCCACAACAGCGAGAACAACAATCCACCACAACATGCTTCTTTGCCTTTAACCCCTGATTGTCTACAAAAAAATTCTTTTTACTACACACCCCCTTTAGCAGTCATCGCAAAAAACTTTCTTCTTGTCTTTTATTAAAAAACCAACCCGTCTTTAAAAAAAGCCAGGTTTTTATTTGCGACAAAAAAAACAAATTGGCTTATAATTTTCTCAAAACAAACAACTAAAGGGGGGCTTTATGCCTTTGGGTATTTCTAAATTTTTTTCAAGAATAAGACACCACCATGATCAGCCCGCCCCAAGAACCCCTCTTCCTGCTCCAGCAAACACCCCTGTTCAGAGAGTGGCTCCTGCTCCAGTAAGCACCTCTGTTCAGAGAGTAGTTAAAACGTTCGATTTCGATACGCCTTCAAAGTTATTGGCTCAGGATGCCAAAAGCCCTATGTGCCAAAGGTTTCTCTATTATTTGCGCAAAGAGGACCGTGACAGACTTGCCCTAACAAGCAAAATGAATTTTCAAAATCTATCCAGCATTGTGGGGGTATCTTTAGTAAACAGTACTGATAGGCGATCTATCGAACTGTGGCTCAAACAGAATGTTCTAGCAAACAACGAATTGCTTCAAACAAAGTTAAAGTCTCTTCTTACCTCCTTTGGAATTACCTACCCCCTCACAGAAGACAATAAACAGCAAACCCTTGCTCGTATAAGAACTATTCTCTTATCTTTACAGTTAAGCCATCTTTTAACAGACAAAGAGAAACGCCATTTTATCAACCTCTATACTGAAGAGATTTTTAAAAACCAAAAACTTCTCTATCTTCTCCTTCAAACAGCCGATAGAAATAACCTCGTACTGTTGTTTGAAAACCACTTCGACCTAGAGAATACAACGTTTCATCAAAAAGTCGAAATTGTTCGCAGGTACCTTGAAAACAATGGGCTAACAGTAATAATAAAGCAGATATCATGTTCCTCTCCCTCCCTCGTAACTAATATTCCAAACGAAATTTGTACTGTGACCACGCTGCAGAAACTCATCCTCAAGGGTACCAAAATCTCCGCTCTCCCTGCCGAGATCCGCAATCTGACCGACTTGGAATGGCTCGACCTCGAAGACACCTCAATCACAGATTTTCCAGACGTCATTTGCACGCTGACCGATCTCGAGTGGCTTGACCTCTCCTACAACAAAATCCCCTCCCTCCCTGCCGAGATCGGCAATCTGACCAAGCTAGAAGGGCTCTGCGTAAACAACACCGAACTCTCCGTTCTCCCTGCCGAAATCGGCAAGCTGACCAGGCTAACAGAGCTCCTCGTAAACAACACCGAACTCTCCGCTCTCCCTGATGAGATCAGCAATCTGACCGACTTGGCATTCCTCCGCCTCAGAAACACCTCAATCACAGATTTTCCAGACGTCATTTGCACGCTGACCGATCTTCAGGAGCTTGACCTCTCCTACAATAAAATCCCCTCTCTCCCTGATGAGATCGGCAATCTGACCAAGCTAGAAGAGCTCTACTTAAACAATAACAACATCCTCACTCTACCGCACACAATTGGTGAGCTGACCGAATTGAAAGAGCTCGCCCTCGGATCTATGCCAATCCCAGGTGGCAATTACAAGGGGATTGAGCTGGAGAAGATGCTCACCCACAATCAAATCCCCACTCTACCGGACACAATCGGTAATCTGACCGAGCTAGAGGAGTTTTACCTCTCCAACACCGAAATCGAAACGCTACCGGACACGATTCAATCATTGAGGCGTCTTCGGGTCTTCGAGATCTCCAAAACTCCTCTCGAAACCTTTCTTGACGCCACGCTCGATCTGGTCCTCACTCCAAAAATCCAAGAGATGTTTCGTCGCTCAAATATGCAGAACGACTTGGCCGAAGTCTTTGAGCTTAAATGCCGTATTCTAGCAAGCAACAAATTGCTTCAAACATACTTAGGCCCTCTTTGTATCTCTTTTGGAATTACCTACCCCCTCACAGAAGACAATAAACAGCAAACCCTTGATCGTATAACAACTATTCTCAACTCTTTAAAAAGAAGCTATCTCTTTACAGATAAAGAAAAACGTCATTTTATCAACCTCTCTGCGGAAGAAATTTTTGAAAAACCAAACCTTCTTTATCTTCTCCTTCAAACAGCCGATAGCCACAACCTCTTACTATTGTTTAAAGAAATTTGCTCCTCACAGCACACAACCTTTCATGAAAAAGTCGACGCTGTTCTCGTCCATCTTCAACAAAACAGAGAAACGATAGAGAATGTATCATGTTTTTCTACCGGCCTAACTAATATCCCATACGAAGTTGGTAATTTGCCCAACCTGAAACAACTCTGTCTCTTCGACACCCAAATCTCGTTTCTCCCTGACGAGATCCGCAAGCTGATTCCCTCTTCTCACAATTTAGACAAAGCACTTGATCCCAGCCGTAGCCTAGCAAGTAATCAATTGCTTCAAACAAAGTTAGTCCCTCTTCTTACCTCCTTTGGAATTACCTACCCCTGCACAGAAGACAATAAACAGCAAACCCTTGATCGTATAACAACTATTCTCAACCCTTTAAAGAGCAGCACTCTCTTTACACAAGATGAAAGAAGTTCTTTTATTAATCTCTCTGCGGAAGAAATTTTTGGAAATCCGGACCTTCTCTATTTTCTCCTTCAAACAGCTGATAGACACAACCTCCTACTGTTGTTTAAAAATAATTACCCTTCACGGAAACCCTTTCATCAAAAAGTCGAGGGCGTTCTTTCCTCTCTGCAAAATGACAGAGTATACAGGGAGAATCTGTCATGTTCTTCTACCGACCTCACTAATGTCCCATACGAAGTTTGTACTCAGTCCAGGCTGAAACGGCTCCAGCTCAACAATACCCAAGTCTCGGCTCTCCCAGACACAATCGGTAATCTGACCAATTTACAATGGCTTCTCCTCAAAAATATCCCACTTACAACTCTTCCATGGACCCTTTGCAAACTGACCAAGCTTGAGGAGCTCGACTTCTCCGACACCCAATTATTCTCACCTTCTTCCCCTAATTTTAATAAAAATTTGGACATACTAGAGCACATTTGCACAAACAACCCCCAAATCAAAGATCTTTCAACGAAGCTTTCCCATTTACAAAATTCAACGATCTTCTCATTTCTTGAAAAAAGGGTTACCGAAGGATAAAAACTATTTAATCTTGTTTAAAAATACATCGTCTCGCAATAGTTTTGTTATAACAAAAGGACTTTTTATGACTTCTCCAGTCACAGCTTCTACAAGTAATCGTACTGCGCTCACCCAACTTCCTCAAGAGAGCCAATCCCCTTTTCCAGTGGACAGCTCTGTTAACCAAGTAGGGTACAAAATATTATCTCTCTCCTCATTTCCATCGGGGTCTCCAGAGCCTCGCGTGTATATGTTCCAAGAAAATGATTCTACTTACCAATCTATACTCTCCTTACTCTGCTCGGTGCCTCAACAAAAGCAGAATGACGATACTCAAGAAAGACTACAGCCTCTTCTCACCTCCTTCGGAATTCCCTTTGCAGACAATAGAAAAGACACTCTAGCTCGCGTTGAAATTATTCTCGACTCTTTAAAGAACAGCGATGTTTTTACAGATTTTGAGAAGACTCAGTTTCTCTCTCTTTGTCCTGAGGCTGTCATTGAAGATATAGCATTTTTTCTTTCTCTTCTTCAGAGCGCTGATAGACACAACCTTGTGATCCTGTTTTCAGATATATGCCCTTCTCTCAAAGAAAAATCCTTTCCTGAAAAGGTTACTGCTGTTCTCGAATACCTCAAAGAAAAAGGAGAAGTAATAACGACATTAACCTGTAATAAGAGCACTCTCACAGCTATCCCAGAGGAAGTCCATAATCTCAAAAACCTGAACAGCCTCGATATCTGCGGCACTCAAGTCACATTTATTCCCCAATCGATTAAAGGCCAGGCTCTTGTTAAGCCGCCTCGAAGAGAGAGCCTGCGTACAAAAAAATCCCTTCCATCAAAATCGCACATATAAGAAAATGGCTTCCTAGCAAATAATAGAAGCAAGCAGATGTTATCTATAATTGTTTTCCGTACAAGACTGTTATAACAGGGCCGTATTTCATGATTCGATCTAACAGATGTGTACGACCGATCTTTACACTGATTGCAGTTTTGCAAGAACCTTTGGTTTGCCTGCAAACTATTGTCCCCCTCTTTCTCCTTCAAGAGCTCGATGCTTCGGCAATTCATATTGCGCTGTTAACCTCTATTCTTCCCGCAGTTGCCATCCTCTCCTTTTACTGGGGATCTCTCCTTCACAATGTCCATTCAGGAAGGGTTCTGCGGACAAGTCTTATGACATCAACAGCACTCGCGCCAATTCTCTTTGCCATCACCATATATTTTAACAATCCATGGGCCTATATCGTAGCAAGTGGCTGGTATGCGCTCTTTTTAAGAGCGTCTCATCCAGCTCGAATGGAGATTTTGAAACGACTCTTTCCTCAAGAGCAATGTAATGAATTTTTCTCCTCACTTTTTAGAGTCTCTTATGGTGTGGGGATGGTCCTTGCTCCCATATTAGGACTTTTGTGTGATACTCAGCTCGTATCACTACGATGGCTTTTTACTATTGGTGCCTCTTTCCATCTCTTTTCATCTTTGCTCTACATCTTCATTCGTCCAGCTGCCGCTTCCTTTGAGACAGAACCTGTCCCCAAAATAACCTCTTTTCTGTTCGATCCTTGGAAAAATTCTCATCAACTCTTACGAGAAAATTCTCTGTTTCGCAGATTTCAGATTGGGTTTTTTATTGCGGGATCTGGTCTTATGATTGCAAAACCAGCAGGGGAAGTGTTATTAAGCAAACTACATCTTCCATATTTATTAATATTTATTTGCAGAACGCTTTTAAAAGGGTCCGGTACTATTGGAAGTAGTAAGATCTGGAGCAAACATCTTTCTCAAAAAAGCGTTTTGTCCGTCTCTTCGCTTGTAGCTGTGGGCTTTCTGCTTTCTCAGGTCTTTTTACTCAGCTCTCTCTCCTGGTATTACCTCGTCTTTTTTGCCTACGCCATCTACGGTATCGCTCAAGGAGGCAGCCAGCTTATTTGGCATCTTTCTGGTCCTCTGCTTTCAGGAACAGAGTCAAGCTGCCAATACTCTTCTGTCAATATTTTAGCTGTTGGTGTCAGAGGTGCTGCTATGCCCCTTTTAGGCGGAATGCTTCTGCACTCTTTTGGCATTATTCCAACAATGTGGATTAGCACGCTTACCATCTTTTTCGGAGCACTCTATCTTCAAAAACAAAGCGCACCAATTCCCGCCAAAGTGTAAAAAGACTTGCTCTCTTCCTCTACGATACGGTAAAGTATTCGCAAAATTGAGACGAAAGCTCTATGCCAACAAAAAAGCATAAAAAAATTGAAAAAGCCTTCCCATGGTATGAACGAATACGTTGGGATCGATTGTACGAAAAGAGAAAACAGATTCTTTTCCTTTTCTTTGCTCTTATAGTTATCGTTTGGGTCGTAAGCTCTTTTGCCTCAAAAAGAGAATCCTCTGCCATCTCTCAAACACTTAAAGGAGAACTCTCTGTCATTCGACTTACCCGACCGCCTTCGACCGACCAAAAGATTGTATATGAAGAAGAGCTCGACACACTTTTAAGCTTACTTTCACAATCTTCTTCTTTAGCAAACCGATTTGCAGGCGTTGCAGCACAGGAAGAGATTTTGCAAAATCGAGAGCTTTCAACAGAATGGTTTGAGTTGGCCATCAATAGATTAGATGAGGCAAATCTTCCACTGTATAGCTCCATTGTCCGAGCAACACAAGAGAGCGAACAGAATGAAAACACAAAAGCTCTTGAAATACTAAACGAAATTCTCTCTGTAGAAGAGACAAACTCAAAGGTTCAATTTTACGCTCTCTTACAAAAAGCTTTTTTGTTAAAAAAAATAGATCAGCCAAATGGTGAAGTAATAGAGAAAATAGAAACTCTTATAGAAAAAGATCCCGATATTGTCGGACTTTTTGATGTATGGATGCGCGACACACCGACTAATGTTCTCTCTTTTTTAAAAAAAGAATAACAGAACTTGAAGAGATTTATTATGTCGTGCTACACAAGTTTTTTAGGGCTTGTTGCAGGCGCATGCCCTCTTTAGCTTAAGCCTGTCAAACTGCGAGCGCTTCTAAGGTGAAGGAGGTGACACAAAAAGAGGAAATCCTTAAGAGATCTTTAGTGGATCTAAACCCCTGATTGCGACTCTATCTTCCTCGTAGGATGGGCGAAGAAGACAGGATACGAGTGTTGTAACGAAGGCAAGGTTAAAAACCTTGTCGAGGAACAACACGAAGTAGATTGTTTTCTGCAGCCATCCTACGAGGAAGATAGGGGCCAATCAGGGGTTAAAGAAGACGAGCGTAGATTGTGAAACTTTGTATAAAGAAGATGGTCTGCTTAAATTTATTTAAGCTGAGATGAACCAAAGAATGAGTATATCATTCTACAAAGATAGGTAGATGATGATTACCAGCCAACCCTCTGTTCTCCTTGAAGAAGGGGATGGAACCATGGGGAAGGCGACAACCGAGCAGTTTGCCAAAAGCAACAATGCCGGAACAGTTGATCTGTTTACAGAACAGATCAGTTGGATAGAGGGGACAGTCTCTGTTTCCTTTTAACAGCCTAATCCCTATGGGAAGTATCACAAGACACGCAGTCGATCAGGCTGCGTGTCTTGGTTTTTAAACTTGCGTTATGTCATAGTGTGCAGCACTTAAGTTACAGTAAAAAGGTGTATGTCTAAAAAATATCTTATCATTGTCGAGTCTCCAGCAAAGATCAAAACCTTAAAACGGTTTCTCGACCCCTCATATATATTTGAATCCTCTTACGGCCATATTCGCGATCTTCCTGCACATGAGTTTGGCATTGATATTGAACATGACTTCGAGCCCTCATATGTTCCTCTAGAAGACAAAAAGGCTGTTATTCAAAAATTAAAAAAGCTTGCCAAAGAGTGCGACACCGTCTACCTCTCCCCCGATCCAGACAGAGAAGGAGAGGCAATTGCATGGCATATTAAAGAACTTTTAGGCAGTAAAACAGACATTCAGCGCGTCAGCTTCAACTCCATTACCAAAGAGGCTGTCAAAGAGGCTATCTCTCATCCACGAGACATTAATATGGCGCTTGTCAATGCCCAACAAACACGCCGCCTACTCGATCGCCTTGTGGGGTATACAGTCTCACCCCTTTTAAGCCGAAAGCTTGGAAGGCACGGTAAAAACGCTATCTCCGCTGGAAGAGTACAGTCAGCTGCTCTTAAAATCGTTGTCGAGAGAGAACGAGCAATCGAAGCCTTTACCCCTTGTGAATACTGGAATATCACTGCCTGGGTAAAAGATGATGATAAAAATAAACCCTTTGCTGCAGCTCTCTACAGTATCGACGGCAAACGGGTGGAAAAAGAGCCCTCTGATAAAGAGGACAGAACTACTGTACCAAATGAAGCAACTAGTGCTGAGATTAAACAGGCGTTAGAAAACTGCTCTTCCTACACTGTTGTTCGTGTCGACAAAAAGGAAAAAAGACGACAACCAGAAGCTCCCTTTATCACTTCTACACTTCAACAAGAGGCCAGTCGCCACTTTCGCTTTTCACCATCTCGAACCATGCAAATTGCTCAAGAGCTCTATGAGGGTATAGATCTTGAAAATGAATCTGAAGGTCTGATCACCTATATGAGAACGGACTCTGTCCGCATTGTGCCAGAAGCGCTCTCTGAAACTAGATCCTATATCAAAAAAACGTATGGCGCATCATTTCTCCCAGACGCTCCAAGACAATTTCATGTAAAAAAGAGCGCTCAAGATGCTCATGAAGCGATCCGACCTACACAAATCTCTCGAGATCCAGACTCTATCAAGCGATTCCTCTCTCCTGAACAATACAAACTCTACACCCTTATTTGGAAACGACTTGTCGCCTCACAGATGACTCCCGCCGTCTACGACACTGTAAGCTGTGACATTCAAGCAAACTCTCGCTTTATCCTCCGCGCTACAGGCTCTCAAATCAAAGATCCTGGCTTTTTACATCTCTACGAAGAAAAACAGGATGAGGAGATAATAGAAGAGAATAACCATCGCCTACCAGAGCTGACTCTTGACCAACTTCTCCTCCTACAAAATGTAGAAGCAGAACAGGCTTTTACTCGGCCACCACCGCGCTTTACTGAGGCCTCTCTTATTAGAGAGCTCGAAAAATCCGGTATTGGACGTCCCTCTACATACGCCACAATCATGAAAAAGATCTCGGCACGAGACTATACCGTTAAAGAGAAAGGGCGCTTAAAACCAACAGAGCTTGGATTTGTCGTGACGGGCATGTTGGAAGAAAATTTCGAAGATCTTATGAATATTAGCTTTACAGCTGATCTAGAAGATTCTTTAGAAGAGATTGCTGAAAATCAAAAGGAATGGAAAAAGATCCTTGCATCCTTCTGGAAACAGTTTTCAAAAACACTGGAACATGCCAAAGAACACGCCCATCCTCCCAAGATTATGACAGAGGAGATCTGCCCTGAGTGCCAATCACCTCTTCAGAAGATCTGGTCGCACTCGCGCTATTTCTTAGGCTGCTCAAAATACCCAGATTGCAGCTACACCACATCTCTAGAAGAAGCTCAATTCGACAAATCTGAATATCGTGAAGATTTTGACTGGGAGCAGTCTTGCCCTAAATGCCAAGCTCCTATGAAGCTTCGCTTTGGAAAATTTGGTGCATTTCTCGGCTGCACAACATATCCAGAATGTAAAGGCATTGTCTCCATACCCAAAAAAGGAGAGATTGTCGGCCATCCTTGTCCAGCGGTCGGCTGTGAGGGCACTCTTGTACAACGCAGATCGCGCTTTGGTAAACCATTTTGGGCCTGCACAGAGTATCCAGATTGCAATGTCATTGGAAACTCTATCGATCAGGTCGATGAAAAGTTTCATCTTCATCCCAAAACACCCTATGTAGCCAAGAAAAAGAAGGCAAAAAAGGGTGCCAAAAAGAAAACCGCAACCAAAAAGAAAGCGACTAAAAAGGCCGCTTCCAAAAAGAAGACCAAGAAAAAGGCTTCTGAGGACTAGAACTGCTGTTTTGGTATTTTAACAACCTGAACATCTGTGAGCATGTCGTAGACTGCTTGTCTTCGCTCTGTGAAAAAGATAGGCGCTATCCAGGCGATCTCAATGCCAAATAGGATGAGAACGAGAAAGGCCCCAATACCAGTTGGCTCTCCTGCATAGAGCTCTCTAATCATCTCTATAAGGAGACTTGGCACTGCCCAAATAATATAACGTATTGACGCCATCTTAAAAGAGACCTTCTCATAGGAAAGATCACATACATTGAGGCCAAGAAGCCTTTGACCGGGAGTTCCCTTCTTGTAGGAAGATTCATAGAGTGCAAAATAGAGCAAATGGATGACAAGCGATATCACCACAAAGAGCCCGTAAAAGAGTATCCAAGATCCTTGTCTACCGAGATTTAGGCCTACAAGGGCCAAAAGGATCTCCACAGTTCCAAAAAAGATAAAGGCAAAAAGCAAAAAAAGGCTTAAAAAGATAGCCTGGTCAACAAAAAGTGCAAAAAATCGTCGAAATATTCCTGCAGGAACCATCCCTTTTCTCTCCTATTGGGTAAAATCTCATACTATGTAAAGAAACAACTTTAGGAAAGGAATTTTTTCACGAAATTACTTGCGGAAACTCTTCATCGATCTCTTGAGACGAGGGGGATGGAGGGGGGAGAGTAAACGTTTCTGGCTCTTTGATAACTTTTTCTCTCCATGAGGTATCTGTAAATGCCTTTTCAGGAGAGACAATATTCCATCCAGATTGACGGATCATGAGAAGAATATCGTTTAAATAGAGCGCGTTAAGATCATTTGCATGAAACAGAAGGGTATGGACAATTTCCTTTGGATACGCTTCGATATATTGCCCACACCACCTTTTTATAAAAGAGAGGTAGAGACCTTTAAGCTTCTCATAGTCAATCTGCTTATTGCCCTTGATCGCTTCCTGAAGTTTCTGGTTGAGGTACCAATCATAGGTAAAGATAGTGACATAGCCCTCTGTGTATCCCAATTCTTGTAAAAGCTTGTACACAGCTTCAGCCTTTTCTTGTGTTCCTCCAAGCGCCTCTCGATTGCCATAGTCAAGAGAAGGGTAGCGAAAGTACTTCTTTTTATGAGAATAGACGTCCAAAATCTCGTCTGTCTTTTCCAGCTCTTCTCTAATTTCAGAGAGAGAAAGTTCACTGAGGTGGGGGTGTGTAAGAGAGTGGTTGGCTAAAAAATGGCCCCTTTTTTCTACAAGCTCCACAGAGGAAGGATCCTTTCGACAACAATTTCCAATACAAAAAAAGACCGTCTTACATTGATGGTTGTCACATGCCTTTAGAAGCTGTTCTGTTCGTTTCTTTGCTGTAAAAAGTACACCATCTGGCATAGGATGGTCATCGAAGGTGATGGCAATATCAACACCATCGAGAGGAATTAAAAAGAGCAGAAAAAAAAAGTAGTAACGCATTATTTGTTTTGCCCCAATACCTCTAAGAAGTGCTTAATTTGTTCCCCTATTTCCTCATTTTTATATATACGAAAAGGAGGATTTTTTTTTGTTTTACCCCTATATTCAAACGCATAGAATAATTGAAACAACCTTTTTTTATTCTCTTCAAAGAAATCAAAAAAATCTCTTAGATCACAGTCGTGCACCACAATTGTACATGGATAGGTTTTACAAATAGCGCGAAAGGCAATACTTTCAAGACCCTTTTGTCTAAAAAACTCTCGACACACAGTAAAATCAAGAGAAAAATTTTGAAGTTTGGGATTTTTAGGATCATCATCTTCTCGAGGAACAAGAAACTCTTTGAGTATAGTAAAAAAATTCCCTCGTAAAAGCGCCTCTACCAAGTTACGTACAGAGTCCTTTTCTCTATAACATGAATACTCTCTTATCCAGTCTTCTTCCTTGCCCACAAGCCATTTTTTCCAATCTCTTGCTCCTCTTTTCTTCTCTATCATTGCTGCAACATAGACAAGACCCTGAACAAACCATTTTTCGTCGGTGTAAAGCGAGATCTTCTCTTCAGAACACGGGCTATTTTTATCTATTGAGCACCTCCGTGCAGGATTCCAACCAAAGGTTAAAAAACACGCATGGCGAAGATGGGCGTCACTAATGAACCACTCTCTTGCACACAGCTTATCTCGCAAAACTTCTAGTTCTATGAGTGATAATAAAGAAGTGCTTATAGGCATTTGAGAGCCATTACCGATAGAACTTAAAACTTGGATACTCTCTTTAAAAAGACACTCGTCTGAAATAGTGTCCTCTTTGGGAAAATAAGATTTTTCCTGCGCTGATACGTATTCAGGAAAAAGTTTTCTAAACCGTTCTTTCTCTATTTTTTCGCTATATCCATCACATCCGATTAGTTCAAATGAAGCCTGAGGTTTAGACGAACAGGCACTAACAGCCATTTTATTCCCCCCCTTTATTAACTCAAATTACGTAATTATTCGTTCTTAAAAATTGAGCTCGGAAGCCAATACATCTTTCATCTTGTTACACAAGAGCAAAAGGATCTTCTAAAGTTTATTAGGAGGCAGCTTTTTCGCCTTCTGCCTAAATTCTTTCAAGCATGCTCTTTTTTTTACATAGGCATCACCGGCTTGTTCCATATAACGAAGAAAATACTTACTCGGACCTTGCTGATAGGCCTCAGGATGCCACAAAACTCCAAAAACTGGAGCCCCAAATTTTGCCTCAAAACCTTCAATCGACTCAGAGAGATTAGGATGTTGTTTATCCCGACAAGCTACTGCGTTCTTTTCTAATATCGGTGGCATGTATTGAGGAGCAAAATTATGTACACTGTTAACCATTATATCTTCTGTTCTTAATGCTATCTTCTCCATAAATTCATTAACCACACTACCCAGAACCGTATCTTTTTCCACACAAATTTTGTGCATCTCTCTATTGTTCACAATCATATTTTTCACACCAATTCGAGGCATACCCCCACGACAATTATGATTGTCGACTTTTTCTAAAGATCCTCCATAACTTTCAAGCAATAATGCGGCCCCACCACAAACACCTAAGATAGGTTTGCCATTCAACTTTGCCTTCCTGATAAGCTCGATTTCAAAAATTTTTCTCAACCCCTCAGGATGACTACTGGCCTCTCGAGAAATTCCTGGGAGGAAAAGGAGACCGCCATTTTCTAAAATCTCATTCATTTGACAAGTTGCCTTTGGATATACCTTAAAATCATCATCCAAAGTTTCTCCTGGACAAACATGTAAATGAAATTCAGCTTTTTTTATGTTTTTTTTTAACGTACTTGTGGACATTGATTCATGGTGAACTATCCGTGTAGGATAATGTGTATGTTTTCGAATGGCATAATGATCATACACGCTTCCCCCAATATCTCTTTTCCCATAATCGTTTCTAAATGCAACATCAATATATGACCTATTAATGCTCATAAACACCCCCTACAATCACACTAGATTTCTAATTTTTACACATGTCTATTTTTAATATTTCTCCATTCATCAGCAACTGAAGTAGCAAGCAGTGCCGCATCTCTACCTAAACGACCATAGCGCAAAAAGACGAGCACAACAAGCTCTGGCTCGCGGCAATAAAGGGGATCTTTTCCAGTCTCTGGATAAAAAACAGCTCCGAACCAGATATGATTATACATAAAGGGCTCTTGTCCAATTGCAACACCAAGCCTCTCCATGCTCTCTGCTGTACTCGATTTTCCTATCATATAGGGTCTCATACGAGAGAAGCTTTTGAAGAGATAGGGACGGCCTGCATAGAATTGTCTCATCTGTGCACTCAAAGCCCGCTGAGCAGAAGTTTTCATCCCCTCGAAGAGTATCGTCTGCTCTTCTCGAGAAAGCTCTATCTCTCTTTTTACCCTTCGCGTTGGAACATGAATATGTTGCTTATAAACATCTGAAGAAAGACCTACCCAGATCGGCGTCTCTATCCCTACTGCTCGCATCGTCTTCTGATAGGCATTAGAGCCAAGTCCTTGAGAAAAAGAGGGTTCAGAACCAATTGCCATCTTTACAAATCGAGGGACAAGTACTTCACCACCATTTGCAAAGGCTGAAAACATCCGGGCCGATTGCAAGGGCGTTGCAAGAAGTGTATGCTGGCCTATTGCTGTGGTATAAAGCCCTGTCTTATTCGTCTCCAAATCATCTGGCAACCTTCCAGAAACCTCTCCTGAAAGACAAATGCCAGCCTTTTGCCCATATCCAAACGCCTGGGCGCTCTCTAACAACCGTTTTGGGCTGTCCAGAAAATCTCCAGCAAGTAGAGCAAAATACGGATTGCTCGATCTTCCAATAGCGTCGATCATATTGACCTTGCCAACTGTCCCCATACTTTTCGGCATACGACCGCCTTTATAAAGACGAGGAATAGGTCTTCCGAAACCATCTGTGGCAACAAAAAAGCGGTCTCCTTGATAAAACGATCTGTCTGTAATTGTAAAAAAGTCAGGATCGAGCCGCTGCTCTCGAAATCGCTCTACCTGCTGTCTCAAGGCAGCATAGGCAACAACAAGTTTAAATATAGATCCAGGAGCACTTGCCTGCATATGGCAAAAGGAGCGTAAAGGTGAGGAGCGAAGTGAAAAATAAGAGCGGATAAGGCCCTGCCCTGTTTTAGGAACGCCTCCTCTGTACGAACAGCTGTATGTTCCCCAAAGATCATGTGTCAGCCCACTAAACCCTTTTAAAGCTGACAAAAACTCAATAGCTTGCTTATCACCAATCTTTCGTAAAACAATAGAGAGTCTTCTTCCGTGCTCTTTTTGGGATGATACTGCTCGAACAGAGGCCTCTTGGACCCATAGAGGCCACTTTGTAAAATCGCTCAAAAGAGCGTGGTAGAGAAGATCATCTTTACTGCTTTGCCACCAAGCAGCAAACTGCTCCCTACATTCTCTATCTGTATAGTATAAAAATGGGCGCGCAGGAATGTGCAAGCGCTCTTCAGCTTTACGCTTTTCTGCTAAAAAGGCTTTTTTATGCTCTTTTTTCCACTCTTCAAAAGGACCTAATTCAAACCCTTTTTCCAGCTCTTTTTTTAATGCATCAGAAAAAGTCTCTTTAGCCGAGATCAGAGAGCGATATAGCTTTATAGGGATTTTCTTTATTGATTTGGCTAAAATCGGGGATATTTCCTCATGACGAACTAAAAGCCTGCTTAAATCTACTACAAGTAGTTTTTCTCTTACAGACCCACATTGGGGCAAAAAGTTATCTATAATATCTTTAGGAGGACATTTTTTCTGTTCACAAAGCTGTGCAATCTCCTTTTGAATCTTGCAAAGCTCTCCAATAGTTGGTTTTGAGCGAAAATAGGAAAGAGCTGGCGAGTTAACAGGCGTGATGCTCTCTACAAAATGGTCCCATGTCATCCAAATGTGACGGTCGCAAAAATCTCCCTCCTTTCCAACCTCCTCTAAGATAAGAGGAGAGCGCATATCCCATATGAGTTTTAAATAATAATCGTTTTCCAACCATCTATAGATCCCTTCTTGTTGAGGAGGTCGAATGAGTGCTGCACTGCTGCTTCGAACAAAATCATTGCAATCAAAGCGAGGAAAGCTGGCAAAGGAGAGCACCTCGCCACTCTTTGGCTCCATGGCAATAATAGCTCCGCCTCGTACAAGAGGGTTTTTTGCCCCTTTCTGAATTCTTTCATCATCTTGAGCTAAAATATTGTATCGATCTGTCTCGCTCTCACAAAGAAGCTTCTCACACCACTCTTGCAGCTCTGATGAAACAGAGAGAACAATTCTTTTTCCTGGAACAGGCTCTTTTGATCCAACTGTCTCTCGCAAAACCTCTCCCTGGGCATTGGTGACAAAACAGCGCCGCCCTTTCATTCCTCGCAGTTGATCTTCAAAGGCTGCTTCTATTCCTACCTTGCCAATCTCATCATTAAAACCGTATGCCCTTCTCTCAAGAGCCATAAGCCTTTTTTTTGCAGCAAAAAAGCTTTCAATGGGAAGGTCTTCTCCAGCCTCAACGCGCTCTACATACTTTTTTAAGGAACGTCTTTCAGAGAGCGATTCATCTAACTCTTCTCGATTTAAGGCTGCAGTATATCCGACAAGATGGCTTGCTAATCGGCCTCTAGGATACTCTCTTTTTACTGACCTTTCCACAACAAGGCCTGGCCAGTCCTTTGAGAGCATATTGAGAAAATAGTACTCTTTCTCAGAAAGGCCCGTGTATAAGATAACAGGAGTTGTGGGAGAAAAGACTGCATAGGCATAAATGGTCTCCTCAATTCTCTTTGGATCAAGCTTAAGTTTTCTCCCTACCATCTCCGATAATGCTTGAACATACTCTCTCCGCAAATAGCGGCGTCCTCCGCTCTTAGCATCTACTATCCAACGAGGAATCTCTTGAATCGGAGACCACATAACACCAAGACGGTATTCGATAGCGTTAGCAGCAAGCACAATGTTAAACCGATCCCGAATCGTTCCCCTCATGGCAGGCTCTACAACAACCTTTCGTCGTGCACGAGTAGCTTCTACTGTCTTAGAGGAGTGGCGAACAACAGTAAGATACCAAAGACGCAAGGTAAAAACGCAAAACATAAGCAAAACAATATAGAGAACTTTGTTTGCTTTGCGAAGAATAGAAGCAAAAACTTGTGCCCGTTTTCTATCCATATATTTACTAACAAAAAAGAATATGCGATACTTTTAGCGTATCAAAAATGTTTGCTGATAGACATTTTACATATTTTTAGATTGGGAACAACATGACAAACAAGATCGAAGATAAAGTTCGTCTTCTCGACAAGACCGGTCGTTTTTCACGCCCAGAAGAGGCTATCGATTCTTTTCTTCAACAAGCTAGATCTCGCCAACCCTGTAATGACTGTGTCATCCCCTATCCTGTTGCCAAGGCGTTTTCAGAAAAGCTTTGCATAGATATCCAATCAGTTGCCATTGAGCAGTCCTCTCGAGGCCTTCTCCCCTGGGAACTTGCGTGCTGTTGGGTCGATGAAGAGGGGGAATCAACGATCAGAATACGCCCTTCAAAAAAAGGTCTCATCTCCAAAAATACCCTTTTAGTGCATGAACTTGTCCATGCTGTGCGAGGCCGCCTCTCCTCTTCAAAATTTGAAGAGTTTTGCGCGTACGATATCTCGGCAGCTCTTACACCACTACCCAAATGGCGCCGTTTTTTAGGTCCGCTTTTTTCTTCTGCTAAAGAGATTCTTTTTATCTGTCTTCTCTTGTGGAGCAACTTCTTTTTGCCGCTTCTATTTAATTTTCACCCTTCCACTTTTGCTCTCTCTATTATACCCGTCCTCTCCATCGCCCTTCCCTTCACCCGCCTCATAACGAGATGGAAAACATGGAATAAGGCTCTACACAACATCTCTCTCCACTTTCCAGAAAGGGCGCGAGCACTTCTCATCCGCCTGGCAGATGAAGAGATTATCTGGCTCTCAAAGCTCGACCCTGATCAAACAGTTTCTGCAATTCAAGAGAGAGCACTGTATGATTGGCGCTGGCAGTTTTTTGTGAGTTATATTCTTTAGAGTAATTCTTAGCTAAAAAACAGTATTGACAAATATATAACAGCCCTTTCGAAAAACCCTTGTTTTGCTATCATTGACCTACACTAAATAAAAAATAGGGGTTTTTATGTCCTTACCTTCCAGCTTCCACCCAACGTCATGAAATTGAAGATGAGCATGCAGAGCTTGGGGCTACTGAGGAATCTGGGCTTACTAAGGAAGGGTTACTTCAACATTTGGAGAGATATCATGAGAGTTACAACAAACTAAAGGCCGTGTGGGAAAAATCGAAAGAGGATTTGAACGCGCTAAAAAGTCAAAACAAAAGCTTGCAGCTTACGATTCAACTGCAAAATCAAAGAATTGAAGCCTTAAGAAAACAACTAAAACAAGAAAAAAAGGACCCTAATCTTTTAGAGAAAATTTCTAGTGAACTCTCTTCATCAAAATCTGAGTAGTAAATTTTTCGATGAACAAGCTCTATTCTTTATCCACTGGCGCCGTAAAACAATCAGGGGTTTAGCAGCGATTTGAAAATACGTACCAGTCGAAACTAACCTAAAAACTCTTCTATTTTACTGGCTATTTCCTCTGTTTTCAGCTCGTGGATAGGACACGGAGGAAGTGATCGAAAGAAAAACTGGCCGTATGACTTTTTCACTATTCGTGAATCTAAACAGACAACACAGCCCTTATCATCATGGCGCCGTATAAGACGACCAAAGGCCTGCTTGAACCGGACACAGGCACGAGGGATTGCGTAGTAAATAAATGGGCTTTTGCCCTCTGCTTGAACCGCTTCCGATCGAGCTTCAGCCAAAGGATCTGAAGGCACATCAAAGGGAAGGCGAGCAATGACAACGAGACGAAGAGCTTTGCCTGGAATATCAATACCCTCCCAAAAAGAGGCGGTTGCAAAAAGGACGCTTTTTTCATCTTTTTGAAAGATCTCTATCGTCTGCTTTTGAGACCTCTCTCCTTGACAAAGAACGCAAAAGCCCATCGATTCAAGAGCAGGACCCGCCCTTTTAAAAGCATCTTTTAAGGAAGAGTGGGAAGTAAAGAGAATAAGGGCACCACCACCGCTTGCCTGAACAAGACGTATACAGCTCTTTGCAAGATGCTTTTGATACTCACGTGATGTGGGCTCTTCAAGATCTGTTGGAACCATGAGCAGTGTATTTTTTTCATAAGGAAAGGGCGAGGGATAGATAGCCTCATGTACAACATCGAGTTCTTTGAGACCAAGGCGAGAGCGGATAAAGTCAAAGCTGTTGGCAGCTGTTAATGTTGCACTGCACAAAAGTGCGCTGTTAAGCGGTGAGAAAAGAAATTGTTGAACCATATCTGAAATATCAACATAGGACTGCACAAGGGTTAGTGTCTCTTTCTCTATCCAATGGACCTTGTGATTAAGAGAAGCCTCTGTAAAAAAGAAAACTAAATCTTCTAATGCCTTTTTAAATCTGTGGCAGGAAAGCTCTCCTGCTTTTCTCCACGCTGCAAACGACTCTCTCACTCCTTTAAAAAGACGCATCTCTTCCCAGAGGAGTATCACTCTCTCTCCAAGATCGATGACAATAGAAAGATCTTCTTTTTCTATTTTTCGAAATGTCGGATGCTCACACCTTTCTTTGTTTAGGCGAAATTTGTCTTCTTCTACCCATTCATCTATATGGTAAAATAGGTCTTCTATAGAGCCAAGAAACTGTTTTGCCTCATCGCGAATAGCCTTATACCACCCCAAGATCTCTCTTCTATCGCCAAAGAGTGTTTTTAACACCTTCCATTGCAGATGCGTTGGCTCAACAAGAAGTTGCGCAAGAAGGCGTCTAAACAGCTCTTTTGTTACTCGTGAAGAAAAAAAGTGGCTTGCAATATCTTCTAAATGGTGCGCTTCATCCAAAATAAGCCTTTTGATAGGAGGAAGAAGCGATTTTTCTTCCTTTTCGCTTGTTTCAACACGAAGTTTTAGATCTGCAAGAAGTAAATGGTGATTGGTAATAATAAGATCTGCGCTCTCTAGCTGCTCTCTGGCCTGAAGAAAAAAACAGGAGGAAGCGTGGGGGCATTTTGATGGAACACAGCTCTCAGAGTCCACACAGATCTTTTCCCAAGAAGAAGGAGATGTCTTCTTTGGGCAATCAGAACGCAATCCTGTTACTGTCTCCTGACACCAGGCAAGTAGCTTTTTCTCTCCCTTTTCTAAAAAGAGAGAAGGCTCTTCTAGGATATTCTGGACCTTTTTCATGCAGACATAATTGCTCATGCCTTGGGCGAGCACAATGTGTAGATTCATGCCAAGAAGCTGGAGTGCAAGGGGAATCTCTTTATAAAGGAGCTGCTCTTGCAAAGCTATTGTATTTGTAGAGATGACAACTTGATTTTCTGTGTGAGAGGCCCACAAAAGCGCTGGCACAAGATAGGCTAAGCTTTTTCCAATTCCTGTTCCTGCTTCTATGAGAGAGATTTTTGCATCTAAAAAGGAGGTGAGGACATCTTGAGCCATCTCTTTTTGCTCTACCCTCTCTTCAGCACGGGGTAGGCAGGCTTTCATGCGCTTTAAAGATAATGCCTCTTTTACATGAGTCTCTAAGTCTCTCATTCCTCTTCTAAAAGATCGAGAAAGGCACGTAATTGCTTTGAGCGTGTAGGATGGCGCATCTTTCTCAACGCTTTTGCCTCAATCTGACGGATACGCTCTCGTGTTACACGAAACTCTAATCCAACCTCTTCAAGAGTTTTGGGTTTTCCGTCTAAAAGGCCAAAGCGGCGTATCAGAACCATTCTCTCTCTTTCTGTAAGCGTATCGAGGACCTCGTTCATTTTATCTTTGAGGATAGAGTATCCTGTTACCTCAGCAGGAGACTCGACACTGGTGTCTTCGATAAAATCTCCAAACTGGCTCTCGCCACTATCTCCGACCTCTGCTTGAAGTGAGATTGGATGTTGGGCAATCTTATAGATCTCTCGAACCCGATCAGGGGTGATTCCAACCTCTTCTGCAAGCTCTTCTGGAGTAGGCTCTCGGCCTGTTTCCATCATCAGCTTTTTCGCACCTCGTAAGACCTTGTTGATAGTCTCGATCATATGGACAGGAATACGGATAGTACGAGCCTGATCTGCAATAGCTCGTGTTACTGCCTGACGAATCCACCACGTAGCATATGTTGAGAACTTATATCCACGTCTGTATTCAAATTTTTCAACAGCCTTCATAAGGCCCATATTCCCTTCTTGGATTAGATCTAAGAAGGAAAGGCCTCTATTGGTATATTTTTTCGCAATCGAGATGACAAGTCGCAAGTTAGACTCAACCATCTCTCTTTTGGCTTCTTGGCTCTTGTCAGTCCAGCGCTGCAACATTCGGACATCTTTTTTAAACTGGTCTAATGTTCTTCCTGCAGCAATCTCAAGCTTTTTTAGTTTTCGTTTTGCTGCAAGCAGTTTTGCAAAAGCAAACTTGTTTCTGGCAGCTCTAGGCTCGAGATCTCGTATCTCCTCTTCCAAGATCAAAAAGCGCTCATACGACTTCATGATAACTTCGCAAAAATCGTCTATGATATTGTGGCGAAGATGGAGACATCTCAGATAGGCCTGAGAGCGTATTCGAGATCTTTCAACCTCTTGTTGCAAAAACTTATTTCGTTTTTCTGAACCCCCGCCTTCAACCATTTCCCTAAGCTGACCATCAAATCCCTCATCTTCTTGCTGCAAAAGGCCGGTAAGTTTGGGAAGAAGTTGTAAAAACTCTTGTCTATTTGCAACTTCTTTTTCGCTGATAACCTTGTCGAAGCGATCTTTTCCTTGTATTAAACACTGTGCTATTGAAATCGCCTCTTTTGCGGAATAGCGAAATCGCAAAATAATGCGCTCTATCTGTATCTGAGCCTTTTCAATTCTCTTTGAGATCTCGACTTCTTCTTCCCGGCTTAAAAGAGGAACAGAGCCCATCTCTTTTAAATACATCCTTACAGGATCATCTGAAAACCCTTCGGTTCTTTTTGCAGAGATTGTTTCAAGCTCTTTTGCCTCTTTTCGTCTCTCTCTTTGTCTTTCAACTTCAACCTGATTGAGAATCTGAATGTCCAGCCCACCGAGAAAGATCAAGACCTGATCAATCAACTCAGCAGAGTCAAATGACATAGGCAAGAACTCATTGATCTCTTCATACGTAAGATAGCCTTGCTCGCGGGCAATATCGATGAGTTCTTCAACCTTTCTGCGCTGTTGAGAGGTGAAAACATCTTTGAAATTAAGTCGACTCATTTAGGACCTTGTGTTACGAAACGGTATCTTGCAGGCAATATATCACTTTATGAATCCAACAAGAATATAGAGAGATTTTACACTATTGTCTAAGAAACTGACAACATAAGTTAAACACTCTAGCTCTCTTGATTGAGATCCTTTTTTCTAACTTACAGAAATTTATCTCTTCAGGTCGTAAATCTTGTACGTAGAAGAACAGATCAACGCTTGCACTCTGATTCCTCCTCGATTAAAATAATATATTTACTGCTTGAGATCTTATGCAGATTGTGGCGCTTACAAAAAAGGGTAATCTCGTCAGAGCAGATGAGGCGCTGCACCATGTCGACTATCTTTGTCCTGAATGCCTCTCTACTTTGCGACTTCGTAGAGGAGAAGAGCGAATTGCTCACTTTTTTCATAAAAAAGAGGGGGCTCTTTGCCGCCTTCGACACAAAGATGGAATGCATCGAAATGTTCAGCTCTTTTTGATCGAGCAACTTGGGGAAAAAGAGTGCTCTATAGAGTGCCATTTTCCCGAAATTAATCGCATTGCAGATGTTACCTTTCACCCTAAAAAAATCGTCTTTGAAATACAGCTCTCTCCCATCAGTAAAGAGCTTGCTCTAGAGCGAACAATGGACTATTGGAGCATTGGCTGGCATGTGATCTGGATTCTTCATGCAAAAGAGTTTGGAAAAAGGCTCGCCTCCCCATTTGAACGAAGCCTTTTGACTATTCCTCACTACTTTACAAACGTTATGTTTCGAGAAGGATGTGTGTGGGATGAGCTAAGCTTTGTTCAAGGTCGACGAAGACACTGGTTCTCTTTTCCTCCAAATAGATGTCAGATTGACACCATAGTGGCAGAGGTTCACCGGTCTCCTCCTACAAAAATTCCGCTCTCAAAGGCTCCTAAAACAGAAAATGAGCTTATTGAAATGCGACAAGAATTATGGGACTGCTCTCTTAAAAGGGACGATTTTTCAGTAAAAAGGCCAACTAAAAGGAAATTTTTTTGGAAAAGAGCAGCTCTTTTTTTTCGCCTTCTCTGGTATCGGACTATAGGCTTTGAGTCTTAGCTAAAAGCACAATATCGTCTAAATTTTCCCAATTAAGGCGAAAGGCTGTCCATTGGCTCTCTTTACCATCAAAGTAATAGGGTTCAAAATGGGAGAGCTGGGAAAATTCATTTTTATAGGTCTCGATGATTGAAAAGAGCTCTTCTTTGGAAACTGCAGGCTCTATCTTAGATGAGATATAAAGATCTGTAGGATACTCTAATGAAGCGACAATAAGCGGTGTTACAGCTGTTCTTCGAACCACATCAAAGAGTTTTCTGCGAACGAGAACTCTGTGCTCTTTTGAGGGCCACTCTCCTGGCCTCTCAAGCCCTTTTTGGCATGAGGCAAGTAGGGCAACAACAGCAGGAAGAGGGCTCATAGCAACTTTAGGAACAAGGGGTGGTTTTGTATCATCTTGTCCCTCTCTACGTAAAAGCGCTCGAATTTCAATTGCATGTTCGCGGCGCTCTCTCCCAATCTGCTTTGTCAGCTTCCGAATTTCAAAGCCAAGCTCCTGAATCGTTTGCCTGCATGTGGTAGATGCCTTTTGTCCGAAAGCAGCACCCTCTTCTGCTACGCGCATCTTTTCCAAAAGTATCTCTTTTTCTTCCTCAGCATCTTGAAGGCGCTGCCTGAGAAAGCTCTCTGTCTCTTCTTGCTTTTTTAGCTCCTCTTCTAACGCTTGCTTTTCCTCAAGAGCGACTGCTATTTGAGGGTCCTCCTCTTCTTTTTCAGGAGTTGTTATAAAAAGAGGAGGGGGAGAAGCTTCTCTTTCCTCCTCTTCTGGCTGTGAGAGCACATACCAACTCACCGTTACAAAGACGAGCAGCGCCTCTAAACCAGCCAGCATCCATTTTGATTCAGTAAAAGAGTCAAATTTTCGAAGCAGTAGAAAGATAAGAACCTGAACAACACAGAAAAAAAGTAACGAGCTGTTTTTTTTCATGGCTTTGCTTTTCCGTTGATCGCGATATTTATATCACGACCCTCTGCAAAACCGCAACTGGAGTATAAGATTTGCTGTTTAGGTTCTATACTTTTTTACTCGGACTGAAAAAATCCCTTAGAGCCGCAAAGCTAAAGGGAGATGTTTTTATTTCGCCTTGTGCTTTCTTTGATTCTTTTGACTTTTGTGGTGTTTTTGGTATTTCTGAAGGTGAAGGGTTACCTTGAGAAGACCCTGGGTTAACGGATTTTAAGCTGACACCAAAATGAGTCTGAGAGAGTGTTGTTTGTTCTTCTTCTGTCTTTTGTACGGATGAAGGGGTTGTCCCTGCCCCACCTTGTTTTGGTGATGTTTTTGATGGTGGTGGGTTGTTCTGAGGAGGCTTTGGGGTAACGCGAGAATCAGCGGACCTTAATTTGACATTGAAAGGACTGGGGGGAGGGGCTTGCGTTTCTTCTCTCTTTTGTACGGATGAAGGGG